>Ga0157369_10008680_pt1 | contig 11650 bp, 6 predicted proteins | sample C25metaG_FD_113461 | JGI IMG/M metagenome (GOLD analysis project Ga0157369, IMG submission 113461) | Corn rhizosphere microbial communities from Kellogg Biological Station, Michigan, USA - C2-5 metaG | ecosystem: Host-associated > Plants > Roots > Rhizosphere > Soil | place: USA: Michigan... | reverse complement strand
CTGAGTCCGAGCGCCCGCTACTGGCGACGGGACGTCGTGTCGCCGGAATGGACGATGGATCCCGAAGGCATGGTGCACGTCCCGCGGGACAAGCCTGGCCTCGGTGTGACGGTCGACGCGGAGTTCATCGAATCGCTCACGACGCGTGTCGAGATGTTGCGCGGCACCGGCGCCCAGGTGGCGGTGTGACATCCGTCCTCAACCGCGCACCCGGAGCGCGACCGTGACCACACCCACGACACTACGCCGCACGCTCGGCTTTACAGATCTCGTAATGCTGACGCTGGGCACCGTCATTGGCTCGGGGATATTCCTCGTGCCGGGCGTCGTGCTCCGGCAGACCGGGTCTTCGGTCGGCGTCGCGTTGTCCGTTTGGGTGGTCGGCGGAGTACTGTCGTTTCTTGGCGCGTTGACATATGCCGAGCTGGGGGCGATGCACCCGGACGCGGGCGGGCTATACTCGTACATTCGCGATGCGTTCGGTCCGTTGTTGGCCTTCTTGTATGGATGGGCGAGCTTCTTCGTCATCGCGAGTGGCTCGATCGCCACGCTTGCCGTCGCGTTTTCGACATATCTCGGACAGATCCTTCCCGTCACACCCCTTGTCGCGAAGCTGATTTCGGTCGCGGTGATCATCGTGATCACGGCCGTCAACGTGCGTGGCACTCGCGGCAGCGCGAACATCGAGAACTGGACGACATCGGCCAAGGTGGGCGCGTTGTTCCTCTTGAGTCTCGCGCTCATCGCGATCGGACACGGGTGGAGCAACCCCGGGCCACTGTGGCCCGCCACATTTACGCCGAGTGTGCTTACCGGGGCCGGGACGGCGATGATCGGCGTGCTCTGGGCGTATGAAGGCTGGCAGTACGTCACGTTCTCGGCAGGCGAGACGAAGGATCCGCAGCGCGTATTTCCGCGTGCGATCGCGATCGCGACGTTTGCGCTCATCGTTCTCTACGTGGTCGCGAACGCCGGCTACATCGCGGCGCTTGGTCCGGCTGGCGCGGCGCAGAGCGATCATGTTGCCGCGGACGCCAGTCGCACGGTGCTTGGTTCTGCGTCGGGAGTTCTACTCAGCGCATTGGTGCTGGTCTCGATCTTCAGCGCGGCCAATGGTCTCATGATGACAGCGCCGCGGCTGTACTACTCGATGGCACGCGATGGCGTGTTCTTCGCTCGACTCGCGACCGTCAACGAGCGATTCGGCACGCCGGCCGCCGCGATCGTCTTGCTTGCCATCTGGTCGGCGATTCTCGCCATCAGTGGCACGTTCGAGCAGTTGCTGACCTACGTCGTCTTCGCCGGTTGGATTTTCTACGGCCTGGGCGCGTTGAGCATTTTCGCATCGCGTCGCCGGCAGCCCAACGCGGTTCGTCCGTTCCGAACACCAGGCTACCCGATCACCCCGATCCTGTTCGTCGCCTCGGCGGCGGCCCTCGTACTGAACACGATGCGCGAGCAACCGACGCGCGCGTTGATCGGGCTTGCTGCCGTGGCGATCGGAACACCGGCTTTTTATGTGTGGCGCGCGCTCTCACGACGCGCCGCGATCCGTGTCGCTCCAGTTCACGCCGTTGCGGTACCTACCGATCATGAGGGTTAGCGAATGCGAAAATTGCTTGGCCAGTGGCGCCCGCGTAGCACGTTGATTGTTGGAGGTCTGATGCTCGGCGCGATGCTGCTGATTGGAGCGCCAGCGGTGAGGGCACAAACGGGGACTGTCGTCGGACGAGTGACCGACGCGCGATCGACGCAGCCGCTCGGGTTGACGACGATCGAGATCGAAGGGACGCGCCTGGGCGCGACTGTCAGCGCCGACGGTCGGTATCGCGTCGCCAATGTCCCGGCGGGCCGGCAGAGCGTCGTCGCTCGTCGCATCGGATATACGGTGGCGCGACAGCCGGTGACTGTTGCCGCGGGCGGCGAGGCGACGGCGGATTTCAAGCTCGAGGCGGCGGCTGTGTCGCTCGATCAAGTCGTCGTGACGGGGACCGCGGGCGGCGAAGCGCGACGCTCGATCAGCAATGCGGTCTCGACGATCGATGCCAGCGCGGAGCTCGACAAGTCGGCGGCGACCAATATTACGAGTTTGCTCAATGCTCGTTCGCCCGGCCTCGCGGTCCAGGCGACATCGGGCCGAGTCGGCGCGGTTCCTCCGATTCAGATTCGCGGGCGCAGCAGTATTTCGCTGTCGAACAGTCCGCTCGTCTACATCGACGGCGTTCGAGTCAACAGCCAGACCGGGCTCGGGCCGACAGGGACCGGCGGGTTGGGGACGCAAGGCGCACTCGTCGCCGGCCGCCTCAATGACATCAATCCGGAAGACATCGAGAGCATCGAGGTCATCAGCGGGCCCGCTGCAGCCACGATCTACGGAACCGAAGCGTCGAGCGGCGTCATCCAGATCATCACCAAGCGTGGCTCGTCGGGCAGCAAGACGGTCATGACCGGACAGTCATCCATCGGTTCGATCCAATTCCGCAACGCGGCCGGCCGAATTGGCGACAACTACGACAAGGACAAAGCCGGCAACATCGTGCTGTGGAATGGCGTGCAGCAGGAGGCCGACAGCGGGCGACCGATCTTCAAGACTGGCCTGACGCGGCAATACAATCTCGCGGCCTCGGGCGGCCAGGGGCTGGCGCAGTATTACATCGCGTCGGGCTACGAAAACGACTACGGCATCGAGCCGAACAACTCGTCGCGCGCGGGCAATGTGCACTTGAACATCAGCGCGCCGATTGGAGCGAAGAGCGACGTGGCGACGAGCCTCAACTTCGTCGACAAGTCGGATCACCTCGGTGCCGAGACGGGCGCGTCGGCGCTCTTTGGTGCGCAGGTCGGACACAGCCTCTTGAACCCGCAGTTCCACGGCTTCTTCGCAACGTTGCCGCAGGTGCCGCAGCAGCTATACGACAACTCTGATGCGACTAACCGGTTCACGGGAAGTGTCACCGTCACGAACCGTCCCGCGAGCTGGTTCACCCAGCGAGGCATCCTCGGCTTGGACTACGTCGGGGAAGATTCGCGCGCCATCGAGCGCTTCGCGCCGCCGGACTTGGCGGCATCTCTCTCGGCGGCCACGGCGGCCGGCCGAATCGGCCAGACGCTACGTCACAATTCGATTATTTCCGCGGACTACAACGGAACGGCGAAGGTCAATCTCACATCGTCGCTTGCGTCGAATCTGTCCGTGGGCGGACAGTTCTACAACACCGAGCTCAATACGAGCTTTCTTGGATCGAGGGGCTTTCCGGCTCCGGGCGTGGAGACCGTCACCGCGGGGGCTACCGCGGTTGCGTCCGATCAACAACAGACCATCAACACGACGATCGGCGCGTATGCGCAAGAGCAGGTTGGGTGGCACGACCGGTTGTTCCTCACCGGTGCATTGCGCGTCGACAACAACAGTGCGTTCGGTCAAGACTTCAAGTGGGTGACCTATCCGAAGCTCGGCGCATCGTGGGTCGTCAACGAAGAGCCATTCTGGCATTGGAGCAGCACGATTCCGACGTTGCGCCTGCGCGCGGCGTACGGCGAGTCGGGTCGTCAACCGCAAGCCTTTTCAGCGCTCCGCACATTCCTTCCCATCACCGGTGCCAACGGCGCATCGGGTGTGACGCCGGGTACGATCGGCAATCCAGACTTGAAACCGGAGCGTGGAAAAGAAGTGGAGCTCGGCTTGGAGACAGGCTACACCGATCGTCTCACGCTGAGCGTGACGTACTTCAATCGCCGGACCTATGACGAAATTGTGAACCAGCCGGTGGCACCGTCCAGCGGATTTCCGGGGAGCCAGTTCGCGAACCTGGGCCGAGTCGACAATCACGGATTCGAGATTCAGTCGACCTTCCAGGCGATCAGACGACGAAACTTCAGCTGGGAGATTTCGGGCAACGTCGGAACGAACAAGGACGTCATCAAGAGCCTCGGCGGAGTTCCATCACTGATCACCGCCGCGGGCCCCGCGAACGTCGTCAACTATCCGATCAATGCTATTTGGTCGAGGCGAGTGATCTCGGCCGATCGCGATGCAAATGGATTCGCGACCAACATCAAATGCGACGACGGCAAAGGTGGAGCGGGAGTCGCATGCTCGACGGCGCCATTTGTCTTCCTGGGAACGCAGACGCCGGCCAGCGTTGGCTCCGTCGCCAACACGTTCACGATCGGCCGACTCCGTCTGTATGGCCTCGTCGACTTCAAGCGCGGATACACCGAACCCGGGGTCGTGGAAGAGGAGCGCTGCACCGGATTGCTTGGCGCAGGCCTCTGCCGGGCGAACTACTTCCCGAACGAGTACTCGGTATTGTACGAAGCCGAAGCAAATACGGCGGCGTTTTCCGGCAACTACTTGGATCAGTACTACCAGAGCGGAAACTTCGTGAAGCTGCGCGAAGTCTCCGCGACGTATGACATCCCGCCGCGATGGCTGCGGGGGTTGTCGCGCACGTCGTTCACGCTCGCCGCTCGCGAGCTGCACACATGGACGAAGTTCCGCGGGCTGGATCCGGAGGCCTTCACCGGCACAACCGCGCCGAGTGATCAAGGGGTGTCGCCGCCGCCGTTCCGTCTGATCGGTACCGTCAACATCGCGTGGTGACCCATGTCCACTAACTCTCGGAGACGAGCTCTCCCGATGATCAACACGACGCACTCGCGCCGTCGGCTGACGCTCGCCGCGGTGATCCTTCTCCCCGTGCTCGCCGGGGTCGCCTGTCGCGATCTCACGAGCTTGCAACAGTCGAATCCAGGTACGCTCTCCGCGGCCTCGACGTATGTGCCGATCAACGCGCAGCTGCTGCTGAATGGCGCGATCGGAGATTTCGAATGCGCATTCTCGCGCTATGTCGCCGGCACCGGGTTGTTCACCGACGAACTGTCGGACGCGATCGCCGGTACGGCGAATTTCGACTACGACCGCCGGTCGTTTACGTCCAGCGGCCCGTACGGCACGCAGCAATGCAGCTCGGCCAATCAGCAGCCAGGGATCTACACCCCGCTCTCGACGGCGCGGGGCTCGGCCGACACGCTGCTCGCCAGGCTCCATGAGTGGACGGATGCGCAGATGCCAGCCGGCGTCAGTCGCGTAAAGCTGATCGGTCAGGCGGCAGCGTACGCGGGCTACAGTCTCACGCTCCTTGGTGAGTCGATGTGCTCGGCCGCGATCAACGTTGGACCAGAGCTGACGCCTGCACAGTTGTTCGCCGAAGCGAAGGTACGATTCGATACCGCAGTGTCGGCGGCGACAACGGCGAACGATGCCACGACGCTCAATTTCGCCTCGCTTGGTCGCGCACGCACGCTACTCGATCTCGGACAGCCGGCGGCGGCGCTGACCGACGCGCAGAAGATTCCGGTCGGATTCGTCGTGAACATGTCGACGGATGCGGTCAACGTTCGCCGACAGAATTGGGTGTTCGTATCGATCAACAATAGCAACTTCTCGACTATCGATCCGAGCTTCCGTGGGCTGACCATCAATGGAGCGCCGGACCCGCGCGTTGCCGTCACGAACACTGGGAAACCGGGAACGACGCAAGGCTCGGTGGTCTGGACGGCTGACAAGTATTCCACGCTCTCGACCGTCATGCCAATCGCGCGCTACGCGGAGGCGCAGCTGATCATCGCCGATGCGAAGCTCGCGGCGAACGATGTCCCCGGCGCTGTCGCGGCAATCAATGCCGCGCGCGCGACGCATGCTGGGTTGCCGGCGTATGACGCCACGGGGCAGACTCCGGCGCAAGTGTTGACGCAGTTGGTCGAAGAGCGTCGGCGTGAGTTGTTCCTCGAGGGTCACCGGCTCGGCGATCTGCGGCGCTACAAGTTGCCGATCCTTCCGGCGGCCGGTACACCCTACACATTGGCTGGTGGCGTCTACGATGTGCAGTCCTGCTTCCCGCTTCCCGACGTCGAGCGCATCAACAATCCGAATATCAACAAGCCATGATTGCGTTGCGTGGCCGATGGGCCCTGACATTCGGGGCGCTGGCGATCGTCACGATCGCCAGCGCCAGCCCGACGCTCGCGCAGAGCAAAGAGCCATTTCCCGGTCTGGACGCATACATCACGAAAGCCGTGCAGACTTGGAAGATCCCCGGCATGAGCGTGGCGATCGTTCGCAACGACTCCGTGCTTTACACCAAAGGGTTCGGCGTACTCTCGGTCAGCAATCCCAAGCCCGTCGACGATCAGACGCTCTTCGAGATCGGATCGAGCTCCAAGGCGTTCACGGCGACGCTCGTGGCCATGCTGGTGACGGACGGCAAGATGCGGTGGGATGAGCATCTCACAACCTATCTGCCGGGATTCAAGATGTATGATCCGGTCGCGAATGAGGATCTCACGCTTCGCGACGCGCTCACGCACCGCAGCGGTATCGCGCGCGGTGAGCTCGCGTGGTTAGGCTCGGGCGTCTCGCGTGACGAAGTGCTGCATCGCGTCCGCTTTCTCAAGCCGGAGTCGCCGTTTCGTTCACGATATTCGTATCAGAACATGATGTTCCTCGCGGCCGGTGAAGCCGCTGGCAAGGCGGCCGGCAGCACGTGGGACGACCTGGTCAAGCAACGGATCTTCGTGCCGCTCGGAATGACGAGCACTGTGTCGAGCTCGCGTGGCCTGACCACGTCGAACGTGGCCCAGGGCCATGGCATGAGTCACGATACGGCCTTCGTGAAACCGCCATTCAATGCCGAGAACATTGCGCCCGCGGGCGCAATTCTGTCGAATGCGAAGGACATGGCGCAGTGGCTACGCTTTCAGCTGAACGATGGACAGGTCAATGGCAAGCGCCTGGTCAGCACCCAGGCGCTCAAGGAGATTCATTCGCCGCAGATTCTCACTTCGCCCGGAGCAGGCGGCGGCCGCGGTGGTGGTGGCGACACGATTCCCGCAACTCGGTTCACGTCGTACGGGATGGGCTGGTTCGTGGAAGACTACCATCAGCAACTGCGTTGGCAGCACGGCGGCAACACGCTGGGCATGACGGCAGCGGTGGGAATGCTGCCGGAGAAAAGGCTGGGTGTCGCCGTCCTGAGCAACATGCAGAGCGCTGCGCTCCCAGGGATCATCATGGATTACGTGATGGACCGCGAGCTCGGCTTGCCGATGAAGGATCTGAGCAACGACGCGTATACGCGCGCGCTCACCCAACGCCGCCGAGCCGATTCGGTCGAGATGGCGAATGCGGCGCAGCATCCGACCGACGCCAAGCCGCCGCTGCCGCTGACCGCATACACCGGCGCGTTCGCCGACAGCCTCTATGGCGACGTGACCGTCGCGGTCAAGGATGGCCATCTCGAGCTCGAGCGGGGCGAGTGGCACGGGCCGCTTCAGTACTGGAACGCCACCAACTTCCGCTGGACGATTTTGCCGGGTGCGCCGACCGGGCCGATGTTCATCAAATTCGAGATTTCGCCGGACAACGTCGTTACGGGACTTTGGTTTGGCCTGGCCGGTGATGCGACTTTGCTCAATCGAAAGGGTGGAGGAGGTCGTGGCGGCCGTGGCGGCCGCGGCGGAACACCATGATCCAACGGTCGGCGAGGCGGTTCATCGCTCTCGCGCTGGTTTCCGCGACGACGGCTGCCGCCCAAACACAGATTCCGCCGTCGATCGAGTTTCGAGTTCCGAAAGCGCCGACGGTAGCGGTGAGTGATTCCGGCGCATACCTCGCGTACGAGCTTCATGTCACGAACCTCACGTCGACGCCGATGACGCTGCGGCGCGTCGAGGTGATCGACGACGCGAGTCATGCGACCGTGCTGACTCTCGCCGACAGCGCTCTGCTGCGCGTGATGGCGCGTCCCGCGCCACAAATTCCTGCCGCGCAGCGCGCGAAAATTGGCGCGGGGCTGCGGGCGTACGTTTACCTGTGGGTTCCGGTCGACGCCAATCATCCGCCGGCGAAGCTGCTCCACCGGCTGACGTTCAAACCTGAACCGCCCGATACGACCAAAGCGGCCGCCGAGGGCAGAGCGACGGCCAATGCGAGAGCGGCCGTCGACACGAATCTCGTCGTTCTCGAGGGGACGGTGACGCCGGTCGAACGAGAAGCCGTTGTAATCTCGCCGCCCGTGCGTGGCGAGTGGGCCGCGTTCAATGGTCCATCGAACTCGTCGGGACATCGCCGGTTGGTGTTGGCGCTCGACGGGCATGTCGCAATCGGCCAGCGGTTCGCGATCGACTTCTTGCAAGTCGATTCATCGGGACACTCATATCACGGCGATCCATCGAAGAACGAGAACTATTACGACTATGGGACGCCGCTCCTTGCCGTGGCCGATGGCATCGTCGTCGAGACCAAGGACAGCATTCCGCAGAACGTGCCAGGAGCAAACTCCCGGGCCGTGCCGATCAACATGGTCACCGTCGGCGGAAACCACGTCGCGATCGACATCGGGCATGGACGCTACGCGTTGTACGCGCACGTGCAGCCAGGATCGCTGCGCGTGAGAGTCGGTGACCACGTCAAACGCGGACAAGTCCTCGCCCTGCTCGGGAATTCCGGCAACTCGACGGAGCCGCACGTGCATTTCCAGATTGCCGATGGACCGACGTTCCTATCGTCGGAGGGCATTCCGTACGCGACCGATTTCGAGGTCGTCGGTAACTGTGGTGTTGCTGGAACGCCGCCGGCAATCGTCTGCACGCGGCACCCGGCGACGACGGTAAAGGGTGGCATCCCTCTCATGAACGAGCTCGTTCGCTTTCCGAAATAGGAGAATTGTCATGCGCCGCAGCTTGATTGGCGTGTTCGTCTCGATGGCGATATTCGCGAACGGCATCCATGCGCAGACTGGTGCGCCGACGGCAGGCTCCGTCGCCCCGTTCATCAGCCCCGGATTTCCATCGGACCTCGTCTCGGCCAAGAAGGCCGATCGCATCGCGTGGATCGTCTACGAGCGCGGACTGCGAAACGTCTACGCTGCCAGCGCGCCGGACTTCAAGCCAGTGCGACTGACCAAGTTCCTCGCCGACGACGGCGTCATACTCTCGGACCTCGAGATCTCGGACGATGGCGCCGTCGTCACCTTCACGCGCGGCAGCGAGTCGAATCGCGAAGGCTGGATCGCGAATCCATCGAGTGACCCGGCCGGACCAGAGCGCGCGATCTGGGCGGCGCGAACCAACGGTGCCGGCTCGTGGAAGCTGACGGAAGGAGAAGCCGGCGCGCTCTCGCCCGACGGGTCGTCAGTCGCCTTCTCGAAAGACGGACAGATCTATCGCGTGCTGTTGTCGGTGACGCAGCCCGACAAGGCCGAGCGTCCGCTGATCAAGGAGTGGGGCCGCAACACGACGCCACGATGGTCGCCGGACGGCTCGCGCCTCGCGTTCGTCAGCGCGCGCGAGAATCACTCGTACGTCGCCGTCTACGACATGAAGGCGCGGCACGTCACGTATCTCGCGCCAGGTGTGGACTTCGATGCGGGTCCGACGTGGTCGCTCGATAGCAAACACGTCGCGTTCATTCGCCGCCCCGGCACGCCATTTGGACAACAGGCGCAGCCAGGCGTCGGCGGAATCGGCGGTCCCGGCGGCCCAGCGGCAGGACGCGGTCGGGGCAATGGCGGACGCGGACGCGGCATCGATCCGACGATTCCCGCCGATGGACTCTATCGCGCTGTGTTCAAGGGCGGGTATTCGGTTTCTCTCATGGAGGCCGATGTCACCACCGGCGAAGGCCACGAGTTCTGGCACAATCAGCCGAACGACAAGACGTTCCCGAACATCAACAGTATCGCATGGGCCGGCGACAACGTCATCTTCGCGCAGGAACCAGAGGAGTGGATTCGCTACTACTCGGTGAGCGTCGCGGGCGGCACGACGACACCACTGGAATTGACACCGGGCACGGGCGCCGTCGAGTCGATCTCGCTTTCGAACGACGGCAAGACGTTGTTCTACGCAACGAACGCCGGCGACATCGACCGTCGTCACCTCTGGAGCGTGCCCACGTCGGGCGGCTCAGCGGCACAGATCACCACCGGCACCGAGATCGAGATGTATCCCGCGGCCCTCGCGTCCGGGAAGCAGGTCGCGGTGCTCACGTCCGCCGCGACGCGACCCATGTCGGTCGGCATCGTCGCGCGTGATGGCGGCACGAAGAAGCTCATCTATCCGACGCTGACGAAGGACTATCTCGCCCTCGCTCAAGTCGCGCCGGAGCCGATTCTGCTCAAGGCCGAAGACGGCGTCGAGTTCCACAACCAACTCTTTCTCCCGAAGGATCTGAAGCCCGGCGAGCGTCGTCCCGCAATCATCTTCGTGCATGGCGGCCCGATTCGCCAAATGCTGCTCGGCTACCACTACATGGACTTCTACCACATGGCATACGCCGTGAACGAGTGGCTGGCGAGCCAAGGGTATGTCGTCATGTCGGTCAACTATCGCTCGGGCATCGGTTACGGGAAGTCATTCCGCACGGCGCCGAATACGGGTGGGCGCGGCAACGCCGAGTATCGCGACGTGCTCGCCGCGGGGAAATACCTGCAGACGCGTGCCGACGTCGATCCTGCCCGCGTCGGCATCTGGGGACTCTCATACGGCGGCGTGCTCACCGCGCAGGCCTTGGCGCGGAACTCGGACATCTTCGCCGCGGGCGTGGATATGGCGGGCGTCCACCTGTGGGGCAATTCCCTCGACACGAGCAGCGTCTCGTACAAGTCATCGGCGATCTCCGCGATCGACTCGTGGAAGTCGCCGGTTCTCGTCTGGCAGAACGACGACGATCGCAACGTGGATTTCTCCCAGACGATCGGGCTCGTCGATCTGCTGCGCACCCACAACGTCTACTTCGAGCTCATCGTCAACCCCGACGACACGCACGAGACGCTATTGCATAGCCGGTGGCTGATGACCTTCGGCCGCATGCAGGACTTTCTCACGCGGTTTCTGCGGAACAAGAGCGTCTCGAGTAGCCGCTGATGTTGGACGTTGCTGCTTGCGGGTCAGAGTCGAGACGTCGCCCGGTAGCCCGAACGTCATGCCGCTGATCGTACCTGTCGGCGCGACCTCGAACTTGACGAACATTCCGAGCTCGCTCCACCGGAAGTTCTCGTCGTTCCAGTACGTGAGCGGGCCTTTCCAATCACCGCGGGTGAGGACGAGGTGGTCGTCCTGAACCGAGACCGTTGCGTCGCCGTACAGGCTGTCGCTGTATGTCGCAGCATAGGCGCTGAGGGAAAAGGGCGGCTTCCCGCCCGGCGCGCGCAGCGCGAGCTGCGCCTTCTCAGCGGAATCGGCGCGACGAAGCTGCACGGCGTATCGCGCGTACGCTTCGGCGCTGATGTCGCGCTTAGGAAGGCCGAGCTGCCGCTCGAAGATGTAGTCCATGAGAATACCTGGAAGCTGCGCGCCGGCCATGTTGCTGAGCACCACGACGCCGAACTTGTGCTCTGGCATCATGCCCACCGCGGCCGTCATGCCGAGCGTATTCCCTCCGTGCTGCCAGACGAGCTGATGGCGGAAGTCTTCGACGATCCAGCCCATGCCGTAGGTGCTGAACGTCACGAGCGAATCGGGCGGTCCGAGCTCGCCTGGTCCGATGATGGTCTGCGGCGTGTGTGTCACCTTGAGCGCCGCCGAGCTCACGAGACGCTTGCCGTTGTACATGCCGTCGGCGAGCTGGAAGCGCAGCCACTGCGCCATG
>Ga0157369_10008678_pt1 | contig 11651 bp, 11 predicted proteins | sample C25metaG_FD_113461 | JGI IMG/M metagenome (GOLD analysis project Ga0157369, IMG submission 113461) | Corn rhizosphere microbial communities from Kellogg Biological Station, Michigan, USA - C2-5 metaG | ecosystem: Host-associated > Plants > Roots > Rhizosphere > Soil | place: USA: Michigan... | reverse complement strand
GTCGCGATCGATGGTGAGGTCGGCGCCGCCCGAAATCTGGCGCGCACGCTGGGCCGCGAGCAGGACCAGATCGAACCTGTTCGAAACCTTGTCTACGCAATCTTCAACCGTAACGCGCGCCATTAAATGCTCCGAGAAAGCTATTCCGTTGCGGGGAATATGGGATGTCGGGAAGGCGGCGCCAATAGCTTGCGGGCGCTCGAAAAGTCAACGGAAGTGTCGCGCGCAGGAAGTCCGGGGGACATCCGAGCACGGCACTCCTTGCGACGTTGGGACGTCGCAGGCACACGGGGCGCATGGCCGATCCTCCCGCCCGACCAGCGCAAAGACGCCCGATCCGCGCGGAAATTGCGGGGAATCGTCTGGAACTGATCGAGAGCGGGATCGAGCGGTTCAACATGCTGCTCGAGCTGATGGCGGGCGCCGAGAGCTCGATCAAAATGCTGATGTACATGTTCAATCCCGACAAGGACGGGGACGCGGTGAGAAATGCGCTCACCGACGCCGCCCGGCGCGGGGTGGAGGTGAAGCTGCTCATCGACGGCTTTGGATCGGCGGCGACTCCGGACTTCTTCACCGAGCTTGGGCAGGCCGGTGGTGAGCATTGCGTGTTCAACCCGAGCTGGGGCCGACGCTACCTTCTTCGCAACCACCAGAAGCTGATCGTGGTCGACGACCGAACGGTGCTCATTGGCGGCGCGAATATCGATGCGACTTACCTCGAGGATCGGGGATCAAAGCATTGGCGCGACCTGTGGCTCAGAATCGATGGTCCGGAGGCCGCGCTCCCGAGCCGCTATTTCGACGCTTTGTTCCGCTGGTCGAAGCGGCCGAAATCGAAGCTTCGCTCGCTCCGGCGGATGCTCGCCGAATATAATGAATGGCGTGGTCCGCTGCAGTGGAAGTTCAGCGGCCCCCTGAGCATGCGCAACAGCTGGTGGCGCAGCATCGGCCGCGACATGAAGAATGCGCGACGGCTCGACATGATCTTCGCTTATTTCGCGCCGCCCGGAGCGATGCTGAGGCGGATCGGGCGGGTCGGCCGGCGGGGCCGGGCCCGAGTAATCAACGCCGCGAAGTCCGACAATAATGCAACCATCGCGGCTGCTCGCCACAGCTACAGCCGGCTGATCAGGCGGCACGTCGAAATCTATGAGTATCAACCGGCGAAGCTTCACACGAAGCTCGCGATCGTGGACGACGTGGTCCACATCGGCTCATCGAATTTCGATTACCGCAGCTTCTACATCAATCTGGAGGTGATGCTTCGGATCCACGACGCACAATTCGCCCAGAAGATGCGCGGCTATTTCGAGCGCGAGCTGAAGGACTGCCGGTGGATCACTCATGAGGTGCACGCCCGGCGCGCGAGCCTGTGGCGCCGTCTCAAATGGGCGGTCTCCCACTTCCTCGTGAACGTGATGGATTATTCGGTAACGAGGCGCCTGAACTTCGGCGGCGAACGCTAGGCCTTCGGCTCACCTTTATAAGCCCAGAAGAGAGTCGCTGGCGGCACATTGATCCATTCGAAGCCGCGCTTGATCGGCTCGAAGTGGGGCGCAATGAAGTCGCGGACCTTCGGGCTGAACTGATAAACAAGGAAGGCGCCGCCCGGACGAATGACCTTGGCGGTCGCCTCGGCGATGTCGTCACCGACGCCTGGGGGCAGCGTCGAAAAGGGCAGGCCGGAGAGCACGTAGTCGGCAGACCCCAGATCACGTTCCGCGAGAATCTTCTCGACGTCCGCGGCAGAGCCGTTGACTGGAACGAAGCGCGGGTCGTCGATCGACTGGTTGAGGTAGCGCGTGAAATCCGGATTGGTGTCGATCGTCACCAGCGTGGCGTCGGGCGAAAGCCGGTCGAGGATCGGGCGAGTGAAGGTGCCGACTCCGGGACCATATTCGACGAACAGCCGTGTGTTCGCCCAGTCGACCGGCTCCAGCATCTTGTCGATGAGAACCTTGCTCGACGGGATGATCGAGCCGACCATCACTGGATTCTTCAGGAATCCGCGGAGGAACTGCCACTGCGGACTTGGCGAACGGCGGTCGCGGCGGCGCTGAAGTCGGCGAGAGCCTTTCAGCGTTCGCGCGGGTGAAGTCGACATGGATGCTCCCGTGGGGCGAGGAAGGACGGAGCGTTGGCAAATGCGCCAACGCTTGGCAAGTTTCCCAACGTTAGAAACGACAGTCCGGCCAACGGCCGTCCGCGAAGCGCGCCATAGCTGCGACGAAGCCCTAAGCCTTCCCGCCCTCGCGCGGATGGAGCATTCCCGGAAGCACGAAGCCGATACCGCCGAGCGGCCGTGTCGCGTCGCTCTTCAGCGTTTCCTGGATTCGGTCATATTCCTCGAGCATCTCAGGGGTGACCGAGGCGCGAGTTTCGCCAAGCGCGATTTCGAAATCCTCCATCGTCACTTTGCCCGCGTCGAGCCCGCGACGAAGCGCCGTGAGGCCCGCTCTTCGAACGAGGTCCTCAAGGTCGGCGCCAGTGAAGCGCTCCGTGCGCTTGGCGAGGCTTTCGAGATCGACGTCGTCGGCGATCGGCATTTTGCGCGTGTGGATCGCGAGGATTCGTCTGCGGCCGGCGGTGTCGGGTGTTCCGACATAGATCAGCTCATCGAAGCGGCCGGGACGAAGGAGCGCCGGATCGACGAGCGTCGGCCGATTGGTCGCGCCAATGACGACGACGTTCTGGAGCTCCTCGAGCCCGTCCATCTCGGAGAGGATCGTATTGACCACGCGTTCGGTAACCTGCGGCTCTCCGAGCCCACCGCCGCGTGCGGGAACCAGGCTGTCGAGCTCGTCGATGAAAATGATCGTCGGCGCAACCTGGCGGGCGCGGTTGAACAGGCGCGCGATCTGCTGCTCGCTCTCGCCGTACCATTTGCTGAGCAGGTCAGACGACTTGGTCGCGATGAAATTCGCCTCGCTTTCGCGCGCCGCGGCTTTGGCGAGAAGCGTCTTTCCGGTACCCGGCGGGCCATAGAGTAGAAAGCCCTTCGCTGGCCGGATGCCGAGGCGGCGGAAGGCTTCGGGATGCTTGAGCGGAAGCTCGACACCCTCCTTGAGGCGATCGCGCGGAGCGTCGAGACCGCCGATGTCGTCCCAGCGGATCTGCGGGGCTTCGACCATCACCTCGCGCATCGCAGAAGGCTGGACGCGCTTCAGGGCGTTGTCGAAATCGCGAAGCTCGACCGATAACGCATCGAGAATCTCCGTCGGGATCACCTGCTCGGCAAGATTGATCTTGGGCATGATTCGCCGAACCGCTTCGAGCGCCGCCTCGCGGCACAAGGCTGCAAGGTCGGCGCCGACGAAGCCGTAGGTGCGCCGCGCGAGCTCATCCAGATTGACGTCCGGAGCGAGCGGCATTCCGCGGGTGTGGATTCCGAGGATCTCGCGGCGGCCGGGCTCGTCGGGAACACCGACGACGATTTCGCGGTCGAAGCGGCCGGGCCGGCGGAGTGCTTCGTCGAGCGCCTCGGGGCGGTTGGTCGCGGCGATGACGACGGTGTTCTGCCGCGGCTCCATGCCGTCGAGCAGGGTCAGGAGCTGGGCGACCAGCCGTTTCTCTGCTTCGCCCGTAACCTGGCCACGCTTCGGGGCGATCGAATCGATCTCGTCGATGAAGATGATCGAGGGGGCAGCCTGGGCGGCCTGCTCGAATATCTCTCGAAGCCGGCGCTCGCTCTCGCCATAAGCGGAACCCATGATCTCCGGCCCTGCGATGTGGAAGAATTTGGCCGAACTTTCATTTGCAACCGCTCGGGCCAGCAGGGTCTTGCCGGTGCCGGGCGGGCCATGCAGCAGGACGCCCTTGGGCGGGTCGACGCCAAGACGCTGGAATAGCTCGGGGTGACGGAGCGGAAGCTCGACCATCTCGCGGAGCGCATCGATGGTGTCGCGCATTCCGCCGAGATCGTCATAGGTGACGTCCGCGCGACGCTGGCCGTCGGTTGCAGTATATTCCGGAAGCAGCTCGACAGCGGTCTTGCCGTCGATGTGGACTACGCCCTTCGGGGACGCGGAGGCGACGACAAGGCGAAGCTCCTGCAACGCGAAGGCCGGGGCGTTCAGGAGCTGCCGTATGTGGTCAGGCATGTCGGCATTGACGCGTTGGTGCCCGGCGGTCGCGACGGTGTCGCCTTCAACGAGCGGCCGTCCGGCGAAGGTGCGCTTCAGCGCTTCCGCCGAGCCCTGAAGCCGGATGTTCGGCTGGGCAGGCGCGAAGACGACGCGGGTGGCCGGCTTCGATTCGGTCTTGCGGACTTCGACATAGTCGCCGGAGCCGACTCCGGCGTTGGCGCGCTGGAGACCGTCGAGGCGGATGATGTCGATCCCCTCGTCCTCGCCATAGGGTCGGATCGCGCGAGCGGCGGTCGAGCGCTTTCCGATGATCTCGATCACGTCGCCTTCGGAGAGGCCGAGTTCTTCCATCAGCTTGTCGGGAAGGCGCGCAAAGCCTCGGCCGCTGTCTGCGGGAGGCAGGCTCGCGACCTGCACCTTGCGCGATTTCACGCGATCGATCGTATCAGCTTCAGGCATCGTTTCTCCTGACCCGCTCTTTCATGCCGGATACGCAACGGTGGCAAGCTCCGCGGGTTCACTTTCCTGATCAATATTTGATCGCCCCCGCGATTTTGCGAACGATCGGCCGCGGCGCAAAACGAGTGCTTGCCGCAACGACCTTGTTTGTCCAACCCGGCACCACGACTGCATGGTTTGAGTCCAGGCCCTTCAATCCGGTTTCGACAACCTCCGCTGCATTCATTGCGACCTTATCGAACAGACTGTTTCCGCCGAAGCCCGCGACCTCGCCGAACTCGGTGCGGGTCGGGCCGGGGCAGAGGCAGCTGACCTTGATGCCGTGCGGCTTCAGTTCCTCGTGAAGCGCTTCGGTGAGCGACAGCACGAACGCCTTTGTGGCGAAATAAACTGCCATCTTGGGGCCCGGCTGGAAGGCCGCGGTGGACGCTACGTTGATAATTCCGCCGGCTTTGCGCTTGATCATGTCCGGCGCGACGGCGCGGCAGAGGTCGGTAAGTACACCGACGTTCAAATCGATCATCTGTCGCTCGCGTGCCGCATCGGACTCCGCGAAAGGTCCAATGAGACCGAAACCTGCGTTGTTGACGAGGAGATCGACCGTTTCACCGTTGGCCGTGAGGTCTGCCATCAGCTTCGCCGCGGCACTTGCCTTCGACAGGTCGATCGCTGTCGCGCGCGCATTGCCGAGTTCTTTCGCAAGATCGTCGAGGCGCTGCTTGCGTCGGGCGACGAGCACCAGCCGGTAGCCGCGTTTCGACAGCTGCCGCGCGAACTCCACTCCGAGGCCCGCTGACCCTCCGGTGACAAGGGCGATCTTGTTCAAGCTCAGGAGACCGTTGCCTTGACGATTTTACCCGGCTCCCGCGGGGGCTCTCCGACGGGCAGGGCGTCGACATATTCCATGCCGCTCTCGACCTCGCCCCAAACGGTGTATTGATTGTCGAGGAAGCCGGCGTCGTCGAAACAGATGAAGAATTGGCTGTTGGCGCTGTCGGGGTTCTGCGACCGGGCCATCGAGGCGGTGCCGCGGCGGTGCGGCTCGCTCGAAAATTCCGCCTTGAGGTCCGGCTTGTCGGAACCGTGAAATCCCGTCCCCGTCGGATCGCCGCCCTGGGCCATGAAGCCCGGAATCACGCGGTGGAAGACGACTCCGTCGTAGAAGCCGCTGTTGGCGAGGTCGGTGATGCGCTCGACGTGGCCCGGAGCGAGGTCCGGACGGAGCTTGATGACGACGTCGCCGCCGGTGGAAAGACTGAGGGTGAGGCGGTCGGCATCGGCCATGGGTAAACTCCGGATGAAAGCTGGGTAATGCGCGCGATTTAGGAGCGCCGCGGTGGTTGCGCCAGTGCGGCCGCGACCATAGGAGGGCTCGGACGGGACCACTCGAGAGGGAGCGCAATGGCCGACGACGACCGCCTCGCCGCTCCGATCGTTGCTGAATCGAACCCGGCGCGCTCCAGCGTGATCGACGAAGAAGACCGTCTTCGGCCCGAATTTGTCGACAAGGTCCTGGATGCTGTCGACGCGGGCGACGACGAAACAGCGCGCAAGCTCGTCGAACCGCTGCATCCCGCCGACGTCGCCGACCTGATCGAAGCTGCCGCGCGCGACGAGCGCGAGGGATTGGTCAAGGCGCTTGCCGGAATCGTCGACGCCGATGTGCTCGCCGAGATGAACGACTGGGTCCGCGAGGACCTGCTCGACGAGATGGAGCCGCAGCAGGTCGCGGACATCGCCGGCCAGCTTGAGACCGACGATGCCGTCGCGCTCATCGAGGACCTCGACCGGCACGAGCAGCAGGCGGTCCTCGAGCGGATGGAGCCCGACGACCGCGCCGCGGTCGAGGAAGCGCTCAGCTACCCGGAGGAATCGGCCGGCCGCCTCATGCAGCGCGACCTTTGCGCTGTGCCCGAGCATTGGAAGGTCGGCCAGGTCATCGACTATCTGCGCTCGACCGCCGACCTCCCGACCGACTTCTGGGAAGTGTTCGTCGTTAGCCCGGATCATCATCCGGTTGGGACCTGCAAGCTGTCGACCATCCTCCGGACGCCCCGCAACACGCCGGTCACCGAGATCATGGCCAGCGAACAGACCCTGATCCCGGTCGACATGGACCAGGAGGACGTCGCTCTTCGCTTCCAGAAATATGCGCTCGTGTCGGCGGCGGTGACGGACGATTCCGGGCGGCTGGTCGGAATGATCACCGTCGACGACGTCGTCCACATCATCCAGGAGGAGGCGGGCGAGGACGTGCTGCTCCTCTCCGGCGCCGGCGGCGAGGATATCAACGAGCCGGTGCGTCTGACAGTCCGGCGACGGCTGTTCTGGCTGGTCATCAACCTTGGAACGGCGATCCTCGCGGCAAGCGTCGTCAGCCTCTTTCAGGGCGAGATCGGCAAATATGCCGTCCTTGCGGTGCTGATGCCGATCGTCGCCGGGATGGGCGGAAATGCCGGCACCCAGACTCTCGCGGTCGCCGTTCGCGCGCTGGCGACCAACCAGCTGACCGAATCGAATACGATCCGCGCCTTCATCCGCGAGCTGACGATCGCGCTCGCCAACGGCATTTCGCTGGGGATCCTGATTGGCCTCGGCGTCAGCTTGATCTTCCACAACCCGCTCCTCGGCGGCGTGATGGGTGCGGCGATGGTCATCAACAATCTTGCGGCGGGGCTGGGCGGAATCTTCGTTCCCGTTACGCTCGACCGGTTCCGGATCGACCCTGCTGTCTCGTCGGCGGTATTCGTCACGACGATCACCGACGTGACGGGATTTTTTAGCTTCCTCGGGCTTGCGGCGTTGGTCGGCCTGGGCCGCTAAGCGATTGCGAATCATGGACTAGTCCGGCATCGCTAACGGCGTGCCGAAGCTCCATCTGACGAAGGTTGCGTTCGCGTGCCGCGATCTCGGCGCGCTGCGCCAGCGGATCGAAAGCCGGGCGGCAAATGGGGAGATTCGTGTCGCCACGCGGATGCGTCCGAAGCGAGCCGCGGAGCTGATTGGCGGCAATCTCTACTGGATCGTCAAGCACCGGCTGGTTGCCGGTATAGAAATCCTGAGGTTCGAGGACCGCGAGGACGGACGGATCGATATCGTCTGCTCAGCCGAGCTCAAGGCGGTGTCGCCGGTGCCGCGCAGGGCGCATCAGGGCTGGCGCTATCTGGATGGAATTGATGCTCCCGGTGGAGAAGACGACGGCAGCGGGCTGGGCCAGCTGCCGCCGCAACTCTACGGCAAGCTTGCTTCGCTTGCCCTAGTTTAGGCCTGCTCCGGCTTACCTGAACAGAATGATCAGGATGATGATCAGCAGGATCAGGCCGCCAATACCAAAATACATCACTCACTCCCTGTTCTAGCCGCTCGATATTGTAACGTTCGTGTCGTCGGCTCGGTTGCTCGGGCCGTCCCAAGTCGGCTTGCCGACTCTGCGGCTCGCCGGTAACGCAGCCGAAACGACAGGGAGGTAGCAATGACGGTTTCGACGGCAATCGATTCTAAGGTCGCCGAGCGCGCGATGCTCAGCCATCCCTTTTATCAGGCGTGGACCGAAGGGCGGCTGCCGATCGAGACGCTGAAGGACTATGCCCGCCAGTATTTTCATCATGTCGAGGCATTCCCGCGCGCGGTGAGCGCGGTTCACAGCGCGTGTGCTGATCGCGACGGGCGCCGCATGCTCGCCGAGAACTTGGCCGAGGAGGAAGGCCTCGAAAAGGGCAAGCAGGATCATGCGACCCTGTGGCTGATGTTCGCCTGCGGCCTCGGCGAAAGCCAGGAAGCGGTTCGGTCGCAGGCGCTCAATCCGGAGACGCAGGCGCTGATTGACACGTTCCGCAAACTCTCGCGCCAATCCTACGCGGCAGGACTCGGGGCGCTTTATGCCTATGAGAGCCAGTTTCCGGGCGTTGCCCATGCCAAGATCGAAGGGTTGATCGACCGCTACGGGATTTCGGATGATGCGACTTTAGGCTTCTTCCGCGTCCATGAGAGTGCGGACGTCGAGCACAGCGCGGTGTGCCGCGGTCTCCTTGATCGGTTGCCCGAAGATCAGCGGGACGAAGCGATCGCCGCCGGGGAAGAGCTGGCCGGAGCGTTGTGGAACTTCTTGTCGGGTGTGGAGGCTCGCGCTCGCATACACTGAGCCAGCGAGGGTGCCCGGCGCTATCCTCGAACGGTCCGAATTTCAGGGCTGAATTTCGACGGCGATCTTCTCGTGCACATGGCCGACGCGCGCAGGCCCGGCCATGCGGAAGAAATCGGTGATCATGCTAACGACGGGAGTCAGCAGCGATGCACGCACGCCATGTGGATGTGCCTCCGCATCATCGACCCCGAACCGCAGCGTCTCTCGCTTGGTCGAAGGCATATGGAATGTCCCGAACAGCCGGTCGAACAGTGCGAGGCAGCTCCCGAAATTTCTATTGAAATGATTCGTGTCCGACGAATGATGGATCTGATGGTGCGCGGGGCCGAGAAGCAGGCGGCCCCAGAACGGGCCAAACCCCACCCATAGGTGACTGTGCTGCAGCTGAGTGATCGCAATCGCGAACAGCATGATGAGCAGATTGGTGCCCCCGATTGTGTAGGGATCGATCCGGCCGAGCAGCTGGTCGAGCAGCGCCGCAGTCAGCCCGGTTGTCAGCGCGACCAGGTTGTAGAAGCCGATCGTCTCGAGCGGATGGACTCGCGCACGGGTGAGCAGGGACAGGCTCTCGGCCCGGTGATGCACCTTGTGCAAGTGCCACAGGAATGGGACCCGATGCATCAGCCAATGGTCGACCCAGTAAGCGAGCTCAAAGGCGAGGAAGAGTATTGCGGTCGCGATTGGCGCAGCGGCCCATCTGGGCAATCGAGGATCGGGGGGCGCTCCGAGCCATAGCTGCACCCAGGCCCGCACCTGCTCGGCGGAGAACATCGCCCAGCCGATCAGGAGTCCGGCAAACAGGATGCTGAAAATGTAAAACCCAATGTCGGCGCGACCCGAGGCAGTCGCCAGCAGGCGCCTTGGGAACAAGATTCGTAGGATCACCCGTAGGCGAACTTTGCGTCCAGCCGGGATGGCGAAGAGAATGAATATGAGGAGCGTTACGGCAAGGGCAGCAATCGAGGAGCTCGACCCGGGCCATAAGAAAGTCCCGCCGAGCTGGTTCTCCAGGCCCGTCAGCACCATTCCGGTAAATTCACGAACTCGTTCCACGCTCTACGCCCTGACGGTTGCGATACCTCCTACCGTCGCGTCTTTGACCAACGGTTAAGAGGATTTGCCGCTTATCGCTCTGGATGCCGAAACTATCGGCAGCCGCTGACGCTCGCCGATCCGCTGACGCGCAGCGTACATGACGGGCTGCCCTCGATATTTACGGTGGCGGGGCCGGTAGCGTCGACCGTGACTGAATTATCGACATTGGCCGCGATCGTCGCCGCGCCATCGGCGCCGAGCGTCGCGTCCTTCGTCGCGAGTGCCGCCGCATCAAGGCTCGAGATTCCGCGGATGACGGCCGTCATCTTCGCCGCCTGGCCTGCGAGCCTGGCGCTTGCCGTCCCGACCACGCTGACGTTGAGTTGATCGACGTTGACCTGGCCGATCTGGCCCGAGCCGCTGCCCTGGACCGAAAGGTCGAACGATAGGCCTTTCACGCGGTCGATCGCGATCGCACCGGAGCCATTGATCCAGGCGGCGCTGAGATCGTGCGTGCCGAGGCTGATCTCGACTGGTCCCGAATCCTTTCCGGGATAGCCGCCCCAAGAATCGAGATTGCTGTGAACGACAAGCGTGTTGCCCCGCACCTCGACCGCGACCCGGTCGAGCGCGTCGGTCGCTCCAGTCGCCCTCGCGAACGGGGCGACGCCGGTCGTCAACGTCACCTTGAACGGCCCGTCCACGCGGACCTTTTCAAAGCCAGTGATTCCAAAATTGCGGGTTGCCGCATTTGCGGGCACCGCGAGCACGGCGATGCCGGCGGCAAGAAGGAAAGTGCGCATGCCCGCACCTTCCTCGCTTATGGTTAAAACGCCTTTAAGAGCAGCGCACGTCTCCAGGGCCAAGCTTGGTGACGCTGCACTTGGCGCCGCCGGTCAGGAAAATGCCGCCTGCGCCGAAGGACTTGATATCCGCGATGTGGGTTACGCTTGCCCGCACCGCTCCCGGCCCGTTGGACATGATGCTTGCGTCGCGAGCTTTGAAATTGGGACCGTCGAAAGAGCCGGAACTGCCGAGGCTCAGTGTCGCAGTATCGGCCTCGCCCGCCGCGCGCACTCCGCCCGATCCGGCAAGAAGGACGTCCACCGCCTTCGCGTTGATCTGTCTCAATGCGAGATTTCCAGATCCGCTGAGCTGCGCTTGGAGCTGCCCAATGTCCATCGAATGGATCGTCACGCCTCCAGCAGACGACAGGGTGGCGACAAAGCGGTCCGTCTTGACCCGATCAATATCGACAGAACCCGTCCCGGCATTCGTCACCCCGCGAATGGCCGGCACCGTGACGTCTACGTCGACTCCTTCATTCCCGTTCCGCGGCCAACCGGCTCCCTCCTGCCAGCCGATAAACAGCTGCCCGTCTCGAACGACAAGCTCGGTGTCATCGAGCGTGGTGCGCGGACCCGTCAGAGAGACACTGGTGGCCTGCCCAGTGCGAACCCTGACCAGAAACGGGCCGGCAACCAGGATGCGATCGAACTCGCCCGGTGCGAGTTGGCGGTGATCAGTCGGACCGGGATCGCGGCTCTTCGGCTGCGCACCTGCCGCCATGAGGGCTGCCGCCGCAACAGCCACAATGCCATTTTTGTTCATACGCGTGCCTCTTCGCAGCGATGATTCGGCATCAATAGGAGTACGAGCTCGGCCGTTTCCGTCAACTACAGCGCACGTCGCCGGAGCCGTGCTTGGTCACCGAGCATTTCGCGCCGCCGGCAATATCGACATCGCCGGAGCCCATGACTTCGACGACCGCGGCGCCTGTTGCATTGGCGTGGACGTCGCCTGAACCGGCGATGGTGACCTTCGCATCGCGCGAGACGACGCCGCGCGCGTCGATGCCGCCTGCGCCCACGGCACTATATTCGGCGATCTCGGCCTTGCCCGAGCCGACCTTGGCGTCCCCGGCT
>Ga0157369_10008677_pt1 | contig 11652 bp, 9 predicted proteins | sample C25metaG_FD_113461 | JGI IMG/M metagenome (GOLD analysis project Ga0157369, IMG submission 113461) | Corn rhizosphere microbial communities from Kellogg Biological Station, Michigan, USA - C2-5 metaG | ecosystem: Host-associated > Plants > Roots > Rhizosphere > Soil | place: USA: Michigan... | reverse complement strand
TACGTCGAAGACCTGCTGCAGCAGGAGTACGGCTCGAACACGGTGCGCGAGGGAGGATTGCGCGTCTACACGACCATCAACCCCGGACTGCAGCGCGCGGCGACCGCCGCGATCTCGAGCGTCCTCACCGAGCCGACCGACCCGGCGTCGGCGATCGTCTCGATCGACCCGCGTACCGGAGCGATCAAGGCCATGGCGGCGATCACACCGGGACGGCGCGGGAACCAGTTCAACTTCGTCACGAGCGCGCGCCGGCAGCCGGGCTCGACCTTCAAGACGATCGTGCTGACGGCCGCGGTGGCCCGTGGCATGGATCCGTTCCACACGTCGTACCTCTCGGCGCCGTTCCACTACCAGCCGGACTCGACGTGCAACCCGAACGATCCGAACTGCGCGTGGAACGTCACGACGTACGAGAACACCTACAGCGGGGTCGAGTCGGTCGCCAACGCGACCGTCCAGTCGGACAACACGGTGTACGCGAGGCTCTCGCTGGACGTCGGCCCCGAGAACACGGTCGCGATGGCACGCAAGCTCGGCGTGCGCACCTCGCCGCTCGCCGCGGTGCCGTCGCTCGCGCTCGGCACGATCGGGGTGACGCCGCTCGAGATGGCCTCGGCGTATGCGACGCTCGCCGCAGGCGGCGTCTACTCGAAGCCGATGGCGATCACGAAGGTGGTGCTTCCGAACGGGAAGGCCGACAGGAGCGCCCACTGGGGCGCTCCGCAACGCGAGCGCGTCGTTCCGGACTGGGTCGCCTCGACCGTGACCCAGGTGCTCGAGCAGAACATGCTCTACGGGACAGGGCGGGGCGCGCACGTCGCGAACCACACCGACGCGGGCAAGACCGGAACGACGGACAACTACGCGGACGCCTGGTTCTCCGGGTACACGCCGCGCCTCGAGGCGTCGATCTGGATCGGCTATCCATCCGCCGAGATCCCGATGCTGAACGTGCACGGGATCGCGGTGTCAGGGCCGACGTTCCCGGCGCAGATCTGGCACCTCTACATGGACACGGCGATCGGGAGCCGTCCTGACGTTCCGTTCCCCGCGCCGCGGACCCAGCCGGTCTGGACCTCGTGGCGCGGCCAGTACCAGTACAGCGGCTCGTACGGGTACTCGACCACTCCCGCTCCGGCCGGCACGACGACGAGCGCGCCGACGACTGCGCGCGTCACGATGAGGACGGCCACGACCGCGGCGTCGCCCTCGACGACGACGGCTCCGCCCCCCGCACCGACCCCCGCGACGACGTCGGCACCGCCGCCCGCCACGACGTCCGGCACCGTCACGACGCCGTAGCGCTCGCTACGGGACGGTGACCGTCAACGCGCTCGTCGTCGTCGGCGGCGCGGTCGTCGGGGGCGTCGTCGTGGGCGCCGTCGCGGGCGGTGGAGGCGGCGCGGTCGTCGGGGGCGTCGTCGTGGGCGGCGGCGCAGTCGTGGCCGGCTCCGTCCGACGTGTCGTCGTCGCCTCCGTCGTCGTCCTCCCGGTCGACGCCGTGGAGACGGGAGCGGTGGTCGTGGTCGCCGGCCGCGTCGTTCGCGCCCGCGTCGTTCGCAGCGACTGCGTGCTCGGCGGCGCGGCTGGGGAGCTCGCGGGCCTCGTCACCTCGTATGCGAGTGCGCCGCCGGCGAGTGCGAGCACGAGCAACGCCCCGATCGCGAGCGGCACGCGCCGTCGCGTCGACGGCGGCTCCGGGCCGGGCCCGAACGGTGGCGGTGACACGGCGGGCAGCACCCGGGTCGGCTCGCCTTCGAGCAGCGCGGTCGACGAGGTGATGCTTCCGCCCGCGGGCGCGCCGAGCGCCGCGAGCAGAGCGGCGCCGTCGTGGGGCCGCTCGGCCGGAGCCTTCGCGAGTGCGGCCGCCACCGTCGACTCGAGCCTCTCAGGCAGGCCCGCGCGGTGCTCGGCGAGCGGCGGCGGCAGCGCGTCCCTGTGCATCAGCACGAGCTCCATCGGGTCCTTCGACTCGAACGGGAGCCGCCCGGCGAGCATGCGGTAGAGCATCACGCCGAACGAGTAGACGTCCGAGGCGGAGGTCGCCGGCTCGCCCGCCGCCTGTTCCGGCGAGATGTACGCCGCCGTCCCGAGCAGCGTCCCCGCCTCGGTGAGCGTCCCCTCTCCCGCCGCGAGACGGGCGATTCCGAAGTCGGCGACCTTCGGGCGGCCCTCGCCGTCGAAGAGCACGTTGGCCGGCTTCAGGTCGCGGTGCACCACGCCGCGCGTGTGCGCGTGCGCGAGCCCGGCTGCGATCCCGACCGCGATCTCGTAGGCCTCGTCGTCGGGGAGAGGCGCCCGGTCGCGGAGGCGATCCTCGAGCGTCCCGGCCGGCACGCACTCGAGCACCATGTAGGGCCGCCCCTCGGAGTCGCCGTAGTCGTAGAGCTGCACGACGTTCGGGTGGGCGAGCGATGCGACCGCGCGCGCCTCGCGGTCGAAGCGCGCAGTGTCGGCGTCGGGGGCGAGCAGCTTGATCGCGACGTCCCGGCCGAGCTCGAGGTCCTCGGCGCGCCACACCTCGGACATACCGCCGCGCCCGAGCAACTCGTCGAGCCGGTAGCGGCCGGCGATGACCGTCTCGGACATCGAGATACGTTATGCCAAGTCGTGCCGGACTTACTCATCTTCACCGACGCGCAGGCGCTCGTGCTCGCCCGCGCGCTTCCCCCGGCCGGCGGCGAGGTCCCGGTGTGGGAGGCGTCCGGCCGGGTGACGCTCGGGCCGGTGCGCGCGGTCGTCGACCTGCCGCCGTTCGCGAGCTCGGCGATGGACGGGTTCGCGGTGCGCGCCGCCGATCTGCCCGGGACGCTGCCCGTCGTCGAGCAGATCGCGGCGGGGCGGCCGGCGGCCCGCCCGCTTCGCCCCGGAGAGGCGATGGCGATCTCGACCGGCGGCGTCGTCCCGGCCGGAGCGGACTCCGTCATCCCCCTCGAGTATGTTGTCCAACATGACAACAGCATCGACGTGGTGGAGCATGTGGTGGTGGGCGCGCACGTTCGTCCGCGGGGCGGCGACGTCGCGGCGGGGGACGTCGTCGTCGAAGGCGGCGTGCGGATCGGCCCCGCGCAGCTCGGGGCGCTCGCGGCGGCGGGCGTCGCAGGCGTCGCCTGCGCGCGCCGTCCACGCGTCGCGATCCTGGCCACCGGCAGCGAGCTCGCACGGCCGGGCGACGAGCTCCGCCCCGGGCAGATCTACGAGTCGAACGGGCTCATGCTCGCGGCCGCGCTCGCCTCCGCAGGCGCCGACGTCGAGCTCCTGCCTGCGGTCGCCGACGACGAGCAGGCACACCGGGAGGCGCTCGAGCGCGGCCTCGCCGCGGACGTCCTCGTCACCTCGGGCGGCGTCTCGGTCGGCCCGCACGACCTCGTGCGGCAGGTGGAGGCGGAGCTCGGCGTCGAGGAGGTCTTCTGGCGCGTCGCGATCAAGCCGGGCAAGCCGGTCTCCTTCGGCGTGCGCGGCGCGACGCTCGTGTTCGGCCTGCCCGGCAATCCCGTGTCCTCGCTCGTCGGCTGCGAGCTCTTCGTGAAGCCGGCCGTGCGAGCGATGCAGGGACTCCGCGATGCGCTGCCGGTGCTCGAGCCCGGGCGTCTCGGCTCGCCGCTCCGGCGGAACTCCGCCCGCGACGAGTTCGTGCGGGCTCGCTCGCGGCTCGACCGGGACGGCGCCGTGCTCGAGCCGCTCACCGGCCAGGACTCGCACATGATCGTGCGTGCGGCGGCGGCCGACGCGCTCGTGCACGTCCCTCGCGGCGCGGGCGAGCTCGACGCCGGCGCGACGATCGCGTGGCTCAGGCTCGGCGAGCGCTACTGAGAGCGCTCAGGCCGGCGCGACGCCGGCCGCTTCGATCCGGTACGGGGCCCCGCCGCGAGGCAGCACTTTGGCGAGCCGGGCGTAGACGATGTACCGGTGCGTCGCGAAGAAGCGCGGGTGGCACGCCTGCAGCTCGAGCAGCTCGTGCGACGGCGAGCGCAGGACGGAGAGGTCGGTCGCCGCGACGATCCGGTGTCTCACCGCCCGGTACACGAACGTCGCGTACGGCAGCTCGAGACGGATCGCGTCGCCGGGACGGATCGTCTCGATGTGCGAGAACGGAGCGAGATACGTCGTTCGATGCCCGGCGATGTAGACGAGCCGGTTCTGGCCCGGCATCGCGCTCCGCAGGTCGCGCCCGGGGCCCCGCTTCAGCGACGCCTCGTCGGTGCCGTTCACGAGCACCATCCGCAGGCCGAGCCGGCCGATCACGATGCGCCCGATCGCCTGCCCGCGTGTCGCGTGCGCCCGAAAGCGCGCCGCGTCGCCCGCGATCGTGCGGCGCTCTGCCGCGAGGTCGGCCCGGTCGAGCCTCACGGGACGGTACCCCGCGAACTCGCGGTCGAGGCTCTGGGCCAGCCGGTGCTGCTGCCAGTGCGTATAGAGCGCGGTGACCGGGTCCTGCCAGCGCCAGACGACCGCCACCCAGGCGAGCCCGAGGACGCCGGCCACGATCAGCACCGCGCCGAGCGTTCTCGCCAGCCGTTGCATCTCACCTTTGTAACGCACGGGCGGGCGGCTCGGGTGCGCCGCGCCTGCGTCGCCGTGCGAGGACGACGCGGCGGACGGTCTCGCGAAGCGGGCCGCGCGGCGGGCGCTCGGCGGCCGCCGGGTAGGGCGCGTATCGGCCGCCGGTGAGCGCGGCGAGCTGGCCGGCGGCGGCGGCCCAGCCGAGCGCGATCGCGAAGCCGGCGGGCGGGGCGTATCCGAGGGCGTAGAGCCACGCGATGTACCACGGCGCATCCCAGCCGAGCCCGTAGCGGGCGGCGAACGACCAGACGAGGAGCGCCGGGCCGGCGAGCCCCGCTGCGAGCACCACCCACCGCACCCACAGCGGGCTCTCGCGCACCTGCGGCAGCCAGAGCCACGCGTGCAGCGAGGGCAGCAGGAAGAGAAGCGCGAACGGGTTCGTGGCGGCCACGAGCAGCGCGAGGACGCCGAGCGCCAGGAGCGCTGCGGCGTGCCCGGCGAGCTCTTCCTCGGGCCGGACCGGGCGCCGTGGCAGGAGCCGGTCGCGGGAGACGATCCAGCCGAGCCCGGCGAGGATCGCGAGCCCGATGAGGCCGGCCGCGGGCCAGCGGACGTCGCCGAGCGCGGGCGGCCGAGCGGTTCCCCCGGGCCACGCGCCGAGCAGCGCGAAGACCCCGAAGGCCGCGCCGCACCAGAGCCAGAAGCCGAGCCTGCTGCGATAGCTGCGAAGCGCCGGAGCGATGCGGATCCGGCGCCGGCGGCAGCGCGCGAAGAGGTCGACGGTCGTCGCGAGGAAGGGCAGGAGCGCACCGACGAGCACGAGCTCGATCGCCCAGCCGCGGACGATCCGGCTCCCCAGGTAGACGTAGCTCGACGGCCCCGGCGCGAGCGCGACACCCTGCTGCATCGCGTCGATCGCGTGCTGGGTGGCGCGGCCGATCTGCCCGAGGCGCGCTGCCCGGAGCCCGGACGGGCCGTCACCGGCGTCGTCGGCGGGCCGGTCGGGGGCGGTCGTGATCGTCAGGGCCGGGATGCCGCGCGTCACGAACGGCGCCTGCTCGTAGCGGCTGTACGGGAAGCCGAGGTCGACGAGCTGGCGCAACGCGTTGGCGCGGGCGGGCTCGGCATTCGTCTCGGCGGCGAGCCGCGCCCGCACCGTCTCGACGAGACCTGGGGTCGGCGTGCGCGGGCTGTCGCCGTTGATCTGGATCCTGGCCGGCCCCGGCCCCGCGATCGCGTCGAGGTTCAGCACGGCGATCACGTTCCGCCGCTCGGGCGCGTGTGCGGCGAACCAGGCTGCGCCGACTCCGCCGTCGACGGCGCCGTCGGTCGAGACGAACTCGATCGAGTACGGAAGACGCACCCGGAAGCCGCCGCTTGCAGGCGCATACGCGCGCGCGAGCTCGAGCAGCGCCCCCGTCCCGGAGGCGTTGTCGTTCGCGCCCGGGCCGGCGCCGCCGTCGTCGCGATGTGCCATGACGACGATCGTCTTCTGCGAGAGGCCCGCCTTCGAGAACAGCACGTTCACGAAGCGCACCCGTCCGCGGCCGGGTACCTCGGCGGTGAACGACTCGCGCCGCACCGGAAAGCCGTAGGGCTGGAGCTGCGACTCGAACCAACGTGTCGCTCCGGCCGCTCCGGCCGTCCCGGACACCCGGCTCGGCCAGCGCGCCGCGAGGTCGGCGGCGAGCGCGGTGGCGGCCGTCTGGTCGAACGCGGGCGGCAGGTTCGCGGGCGGCTGGAGCGCGGGCGGCCGGGCGACGCCGAAGGCGAGCACGAGCAGCGGCAGCCCGACGAGCAGCCACGTGCCGCGGTAGAGGCGCCCGTTGATCGGGCGCTCCAGCGAGCCGCGACGCGCGCGGCGCCGCTCCGGTGCGGGCGGGACGGCGGCCACAGCCGCTCTATAGTAGGACGGGGGATCGGCAGGCACCGACTTTTCACGTGAAAACGCCCACGCCCGACTCCGCCACGATCCTCCTCGTCGACGACGAGGACGCCGTCCAGAAACTTCTCACGTACCCGCTCGAGCACGAGGGGTTCCGCGTGCTCCAGGCGCGCGACGGCGAAGAAGCGCTGCGTCGCTTCGAGGCCGAGCACGTCGACCTCGTCGTCCTCGACCTGATGCTCCCGAAGCTCGACGGCCTCGAGGTTTGCCGGCGCCTGCGCGCCCAGAGCACGGTGCCGATCGTGATGCTGACGGCGCGCGACGACGAGCTCGACAAGGTCGTCGGGCTCGAGCTCGGGGCGGACGACTACATCACGAAGCCCTTCTCGATCCGTGAGTTCCGGAGCCGGATCCGGGCGCTCCTGCGCCGCGCGGCGCTCGGCGCGGAGGGCGGCAACCGCGACGTGATCGCGGTTGGCGGGCTCGCGATCGATCTCTCCCGTCGGATCGTCGAGCTCGACGGGCGGCGGATCGACCTCACGTATGTCGAGTTCGAGCTCCTGCGGGCGCTCGTCGCGAAGCCGGGCCGCGTCTTCAGCCGCCAGGCGCTCCTGCAGGGCCTCTGGGGCGACTACGCCTACCGGGAGCCGCGGACGATCGACGTCCACATCCGTCACCTGCGCGAGAAGCTCGGCGAGCCGGAGCTGATCCAGACCGTCCGCGGGGTCGGCTACCGCACGCGGGCGTGAACCCGCTCAGGAGCGTCGGGGCGCGGCTCGCCCTCGCCCTCGCCGTCGTCGTGGCCGGGGCGCTCGCCGTCGTCTGGGTTGCGCTCGTCCCCTCGCTCGAACGGCGGCTCGTGAACGGCCGGCTCGCGGAGCTCGGCGCCTCGGCGCGGGCGATCGCGCGGGAGATCCCGTCCAGCGCGAACGAGGACTTCGTCGACGAGGAGGCCCGCGCGACCGACGCGCGCGTCGTCTACTTCAACCCGCTCGGCAGCGGGCAGCCGACGCTCGTGCCGGTCCTCGACTCCGCCCACCTCTCCTTCCCGCAGGACGTCGTCCGCGATCCCGTGGCGCTGCGCGCGGCGACCCACCCTGGCGTCCAGCGCGGCCGGGTGGAGCGGGGCGGGAACGCCTACGCCGAGGTGGCGGTCGCAGACCGCTTCGGGAACGTGCTGCTGCTCGCGTCGCCGCTTCGCCAGACCCTCGAGGACGTCGACCTCGTCCAGACGCGGCTCCTCTGGGCGGGCCTCGCCGCGCTCGGGCTGGCGCTGCTCGTCGGCTTCGGCGCCGCGTCGATCTTCGCGGGCCGCATCCGGCGGCTCGAGCGAGCGGCGGACCGGATCGCGGCGGGCGACTTCGAGCACCCGGTCGACGACCGCGCGAGGGACGAGCTCGGCCAGCTCGCGAGCGCCTTCGAGCGGATGCGGCGGCAGCTCGCCCGGCTCGACGACGCGCGGCGGGACTTCATCGCGAACGCCTCGCACGAGCTCCGGACGCCGATCTTCTCGCTCGGCGGTTTCCTCGAGCTCCTGCAGGACGAGGAGCTCGACGCGGAGACCCGGGCCGAGTTCCTGGCCACGATGTCGGAGCAGGTGGAGCGCCTCTCGAAGCTCGCCACTGACCTGCTCGACCTCTCGCGGCTCGACGCGGGCCCGATGCGGCTCGAGCGGGAGCCGGTCCAGCTCGACGAGGTGGCGCGGGCCCTCAGCGACGAGTTCGCGGCGGTCGCCCTGCAGCTCGGGCACCCGCTGTCCGCAGCCGCGGAGGACGACGCGGCGGGGCTCGCAGACCTGGAGCGGGTCCTGCAGATCGGCCGGGCGCTCGTCGACAACGCGCTCCTGCACACGCCGCCCGGCACGCCGGTGCGGATTCTCGCGTGCGGCGCGACGCTCACGGTCGAGGACGAGGGGCCCGGGATCCCGGCCGAGCACCAGGAGCAGGTGTTCGCCCGCTTCACGCGCCTCGAGGGCTCGCGCGCCTCCGGCACGGGCCTCGGGCTCGCGATCGCCCGGGAGCTCGCGGCGCGGATGGGCGGCTCGCTCGAGCTCGAGTCCCGGCCCGGCCGGACGGCCTTCACCGTGCGCCTGCCGCCGTTTTCACGGGAAAACGAGCCGCGGGCTACAGTCCCGCAGTGCGCGCCGCCGCTCTCGCGCTGACCTGCGCCCTGCTCGGCGCGGCCGTGGCACTCGGTCTCGGCCGGGCGCTCGGCCTCGTCGGCGGGAAGACGACGGAGACCGCCGTCGTCCACGCGCCCGCGCCGGCCCGCAACGCCCCGGCGGCCGTTCGCACCGTCGCCTCCCCTGCGGTCTTCTCGCCGGCCCGGATCTTCGCCCGCCTCTCGCCCGGCGTCGTGACGATCTTCTCGTACTTCGGCGGGGCCGGCGCACAGGGCTCGGGGTTCGTCGTCTCGCGAAACGGCACGATCCTCACCAACGCGCACGTGATCACGAATGCCGGCGAGACGAGCGGCACGGTCCGCGCCGCGTCGAGCGTCTACGTCGAGTTCGCGGACCACGACCGGGTGCCGGCGCACGTCGTCGGCTGGGACGTGTTCGACGACGTCGGCGTGCTCCGGGTCGCGGCGGCGGCCCACGCGCTCGTGCCGCTGCCGCTCGGCCGCTCGGCGTCGGTCGTCGTCGGCGAGCCCGTCGCCGCGATCGGCAGCCCGCTCGGCAACGCGGACTCGCTCGCGGTCGGCGTCGTGTCGGCGGTCGGGCGCTCGATCGCCGCCCTGACCGCACCGCATTTCCAGCTGATCGACGCGATCCAGATCGACGCCCCGATCGCGCACGGCTCCTCCGGCGGCCCCCTGCTCGACGCTGCGGGGCGCGTGATCGGCATCAACGCCCAGATCCGCACCGATCAGGGCTCCGGCTCGGGGGTCGGGTTCGCCGTCCCCGCCGACTCCGCGCGACGCTCCCTGCACGATCTGTTGACCAAAGGAAACGTCAGGTACGCCTTCGCCGGCCTCCAGACGGAGGACCTGACGCCCACCCTGGCGCGACACCTTCGGCTGCCGGTCGTCCAGGGAGCCCTCGTCGACCGCGTCACGCCGGGCGGCCCGGCGGCCCGGGCCGGGCTCCGCGGCGGCAGCCGCTCCGAGCAGTTCCAGGGCGAGGAGGTGCTCGCCGGCGGCGACGTCGTCGTGGCGATCGACGGACGCCCGGTCGACACCGCCGCGGCACTCGTGCGAATTGTCACGAATGACCTGCGGCCCGGGCAGACGGCGGTCTTCGCGGTGCTCCGCGGCCGCTCGCGGCGATCGATCGCGATCCGGCTCACCGCCCGGCCGCCGGGTTAGGTTCCCTGGGCACGGGGTACATCAGGAAGACGGCCCGGCCGCGTGTCCGGATCGAGGAGATATCGGCAGGTTTAGGGTCCGGAGTCTGTGGAAATACGGGGTGGCAAGGGCATGGGCGATACCGCAGCATCGGGTCTGCCGCGAAGCGACGGCGAGCGTGCCGTCTGCCTGCGCATCCCGGCGAAGGCGGAGTACATCGCGCTCTGCCGTCTCGCGCTGACGGGCCTCGGCCAGGTTCGCGAGATCGCCGACGACACGATGGCCGACCTGAAGCTCGCGCTGACGGAGGCGGTCTCGAACTCGATTCGACACGCGTACGGCCCGAACGGCGGCGGCCAGGTGGAGATCACGTACGAGCTGCGACCCGACCGGCTCGGCATCGAGGTCGTCGACGACGGCGAGGGCTTCGATCCCGAGACGCCGTCGTTCGAGGGCGAGGAGCTGTCGGAGGGCGGTCTCGGCATCGCGATCATCCGGTCGATCGCCGACGACTTCGTGATCCACTCGAAGCCGGGTGTGCGCGGCTCGCGCCTGCGCTTCGCGAAGCAGTTGTAAGAGCTCCCCGCCGGGCCAGTAGCCGACTGCGGTCCTATGCTTCACCGTGGGCGTGCTGCAACTCGTCAACGTCGGCCACAAGTCACTTGCGGACTACGCGACGATCGCGACCCGCGGCCTCATGGACGAGATCCGCGCACTCGCCGAGCCGCTCGCCGGCGCGCGCGTCCTCGAGCTGTCGGCGACCGCCTTCGGCGGCGGCGTCGCCGAGATCCAGTACACGCTCGTACCGCTCATGCAGGACGCCGGCCTCGACGTCGAGTGGCGCATCATCCGGGGGGCCGACGAGTTCTTCGCCGTCACGAAGGCGATCCACAACGCGCTGCAGGGCAACCCGCAGGGACTGACCGAGGAGCAGCGCGCCTGCTTCTCGCGCTTCCAGGAGCTGAACGCGCGCGAGATCGACGCGGACGCGTACGACTTCGTCGTCGTGCACGACCCCCAGCCGGTGGGCGTGATCGACCACATCGGTGGCGGGGCGGCCAAGTGGGCGTGGCGCGGCCACATCGACTTCTCGACGCCGAACGACGAGGTGCTCGACTTCCTGCTCCCCTCGATCCGCCGCTACGACGCCGCGATCTTCCATATGGCCGAGTACGTGCCACGACGGGAGGGGCTGCCTCCGTGCGTGATCTGGCCGCCGGCGATCGACCCGCTCGCCCCGAAGAACATGGCGCTCTCCCCCGAGGACGCCGCGTACATCGTCGACCAGTTCGGCATCGACGTCTCGCGGCCGCTGCTCACCCAGGTCTCGCGGTTCGATCCTTGGAAGGACCCGCTCGGGGTGATCGACGCGTACAGGCTCGTGAAGCAGGAGCACCCGGGAGTTCAGCTCGCGCTCGTCGGCTCGATGGCCCACGACGATCCGGAAGGCTGGGAGTACTGGAACCAGACGGTTGCGTATGCCGACGCGGATCCCGACGTCTTCATCCTCTCGAACCTCAACAACGTCGGCTCGGTCGAGGTCAACGCCTTCCAGGTGCACGCCGCGGCCGTGATCCAGAAGTCGATCCGCGAGGGCTTCGGGCTGACCGTCGCGGAGGCGCTCTGGAAGACGCGGCCGACGGTCGCCGGGCGAGTCGGCGGCATCGTCTCCCAGATCGAGGACGGGGTGACCGGCTGGCTCGTCGACAGCTCGGAGGCGTGCGCGGCCGCGTGTCTCGAGATCCTGGCCGATCCGGCGGCCGCCCGGGCGCGCGCGCTCGGGGGCAAGGAGCACGTGCGCAAGCGCTTCCTCACGCCGCGGCTGCTGCGCGACCGGCTCGCGCTCTTCAACCGCCTCGCCGGCCGCGAGACCACCGCCGAGCTCGAGGTCATCGCCGCGTAGTGCTCCGCGGCCAGCGCGGGTAGGTTCCGCGACATGCCGGGCCCGCGCAAGCTGATCGTCGTCGCGAACCGCG
>Ga0157369_10008676_pt1 | contig 11652 bp, 6 predicted proteins | sample C25metaG_FD_113461 | JGI IMG/M metagenome (GOLD analysis project Ga0157369, IMG submission 113461) | Corn rhizosphere microbial communities from Kellogg Biological Station, Michigan, USA - C2-5 metaG | ecosystem: Host-associated > Plants > Roots > Rhizosphere > Soil | place: USA: Michigan... | reverse complement strand
TGGAATTTCGTGCTACTACCACGATTCCGCGGCCGCGCTGGTGCAGGACGGTCGCGTGATCGCCGCCGCCGAAGAAGAGCGGCTGAGCCGGGTCAAGCACGACCGGACGTTTCCGCAGCGCGCGGTGGATTTTTGCCTGCGTCGCGGCGGAATCACGGCCAAGGACGTCGATTACGCGGTCTTTTATGAGCGTCCGCTGGCGAAGTTCGAACGGATCCTGACGGCGGCGATTGGGACGTTTCCCAAGTCGCGCGAATTCTTCGCCGAGGCGATGATCGGCTGGATCCAGGAAAAACTCTGGATCAAAAGCAAGTTGATGTCGGCGCTCGGGATTCCCGCGGAACGCGTGCTGTTCGTGGATCATCACGTGTCGCACGCGGCGAGCGCGTTCTTCTGCTCGCCGTTTCGCCGCGCGGCGCTGCTGACGGTAGATGGCGTGGGCGAATGGTCGACCGCGACGTGGGGATCGGGCGAAGCCGATTGGGAGGGAGCAGGGAAGAACTCGATCGTGCTGCGTCGCGAGATGCGCTTCCCGCACTCACTCGGGCTGCTGTACTCGGCGTTCACCGCGTTCCTGGGATTCGAGGTGAACGAAGGCGAGTACAAGGTAATGGGAATGGCTCCGTACGGCGAGCCGCGCTACGTGGATCGCGTTGAGAAAATGGCGCGCGTGGCGAATGACGGGAGTATCGAGATCGACTTGAGCTACTTTCGCTTTCACGACTCGATCCGGATCCCGTATTCGAGCAAGTTCCTGTCCGTGTTTGGCGAGCCGCGGCAAGCCGAGTCGGAGTTTTTCGTTTCCGCGGAAGGCCACTCGGAGGAAGAGGCGAAGCGCAACCGTTATTACGCGGACGTCGCGGCGAGCATCCAGCGATTCACCGAAGACGCGTTGCTGAGGATGGTGGCCTCGCTGCACCGCGAGACGGGCGAAGAGAACCTGTGCATCGCGGGGGGCGTGGCGCTGAATAGCTCGGCGAATGGACGCATCGTGCGCGAGTCGCCGTTCAAGAGCGTCTTCATCCAGCCGGCGGCGGGAGATTCCGGCGGCGCGCTGGGCGCAGCGCTCTATTGCTGGCACGTCCTGCTCGGGAAGCGGCGAAGGTTTGTCATGGAAGATGCCTACCTCGGCGAGGACTACGGCGCGGAGATCCCATCGTTCGTCCGCAGCCAGAATCTGCGCGCGCAGACGTTCACCGACGACGAGAAGCTGATAGCAGCAGTGACAGACGAGCTGCTCGCGGGAAAAGTGGTCGGCTGGTTCCAGGGACGGTTCGAGTGGGGACCGCGCGCGCTGGGAAACCGGAGCATCCTGGCGGATCCGCGACGCGCGGAGATGAAGGACATCGTCAACAGCAAGATCAAGTTTCGCGAGCCGTTTCGCCCGTTCGCGCCGGTCGTGCCGGAGGACGAGGCGGCGAAGTATTTCGAAGCAGGGAAGCCGCAGATCGAGCAGTATCCGGCGCGCTACATGCTGCTGGTGTATCCGTGGCGGCGCGAGGCAGGCGAGCAGCTGCCGGCCGTGAATCACATGGGGACAGGCCGGCTGCAAACCACCCGCCGCGAATGGAACTCGCGCTACGACGGGCTCGTGCGCACGTTCGGGCAGGCGAGCGGGATCCCGGTTCTGATGAATACCAGCTTCAACCTGCGCGGCGAGGCGATGGTCGCGTCGCCGTCTGACGCGTGGAGCACGTTCCAGCGCAGCGGACTCGATGTTCTGGTTTTGGGCGATTGCGTGATAAAAAAGTAGCTGGGAAAAGAATGGGCGCGCTCTCGCAACGCTTCGGAACCATCGTTGAACTTTTCCAGTACGTCTACCGCCGCAAGCGCTGGTGGTTGATCCCGCTGCTCGTCATCCTTTTCCTGACAGGCTTGCTAATCATCTTTGCGCAGATGTCGGGCGTTTCGCGCTTCGTGTATCCCGGCTTCTAGAGCGCGTTTCGTTGACCCTCTCCAGTGGCTCTGTTACGATCATTTCGCGGGGTGGAGCAGCCTGGTAGCTCGTTGGGCTCATAACCCAAAGGTCGGTGGTTCAAATCCACCCCCCGCAACCAATGGCCACTTAGGGGCGATACCCCGAAGTGGCCTTTCTGCTTGGCTTTGCGCAAGGCGTATCTACCGCGGTTTAAACACGGCAAAGAGATTGGTCCTGTTTTCACAGAATTCAGATTCGGTGAAGCCAACGTCGCGCGATGTCTTGCGTGGTTACGGCAACGCGAATGCAATGATCGAATCGGCGTTGGTCGGATCGCCGAGGAAGCCGCCGCCGTTTCCCGTGATCACCACGTACTGCTTGCCGTTTTTGCCCATGAACGTCATAGGCGACGAGTGGGCGCCGGCGTCGAGCTTGGTGACCCACAGCTCCTTGCCTGTCTTCGAGTCGAAGGCGCGGAAGCGGCTATCGTCGGTGGCGCCGATAAACACGAGCCCACCGCCGGTCGCAATCGATCCGCCGATGTTTGGACGGCCGGTGTTCTGTTTCCCCTCCGGCAGTGAATCGGTGATGCCAAGCGTGGATTCCCAGGCGATGTCACCGGTATTCACGTTGATCGCGAAAAGGCGGCCCCATGGCGGCTGATTGCATGGCAGGCGGTCGGTGGGATTCCACCAGCGGTTGATGCCTTTGTAGCTGGCGCGGCTGTAAGAGCCGTCTTCGTTCTTCTCCATCATGTTCAGGCTGCCGAAGTCCTGGGTGTTGACGAAGACGTACCCGAGGCTCGGATCGTAGGAGGGCGGATTCCAATTTCCACCACCGATGGAACTCGGAAAGATGACGCTCGGCGTTGTCGAGTAGTGCGCGAACGGACCGCCGGCGTGCAGTCCGCCTGGGATGCTGTCGAACAAGTCGGTACAGAACTTCTGCAGCTCCGGTGTTGTGGTGGCAATTTCTTCGCGTTTGAAGCTGGTACGCGCGAGCATGGGGGGCTTCAACGGGATTGGCTGTGTGGGCCAGGCTTCGTCGCCCGGCAGAGCATCGTCGGTGGGAACGGGGACATCCTTCATGCCCCAGATCGGCTCGCCCGTCACACGATTGAAAGCGTAGAACGCACCCGTCTTGCTCAGCTCGGCGACAGCCGGAATCTTCTTTCCATTCTTTGTGACGTCGAAAAGGATTGGCGGAGCGGAAAAGTCGTAATCCCAAGTGTCGTGGTGGACGCCCTGGAAATACCACTTCAGCTTGCCGGTGAGGGCATCGACGGCGACCAGTGCTGTGCCGAAGAGGTTCATGCCCTTACGGTCGCCGCCCCAGTAATCGGAAGTGGGTTCGCCGAACGGCATGTAAAGGATGCCGCGGTCCTTGTCGATGGTGAACAGTCCCCACACGTTCGTTCCTGAGCGATGCTTCCACTGATCGGCCGACCAGGTCTCGCTGCCTTTTTCGCCGGGGCGGGGAATCGAGTGGAAGGTCCAAACGAGCTTGCCGGTGTGAACGTCCCAAGCGCGCGTATCGCCGTAAGGACCGTTCGAGGGAAACTCCTGCACGTGCGCGCCGGTAATGACGACGTTCTTGTAGACGATCGGCGGGGAAGACAGATCGAAGAAACCTTCTTCCAATCCGTCGAGCGCGCCCGGCTTCATGTCGACGACGCCGTGCGTGCCGAATGCTTCAACCGGCTTTCCAAGCTTTGCGTCGATCGCCACGAGCTTGCCCATGGACGTGCCGAAGAACAGAGTCGGTGGCGATTGCTTGTCGCCGGCCCAGTATTCCAGTCCACGGGTCGACGGCGTACCCAGCGGACCAAGATCGTAGGCCCAAACCTCCTTCCCGGTTTCGGGTTCCAGAGCCACGATCCGACCGTAGGCGGTCGTGATGTACATGACGTCATTCACGACCAGCGGAGTGACTTCCGAAGCGCGGCGAAACGCGAAGCCTCCGCGTCCACGACCGGGTCGACCAGCGCCGGGACGCTGCTGACGTGCAGGCGCCTGATCTGGTGGAGGCTCGGTAGTCGCCGGCTGAGATGTCCCGGGTGGCGGCGGCACTTCGTTGCCTTCCCGTTGCGGCGCCTCCGGAGTGCGGTTCTCCACGCGCATGTGATACGTCCAAGCGCGCTGGAGCTGGGTCACGTTATCGCGATTGATCTGCTTGAGCGGGGAATAACGCGTGCCGGCGAGATCACCGCCGTAGGTGGGCCAATCCGTTGACTGCGCGGAGGCTGCCGGCAAAAGGCAGGCAGCCCCCAGAAGAGCAACGACAATCTTCAGGCGCATGGGTTCCCTAGAAGACGTACTTCAACGCCAACTGCATGATGCGGGGCCCCGTCACCGAAGGGCCGGTCATCTTACCAAAGGTCGACGAACTCGCCAGATTCGTGCCTGGAGCAGGCATGTTGGCGTGGTTCGGTACGTTGAATATTTCCCAACGGAACTGAATCCTCTGGCGTTCGTGAATCGAGAACGACCGCGAGAGCGCCATGTCCCAGATGAACTGGCCTGGGTTCAAGATGTTCAACGGCCGCATTGTGCTCAGGGTTCCGGGCGCCGGTGTGCCGAAGGCCGCACGGTTCAGATAGCCGTTCGGACCTTTGTCCGGAAGGAACACGTCTGCCAGCAGTTGGACGGGGCGCTGCGGCGTGATGCCGGTGAGAGCATTGTCGGCGCCAGTCTGGACCGTGGCGAAGTTTCCGGTCGAGTAGCGGATGATCGGCGAAAGCTGCCAATTGCCGGCGATCCAGTCGAGCGTCCTGTTATCGAAGCGCGGCGACTCGGCCACAAGCGAGATGTTTGTCAATTGACGCCGGTCGGAAGAGCAGTTTGAGCGGTCGAGGCGGCGATTGTTCGGATCCACATACGTCGGGCCGGTGATCTCCGTTGTTTCCGCATCGCTGATGCAGTGCGACCAGGTCCAGTTCGCGAGCGCGCTGAAGTGCGTCGCGAAGCGGCGCTGAGCCGACAGCAGCAGTCCGTTGTAGTCGCCGGTCCCGCCGTCGTCGACCGCACCCATGGTCGAGTAAAACTGCCCTTGGGTTGGGTTGATCTTCGTGAGAACACGACGCGCGTTCGTATTCGCCAGCGTTGCTCCTGGACCGAACACCGCCGGATTTAACTCGGTGCCGGTGAGCAGATGAATCGTCTGATTGCCGATGTAGGTGGCGGACAACAGCAGGTTCTGCCCGATCTGCTTCTGCACGCTTACGTTCCACTGCTCTAGATACGGCGAATGCATGTGGAGCGGCGCGGTGACGTAGACGCCGTTCGCCGGGAAGAACGATCCACCCGGGAACGGATTCCCGCCGGGCTGGTTCAGATACGGATTGCTGAAGCCGCCGGAGGGATTCGTGAGGCTAACCTGCGCGCCCCACGGCGGATTGTTCGCCACACGCGTCCAGAAGAACAGTTGCGGGCTGTCGTAGAAGATGCCGTACGAAGCGCGCACCGTCATTTGGCCGTTGCCGGAGGGATCCCAGATAACGCCCACGCGGGGCGCAAACAGTTTCATGTCCCCGAAGTTGTTGCTCGAGCCGGGGTAACCGGGGTCGCCGGGGAAGAGCAGTCCCGCCGGGGCCGTGGGATTGACAGTACTGTGGACGTTGGCGGTGAAGCGGCCGATATCGAAATTCTCGACGTAATTCTTCGTGTTCTGCACCGGCAAGTACGGCTCCCACCGAACACCGTAATTCACCGTAAGCCGCTGGTTCATCTTCCACGAATCCTGAACGTAGAGCGCGATGAAGTTCGAAGAGTCGTAGTCGTAAACCTGGTTGCCCTGGACGAACGAGGACATCTTTCCAAGCAGGAAATCGGCGTACCCCAATCCGGTGTTCTGGCCACTGAAGCTGAACTGTCCGTTCGTCGGTCGATTGTTCGTCGTGTTCGTGCGCGCGTGGATGTAGCTCGCGCCGATGGAGATCTGATGACGTCCGCGGATCAGGTCGAAGTCTTCGGCAAACTGGAAGCCGGTGGAATTGAAGTAACCGGGATTCGTCGCACCGGCGCCGATAGTGAATCCACCGGTAATCGAGATGCCCATGAAGCCAGGTATGGGGCTGAAGGCATTCACGCCGACGTCTTTCGGCGAGAAGTACGGCACCATGACGCGATCGGCTCGCGTGCGGATCAGCGTGCCGTGGAACGAACTGATGGTCGTCGGATTGATGGTGTAGGTGTCGCCCAAAGTGAAGGTCTGTGCCTGGTCGGCGACGCCAGTCTTATTCGCGAGCAGAACGTTCTTGCCGTCCCAGCTGACCGGATTGTTGTAGTTGCCGATGAAGTAGCGCCCGTAAATGCTGTGCTTCTGGCTGAGGTTGTAGTCGATGCGTCCAATGACCTGATATTCACGGTTGTTGTTGACGATGCCGTAAGTCAGCTTGCCGCAGGGATCAGTCGAGACGGGAACGAACTTCAGCACGGCCAATGCCGATTGATTGAACTGCGAGGGCGAAATCTTGTTGCCCGCGAACGGCGCTGAAAGGGTCTTGGCAGTGCCCTGGCAGGCCGCCGATGCGAATGTCGTGAAATCGCCGGCCAGCATCTGGGCAGTCGGAACGAACGTGGTGGTCGTCGGCGGATTCGAGCGCTCGATGGTTCCCTGGTATCCGGCGAAGTAAAACAGCTTGTCGTGGACGAGCGGTCCGCCGATCGTGCCGCCGTACTGGTTGCGCTTGAGCGAGTCGCGCTGTGTCGCGAAGTAATCGCGAGCATTGAATTTGTAGTTACGGACGAACTCGAACAGGTCTCCGTGGAGCTGGTTGGTGCCGCTCTTGGTCACGGTGTTAACCGCTGCCGACGCATGTTGTCCGTACCGGGCGGGCAGCGCGCTCGTCTCGACTTTGAATTCCTGCAACGCATCCGGGAAGGGAATCGGAAGGTTCAGGTTATTGAACGGGTCGTTGTGCGTGCCGCCATCGAGCAGGTAGGACATGCCATTCGGCAGGCCGCCGCTCACGGAGATGGTGACCGTCGGATAGTTCTTGTTCGTATTGAGGTCGCCGGCGGGAGCGGTGGTCGCTGCGCCTGCAAGGAAGATCAGGGAAGTGGCCTGGCGTCCATTGAGCGGAAGCTCGATGATCCTGCGTTCATCGATCACCTGGCCGACAGCCGTTGTCTGTGTCTCGGCCATGGCGGCGCCCGCTTGTACTTCGACCGTCTCGGAGACGGAGCCGATCTTCAACTCGACGTTAATGACCGGGTTCGTGCTGACCTGGAGCACGATGCCGTTCTGCTGATAGGCGTTGAAGCCTTCTTTGGTCACCGTCAACTGATACGGGCCCACCGGCAGGTTCGGCAAGACGTAAGCGCCGTCGGTATTGGTTGTGGTGGCGCGGACCAAGCCCGTCGACACTTGCGTGACTTTCACGTTGGCGCCAGGAATGTTCGCGCCGGACGGGTCCTGCACGACGCCGGAAATTTGTGAAGTCGATACCGCTTGTCCCCATAGGCTTGGCGCAGCTGCGAAAGTTAGACATAACGAAAGTGCGATCAGTCTCAAACGCATATGTTGACCCCTCGTCTTGGAAGGATTGGGCCACGTCCGCTGGGGACAACGGCGGAGGCGTGACGCGCGAGAGACGGTATCACTCCATCATCCGGGACGACTCGTTTTAACCGTTCCGACACGGTAACCTCTACGTAAGTTGCTGTGGCGCACGGCATAATGACTCGTTGAGGGGAATCGCCGACGCTAGGCGATGAAGCCGTGCCGAGAATGTCTTCCACAACTGAACGGGCGCCGGCAGTGGCCGATCAAGATGGGATGGATTCGCGTCCCTTACCGCCCCAGTGGCTGTCGTGGTCGATGTGGCTCATCCCCGCCATTTTTTACTTGTTTGCGTTTTACGTGCGCGTTTCGCCGGCGGTCATGACGTCGGAATTGATGCGCGATTTCCAGATCAGCGCAAAGAGCCTCGGAACGTTGTCCGCGCTTTATTTCTATGCGTACGTCCTCATGCAGATTCCGACGGGCGTGCTGGTGGACTCGTGGGGACCGCGCCGGCTGCTCCTCGCCGGAGTTGTCGCGGCCGCGGCTGGAACCCTCCTCTTCGGCTTAACCGAGAATTTCACCCTGGCATGTGTCGCGCGCGGGGTAGTGGGCGGCGCGACCGCGGTCGGGTGGGTGATCACGCTGAAGATCGTGACGCATTGGTTTCCCGGCCGGAGATTCGCGACCATGTCCGGTGTCAGCCTGTTCATCGGGAACGTCGGCGCGCTAGTGGCGCAAGTGCCGCTGCGACTCTTGATCGAACGGTTCCCATGGCGCGCCGTCACGATCGCGACCGCCGGTGTGATCCTCGCCATCGGCGTGATCGCATTCTTCGGCGTGCGAAACGATCCGATGGAACTTGGTTACAGGAGTTATGCCCCGGCCGCATTTCAGAAGCGCAATACGGATTCGCTCTGGACGCTGCTAAAGGGGTTCAAGCGAATTTTCGGGTATCGCAATACTTGGTTAATCTTCTTCGCGCAGGGAGGATTCCTGGGAGCCGTGCTGTCGTTCACCGGCCTTTGGGGACCGCCCTATCTGCGAGCGCGATTCGGAATGGCGCCGACGTCGGCCGCCGCCGTTTGCTCCGTGATGATCGTGTGCTTCGCCGTGGCGAGCCCGTTCGTGGGCAACGTGTCCGATCGTCTTGGACGCCGCAAGCCGATTTACGTCGGCGGCGCGGCAGTCTGCGTGATCGGCTGGCTGGTTATGTTCTACCTGCCACTTTCCCTGGGTCCATTCGTCGCAGCTTCGGCGATCACGAGCTTTTCAGCGGGCGCGATCATTCTTGGATTTGCCTTCGGCAAGGAGTCGGTGCCGCAGCAATATCTGGGGACGGTGACGGGCGCCACCAACATGGGCAACATGCTTGGTCCAACGCTGCTGCAGCCGGCCATCGGATGGATGCTTGACAAGCAGTGGTCGGGACAGACGTCGAACGGCCTGCGCGTTTACAGCGTGAGCGCCTACCAGTCCGCGTTCCTGCTGATTGTAGGCTGGTCGATTTTGACAGTGATTCTGCTCAGCCTGACTCGAGAAACGTACTGCAAACAGACGGTGTAAAAGTTCATTGGGGGCTTCATGAAAGGGGTAGTTCCAGTCACAGTTGCATTCCTCCTGATGGGTGGCCTTGTTTTGGCGATGCAGCAAGAGAGTCAGCCGCCGAAGAAGGTCGACAAAGCGGAAGTCGCGCGAACGATGCGTTGCCAGTTGCCCGAGGGCAAAGGGAAGGAAACAGTCGTGCGGCTGTGTTCCGATTGTCATGCGGCGCGCGTTGTCACGACGGCACGCAAAACGCCGGATCAGTGGCTGCAAACAGTCGAGACCATGGCCGACAAGGGCATCAATGCGAGCGATGACGACTTCGGCGCTGTCATCGAGTATTTGTCGGCGCATCTCGGGCCAGACAATCCGGCTCCCGGCGCTGACGCGTCGAAGAAGGATGTCCCGCAAACGGAATCGAAGTCAGACGGATGCCCAAAGCAGCCTGAAACGCAGCCTCCGGCTCCGCAGCACAAGTAGGCAAATCACTTTGTGACAGAGGTCCAATGCTGAAATTCCGGTACTGCACGGTTGTGATTCTGGCGTTAGCGACGGCCATTGCCTATGGGCAGTCGCCGAGTCCAGCGGCAACGACTGCCGCGGCTGCTCCCGAGGGCTGTCCTGCTCCCGGGGAAAGACGGGGAGGTCCGGGCGCAGGTGGGCCGCGTGCTCAGGGCGTGGCGGAGCAGAACGCAGCCCAGCGACCAGCCGGAGTTCCGAACCGCGAGGAAGCCACGAGCGGACCTCCGAAGAAGCGCCTGCTGATTTGGGCCGACACGCGGAATGGAATCGCACAACACGAATCCGTTGGCCACGCCGAGGCGATCATCGAGGAGCTTGGCTACAAGTCCGGCCTGTGGTCGACCTGGATTCGCACGGATTCGAACATCATCGCGAAGCGGCCTAAGACGACGACAGGCGATCCGGCCAGCGGCGGACCGAGTTTGTGCAACGTCGACGCTATTTTCTTCCTCGGCCATCGCGAGATCGAGCTCAGTCCTGAGCAACGCGCCGATCTGCTGTGGTTCGTGCACGACGCCGGCAAAGGCTTCGTCGGGGCGCACACCGGCCTCACTGCCTTTGAATCGTGGCCCCAGTTCAACGATCTACTCGGCGGGCAGTTCGATAATCACCCGTGGAATACGACGTCGGGACGGTTAATTGTGACGGATCCGAAGTTTCCCGGCGTTGAAAACTTCGCCAAGGACGCAGCCATCCGGGATGAGTTTTACCAAGCCAAGAACTTTCGGGCGGCCGACACTCACGTGATACTGCGCATCGACCCAAGTAGCGTGGATATGACAAAGCCGCAAGTAGTCGCTGCCGACTTTCCCTACGCGATGGCGTGGGCGAAGATGTACGGCAAAGGCCGCGTCTTCTACGCGACTTTCGCTCACGCAGATGCGACTTGGGACGATCCGCGCGTCCAGGAGCTTTATATGGGTGCAATCAAGTGGGCGTTGGGGCTGGTGGATGCTGATATTGCGCCGAATCCGATCGCGCCGCCTGCGGCTAAGTAATCGCACTCAACGAATCGGCTAGGAATGGCGCCCAGAACGGCGATTCGGGGATCGTAGCGAGGCGTGGGACGCGCGTCCGTTCAATGCGTGCAGAAGGCGGAGCGTGCATCCCGCCGGGCATGTGTCACGCTCCTCGCGACACCAAGTAGCGTTGCAACTCACGCACCTGAGATAGCGGCCGCATTGTGTCACGAAGCTGTTCGCGGTCCAACGAGGCGTTTTGGACTTACGCACCGGCATAGCGGAAACCCTTCGGAAGACCAACCTCTTGCATGTAGCCGTATAGCGCTTCGCCGGGAAGGCCCTCAAGGATTATCGACCGCGCGGCGAGCAGTCGCTCGAGGTTCACGCCGGTTCGCAGCCCCATGGATTCGAGGATGTAGACCAGATCTTCGGTGACGATGTTGCCGGTTGCTCCCGGCGCATAGGGGCAACCCCCAAGGCCGCCTTGGGAGGCGTCGAACGTCGTGACGCCAGCTTCCAAAGCCGCGACAACATTCGCTAACCCCTGCCCTCGTGTGTTGTGGAAATGAGCTGCGCCGGCTTTGCTGCCGATCTCTTTGCGCAGCCGCTGGAACATCCGCTTCACCTGCGCTGGATTCGCGTAGCCGACGCTGTCGGAGAGCCCGACCGAATCTGCGCCCGCCGCAACCGCTTTTGCCGCCAACTCGAGGACGAAGTCTTCCGACACGTCGCCCTGGATGGAACAGCCGAAGGCGGTGGAGAGCCCGACCTCGAGGCGAGGGCGCTTTCCCGCCGGCTGCGCTTCGCAAAGGGTGTGAACTTGTTGGACCTGCTCGATTGCCTGCTCCGGCGTCATGCGGATGTTTGCCATGCTGTGCTCGCGCGATGCTGAAACGGGCATCGTGATCGCGTGCACGCCGCTCCCAACAGCGCGCTCCGCGCCTTTCAGGTTCGGACAGAGAGCGATGACGTTCAGATTCGGAATTTGGATCGCGGCGCGGACCACTTCTTCCGCGTCAGCCATCTGCGGCAGGAGTTTGGGGGAGACGAACGAGCCGACTTCGATCTCGCGCAAGCCCGCTTCGGCAAGCGCCTTGATCCAACGGATCTTTACTTCCGTCGGCATCGCGCGCTTGACGCTCTGGAGTCCATCACGGGGTCCGACTTCACTGACGATGACATCGACGGCGGCGTTCGACATGA
>Ga0157369_10008674_pt1 | contig 11655 bp, 5 predicted proteins | sample C25metaG_FD_113461 | JGI IMG/M metagenome (GOLD analysis project Ga0157369, IMG submission 113461) | Corn rhizosphere microbial communities from Kellogg Biological Station, Michigan, USA - C2-5 metaG | ecosystem: Host-associated > Plants > Roots > Rhizosphere > Soil | place: USA: Michigan... | reverse complement strand
CTCGCAATCGGCGCGCGCCGGAGGAGGCGCTCCACAGATCGCAACGACGATGGTGAAAAGGCCGATGGCCCGCAGCATGAAAGCGCCCCAGACCGGATTGCTCCGGCTACCGCGTCCGCTTGACGATAGCATTCTAGCTAGCCCCTCAGGCGAGTTCGGCCTGGCAATCATAAATTTAAGCCCCCGCCTTCACGTTTTTAGCCCAATTTCACATTTGACGCGCGGCCGCTGGCGTCAATGCTGTTCTCCACCCCCGTCGCCTACCGCTTTGCTTTGCTGCTGCACCTCGTCGGGATTGTCGAGGCTCGCCGAGCCTTCGAATTTGATGGCCTTCAGGTCGAGCGTTGCCACCGCGCGCTCGAGCGACGTCGTTTGGTCGAGCAGAGCGTCGATTGCGTGCTGAACCACGGCGTTGCCCTCATCGTTGTCCTCGCCAATCATCTGGTCATAGGACTCGGTGGTCAGCGCCCGGAGGTACAGCGCGTTCATCGCCTCCATGGTGGCGTCGAGCTTGGCCCTCACCTCAGCATCAACCTCCGGCGACTTCGCCTTCACCAGGTCCGAGATGCTCGCGCCGGTAACGAGCGACCTGTCGGCGCGGCGATAGGTGCCGAGATAGACATTGCGGATGCCTAGCGCGTCGAAGAAGTGCGAGGCATGCGTGTTGTCGGAGAAGCAGTCCTGCTCCTCCTCGGGGTCGTGGATCATAAGGCCGAGCTTCATGCGCTCCCCGGCGAGCTCGCCGTAAGAGAGACTGCCGAGCCCCGTCATGATCGCGGTGAGCCCAGCCTCGTCGCCGCCATCCATAATGTGCTTGCGCGCGTCGCCGCCAAGCTCCCATTGCGCCGCCATCCAGGCGAGGTCATCGACGAGTAGATCAGTGGCGGTGCGAAGATACTCAGCGCGCCGTTCGCAATTGCCATTGCTGCACTTCTTGAGGTCGTAGTCGCTCGCCGGGCGATTGCCGTTACCCGGATCCGTACCGTTGAGGTCCTGGCCCCACAGCAGAAACTCGATGGCGTGATAGCCGGTGGCGATGTTGGCTTCGACGCCGCCTGCCTCTTGCAGGTGGTCGGCCAGGAGCTCCTTGGTGATCTTCGATGTATCTAGCTTCTTGCCGCCAACGATCAGCGTCTTGTTGGCGACGACGTTGGCTGTATAGAGGTCGTTCTCTGCCGAGTCTATGCCGTAGGACGCGGACACATAATCGATCAGGCCTTCGTCGAGCGGCCAGGAGTTCACCCTGCCCTCCCAATCGTCGACGATGGCGTTGCCGAAGCGGAAAGCCTCGGTCTGCATGTACGGAATGCGCGCGGCGATCCATGCCGCACGCGCGCCGCGAAGATTGTCCTCGGTCGGCTTGGCGAGGAAGGCGTCGACTGCGAGCTTGAGCGTGCGCGCGGTGTCGAGAGAGTCGCCGTAGGCCGCTTGCGCGATATCGGCGTAAATCTTGAGCACATCCTTCGGCGTGGGATCGGCGAAAGCGGGTGAAGTCCCGGTGCCGGCGGCAAAAGCAACGCAAAGAGCGGCGGCGGTAAGAGGCCGGGCAAGCGCAAATCGTCTGAACATCAGCATCCCTTGTTGCCGAAGCTTGTCCGCGGTCTTGGCGAGCGCCAGCAAACAACATGATTGCGACGGCCCTCCGGCCTACGACCTCGGGGCCGCCGCAAGGTTGAGATGAGGAGGCGTCCGCGCTTTCGCTTGGACGCCTCGGGCGCCGGGCTGGGCGGCCGGTCGCCTTGTCAAAACCTACCGCGGAGAATAACATGCATAAAGTGAACTCTTTTCAGGAGAATTATTGCAGGCAGTGCACCTTAGGGAAGTCGATGCCAATTTGCTGGTAACGCTCGACGCGCTTCTCGTCGATGCGAGCGTCACCCGCGCCGCCGAGAGGCTCGGCCGGAGCTCCTCCGCGATCAGCCATGCCCTTGCCAAGCTTAGAGAAATCTTCGCCGACGAGCTGTTCGTGCGCGCCGGCCAGAAACTCGTTCCGACTGCCAAGGCGGTCGAGCTTGCGCCGACGGTGCACGTCATCCTAGCCGGCATGGAGAGCCTGCTTCGGCCGAGCAAGCCATTCGACCCGTCACTCGCCATCCGTGACTTTTCGGTGGCGGCGAGCGAGGCTGCCGAGCTCATTTTGCTGCAACCTCTTCGTCAGCGCCTCAAGCCTTTGGCCCCGAGTGTGCGCGTCGACTGGATGCCGTTCCATCGCGAAGACAATATCGATGCTCTGCGGAATGGGCGCTGCCATTTCATGATCGACATCGAGGGCGTGCCGGTGCCGGCGCCTGACATCCACGTGCTCAAGCTGTTCGACGACAAGCTCATCACGCTCGCGCGAGACGGCCATCCCTTGACGCGGCGCAAGACTGCCGATCGCTTTGCCACGGCTGATCACATCGGGGTGAATTCGCTTCCGGCCATCGAGCCCATCAATCGCGCGGTTGCCGCCGACAAACTTGCCTGCAACGTCTCCTCGCGCGTGTCCTCGGTGCTGGTCGGGCTCCTGCTTGCGCTGAACAGCGATGCGCTGATCACGCTTCCTGCCTCGCTCGCGCAGATTCTCGAGAAGCAGTTCGGGCTCGTGCGCGTTCACCAGCCGTTCGGCCCAATTGCCTTCCCGGTAAGATTACTGTGGCATTCGAGCTATGATCGCGATGAATGCCACGCCTGGGTGCGAGGCGAGCTGTCGGCGCTTGCCGGCGGGATCGCCGACGCGGTCTAAGGTGACACAATGAGCGGGATGCTGCGGCGGTCTTCGGATCTTTGCCGCGGGCTTTTCGTCCTTATCGTCATCGCCACTAGCCTCTTCTTGTCCCCTCCGGTTTTCGCGGCGGTGCCTTCGGACATTGAGAGCAACCTCAGCATCACGATTGGCGGTGCCGAAAAGCAGGTCTCGCTCGCGGAGGCGATGGCCGCGCTCAACGTCCCGGCGGTGAGCATCGCGCTCATCGATCAGGACCGCATCGCGTTTGCCCGCGCCTATGGCGACGGCGTTACGCCGGACACGTTGTTCCAGGCGGCGTCTTTATCGAAATTCGTCGCTGCTGTCGGTGCGATGCGCCTGGTCGATCAGAAGCGCCTTTCGCTCGACACTGACGTGAACGCGGCACTCACCTCGTGGAAAGTTCCTACCAACTCGTTTGATAAGGACCATCCTGTCACCTTGCGGGGACTCCTCAGCATGACCGGAGGGATCGCTGTGCCGGGATTTATCGGCTACGAGTTCGGAGTCCCACTGCCGACGCTGACGCAAATTCTGAATGGTGCGCCCCCGGCAAACTCTCCGCCAATCACCGTGATCGGCGTCCCCGGCAGCGCCTATCACTATTCAGGGGGCGGCTATGAGATCATGGAAGCACTCATTGTCGATACGCTGCACGCGCCCTTCCCCGAAGCAATGGACGCGCTTGTGTTGAAACCGGCAGAGATGGCGCACAGTACCTTCGCGCAGCCGCTGCCTCCAGAGCTCGCCGGGGACGCCGCGAGAGGCCATTACGGCGACGGCAAGGAATTGCCCGGCGGCTTCCGCGTCTGTCCGCAGCACGCTGCGGCAGGATTGTGGTCCACGCCCTCAGACCTTGGCAATCTCCTGCTGCTGGTTGGCCGCGCCTGGCGCGGCGAAAGCCAGCTGTTTCTCGCGCCGGACACGAGCCGGGAGATGCAAATCCCGCAAAATGGCGGTCCTTATGGGCTCGGAGCGGCCATCCGCGACATTGCCGGCACCCTGGTCCTCATGAAACGTGGACAGAATATTGGCTACCAAGGCTACCTCATCCTGCTTCCGACAGAAGGTCAGGGACTGGTGGTGATGACCAACTCCGATAACGGCTCGATTTTGGCCGAAACCCTCATCCGCCGGGCCGCTCAACTCTATGGCTGGCCGTCCCTCGGCGCTCTCCCCGACTGACGCCAACCGCGGGCTCTGGTTTCTGTCATAAGGCTCGATTACGATAGGGACGTTACCCGTTTGCCGAGCGGGTTCCCCGGAGGAAACAAATGCGTGCATGGTTCCGCGCCGGCCTGGTCGCTGCGCTGTTCGTTTTCGTCTCCACCCCTTCCCCCGCAGCCGACAAGACATTCCAAGACGAGGCACTCGACGACGCTGCCGTCACCCTTGAGGCCGACCTCAAGGACGAAGCCGGCACGGTCGAGAAGCCGGTCATCAAGCTGAAGCAAGAGGCCGACGCGCTCATACGAGACCAGGATCTCGAAGGCGCGGCCGATACTTACACCCAAATCGTGAGCGTTGCACCGAACGACTCGAAAGCCTGGCGCAGGCTCGCCGACGTCTGGCTGCTCATTCCTCCAAGCGACGAGGACGATGGTTCGACGCGCTACGAGCGCGCGACGACTGGCGCCTACATTGCTTACCAACGATCGACCACGCCGGAAGAAGAGTCGGCGAGTCTCGTCACGCTCGCCAACGCGTTCGGCAAGCGCGAGCAATGGCGGCAGGCGCTCAACGCGCTAAAGACTGCGCTCACCCTGCACGAGACGCCCGAGCTCAAGACCGCATACGACTCCCTCCGCGAAAAATATGGATTCCGCGTTTCAAATTTCAGCGTTGATTCGGATGCATCCTCTCCGCGCGCCTGCTTCCAGTTCAGCGAGAGTCTGCCGAAGCGCACCGACTTCTCGCCCTATGTTGCGGTCTCAGGCGAGGACAAGCCCGCGCTGTCGGTCGAAGACCAGCAGCTCTGTGTCGAGGGACTGCAGCACGGCGAGACCTACGCCATCACACTCCGCGCCGGGCTTCCTTCCACCGTCGGTGAGGACCTGCTGAAGGACGCCGCGTTCAATATCTATGTGCGCGACCGCAGCCCGTCGGTGCGTCTTGCCGGCAAAGCCTATGTGCTGCCGAAGACGGGCCAGCAGGGTATCCCGCTCATCACCGTCAACACCGACAAGGTCAAGGTCACGATCTATCGCATCGGCGACCGCAACCTGCTCGACAACGTGCTCGGCTACGACTTCGAGCGCAATCTCTACAGCTACAGCCTCGATGACATCGCCGACCAGAAGGGCGAGAAGGTGTGGACCGGCGACCTCAAGGTGGAGAAGGAGCTCAACCAGGAGATCACTACTGCCTTCCCGATCATGGAAGCCGTGCCGCAGATGCAGCCCGGCGTCTACCTGCTCGCGGCTCAGCCCGGCAACGCCGGAAGCGACGAGTACGGAGAGCGCACCACCCAGTGGTTCATTGTTTCAGACCTCGGGCTCACCGCCTATTCAGGGACTGACGGCATCCATGCCTTCGTCAACTCGCTTGCGTCGACGGCTCCGGTCGGCGATGTCGAGATCAGGCTGCTTGCGCGCAACAACGAGGTGCTCGCAGTCAAGAAGACCGACGCTAACGGCGCCGCCGCCTTCGAGCCTGGACTTTCCCGCGGCGAAGGTGGGCTTGCGCCTGCCATGCTTGTGGCATCTGTCGCTGCCGGCGATTATGCCTTCCTCAATCTGACCAGCCAGGCCTTTGACTTGACCGACCGCGGCGTCGCTGGGCGCGACGTGCCGCAAAAATTCGACGCGTTCACCTTCACCGAGCGCGGCGTCTATCGCACGGGAGAGACCGTGCATGTGACCACGCTGCTCCGTGACGCTGCCGGCATTGCCGTTCCAGACGTCGATCTGACGCTCGTGATCGAGCGCCCTGACGGTGTCGAATACCGGCGGAGAGTCATTCCGGATCAAGGCATTGGAGGCCGCTCGCTCGACGTGCCGATCATCTCCTCGGCGCCAACGGGTACGTGGCGCGTCGCCGTCTATTCCGATCCTAAAGGCACCTCGATCGGCGAGACGACTTTCCTCGTCGAAGACTATGTGCCGGATCGGCTCGAGGCAGACCTCACCACCAAGGCGACCAGCATCTCGCCGTCCTTCCCCGCGGAGGTCACCATCGAAGGACGCTTCCTCTACGGCGCGCCGGCATCGGGACTCGATCTTGAAGGCGAGGTGAACATCGCCAAGGCCGATGAGAGGCCCGGCTATGCCGGTTACCTGTTCGGCCTGAACGCAACGGACGAAGCGGATCAGGACGACGTCGGCACCGAGAGCATCCCGCTTGCCGACCTGCCGCAGACCGACGCCGAAGGCAAGGCGACATTCACCGTCAATCTCGACAAGGTGCCGGCCTCGACCAAGCCGCTAGAGGCAAACATCGTCGTGCGTCTGGCCGAGCCGGGTGGCAGAGCGATCGAGCGCAAGCTCACGCTGCCCGTCACTCCCAAGGCCGACATGATCGGCGTGAAGCCGGTTTTCTCCGGCCGCTCGCTCAACGACAATGACACAGCGAATTTCGACGTCGTCATGGTCGCGCCTGACGGCAAGCAGGTCGACGCAAAAGGGCTCAAATGGCAACTGCTCAGCATCGAGTCGAAATATCAGTGGTATCGCTCGAACGGCTATTGGAACTACGAGCCGATCAAGGTGACGCGGCGCGTTGCGGACGGAACGATCGACATCGCCTCCGACACACCGGGCAAGATCTCGGTCCCCGTGACATGGGGCCGTTATCGGCTGGAAGTAGCGAGCCCAGATCCGACCGGGCCTGAGACGGCGGTCGGCTTCGATTCTGGCTGGTATGCCGAAGCCTCTGCCGATACGCCCGACCTGCTCGAGATCGCGCTCGACAAGCCGGAATATAAGCCGGGCGACACCATGACCGTCGCGGTCACTGCGCGGAGTGCAGGCAAAGTGACGCTCGCGGTGATCGGCGACCGGCTGATCACGACCTCGACATCCGACGTGCAGCCAGGTGTGGTCAAACTTCCGCTCACCGTCGGCGACGACTGGGGCACCGGCGCTTATGTGCTTGCCACATTGCGCCGCCCACTCGACGAGACCGCCAAGCGCATGCCCGGCCGCGCCATCGGCGTCCAGTGGTTCAGCGTCGACAGGCAGGCGCACACCATCGGCGTCGCCATGGACCTGCCGGCTCTGATCAGGCCTGAGACGACGCTCCGAGTGCCGGTCAAGCTGTCCGGCCTCTCGCCAAACGAGGATGCGCGTATTGTGGTCTCTGCCGTCGATGTCGGCATCCTCAACCTCACCAATTACAAAGTGCCCGACCCCGAGGAGTATTATCTCGGCCAGCGCAAGCTCTCCGCCGAGGTCCGTGACCTGTACGGCCAGTTGATCGACGGCATGCAGGGCACCAAGGGCGCCATCCGCACAGGCGGCGATGGTGGCGGGGGCGAGCTGCAGGGAAGTCCGCCGACCCAGCCGCCGCTTGCGCTTTATTCCGGCATCGTGAGCGCGGGTGCCGACGGCACCGCCGAGGTCAACTTCTCCATTCCTGCCTTCACCGGCACCGTGCGCGTGATGACGGTCGCGTGGAGCAAGGACAAAGTAGGTCACAGCTCCGGCGACGTGGTGGTGCGCGATCCCGTGGTGGTCACCGCCAGCCTGCCGCGCTTCCTGCTGCTTGGCGATAAGTCCACCTTGAGGCTCGACCTCGACAATGTGGAAGGCGCGACCGGCAGCTACAAAGTCACGGTCACTACCGATAATCCGCTGAGTATCGAGAACGGCGACCAGACTTTGAACCTCGAGGCGAAGAAGCGTGGCTCCGTCACCGTGCCAGTCTCGGCGGTTGGGTTCGGCACTGGCACCATCGGGCTCGCCGTGACCGGGCCCGAAGGCTTCACGCTCGCGCGCCAATATGAGCTTATGGTCAAGCCGTCGACGCAAGTGCTCGCGCGCCGCACGGTGAAGCCGCTTGGACCAGGCCAGAGCCTCAGCCTGTCTGGTGACGTGTTCGCGGACCTCGTGCCGGGAACCGGCAAGGTCTCGCTGTCGGTAACACCCTCTGCCGCGCTCGACGTCGCGACGCTGCTCGCGGCTCTCGATCGCTACCCGCTCGGCTGCACCGAGCAGATCGTGAGCCGCGCGCTGCCGCTGCTCTACGTCAACGAGCTCTCGCTCGACGCTCAGCTTGCGGTCGATACCAGTGTCGACGAGCGGATTGCCAAGGCCATCGAGACGGTGCTGTCGCGGCAAGGCTCGGAAGGCGCCTTCGGTCTGTGGGCGCCGGGTGGCGAGGACGCGTGGCTCGATGCCTATGTGACGGACTTTCTGACAAGAGCGCGGGCCCGCGGCTTCTCGGTCTCGGACGATCAGTTCAAGCTCGCGCTCGACCGGTTGCGCAACTATGTGAGCACGGCGCCCGACGTCTCGACCGACGGAGGGGCTCCGCTTGCTTATGCGCTCTACGTCCTCGCCCGCAACGGCATGGCGCCGGTCGGCGACGTCCGCTACATCGCCGACGTCAAGCTCAACGACCTTTCGACCACAGCGGCCAAGGCGCAGATCGCCGCGGCCCTCGCCATGCTGGGCGACAGGGTCAGGTCGGAAAAAGCGTTCAATGCGGCGTTGGGCGCCCTGCCCCAGGATCCGAAGGCCGACAGCGGCCGCGCCGATTACGGCTCACCTTTGCGCGATGCCGCGGCCCTCGTGACACTTGCCGCTGAAGGCGATGCGCCGAAGGTGGTCCTCGTCAGCGGCACGCAGGGCATCGGTTCTGCGCGCAATCGCGTCACCTACACCTCGACGCAGGAGAATGCATGGCTTGTGCTTGCGGCCCGCGCGCTCGGCAAGCAGAACGTCAGCCTCGACGTGAATGGGGGCGGGCAGCAAGGCCCCCTCTACCGCACGCTGACTGAGGAGCAGCTCGAGACCAATCCACTGACAGTGACCAACACCAGCGACGCTTCGCTTGATGCCGTCGTCTCGGTGAGCGGCGCGCCGACCTCGCCGGAGCCAGCTTCAGAGCATGGCTTCCAGATCGAGCGCAGCTTCCACACGCTCGATGGCGCCGATGCCGATCCGACCAAGGCGAAGCAGAACGACCGTTTCGTCGTTGTCCTTACGGTGACCGAGCCGCAGCCGCGATTTGCCCGCGTGGCGCTGACCGACTATGTGCCGGCCGGGTTCGAGATCGACAATCCGCATCTCGTATCCTCGGGTGACACTGGCACGCTCAGGTGGATCGAGAATGCCGGCTCGCCGGTCTATACCGAGTTTCGCGACGACCGCTTCACAGCGGCCTTCGAGCGGAGAAGCGGAGACCCGACCACCTATACGGTCGCCTATGTCGTGCGCGCCGTCTCGCCTGGGCAATATGTGCTGCCGCAAGCGGTGGTGGAGGACATGTATCAGCCCGACCGCTTCGGGCGCACTGACACAGGGGAAATCACGGTCGCACCAGCAAAATGAGTACAGCCACACTAGAGACCGGCTTCTCCGACAAAGCGACTGCTGCGCCGGGTTGGAGACGACGTGCTACCTACGCCGCTATTGGGCTGGTGTGGATCGCGGCGATGATCGCAGGTGGCCTGACAGGACTGTTCCAGGCTTTCGGTCCTCCGCCGCTCGGGCGCGATCTCGAAGTCTCGACGCTCGTGCTGGATCGCAATGGCAAGCTGCTCCGCGCTTATTTGACCAGCGAAGGCCGCTGGCGGCTGCCTGCGACGAAGAGCCAAGTCGATCCGCGTTATCTCGACGCCCTGCTCGCCTACGAGGACAAGCGCTTCTATCAGCACAGAGGCATCGATCCGTTAGCGATGGCGCGCGCGGCGCTCCAGCTCGCCACCCATGGCCGGATCGTTTCAGGCGGCTCGACCATCACCATGCAGGTTGCTCGTTTGCTCGAGCCCCGAACTGAGCGTTCGCTCGACGCCAAGATCAGGCAGGCGGTCAGGGCGGTTCAGCTCGAACAGGCGCTGAGCAAAGACGAGATCCTGAGCCTTTACGTCACGCTCGCACCTTATGGCGGCAATCTCGAAGGGATCAGGGCGGCTTCGCTCGCCTATTTCGGCAAGGAGCCGCGCCGGTTGACGCTCGGCGAAGCGGCCCTCCTCGTCGCGCTGCCGCAGTCGCCGGAGTTCCGCCGCCCCGACCGCTTCCCTGAAGCAGCGAACCGCGCACGCAATCGCGTGCTTGACCGAATCGCAAGCCACGGTCTGTTCAGCGAAGCCGAGATCTCGCGCGCCAAAGACGAACCGGTGCCCGATACGCGCAAACCCATGCCGCTGCTCGCGCCTCATGCTGCGGATCAAGCGGCAGCAAATTCGCCGAACGACCGTGTGCTGCAACTGACTATCGATGCTTGCTTGCAGAGAACATTAGAGAGCCTTGCGCACGATCGCGCCATCGCACTCGGGCCCGCCATGTCGGTGGCGATCGTGGTGGTCGACAATGCAACCGGCGAGGTTTTGGCGCGAGTCGCCTCCCCCAACTATTTCGACGAGCAGCGTGCGGGCCAGGTGGATTTGACCGAAGCAGTGCGCTCGCCGGGCTCCGCGCTCAAGCCGTTCATCTATGGACTCGGCTTCGAGGACGGGCTGATCCATCCCGAGACGTTGATCGAGGACAGGCCGGTCCGTTACGGCGGCTATCACCCTGAGAATTTCGACATGACCTTCCAGGGCACGGTCACCGTGCGGCGTGCGTTGCAGCAGTCGCTCAACGTACCGGCGGTGGCTGTCCTCAATGAGGTCGGCCCGAGCCGCCTGATCGCCCGGCTGTCAGAGGCCGGCGCTAGCCTTGTCCTGCCCAAGCTCGAAACAACGCCTGGCCTTGCACTCGGCCTCGGCGGTGTGGGCGTGCGGCTCATGGATTTGACGATGCTTTATGCCGGGCTTGCGCGGCAGGGAACCGTTGCGCCTCTGGTAGAGCGCCTCAGCGCGCCGCCCCTTCCAACCAAGCGTCTGATCGAGCCGGTGGCGGCCTGGTATGTGGGAAGCGTACTGATTGGCACGCCGCCGCCTGAAAATGCAGCAGGCGGGCGCATCGCCTTCAAGACCGGCACGAGCTACGGCTATCGTGACGCCTGGGCCGTCGGTTTCGATGGCAAGCGCACCATCGGGGTATGGGCCGGGCGCCCCGACGGCGCGCCGGTTCCCGGTCTTGCCGGACGCGTTACCGCCGCGCCCATTCTGTTCGATGCCTTTGCGAGATTGTCCGAGCCGCTAGAGCCGCTGCCGTCAGCGCCCAAGGGCGTGCTGATCGCTAACACCACCAAGCTTCCACCCCCGCTACAGCGCTTCGCATCGCACGAGGCGGCGGGCGAAGCCATGGCGCCCAAGGTGCACATCGTATTCCCGCCTGACGGTGCGAGCCTCGAATTGTCAGCCGCGAAAGGCGCTCCCCCCGATCCTATTGCCGTCAAGATCGCCGGCGGCACCCCGCCTCTCAACGTGCTGATGAATGGGATGCCGATTCCCGCCAAGAAGTCGGCGAGGACATTGTTCTTCGAGCCGGACGGACCTGGCTTCGTGCGGCTGACCGTGACCGATGCGACCGGCGCCGCTGACAGCGTCGTTGTGCGTCTGGAATAGCGGGATGGCTTCGTCCTCACTCAAGTCTCTCGCCGTGCCGCTCAACATAGAGCCGATGGAGGCGAAGCTCGTCACCGAGCTGCCGACGGATCTCGGCTGGCAGTTCGAGCCGAAATGGGATGGTTTCCGTTGCCTCGCCTTCCGTGCCAGCGGAGAGGTCGATCTCAGGGCGAAGTCAGGCAAGCCGCTCGCGCGGTACTTCCCCGAGGTCGTGGCGATGCTCAAGCGCCTTCGCCCGACGAGATTCGTGGTCGACGGTGAACTCGCCATTCCCATCGGCGACACGCTTTCCTTCGATGCGCTGCAGATGCGCATT
>Ga0157369_10008672_pt1 | contig 11657 bp, 8 predicted proteins | sample C25metaG_FD_113461 | JGI IMG/M metagenome (GOLD analysis project Ga0157369, IMG submission 113461) | Corn rhizosphere microbial communities from Kellogg Biological Station, Michigan, USA - C2-5 metaG | ecosystem: Host-associated > Plants > Roots > Rhizosphere > Soil | place: USA: Michigan... | reverse complement strand
CCATACAGGGCCCGCAGGACTGCGGCCGATCCAATGCGGATTCCGGCAGCAGGCGACCTGTCAGGCAAGTTGGGAGAATTGTACTCTGAACCGTCGGCGGACTCAGGCTGGCCGCCGCCTCACCATTTCTTACGATGCTTCATTGCCATCCATCCGCGGAAATGGCGGAGTATCTGACGCCTCTTCTGTCGCTGCGAAACAGAATCTAGCCTCACAAGGTTGGTCGCATGAATATCCTTCCAACCGAGCTTTGCCTCCGCGAGAGCGTAGAACAGGTCTTCGGCATTCATCCACTCGCCCGCCACATCGTCGCCAAACGGGCCGGCCGAGTGACGCGGGAAGGAATACCGTTCTCGGCCCCCGTTCACCTGGATCTCATGGTCCCGGTATTTCTTCTCGACACTCTCGCCATCCACCAGCTTGAACGCGGAATAGCCGCCCATGCCGACCAGCAGCGCGAAGACTCTGACGTTTTGCGATTCGGCTGAGATGTACGGCGGCCTGATTCTGCTTGTGAACAGTTGCTCCAGCACAACGTCATCGAACCCTTCAATATCGATCTTTATGTAATAAGGTGCGCCATACTTTTTGAGGATCTGCGCCACGGGCTGCGATGGCAGCAGCACCTTGTCGTAGTCTCCGATGACGCTCGCGTCCGGTTCCGGAAGCTGGCCCAGGACGTGATGCCGCTTATGTAGGTAAAAGGAAACTTCCGCGGCGTGATCGCTGCCGGACACAACGCAATTCTCAACAAATAGCCGGCGCTCTTGGATTGCCGCGGGAAACCTCTCCTCGATTTGCCGGCATAGCGCGGGATTGGCTTCGACGGCGACAACGACGTCCGCTTTCTTCAGGTAATAGGGAATGTCATCGCCGTTATTCGCGCCGAAGTCATAAATGACCCTTGTCAATGAGCCCCGTCCCGATCGAATCTGCACTCTCGCTCCTGTCGGGCTGTTCTGGTGTCATTCAACTCTCGTGTAAACCACAATTCTACAGTTGCGATTGCAGAATGCCGGCGAACTGTCCACTGCCGCGCTGCCGGTCGTGAGACCGGCGCATTAGACTGTTTTGACACGCCATGAAGGACATAATCCACGTCTCGAAAGAGAACTACCTCAAGGCCATCCTCGAAGCAGAGGCCGAGGGCCGGCAGGTCATACCGGCGATGCTGGCCCATTGGCTTGAGGTCTCTCCGCCTGCGGTGACGATGGCGCTGCGCCGCCTCAAGCGTGACGGCTACGTGCAGGTGGGCGAAGACGGAATCGTGCGCCTGACCGACAAAGGCCGCGAGACGGCATACCGCACAGCGCTGCGGCACCACCTCGTTGAACGCATGCTGGGCGAGATCTTCGGGATGGAGTGGCATGAGATCCACGAAGAAGCGGAGCGCCTCGAGCACGCCGTCTCGCCGGCATTCGAGGCCAAGCTGAAGGAGAAGCTCGGCGAGGGCGGCGCGTGTCCGCACGGCAATGCCGTTCTACCCGAGCGTCCCGAGGTGCGAAAGGGCAGGGGAGAGCTTCCGCTCGCCGAGGCGGCTGTCGGACAATACGCCGTCGCGAGCCTCGAGGAACGCGACCCGCTGCTGCTGGCATTTCTGCATCGAAACGGAGTTGGCCCGGGGAAGCGGGTTCGAGTGCTAAGCCAGAATTACGATCAAACCGTGTCGATCGATCTGGATAGCGGCACCGCCATCCTTGGCAGGCCGGCGGCCGAGGCGGTTTGGCTGCGGCCCGCCGGGGCTAGTAAATCGAAGTAATTTTGATATTGTTAACTATGATTAACTAACGTGTGGCATACTGTGTTCACAGGGCCCAAAGGGGCTCACGTCCAGTCATGGCCACGGAAATTCGACCTGAACTCCTCACCCACGAACCTTCGCTGCCGGAAGTGCACTCCAGCGTAGGCGTATCGCTTTCGCCTTTTTATTGGCGGCGGCTGATCGGGTTCCTCGGGCCAGGCTTCCTCATTTCGGTCGGGTACATGGACCCGGGCAATTGGGCCACAGACATCGCTGGCGGCTCCCGCTTTGGATACACGCTCCTATTTGTCATCATGGCGTCGAACCTGATGGCGATACTGCTGCAGAGCCTGAGCCTCAAGCTGGGCGTGGCCACGGAACGCGATCTGGCGCAGTTGTGCCGCGAGTCGACCAGCCGCTGGACGGGCATCACCCTGTGGCTGATGGCGGAGGTGGCGATTGCCGCCTGCGATCTGGCCGAGGTAATCGGTTCGGCCATCGCGCTCAACCTGCTGTTTCACATCCCCCTGTTCTGGGGAGTGCTCATTACCGGCCTCGACGTGCTGCTCATCCTTCTCCTCCAGCGCTGGGGATTCCGAACGGTTGAAGCCATTGTGATCGCGCTCATCGGCACTATCCTGGTGCTGTTCGGGGTGCAGATGTTCCTCTCGCGGCCAGAGTACGGCGCGGCACTGGGCAGCCTCTTCGTACCTTCGCCGATGATCCTGAAAAATCGCGACATGCTCTACATCGCCATTGGCATGCTGGGCGCCACGGTCATGCCGCACAATTTGTACCTGCACTCCTCGATCGTGCAGAGCCGCAGATACCAGCGGACACCGGCCGGCAAGCGCGAAGCCATCAAGATGGCCAATATCGACTCGGCGCTCGCGCTGACCATCGCGCTCTTCGTCAATGCAGCAATTCTGATCGTAGCGGCGGCAGTGTTCCACCGCAGCGGACACTTCGAGGTCGCGGCGATCGAAGACGCCTACAAGCTGCTCAGCCCGCTGGTGGGAGCCGGCTTCGCGAGCACACTGTTCGCCGTGGCTCTGCTCGCGTCGGGCCAGAACTCCTCCATCACCGGCACCCTCGCCGGGCAGGTGGTCATGGAAGGCTTCATCCAGATGAAGCTGTCCCCGTGGCTGCGGCGACTAATCACGCGCGGCATCGCCATCGTGCCTACCATCGCTGTGGTGTGGTTCTACGGCGCGCGCGGGACCGAGAAGCTGCTGATCCTCAGCCAAGTGGTCCTGTCCCTGCAGTTGAGCTTTGCCGTGGTCCCTCTGGTCATCTTCACCAGCAGCCGCAAGCACATGGGCGAATTCGTGAACCGTCCGTTGGTGAAATGGATCGCCTGGGCAGTGGCCGCGCTCATCGCCGGGCTGAACGGCTGGCTCCTGGTGCTGATGTTCAGGCAGTAATGAAGCCGAGTTCGGGCCGCTTCTCGGGCGCGCGGTAACCTCCCATTCAGACCACACCAGGATGGACGAGCGACTCGGGTTGTTCGCTACAGTCAATGCCGAACATGACCCGCTCGGGTCAGAGTTTGAGCGAAGATTCTTCAACGTAACTCATGAACGCGAAGGCCTGATATCGGTTCGAGAGGGCGTCCGACCTTTCGGACTGCGACTTCAACGCCGCGATTCCCAGAGCCTTCAAGACGAGAGCCCAGAATTTCGGTGTCCATGGAGCAGCATCGATTTCCGCAATCTTGCCCGCCGCGTCAAGAACTTTTCCCCATTTCTCGGTCCTCATAGCAGAGAGCTGACGCCTAAATTCACAATAATCTGGAATAAGTTCACTTTTGATCATGTCTTGCGCGAACTTCGCGGCGTCTGAAAGCGAGGTCCCATCTTTGGCCCGTTCCTGCAACCCCTTCGAGAGCGCCCAGAGATGCATGGTGAACCCCTCCCGGGTGTCCCTTACGCGTTCTCTGAGTTCAAGAATCTGAGTCGGGTGGAACGTATGTATCTTTGGAAGCAAATATCTGAAAGTCGCAGTGGCTTGCAGTGCAACTAAGACATCGCTGGATAATCGTCCAGGCGCCATCGAAAAGATCTGTGGTACCTGGATGTCCGTCCTAAGCAAATGTCGAGCAAGGTCAAGACGAATCAGAGGCTTGCCTCCACTCTCATACTTGTCTACATGAATCGCCAGCAGATTCGAAATCTCTAAATCTACGGCGATGTCCAAATCGTCCCGATCCTGAAGCGGGATGAACTCGCGAACGGTAAGCAATCGGCATTTGTGCTCCTTCTGAGTTCTTCTGCCCAAGCGTGGGTTCCATGCATTTACGAATACTTCTAACGACTTGAGAATCCTGGCGTCTGGCCCTGCTTGCCCGAACTCAAAGTAGTACCCGTTGTCGTCACGGCCCGCACCGACGCTTTCAAGTGGAGCGGCTTTGCCGTCGTGAACCAAATAAAGGTGCGGAATATTGCGAGGGTATTCCAAATATGTTCGCACGCGCTCTTTACGAACAATTCGCTTCGATCCGGGTATATCGGGCAATCTGCGAAGCACTCCCTGGTCAAAAAGAGTTCCGTATTTCAGATCCCATTCAGGGATTTCGTTCACGAATTCCTCCCGAATGCCGGATTGCCCGATAAGGTTCTTGGAGGACTCGCGATTCGTGTGCGGGAGGAGAACTCGATCATAGAAGACGCACAGAGTGGCAGCTTCGGATGAATCTCGGATTATCAAATCGCTGTTGTAGGCGACTTCAAATAAGTTTTCCATTTCTTTGCAGTGGGGTTAGCATAGCACCCCTCCCCGAAAAAAGTGCCCACGCCAACTCATGTTCAATCCCTGTCCAAATACTCGAAATTTGCATCGGCCCGAAGTCATCAGCTGACAATCTATCTGACCGGATCCCGCGCTACTCGCCGAGTCCCGGTATTCATCCGGCCCGATGCTGGGGAGATGTGCAATACGCCGCAATTCTTCAACGTTGAGTACATTCTTTGATCTTTCGGTCCTGTTTCTACTTGGAAGGGACGGCAAATCGTGGTTTACTTGGTTCCATCAAACAATTCTCAATGCCCTGGCGGATTTGAACCTGCCCGGAGTCGTGCGTTGGGGGCTAACATGGCCAAAAGCCGTCCCTTCTCCATCTATCTGCTCAAACAGGGATATGACGGAACCAATTCGTTAAAGGAAGATCACAAGCTCGATGCGGCTGTCGCTGCCTCGAAGTTGCCCAAAGGGGCCCAGTTGTTCGTCCTTGACGCTCCAGAGACCGACGTCTGGTGGACAGGATATTTCGGCGTAGACGCAAGAATTCAGCAAGCAAGCAAGGGCGCACTTGTGTTTTTGCCAATTAATGATCGCTGTTTCGCACTCTCATTTGGTCATGTGTATCAGAAACTGAGAGATGACTGCTATGAGCACGACTTTGGGCTAAGGGTTACGCTCAACTGCGTGGATCCAAAGAAACTGAGAAGCACCGATACACTGCAACCCGGAGATGCACGACGTCAGAGGATACAAGCTCCGATAGAGTCTGATCTGACGTTCTTCGACTTCGACCGAAATAGCTCTGTGCTAAGAAGCTTAACTGGAAAGGTCAAAGACCAGTATAAAGCGCTGTTCAAGGACGCAACCGGCGCGAGCAGTCTAAGCATAAAATCATCAGCAACGTCGAAGGAGCTTACAAAGCTTTGTGAAGACCTACTCGATCTCTACAACGGCGATGGCTATCGCACGACTTTCCCAGACATTCAGAACATTCTTCCGGTCACTGATCCCAGTACTGTGTCGGAGCTGAATGGTTGGTTGATCGAGGCGCTCAGGACGAAAAAGCAGGGCCTATATTTAACAATCCCTGACATCATCGATTTTCGGAAACATTCGTACTACGCATTGTTTTCGGGAGAGGGCACGAGTCTGGTCTATCCAGATGCTCAGCTGTCCACCTACTACGAGTATCTGGAGAAAAATGGATTCAATGTTGCAGAGATCACGTATGAGGACATTCGTCGGCATCAACTCAATTTAGTGGACGAGGACGAAAAAGTTCGGGAGAGGTATAGTATCGTTCGATGCTTGCTATTTGAAACGTCCCTGGGAGCGACAGGCCACACCTATCATCTGGCTGAAACTAAGTGGTACCGCGTCGAGAATGCTTATCTGCAAAAGATTCAGAACACTCTAGACCCGCTCTGCACAACTTTGGAATTTCCAGATTTCAACCATAAAGATGAAGGTGAATATAATGAGTTCGTCATAGGCGAGTACCCGGCATCTATATGTATGGACAAGGCCGACATCAGCCCTACAATGCAGACACAAATTGAGCCGTGTGACATATACTCCGCAGATAATGGCCAAGGAGTGTTCTACCACGTTAAGCGGTCAACCCATTCATCTCAACTGAGCCACTTATTCAATCAGGGGATCAATGCTATTGAAATTCTCAAAGTCGAACCTGAATCTGTTCAGAAGCTAGTCAGGCTAATCGAAGGCGCAGTAGCCGACGAAGCGACTAGAGCAGCATTGATTGCTCCAGTGAACGGCGGGAAATTGAAAGTTGTCTTTGGGGTAATCACCCATAAGGATCCCTCCCTGAAGTGCCTGAACTTCCCATTGTTTTCTCGGATGAGTCTGATGCGGACTGTTCGATGGTTCAAAGTGGCGGGGACCACTTGTGAGTACGGATTTATCAAAGATTCTTCAGACGAGAAGCCGAAACCAAAAACTAGGAAGAGGAGAACTCTCGGCGCCCAATCGACAGTCTTGGATGCCGCGGTGACCGTTCAAGTGTGAGAATCGCATTTCCGCGCAATATGTATTTAAGCATCATCGCCAAATCACTTCATCCAACCGATTCAAGCTAAAACACGCCCGCCGCCAATTCCCACGCAGCGATCCGTCCTTCTTCCCCCGCGTCCCGCCCTCAAGCTTCTCAATCCGCCGCCACTTCAACACCCGTGACCGCCATCACAGAAACGCCCCTCCCAAACCGTGCTAACGTAGCTTTGCTCCCGGAGAAATCCGGGAGTTTGCCGTTTCAAGGAAGGGTACCCCCTACCCCCCCTCCCCAATGCACCATTTGTGGTGCGGTATTACGTAAATCAAACAAAATAAATACGTTATTGAGCCTTCGTTTTCAGAAAAATTGACTACATTTAAACCGCTATGGACGTTATCAAAAACCCGAGCGCAAGGTCGGCGCTTTCCGCTTTAACCCAGAATCTCCGGCAGCGTAACGAGTCTGACCTCAAGCAGCGCTTCGATCTTCAGCAGTGCGTCGATCACGTCCTGTGAAACCGGAGCGTCGACTTGGACAACGGACAGCGCCTTTACTGGCTTGACGCCGGAACGGTCGCGGCCCAGGGCGAAGTTGGCGATGTTGACGCCGTGCTCGCCGAGGATCGTTCCGATCTTGCCGATCACGCCAGGCACGTCGAGGTTGCGGCAGACGAGCAGGTGGCCTTCGAGCGGTGCCTCCACATCGATTCCGTCGAACTCAAGCAGACGCGGCTGCGCGCCGTGGATGACCGTGGCCGTGGCGTGGCTGGTGCCGGCCGGCGTGTGCAACTCAAGGCCGAGCAAGTTCGCCGCTCCACCGCGCTGGCCGTCCTGTTTCTCCTCGTGCACGCGGATCCCGCGCTCCTCCGCGATCGCCGCCGCGTTAATGCGGTTCACGTTCTCGGAGCCTTGAAGCAGGCCGGCGATGGCTGAGTTGCGTACGAGCTCGGTTTTGGCCTCGGTGAGCGCGCCCCCGTAGAAAAGCTGGATGCCCTCGAACCCACCTTTGCCGGTCTGCGCGAGAAATGATCCGAGGCGTTCGGCGACGTCGATGTAGGGTGCGAGCTTCACATATTCTTCGTGCGTGAGCGACGGCAGGTTCACCGCGTTCTGCACCACTCCCAGCTTGAGATATTCGCGCACCTGGCGCGCAATCTGAATGCCCACTGCTTCCTGCGCCTCGGCGGTGGAGCCGGCGATGTGGGGCGTGAGGATCACGTTGTCCAGCCCGAAGAACGGCGAATCCTTCGGCGGTTCGACGGTGAACACGTCGAGTGCCGCTCCGCCCACCTGGCCGGACTTGAGCGCCGCCGCGAGGGCAGCTTCATCGACCAGTTCGCCGCGCGCACAGTTAATGATTCGCACGCCCTTCTTCATCGCCGCGATCGTCTTCCCGTTGATGATGCCGGTGGTCTGCGGCGTGAGCCCAACATGCAGCGTGAGGTAATCGGATCCGGCGAAGAGCTCTTCAAGCGTCACCAGGCGGATGCCGTTTTCGCGCGCCACAGCGGCGGATACAAACGGATCGCTGCCGAGAATCTCAAGACCAAAGCCGCGGGCGCGCTTGGCAACTTCCAGACCGATGCGGCCGAGTCCGAGGATGCCGAGCGTTTTGCCTCTAAGCTCCGCGCCCTGCAGCGACTTCTTTTCCCACTTGCCGGCGTGCATGGAACTGTTGGCGGCGGGAACCTTGCGCGCCAGGCCGAGCATGAGACCGATGGTCAGCTCGGCTACAGCGACGGCGTTGGCGCCAGGCGTATTCATCACCACAATACCGCGGCGCGTGGCAGCGTCCGCGTCAATGTTGTCGACGCCAACGCCGGCGCGGCCAATAACGCGCAGTTTGGGAGCTTTCTCCATGAGCGCATCGTCCACCTGCACCGCAGAGCGCACGACGAGCGCATCGGCGGTGGCGAGCGCGGCGGCCAGCCCGCCAGACTGTGCGTCGGGCAATTTATCGTGGGTCAGCACTTCCCAGCCGGGTTCGGCCGCAAAGACGGCCAGCGTGGCCGGGGATACCTTTTCTGCTAGAACAATCTTCATTGCCTCTCCTTTTTCTGTGGCTGCGGACTGGTACTCGTCGAAGCGCACGCCCTCTTTTTCGCAGAGCATTTCGAAAATGCGCATCACCGCGGAATGCGGCTTGCCCTCACCGCGCTCGTATTTCCAGATGGAGTTGGGATGCACGCCGAGCTTCTCTGCCATCTGGTACTGGTAGAGGTCGAGCTGCTTGCGCGCGATCACAAGTTTTTCGCCGAAAGTTAGTTCTGCCATTTGAGCTTCTAGCTCCTAGCTTCTAGCTCCGAGCCAGAAGCGGCTTGATGCGGAGGCGCTTTGCTGCTCTCGCGCGGAGATGATTGAGTGGATACCGGCCAACAATGCGTGCAATGTTCAGCTAGTAGCTAGCAGCTAGAGGCCTGCAGCTTTCTCCCCGTACACCTTCTGCGCCGCGGCTACCGCCTGTCCCCACTCGACCGGGAGCTTGAGCGTGTCTTTCGCGATATGTTCCATGGCGCCGAGGAAGGCGATGGTGTCGAGGAAATCGAAGAAGCCAAGATGCGCCACGCGGAAGATCTTGCCCTTCATCTCGCCTTGTCCGTTAGCAATGACCGAGGCGAAGCGCGTCTTGAGTGCCTTGACCACGTCGCTCGAATCCATGCCCTCAGGCACGGCGACTGCGGTCGCAGCGGCCGCCGGAGCCGTAGGCGCGAACAGGGTGAAACCGAGCGCGGTCAGTCCGGCGCGGGTTGCGGCGGCGTTCACGATTGCGTTGTTCACGAGCGCGATGCGACCCTTCTCGAGGTCGCCGCCTGCCTGTCCGGCGATGTAGTCGAGCGCGGCGCCGAGGCCGGCGACCAGCGCGACGGCTGGCGTGTAGGCGGTTTCACCCTTGACCTGATTCTTGCGCTCCTTGCGCAGGTCGAAGTAGTAGCGCGGGTTCTTCGACTTCTCCATCGCGGCCCAGGCCTTGTCGCTTACCGAGAGATAGGCCAGGCCGGGCGGAATCATGACCGCTTTCTGCGATCCCCCGATGAGAATGTCGATGCCCCAGCCATCCACGTCAAAATGCGTGGTCCCGAGGCCGGTAATGCCATCGACAACAAGCAGCGTTTCGGGGCTGACTTCCTGAATGAGCTTTGCAACACCCGCAACATCATGGCTGGCGGCCGTCGAAGTTTCAGTGGACTGCATGAAGACGGCGCGGATCTCGGGAGTCAGGGCCTTCTTCACCTCGGCCAGGTCGAAGGTCCGCCCGTAGGGGGCGCTTAGGACCACCGTTTCGCAACCAAACGCCTTGGCCAGGTCGCGCCACCGCTCGCCGAACTTGCCGGCCGTGAGCACGAGGACCTTGTCCCCGGGCGACGTCAGATTGGAGACGGCAGCTTCCATCGCGCCGGTGCCCGAGGAGGAGAGCAGGAGGACATCATTCTTTGTGCCGACAAAGATCTTGAGCTGGGCAAGAACTTTCTGGAAGAGCGCCTTGAATTCGGGGGTGCGGTGGTGCATATCGGCGGCGGCCATGGCAAACTGGGCGGCGGGGAGGAGGGGGGTGGGACCAGGGGTAAAGAGGCGGACCTTGCGAATCATGGGGCTCTCCTTTGGGCTGGAGGAAAACCCCAGCCTTCAATCACAGAATACACATCTATGTGAATTTAGTGAACGACTAACGGTGTCAATACCTGTGGAATACTCCGCCGGGCGCCAAAAAAGAAAGCCCGCTCCGGGTTCGGAGCGGGCCGGATAAAAGCATGCAAGTGTTACAAACGCAAGGTGCTGTGGAACTTAGCGGTGGGCTCCGCCACGAACGCCGCCGCTCATGCGCGCGCCGCCACCCATGGAGTGGAATCCGCCCGCCCGCGGTGCACTGAAGGAACGGGATGAGCCGCGCGCCGAACTGCCCCCGTGGGGACTGCCGTGGGTGTCGCCGAAGCGGCGGAGGTGATCGCCGTCATGGCCATGACCGCGGTAGTACGGGTGGCCGTAGTAACCGCCCCATCCGCCGTAGTAGCCACCCCAGCCGTAACCCCAGCCGAGAGGATAGAAGCCCCAGCCGAACGGGCTCATGAATGGGCCGCCGCCGATAAAGGTGTAGCCGCCCCATCCGTAGGGGTTCCAGTACCATCCGGGAGCGTAGGCTTCGCCCGCATACTCGCCGGCCATTTGGTTGTTGGCCTCGGCGAGGTAGTGCGAGCGGAGGCGGCTCCAGTTGTAGAGCGAGTCCTGGCTGTCGTCTTCTGCGATCTTTTCTGTCTTTACGCTCGACAGATCGGCCTGCAGAACGGCCTGGTGATCCTGCTTCACTTCCTTGTTCTTGCCGTTGGCGAGTTCGACCTCGGCTTTGCCCTTGAACACCATCACCTCGGGCGAGTTAGCGTCGAACTCGTACTGCCGGTCTTCTGCAGGCGCGTAGTCACGTCAGCGTCCACGATCTGCAGATTGTTTTCCTTCTGGATGTCGTCGACTTCGACGCCGGCGCGGCCTTTCTCAATCTGAACCTGCGTGTTGGCCAGGTCGGGCGAGATCAGCTTCACGGTGCTATTGTCATCGACGCGCAGGAAGACGCCCGGAGTGAGCAGGACTTCCGCCTTGCCTTGTCCCGTCGTGAGTTCGTCTCCGGCCTGCATGGCGACGTTTCCCGCCTGCTGCGAAGTAACGGCCTGGCCGTTGACCGATACGGATCCTTCTACATAATTGACCGTGCCCGGCTGGACCGGCTGGTTTGGCGCACCTGGCTCGACGGCGAATGCCGGAGCGATGGCGAGTCCCAGACCGAGCAGCGGAATGGTCATCGATTTTAGTTTCATGGCTCTTATAAACCTCACTTCGTTAGATGGAAATGAAGGCAAAAGGTCGCAGGACGCGGACTCGCATCAGCATGAAGACAAACGGGTTGCAGACAACACCGATTCGACGAAAAAGTTGCGGTGAGGCGGTCCGAGGCGAGCACGCATTGTGCTCGCCCGGCGCAGTTGGCTTCAAAAGCTGAGACAGCGGCTCGGCCGCGAAAAGAAAGCTCCCGGCGTCGGTTCTCGACGCCGGGAGCCGGCTAAATCCCGCCGATCCTAGTACACGACCAGCGGACGCATCATGTCGTGTTCTTCATGCTCCAGAATGTGGCAGTGCCACACGTATTCGTGGCCGCCTGTACGCGGACTGAGCGGAT
>Ga0157369_10008670_pt1 | contig 11658 bp, 7 predicted proteins | sample C25metaG_FD_113461 | JGI IMG/M metagenome (GOLD analysis project Ga0157369, IMG submission 113461) | Corn rhizosphere microbial communities from Kellogg Biological Station, Michigan, USA - C2-5 metaG | ecosystem: Host-associated > Plants > Roots > Rhizosphere > Soil | place: USA: Michigan... | reverse complement strand
TTCCTCGTCGCTGGTGATGAGGAAGGCGATGGCGCCGCGATGGTCCGGATGGTCGGCGACGAAGCGCTCCACGGCGACGATCATGCTCGCCAGGCTGCCCTTCATGTCGGCGGCGCCCCGACCGCGCAGCATGCCGTCGGCATCCACGTGGGCATTGAAGGGGGCCTGCTGCCAGGCCTCCAGCGGGCCGGTGGGCACCACGTCGGTGTGACCGGCGAAGCACAGGACCGGACCCTCGCCGCCACGGCGCGCCCAGAAGTTGTCCACCTCTTCGATGCGCAGGGGTTCGAGGGCGAAGCCCAGGCGCTCCAGGCGCTGCATCATCAGGGCCTGGCAGCCTTCGTCCAGCGGCGTGACCGAAGCCCGGCCGATCAGGTCGCAGGCGAGTTCCAGGGTGGGGGTGAGGGCGGTGGTCATGGCGGGTCCCGGGAGGCAGCTAGGGTTCAGGGGGAGCGGTATGGTAAAGGAAAACCTATACTGTGGCTTTTGTGGAAAGCCTTCATGACGTTCGATGAACAACGCTTCGGCGGGATCGCCCGGCTCTATGGGCAGGAGGCCGTCGAGCGCCTGGCCGTCAGTCACGTCGCCGTGGTCGGCATCGGCGGGGTGGGTTCCTGGGCCGCCGAGGCCCTGGCGCGCAGCGGTGTCGGTCGCATCAGTCTGTTCGATCTGGACGACGTCTGCGTCAGCAACACCAATCGGCAGGTACATGCGCTGGAAGGGCAGGTGGGGCGGCCCAAGGTCACGGTGATGGCCGAGCGCATCCAGGCCATCAACCCGGCCTGCGCGGTCAAGGCGGTGGCGGACTTCGTCACCCGCGAGACCATGGCCGACTACATCACCGAAGAACTCGACCTGGTGCTGGACTGCATCGACAGCGTGGCCTCCAAGGCGGCGCTGATCGCCTGGTGCAAGAGACGCAAGATCGCCATCGTCACCACCGGCGGCGCCGGCGGTCAGATCGATCCCACCCAGATCCAGGTGGTCGACCTCAATCGCACCTACAACGACCCCCTGGCCTCGCGGGTGCGCTCGCTGCTGCGCCGCGACTACGGCTTCTCGCGCAATCCCAGCCGCCACTACAGCGTGCCCTGCGTCTTTTCCACCGAGCAGCTGCGCTATCCCAAGCCGGACGGCAGCGTCTGCCAGCAGAAGAGTTTCGTCGGCGAAGGCGTCCGCCTGGACTGCGCTGGCGGCTTCGGCGCGGTGATGATGGTCACCGCCACCTTCGGCATGGTCGCCGCGGCCCGCGCCGTGGACAAGTTGATCCAGAAGCCCAGGGGGTAGGGCTTTTCGTCGGTTGGGTGGAGCTCGGCGAAGCCCAACCTACGTTCAGCTATGTAGGGTGGACAACGGCGCAGCCTTGTCCACGCGGGATGGTGCCGGAGGTTGCCGGTGGAAAACGCTGGCGCGGTTTTCCACGCTACGAGGGTTCGAGCGCGGCGGCCCTCACATATCCTGGGGCGTTTCCCGGGCGGGGCGGTCGTCGGCGATGGCGGGGACGTGCAGGCCGGTCTTGGCCAGTTGCTGACCTTCCATCTGCGGCTGGGTGGTCCAGGTGAGGATGTCGTAATAACGGCGCACGTTCTGCACGAATTCCACCGTCTCGCCGCCGCGGGCATAGCCGTAGCGGGTCTTGCTGTACCACTGCTTCTGCGCCAGGCGCGGCAGCATCTTCTTCACGTCCAGCCAGCGATCCGGATCCAGGCCCTGGGATTCGGCCAGCCGGCGGGCGTCGAGGATATGGGCGATGCCGATGTTGTAGGTGGCCAGGGCGAACCAGGTGCGATCCGGTTCGTGGATGCTGTCGGGCAACTCGTCGCGGATCTGGTCGAAGTACTTGGCGCCGCCGGTGATGCTCTGCTCCGGATCCAGGCGGTTGGCGACGCCCATGGCCTGGGCCGTGTTGTTGGTCAGCATCATCAGGCCGCGCACCCCGGTCTTGGAGGTGGCGTCCGGGGTCCATAGCGACTCCTGGTAGCCCATGGCGGCGAGCAGGCGCCAGTCCAGCTGATGCTTCTGCGCCACCTTGCGGAAGTGCTTCTCGTACTTGGGCAGGCGTTCCTGCAGGTGCTGGGCGAAGGTGTAGGCGCCCACATAGCCAAGGACGTCAACGTGACCGTAGTAGCGCTCCTTGAGCTGCTGCAGGGTGCCGTCGCGGCGGACCTTGTCCAGGTAGGCGTTGACCGCATCGAGCAGGCTGTTGTCCTCCCCGGGTTGCAGGGCCCAGGCCTGGCCCTGGTTGTCGCCCAGGTCGAAGGCCACCCGCACGTTGGGAAAGTACACCTGGTTCATGGCCAGTTCGTTGGAATCCACCAGGGTCAGGTCGATCTGGCCTTCGTCGACCATGCGCAACAGGTCGCTGACCTCCACCTGATCGGATTCGTCGAAGGTGAGTCCCGCTACCTGAGCCTGCAACGCCCTGAGCTGCTGCGCCTGGCTGCTGCCCTTGAGCACCAGGATGCGCTTGCCGACCAGATCCTTGGGCGTGCTGGGGCGGACGGTGCCGTTGCGGTATATGACCTGGGGCACCACGTCCAGATAGCTGCGGGAAAATTTCAGATTCTGGCGATTGACCGAGGGCGTGAGGCCGGCCGCGGCGATCACCGGGCCGTCCGGCGCGGTCAGGCGATTGAAGAGGTCGTCGAGGTTGTCGGCGGTGCTGATTTCCAGGCGCACCTTGAGGGATTCGGCGAAGCCCTTGACCAGTTCGTATTCGAAACCGGTCTCGCCGTTGCGGTCCTGGAAGTAGGTCGCCGGACTGTTGCGCGTCACCACGCGCAGCACACCCGCCTGCTGCACCTGCTCCAGCGCGGTCGGCTTGGGCGGCGCAGGCACGTCGGCCTTCCCGCAGCTTATGAGCAAGGCGAGGAAGGGCAGGGTAAGCCAGGCGAATCGCTTGAAGGCTCTATTCAAATGGGCTAGCTCGGCCATACGGCATCAAAACGGCACTGGCGCCTTGCTGACGCGCCTCATCGGTCGGCCCCTCCGGGCACTCGTTATGGTCGGGACGCTCCGCGCCACCGGTCCGGCCAAAGGCTCTATCCTGAGCCCAATGGGGAGCCGCGTCCATGGGGCGCGGCAGGCCGTAACGGCGGGCAGTATACGCGAGAAGTGGCACAGCGCCCATTTTATACATACAAGAGTGGTGGTAAGGCTGCATGAACCCTCGTCGCCGGAAGGTGTCCCCGGCGCGCCTTTAGGCTAGAATGCACGGCCCCAAAGTGACTTGGCCCCGAGGCTGTCCCCGATGCTGATCCTGCGCGGCGCTCCCGCTCTTTCTTCGTTCCGTCACGGCAAACTTCTCGACCAGCTGACTCGCCTGGTTCCCGGTGTCTCCGGGCTCTATGCCGAGTTCGTTCATTTCGCCGAAGTCGCCGGCACCCTGAGCGCGGAGGAAGAGGGCATCCTCGGCCGACTGCTGCAATACGGCCCCAGCGTCCCCCAGCAGGAACCCAGCGGCGCGCTGTTCCTCATCGTGCCCCGCCTGGGCACCATCTCGCCCTGGTCGAGCAAGGCCACCGACATCGCCCACAACTGTGGCCTGGCGCAGATCGAGCGCCTGGAGCGCGGCGTGGCCTACTATGTCGCCGGCGAACTGGACGCCGCTGCCCACGCGCAGCTGGCCGCCGCCCTGCATGACCGCATGACCCAGCGCGTGCTGCCGACCCTGGACGCCGCCGCCGACATCTTCAGCCATGCCACGCCCAGGCCGCTCACCGCGGTGGACGTGCTCGGCGGTGGTCACGCTGCCCTGGAGCAGGCCAATCTCGAGTTGGGCCTGGCCCTGGCCGATGACGAGATCGACTACCTGGTCAAGAGCTTCACCGCCCTGGGGCGCAATCCCCATGACATCGAACTCATGATGTTCGCCCAGGCCAACTCCGAGCACTGCCGGCACAAGATCTTCAATGCCAGCTGGGACCTCGACGGCGAGAGCCAGGAGAAGTCGCTGTTCGGCATGATCAAGAACACCTTTGAGCTGAACCGCGCCGGCGTGCTGTCCGCCTACAAGGACAATGCCGCGGTCATGGAAGGCTTCACCGCCGGGCGCTTCTACCCCGACGCCGAGTCCCGCGAGTACGGCGCGCACAGCCAGCCCGTGCACATCCTGATGAAGGTGGAGACCCACAACCACCCGACCGCCATCGCCCCCTTCCCCGGCGCCTCCACCGGTTCCGGCGGCGAGATCCGCGACGAAGGTGCCACCGGTCGCGGGTCCAAGCCCAAAGCCGGCCTGACCGGCTTCACCGTCTCCAACCTGAACATCCCCGGTTTCGCGCAGCCCTGGGAACAGCCCTACGGCAAGCCCGAGCGCATCGTCACCCCGCTGGACATCATGATCGAAGGCCCGCTGGGTGGCGCCGCCTTCAACAACGAATTCGGTCGCCCGGCCCTGGCCGGCTACTTCCGCACCTTCGAGCAGCAGGTCGAGACCCCCCGCGGTCCCGAGGTGCGCGGCTATCACAAGCCGATCATGCTCGCCGGCGGCCTGGGCAACATCCGCGCCGACCACGTGCAGAAGGGCGACATCTCGGTGGGCGGCAAGCTCATCGTGCTGGGCGGTCCGGCCATGCTGATCGGCCTGGGCGGCGGCGCGGCCTCGTCCATGTCCACCGGCGCCAGCTCCGCCGACCTGGATTTCGCCTCGGTGCAGCGCGAGAACCCGGAAATGGAGCGCCGCTGCCAGGAGGTCATCGACCGCTGCTGGCAGCTGGGTGAAAACAACCCCATCACCTTCATCCATGACGTGGGTGCGGGCGGCCTGTCCAATGCCTTCCCCGAGCTGGTCAACGATGCCGGTCGCGGTGGTCGTTTCGAATTGCGCAACGTGCCCAATGACGAGCCGGGCATGAGTCCGCTGGAGATCTGGTGCAACGAGTCCCAGGAGCGCTACGTGCTCTCCGTGGACGCCGAGAACTTCGAGACCTTCAAGGCCATCTGCGAACGCGAGCGTTGCCCCTTCGCCGTGGTCGGCGAAGCCACCGAGGAGCGCCAACTGACCGTGGCCGACAGCCACTTCGGCAACAACGCCGTGGACATGCCGCTGGACGTCCTGCTCGGCAAGCCGCCGCGCATGCACCGCAGCGCCACCCGGGAAGCCGAACTAGGCGACGCCTTCGACGGCGCCGGCCTGGACCTGACCGAGTCGGTGGAGCGCGTCCTGCGCCACCCGGCCGTGGCCAGCAAGAGCTTCCTGATCACCATCGGCGACCGCACCATCACCGGCCTGGTCGCCCGCGACCAGATGGTCGGCCCCTGGCAGGTGCCGGTGGCCGACTGCGCCGTGACCGCCACCAGCTTCGACGTCCACACCGGCGAAGCCATGGCCATGGGCGAGCGCACCCCGCTGGCGCTGCTCGACGCGCCTGCTTCCGGCCGCATGGCCATCGGCGAGACCATCACCAACCTGGCCGCCGCGCGCATCGAGAAGCTCGGCGACATCAAGCTGTCCGCCAACTGGATGGCCGCTGCTGGCCACCCCGGCGAAGACGCGCGTCTCTATGAAACCGTCAAGGCGGTGGGCATGGAGCTGTGCCCGCAGCTGGGCATCACCATCCCGGTCGGCAAGGACTCCATGTCCATGAAGACCCGCTGGCAGGACGGTGGCGAAGACAAGAGCGTCACCGCGCCGCTGTCGCTGGTGATTACCGGTTTCGCCCCGGTGCAGGACATCCGTCGCACCCTGACTCCCCAGCTGCGCCTGGACAAGGGCCAGACCGACCTGATCCTCATCGATCTGGGTCGCGGCCAGAATCGCCTGGGCGGCTCCATCCTCGCCCAGACCCACGGCAAGCTCGGTCAGCAGGCCCCCGACGTCGACCAGGCCGAAGACCTCAAGGCCTTCTTCGCGGTGATCCAGGGTCTCAATCAGGACGGCCTGCTGCTGGCCTACCACGACCGTTCCGACGGTGGCCTCATCACCACGGTGGTGGAAATGGCCTTCGCCGGCCACTGCGGCCTGGCCCTGCGCCTGGACGCCCTGGCCGCCGACCGTGACGAGCTGACCCGCGCGCTGTTCGCCGAAGAACTGGGTGCCGTCATCCAGGTGCCCCAGGACTTCACCCACGAGGTGCTGGCCCAGTTCAGCGCGGCCGGTCTGGAAGACTGCGTGGCGGTGATCGGCAACCCGGTCAACGGCTACGAGATCAACATCCACTACCACGACGAGCACCTCTACCGGGCCGAGCGGCGCATGCTGCAGCGCGTCTGGAGCGAGACCAGCTTCCAGATCCAGCGCCTGCGCGACAACGCCGAGTGCGCTCAACAGGAATTCGATGCCCTGCTGGAAGAAGATCATCCGGGGCTGTCGGCCAAGCTGGCCTACGACCCCAACGAAGATATCTGCGCGCCCTACATCAAGAAGGGCGTGCGGCCGCAGGTCGCCATCCTGCGCGAGCAGGGCGTCAACGGTCAGGTGGAGATGGGCGCGGCCTTCGATCGCGCCGGCTTCGCCGCCATCGACGTGCACATGAGCGACATCCTCGCCGGTCGCATCGACCTGGCGGACTTCAAGGGCGTGGTCGCCTGTGGCGGCTTCTCCTATGGCGACGTCCTCGGCGCCGGCGGTGGCTGGGCCAAGTCCATCCTGTTCAATGCCCGTGCCCGTGACGGCTTCCAGCAGTTCTTCGAGCGCACCGACACCTTCACCCTGGGCGTGTGCAATGGCTGCCAGATGGTCGCCAACCTGCGCGAGCTGGTGCCCGGCAGCGAATTCTGGCCGCGCTTCGTGCGCAACCGCTCCGAGCAGTTCGAGGCGCGGGTGGCCATGGTCCAGGTGCAGGATTCCCCTTCGCTGTTCCTCGCCGGCATGGCCGGGTCGCGGCTGCCCATCGCCATCGCCCATGGCGAAGGTTTCGCCGAGTATCCGAACCAGCAGGCGCTGGTCGCCGCTGACGTCTCCGGCACCGTGGCGCTGCGCTATGTCGATGGCCACAGCAAGGTCACCGAGACCTATCCGGCCAACCCCAACGGCTCGCCGCTGGGCATCACCGGGCTGTCCAGCCAGGACGGTCGCGTCCTGCTGATGATGCCGCACCCTGAGCGCTGCTTCCGTGCCGTGCAGAACTCCTGGATTCCCGCCGACTGGCAGGGCGAGGACGGCGGCTGGATGCGCCTGTTCCGCAATGCGCGGGTCTGGGTCGACTGAGGGTTCGGCGTCTGGCCAGGCTTGCTCGACCTGCGGTCGGGTGAGCCTGGCTCATAGGCTCTCTTCCAAACCGACGGCGAGCCACCCGGCATCCGCCGCTGCGCTCTTACCCCCCTCTCCCTCAGGGAGAGGGCTGGGGTGAGGGTCGCCCAGCCGGAGAGCGTCACCATGCTCAAACTCTGCTTCTATGTCCCCGACTCCCACCTGGAAGCCGTCAAGCAGGCGATCTTCGCCGTGGGCGCTGGCCGCATCGGCCTGTACGACAGCTGCTGCTGGCAGGTCCAGGGCCTCGGCCAGTTCCGTCCACTGCCAGGCAGCCAGCCGCACCTGGGCGAGCACGGCAGTCTCGAACAGGTCGCCGAATGGCGGGTGGAACTGGTACTGGCCGACGAGCAAGTCGCCCGCCAGGCCGTGGCGGCGCTCAAGGGGGCGCATCCCTATGAGACGCCGGCCTATGACGTGGTGCAGGTGCTGGATTTCTAGCCGTCAGGGATAACCCAGAACCGTCCTGATCCGCGGCAATTCACGCTCGACCCAGCGCGGATCCACCGCGCCCCAGTCGCGGATCTCGTAGCCACCGGCGTTATTGCGCGCGCCTTCGCCCTGCACGAACTGACAGTCGATATCCAGATCGTCCAGCGCCAGCAGGGTGTCCTGGGCCGTGCGCCTTGGCATCCCGGTAGCGGCCATCAGCGCGGGTACGCTGGTGGCGGTGCCGCTGGCCACCAGCCAGGCCACATAGAGGCGGCGATAGAAGCTGGTCTTGGTCTTGCTCACGTCCATGAAAATCTTCCGGTCAAGAAAAAGCCCACCGCGAGGGTGGGCTTCAGGGGCATCAGAGGGTGGCGATGCGCTGCCGCTGGTCCACCATCTTGGCCAGGGCCTGCTCGGCTTCGGCCAGTTTGGCGCGCTCCTTCTCCAGCACCTCGGCCGGGGCCTTGGCGACGAAGCCTTCATTGGCCAGCTTGCCGCCGACGCGCTTGACCTCGCCTTCCAGGCGGCCGATCTCCTTGTCCAGGCGCGTAAGCTCCGCGTCCTTGTCGATCAGGCCGGCCATGGGCACCAGCACTTCCATCTCGCCCACCAGGGTGGTGGCGGACATCGGCGCTTCCTCGCCGGCGGCCAGCACGCGGACCGATTCCAGCTTGGCCAGCTTGTTCAGCAGCGGCTCGAAGTCGGCCAGGCGGCGCTGGTCCTCGGCACTGGCGTTGGCGACGATGATGTCGATGCGCTTGGCCATGGAAATCTTCATCTCGCCACGGATCTGCCGTACGCCCAGCATCAGCGCCTTGACCCACTCGATGTCGCCTTCGGCGGCGGCATCGATGCGCGCCTCGTTGGCCACCGGCCAGGGTTGCAGCATCAGGGTCTCGCCCTGGACACCGGCCGGCGCCTTGAGGCGCTGCCAGATTTCCTCGGTGATGAAGGGCATGAAGGGATGCGCCAGACGCAGCACCACTTCCAGTACCCGCGCCAGGGTGCGGCGGGTGCCGCGCTGACGCTCGATGGAGGCGTTCTCGTCCCACAGCACCGGCTTGACCAGTTCCAGGTACCAGGCGCAGTACTCGTCCCAGACGAATTCGTAGAGCGCCTGGGTGGCCAGGTCGAAGCGGAAGGCGTCGAGCTGACGGGTCACCTCGGCCTCGGTGCGTTGCAGCTGGGAGATGATCCAGCGATCCACCGAGGACAGCTCGACCGGTTCGTCGTTGACGCCGGTGTCCTGGCCCTCGACGTTCTCCATGACGAAGTTCGCTGCGTTCCACAGCTTGTTGCAGAAGTTGCGGTAGCCCTCGACGCGACCCATGTCGAACTTGACGTCGCGGCCGGTGGTGGCCAGGGAGCAGAAGGTGAATCTCAGGGCATCGGTGCCGTAGCTGGCGATGCCGTCCGGGAATTCGGCGCGGGTCTGCTTGGCGATCTTCTCGGCCAGCTTGGGCTGCATCAGGCCGCTGGTGCGCTTCTCCAGCAGGGTGTCCAGGTCGATGCCATCGACGATGTCCAGCGGGTCGAGCACGTTGCCCTTGGACTTGGACATCTTCTGGCCCTGGCCATCGCGCACCAGGCCATGGACGTAGACGGTCTTGAACGGGATCTGCCCGGTCAGGTGGGTGGACAGCATGATCATCCGGGCGACCCAGAAGAAGATGATGTCGAAGCCGGTCACCAGCACGTCAGTGGGGTGGAAGGTCTTCAGCGCCTCGGTCTGCTCGGGCCAGCCCAGGGTGGAGAAGGTCCACAGGCCGGAGCTGAACCAGGTGTCCAGCACGTCGTCGTCCTGACGCAGGGCGATGTCACCCAGGTTGTGCTTGGCGCGTACCTCGGCCTCGTCGCGACCGACGTAGACGTTGCCGGCCTGGTCGTACCAGGCGGGAATGCGGTGGCCCCACCAGAGCTGGCGGCTGATGCACCAGTCCTGGATGTCACGCATCCAGCTGAAGTACATGTTCTCGTACTGCTTGGGCACGAATTGCACCTCGCCGCTCTCGACCACGGCGATGGCCTTCTCGGCCAGGGGCTTGGTGGAGACGTACCACTGGTCGGTCAGCCAGGGCTCGATCACGGTGCCGGAGCGGTCGCCCTTGGGCACCTTGAGGGCGTGGTCGTCGATCTTTTCCAGGCGGCCGGCGGCCTCCAGGTCGGCGACGATGCGCTTGCGCGCCTCGAAGCGGTCCAGCCCGGCGTAGGCGGTGGGGAGGGTGGCGTCGAACATGCCGTTGACGCTGCCGTCCAGGTTGAACACCTGGGCGCCGGGGAGGACGGCCGCATCGGCATCGAAGATGTTGATCAGCGGCAGGTTGTGTCGCTTGCCGACTTCATAGTCGTTGAAGTCGTGGGCCGGGGTGATCTTGACGCAGCCGGTGCCGAATTCGGGGTCGCAGTAGTCGTCACCGACGATGGGGATGCGCCGGCCCACCAGGGGCAGCTCGACGTAGTGGCCGATCAGGTCCTTGTAGCGCGGATCTTCCGGGTGCACGGCCACGGCGGCGTCGCCCAGCAGGGTCTCGGGGCGGGTGGTGGCGACCACCAGATGGTCCATGCCCTCGGCGGTGCGGGCGCCATCGGCCAGCGGATAGCGCAGGTGCCAGAGGTGACCCTTCTCGTCATGGCTTTCCACTTCCAGGTCGGAAATGGCGGTGTGCAGCTTGGTGTCCCAGTTGACCAGGCGCTTGCCGCGATAGATCAGGCCGTCCTCGTGCAGGCGCACGAAGGCTTCCTTGACCGCCTCGGAGAGGCCCTCGTCCATGGTGAAGCGCTCGCGCGACCAGTCCACCGAGGAGCCCAGGCGGCGGATCTGCCGGCTGATGTTGCCCCCGGATTCGTTCTTCCATTCCCAGACCTTCTCCAGGAATTTCTCCCGGCCCAGGTCATGGCGCGACAGGCCCTCAGCGCCAATGCGGCGTTCCACCAGCATCTGGGTGGCGATGCCGGCGTGGTCCGTGCCCGGCTGCCAGAGGGTGTTGCGACCCTGCATGCGGCGGAAGCGGATCAGGGCGTCCATGATGGCGTTGTTGAAGCCATGGCCCATGTGCAGGCTGCCGGTCACGTTCGGCGGCGGGATCATGATGGTGTAGGGCTCGCCCGACCCCTGGGGCGCGAAATGGCCCTGGCGTTCCCAGGTCTGGTACCAGGAGGTTTCGATGGCGTGCGGCTGGTAGGTCTTGTCCATGGAGGGGGCTTTTGTCGCTGGAAGAGGAAAGCCTCCGAGTATAGCGACTCCGGCACGCCGACGGCAGGGCGCCTTGGCGCCCCGCGCTCAGGGACGCTGCAGCAGTTCTTCCAGCCGCTGCTGGAGACGGCGCTGCAATTCGGCCTCCAGGCGTGGCAACTGCTCGTCGAGCAGTTCCTGAAGAATGGCCGGTGCTTCCTGGCGCAGGCGCACCTGGGCCAGGTCTTCATGGGGCGCGCTGGGCGTCACCTCTTCGATCACGTCCGGCACGATCTGGTCGAGCAGCGGCGGAATGGCCTTGAGCCGCTCGGCGCTGGGCGCGATGACATCGGAGAGGATGGGAATGCCATCGGCGCTGCTCGGATGGACCGTGTTACGGCTCTTGTCGAGCACCTGGCGGATGGCTTCGAGGTCTTGCAGGACGTGCGCGGGAGGCTTGGTGCTGGTCATGAAATCAGACACGTGACAGCTGATGGTCCTGTAGAGCATAGCCAAGCTTGCGGTAGAAGCGAAAACCTTCGCGCATCGCCTGGCGGACTTCGGGGGCTTCGACGACCACTTCGGCGATCCGAGCGAAACCCGCATGGCAGGGCGGCGGCGCCAGACTGAGGTTGATCAGCAGCTCACCCCTCTGCTCGGCGGGCGTGGTCAGGCCGAGCACCACCGGGCTGTCGCTGGATGTTTCCGCAAGATCATGGGGAATGAAGCTGTCCGGGCGGAAGGCCCACAGCTGGTCATCCAGGCGCTGGCGCTGCTCGGCGTCGGCGAAGTGCACATAGACCGGCATGCCCTGCTTCCAGGCCTTGTCCACCAGCCGACAGGCGAAGGCCAGCCGCGCCGC
>Ga0157369_10008669_pt1 | contig 11658 bp, 10 predicted proteins | sample C25metaG_FD_113461 | JGI IMG/M metagenome (GOLD analysis project Ga0157369, IMG submission 113461) | Corn rhizosphere microbial communities from Kellogg Biological Station, Michigan, USA - C2-5 metaG | ecosystem: Host-associated > Plants > Roots > Rhizosphere > Soil | place: USA: Michigan... | reverse complement strand
TTCTCGCCGGTCGAGGCGGCGGCGCTGCCCGAGACTTTCTTCACCGTCTGGTCCAACCTGTTCCAGCGCGGCGGCGCGCGCGCGGGGGACACCGTCCTCGTTCATGGCGGCACCAGCGGCATCGGCACGACCGCGATCCTGCTCGGCAAGGCGTTCGGCCTCACCGTCGTCGTCACCGCCGGCTCGGCCGACAAATGCGGCCGCGCCCTCGAGATCGGCGCCGCCCACGCGATCGACTATCGAAGCGAGGATTTCGTCGCGCGCGTCGCCGAGATCACCGGCGGCCGCGGAGTCGACGTGGTCCTCGACATGGTCGGGGGCGACTATGTGCCGCGCAACGTCGCCTGCCTCGCCGAAGAGGGCCGCCACGTCTCGATCGCCATCCAGCGCGGGTCGACGGCCGAGATCCCGCTCTGGCCGATCATGGCGAAGCGCCTCGTCCTCACCGGCTCCACGCTTCGCGCGCGTTCGGCGGCGTTCAAGGCGGCGCTCGCCGACGCGCTTCGACGCGAGGTCTGGCCGAAGCTCGGCGAGATCCGGCCGGTGATCGACAGCACCTACCCCCTCGCCCGCGCCGCCGACGCCCACCGCCGCATGGAAAGCGGGGAGCATGTCGGGAAGATCGTCCTGGAGGTTTGATGATGGAGAAGCTGACGCTGCACGAATTTTCCCAGTCCGGGAATTGCTACAAGATCCGGCTGACCGCGGCCCTGCTCGGGCTGAAGCTGGAGCGGCGGGAATATGATATCGGCAAGGGGGAGACGCGGACGGCGGAGTTTCTCGCCAACGTCAACGCGAACGGGCGGATTCCCGTGCTTCAGGTGGGGGATCGCTTCCTGCCGGAGAGCAACGCAGCCTGCTGGTACCTTGCCGACGGCACGGCCCTCATCCCGGAGGACCGGTTCGATCGGGCCGACATGCTGCGGTGGATGTTCTTCGAGCAGTACAATCACGAGCCGAACGTCGCCACGCTGCGCTTCTGGCTCGCCTTCGTCGGCGAGGCGGCGCTCAGCGAGGCGCAGCGGGCGCAGATCGGGCCGAAGCGCGCGGCGGGCGACGCGGCGCTGAAGCTGATGGACGAGCATCTCGCCGCCCGATCCTGGTTCGTGGGCGAGCGCCTCAGCCTCGCCGACGTCGCCCTCTACGCCTACACGCATGTGGCGGAGGAGGGCGGGTTCGACCTCTCCGCTTATCCCGCCGTCGGCGAATGGCTGCAGCGGGTCGCCGCCGAGCCCGGCTACGTCCCCATGGCCGCCTGACTCTGCGCTTGCTTCCAGGGAGCCACGCTCCTAAATCGCGGTGAGGATCGGCCGCTCCGCGAGGGGCGGCCCTTATTGTTTCGGAGACCTTACGTGGCCCAGCCGCTCATGCCCCATGCGACCGCGTCCTGGCTGGTCGACAACACCGCGCTCACCTTCGAGCAGATCGCCGAATTCTGCGGCCTTCACATTCTCGAGGTGCAGGCGATCGCCGACGATACCGCCGCGACCAAGCTGACCGGCCGCGACCCGATCCGCGCCGGCGAGCTGACCCAGGAGGAGATCGAGAAGGGCCAGACGGACCCTTCGTACCGTCTCCACATGCACAAGGTGCCGGACCAGACGCGGCGCACCAAGGGCCCGCGCTACACGCCGGTCTCCAAGCGCCAGGACAAGCCGGACGGCATCGCCTGGATCATCCGCAACCATCCGGAAATCACCGACGGCCAGATCTCGCTGCTGATCGGCACGACCCGCACCACGATCGCCGCGATCCGCGACCGCAGCCACTGGAACATCGCCAACATCCAGCCCAAGGACCCGGTGACGCTCGGCCTCTGCTCGCAGCGCGAGCTCGACGCGGTCGTCGCCAAGGCGGCCAAGCAGGCGGGCATCGAGGCGCAGCAGGACACGAAGCTGGACGGCGATCGCGAGGCGCTGATCGAGGAGCTTCGCCGCGAGCGCGAGGCCGCCGCCCGCGACGCCGAAGCGGCCCTCGCCGCCGAGGAGGCGGAGACCGGCCAGAGCCCGGCTTCGGAGGCCGAAAGCCTGTTCAAGAGCTGAGGCGGGCGGAGCGCCGTCCGTGCCAGTCCCTTGCCTGTGAACTCCCCGGACAATAGCGGCGAACCCGTTTCTCCCGACGTGTCGCTCGTCTCGGCCGAGCCCTATTCGCACAAGGGCCTGACCTATCCGCTTGGACGGCGCGCGCCGGAGACGGGGGAGATCATCCCGCTCGCCGACGGCGTCGGCTGGGCCCGGCTGCCGATTCCCGGGTCGCTCAGGCATATCAACGTCTGGGTTCTGGACGACGGCGAGGGGATGACGCTCGTCGATACCGGGCTCAACATTCCGGACTGCCGCGCCGCCTGGGAGGCGCTGTTCGAGGGGCCGCTCGCCGGCCGGCAAGTCACCCGGATCGTCGTCACCCACTTCCACCCGGACCATCTCGGCCTCGCCGGGTGGCTCGCCGAGCGCTTCGGCGCTCCGCTGTGGATGACGCGCGGCGAGTGGCTGTTCGCGCGCATGCTCGCCGCCGACATTCGCGACGCGCCGCCGCGCGAAGCCGTCGCCTATTGGCGCGCCGCCGGCTGGAGCGAAGAGCGGATCGCGGCCGAGCAGCAGAAGGGCTGGGGCCGTTTCGCGGCGATGATGAGCCCGGTGCCGGTCAGCTTCGTCCGATTCGGCGACGGCGATGCCTTGAAGATCGGCGAGCGGACCTGGCGGGTGGTCGTCGGGTCCGGCCATTCGCCCGAACATGGCTGCCTCTGGGACGAGACGGGCGGCCTGCTGATCGCCGGCGACCAGGTGCTCCCGCGCATCACCTCCAACGTATCGCTCAGCCTCTCCGAGCCGGAGGGCGACCCGCTCGGCGACTGGCTCGCCTCGATCGAGCGGCTGCGCAGCCTCCCCGACGACCTCCTGGTCCTCCCGTCGCACGGCGAGCCTTTCACGGGCCTCCACGCGCGCCTCGATGCGCTAGCCCATGGACATCGCGACCGCCTCGACGCGCTGCACCGCCGCCTCGCCGACCCGGCGCGGGCGGTGGACTGCTTCGCCACGTTGTTCGCGCGTCGGATCGAGGACAATATGCTCGGCCTCGCCACGGGCGAAGCCATGGCCCATCTGCGCCGGCTTGAGGTCGAGGGGCGGGCGGAGCGCGAGGTCCGGAGCGGCGTCTTCTGGTACCGCGCAAGGCCTTGACCCTCCCGGACACGCGGCTCATTGGTCGCGCCATGGCCGAGCAGCCCGAGACCATCGCCGAGCTTTCGTTCGAAGCCGCGCTCAAGCGCCTGGAGGAGATCGTCCGCCGCCTCGAGGGCGGCGAGGCGTCGCTCGATGAGTCGATCGAGCTCTATGGCGAGGGCGACCGCCTGCGCCAGCAGTGCGAGGCACGGCTGCAGGCGGCGCAGGCCAAGATCGAGAAGATCCAGCTCGGCCGCGACGGCCAGCCGACCGGCACCGCCCCGTTCGACGCCGGCTGAGCCTGCCGTGGCCGACGGCGCCTTGCTGCTGCGTCCGGAGCTCGAGCAGATCCGGGACGAAATCGACGGCTTCCTCGGCGAGCTGCTCGCGGTCCCCCCCGATCCGCGCGGGCGGCTGTACGAGGCGATGCGCTATGCCGCGCTCGGCGGCGGCAAGCGGCTCCGCCCACTCCTCGTCGTCGCCGCCTGCCGGCTCTTCCATACCGACCGGTGGCGCGCGGTCCGCGTGGGCGCGGCGGTCGAATGCGTCCACGTCTATTCGCTCATTCACGACGACCTTCCGGCGATGGACGACGACGAGCTCCGCCGGGGCAAGCCGACGCTCCATCGCGCCTATGACGAGGCGACGGCGATCCTCGCCGGCGATTCGCTCCACGCACTCGCCTTCGAGATCCTCGCCGACGAGGCGACTCACGAGGACCCGTTCGTGCGCGTCGAGCTGGTCGCGGAACTGGCGCGGGCGGCAGGGCCGGCCGGCATGGCGGGCGGGCAGATGATGGACCTCGCCGCCGCGTCGGAGGCGCTCGACCTCTCCGCCGTCACCCGTCTCCAGCAGCTCAAGACCGGCGCGCTGATCGGCTTCTGCCTCGAAGCCGGGGCGATCATGGGACGCGTGCCAGTCGACGGACGCACCCGGCTGCGCGGCTATGCCCGGGACGTCGGGCTCGCCTTCCAGATCGCCGACGACCTGCTCGACGAGGAAGGGGAGGAGGCGAAGACCGGCAAGCGCGTCGGCAAGGATCGCGACCAGGGCAAGGAGACGTTCGTCTCGTTGCTCGGCCGCGAGCGCGCACGCCGGCAGGCCGAGCTGCTCGTCCGCCAGGCCGTCGAGTATCTCGACCGCTACGGCGCCGAGGCGGACCTGTTGCGCGAGATCGCGCGCTTCGCCGTGGAGCGCGATCACTGAGCCGGCAGCGCGAAGTGGCGCCGGCGGCGCGATCGCGCTAAGGGGCGGTCATGAGGACGGGGGTATATCCGGGCACGTTCGATCCGATCACGCTCGGCCATATGGATATCATCCGCCGCGGCGCGAAGCTCGTCGACCGGCTGGTGATCGGGGTCACGACCAATCCGTCGAAGTCGCCGATGTTCACGCTCGATGAGCGGATGGCGGCGGTCCGGCGGGAGGCGGCGACCGTTTCCGGAGAGATCGACGTCGTCTCGTTCGATTCCCTCCTCATGGATTTCGCGGAGCGCGAGGGCGCAAGCGTCATCGTCCGCGGCCTGCGCGCCGTCGCCGATTTCGAATATGAATATCAGATGGCGGGCATGAACCAGCAGCTCAACAACCGCGTCGACACGGTCTTCCTGATGGCGGACGTCGCGCTGCAGCCGATCGCGTCGCGCCTCGTCAAGGAGATCGCCCTCTATGGCGGCGACATCTCCAAGTTCGTCCCTCCCGCCGTCGCCGCAGAGGTCGCCGCGCGGGTGAGGGAAGTCGGCCGCAAAGGGACTTGATCCTTGCCGCCACTCCATGCACGGTCGAAGCGGGGGCTGAGGCTATTTTCGGGAAATTCGTCATGCGTTTGAAGGCTCTGATCGCGTTGCTGCTCGGCTTGTTCATGGCCGGCGCGCTGGCAGCGCAGGGCATCCAGGCTCCGCCCCCCGCGCCGGCGGTCGATCCGGAGAACACGCTGCTGCTCGATCTGTCGACCGGCGGCCGGGTCACCATCCAGCTGCGCCCGGACGTGGCTCCCAAAACGGTCGAGCGGATCAAGGTGCTGACCCGCCGCGGCTTCTACAACGGCCTCACCTTCCACCGCGTCATCGAAGGCTTCATGGCCCAGACCGGCGACCCGAAGGGCGACGGCACCGGCGGCTCCGACCTTCCCGACCTCGCCGCCGAGTTCAACGGCCTGCCGCACGTGCGCGGCGCGGTCGCCGCCGCCCGCGCGGAGGCGGAGAACAGCGCCAACAGCCAGTTCTACATCATGTTCCTGCCCAAATTCCCGCTCGACGGCCGCTACACCGTCTTCGGCCGGGTGATCGGCGGGATGAACTATGTCGACGCGATCAACCGCGGCGAGCCGCCGGCCCAGCCGTCGCTGATCGTCCAGGCGTCGATCGCCGCCGACAACGTCCCGCCGCCGTCGCCGGACAAGGTCGCCGCAGCCCAGGCGCGGGTCGCCAGCCGCGCCCCGCTCGCCACGACCCGTACCGCGGGTCCGGCCGAGCCGCCGCCGCCGTCGATCAAGCTTCCCGATCCGCCCAAGCCGCGCCCGTCCAAGCGGTCGGACGACTGACCGGCGCGCGATGCGCGTCGATCTCTTCGACTTCACCCTGCCGCCCGAGCGGATCGCGCTGCGCCCCGCCAGCCCGCGCGACAGCGCGCGCCTGCTCGTCGTCCGGCCCGGGGGTCTCGAGGACAAAAGCGTGCGCGAGCTACCCTCGCTGCTGAGGCGCGGCGACGTCCTCGTCTTCAACGACACCCGCGTCATCCCCGCCCAGCTCGAGGGCCGCCGCGGGGAGGCGAGCGTGGGCGCCACGCTCCACAAGCGGGAAGGACCCCGCGAGTGGCGCGCCTTCGTCCGCAATGCCAAGCGGGTCCGGATCGGCGACCGGATCGATTTCGGCGGCGGAGTCCATGCGGTCGCGGCGGAGAAGGGAGAGGACGGGACCATCCTCCTCGCCTTCGAGGGGGCCGAGCCGGTCGAGCTGCTGCTCGAACGCGCCGGGCGGATGCCGCTCCCGCCCTACATCGCCGGCAAGCGCTCCGCCGATGCGCGCGACGCCGAGGATTACCAGACCATGTTCGCCCGGGAGCCCGGCGCCGTCGCCGCGCCGACGGCCTCGCTCCATTTCACGCCGGAGCTGATCGCGGCGCTCGACGCCGCCGGAATCGGGCGCGAGACGCTGACGCTCCATGTCGGCGCCGGCACCTTCCTGCCGGTGAAGAGCGACGATGTGGCGGGGCACAGGATGCACGCCGAATGGGGCCGGATCACGCCGGAGGCGGCGGCGCGGCTGAACGCCGTCCGGTCCGCCGGCGGCCGGGTCGTCGCGGTCGGCACGACCTCGCTCCGCCTGCTCGAGACCGCAGCCGGAGAGGACGGGACGATCCGCGCCTTCGAGGGGGACACGTCGATCTTCATCACCCCCGGCTACCGCTTCCGCGCGGTCGACGGGCTGCTCACCAACTTCCACCTGCCGCGCTCGACCCTGTTCATGCTCGTCTCGGCGATGATGGGCCTCGAGCGGATGCAGGCCGCCTATGCCCACGCCATCGGCGAAGGCTATCGCTTCTACAGTTACGGCGATGCCAGCCTGCTGCTGCCGGAGCGGGACGGCACGGCCGCTCCTCCGGCGCGTTGAGCGGCATTCCGATGACCCTTCACCAGGCCCTGTCCTTTGCCGTTCTCGGCGCCGCCATCCTCCTCTTCGCCTGGGGACGCTATCGCTACGACATGATCGCGCTCGGCGCGCTTCTTGCCGGCATCGTCCTGGGCATCGTCGAGCCGAAGGCGGCGTTCACCGGCTTCACCAGCGACGTCGTCATCATCATCGCCTCGGCGCTCGTGATCAGCGCCGCCTTCGCGCGCTCCGGAGTCGCGGAGATGCTGATCCGCCCGCTGATCCCGAAGCTGCGCAGCGCCCGTCTCCAGGTGCCCGTCTTCGCCGGCGCGACGGCAGTCCTGTCGATGCTCACCAAGAATGTCGGGGCGCTCGCCATCCTCATGCCGGTGGCGCTCCGGGTGGCGCGGCGGACCCGCACCTCGCCCTCCTGCATCCTGATGCCGATGGCGTTCATGGCGCTGCTCGGCGGCCTGGTGACGCTGGTCGGCACCTCGACCAACATCATCGCCAGCCAGGTGCGCGAGGAGACGCTGGGGCGGCCGTTCGAAATGTTCGACTTCGCGCCGGTCGGGCTTGCCCTCACCCTCGTTGGTGTGACCTTTGTGACCTTCGCCTACCGGCTCCTCCCCAGCCAGCGCCAGGCGGGGGCAGGGCTCAACGAGGTGATCGCCGACGCGCCGTTCTCGGTCGAGGCGCGGATCCCCGACGACTGGCCGGAATGGCTCGCGTCCGTGAGCGACCTCAGGCTCGGCGAGGACAATGTGCGGATTGCCGCCCACATCCGCGTCGACGGCATAAGGAGCATCGCCTTTCCCGACGCCCTCCTCACGCCGGGCGACATCCTCGTCCTCGAAGGGGATCATGATGCGATCGATCGCATCTACGCCCGCCTGCCGCTGGTCGAGGCGGATCGCGAGCACATGGTGCGGGGCGCCGGCCCGACCGACGAGACGCGCTCGGTGGAGGCGGTCGTCCAGCCCGGCTCGCCGCTGATCGGGACCTCGGCGCAGCGGGTCCGGCTCCAGCACGATTTCGGGGTGGGGCTGCTGGCGGTGGGGCGCAGCGGCGAGCGCATCACCGAGCGGCTGCGCGACGTGACGCTGCGCGCCGGCGACATCCTCGTCCTCCAGGCGGGCGAGCGCGCGCTGCCGAGCGCGATGAAGGCGCTTGGCGTGCTTCCGCTGGCGGAGCGGACGGTGCGGCTCCGCGCGGTGCGGCGCCGCTTCCTTCCGATCCTGATCCTCGCCGCTGCGATCGCCCTGGTCGCGCTCAAGGTCACGCCGGTGGCGATCGGCTTCTTCGGCGCGGCGCTTCTCATCGTCCTCACCGGCGGCCTGTCGATGCGCGAGGCCTACGGCGCGCTGGAGCCGGAAGTGCTGATCCTGATCGGTGCGCTGACGCCGCTCAGCGAGGCGGTGCGCGAATCGGGGGGGACCGACCTCATCGCCCACGGCCTCGCCACCCTGCTCCAGAACGCACCGGGCCTGGTCGCGCTGGGGGTGATGATGATCGCGGCCTTGCTGTGCTCGCCCTTCCTCCACAATGCGCCGACTGTGCTCGTGCTCGCGCCGATCGGGGTCGCGCTCGCGCGGGCGCTCCATCTCAACCCCGACACGTTCCTGATGGCGGTGGCGACCGGGGCGGGCTGCGACTTCCTCACGCCCATCGGCCACCAGTGCAACACGCTGGTGATGCGGCCGGGCGGCTACCGGTTCGGCGACTATCCGCGGCTCGGCGCGCCCCTCTCCGTCCTCGTCATCCTTATCGGTGTGCCGCTGATCGCCACGGTCTGGCCGCTCAGCCACGCCCACTGAGGGTCAAGGAGCCTTTTCGGGCACGATCTTCAGCGTCCAGGCCGTGGAGTCGAGCAGATAGGCGCGCGCCGCCGCCTGCACCTCCGCGGACGTGATCGACCGATATTGCGGCAGCAAGTCGACGATCGCGCCGATCGCCTCCGGCCGCGTCTGCACGCCTGCGAGGCGGCCGAGCCAGAACGCGTTGCCGCTGAGCTCCCGGTTGAAATTCTCGATCACCGGGCGCCGCGCGCGCTCCAGCTCGTCCTGCGGCACCGGCTTGTCGCGAAGGTCGGCGGCGATGCGGGCGGCCGCCGCGCGAATCCGGTCGAGCGTTTCGGGCGGCGCCTCGACGGACAGAGCGAAATAGCCGAACCCGGGCAGCGTCTCGGACGCGCTGTGCCCCGCCGCGGGGCTGTAGCTGACGCCCAGTTTCTCGCGGATCTCGTCGATCAGCCGCTGGCGGAAGACCTGCCCAAGAAGATTGAGCGTCCGGGCGCGGCGCTGGTCGGCGTAGAAATCCAGAGTCGGCCAGGCGATGTAGAGGAGAGCCTGGTCGCCGCGCCCCTTGTGGGTCAGCGTGACGAGGCCCGGCGGTGGAAAGCGGACCGCCGCCTTCTCGGCCGCAGGCGACGGGGCCGTCCGCGGCGGCAGCGCGCCGAACGTCCGCGCGGCCATGGTGACGACCGCGTCGATGTCGACGTCGCCGACGACGAGCAGCTCGACCGGGGCGAGCCGCATCGCCGAGACGATCGACCGGGCATCGGCGGGCCCCACCGCGGCGAGCTGCTCCCGGCCGGGTATGCCCCAGCGCGAATCGCCGCCGTGCAGCAGGCGGGCGCCGTCGCGGGTCAGCACGCCCGCCGGGCCGCTTGCCAGCTGGTCGTGCAGCGTTCCGGCGGAGGCGCGCACCGGGGTCCAGGGGCCGGGGCGCAGCGCCGGGTCCGAGACATAGGCGGCAAGAAGCTGCAGCTGCAGCTCGAGGTCGACGCCGCGGGTGCGCCCGCTCAGCACGATTGCGTCGTCGGCAAGCGTGAAGACGGCCGAGGCGTGGCGGGCGGCGAGCTGCTCGCGAAGCTGCTCGGCGTTGAGCTTGCCGAGGCCACCCTGGATGAAGGCGCCCGCACCGAGGCCGAACGCGGCGGGAGCCTGCTCGGCAGTAAGTCCGAGCCGGCCGTCGCCGACCCGCGCCGCGACCAGTATCTCGTCCTTGGAGAAGGCGGTCTTCTTCACCGTCAGGCGGACGCCGTTGGCGAAGCGCACCGCGACGGCGCCGATGCTGTCGATCGGCCTCCGCTCCGCCACCGTCCCGGGCGCTCCGAAGTCGGTATAGGGCCACGGCTTCTCGGCCGTTCCGGGCACGATGATGGACACGACCGGAGGCAGCGGCGCCTTCGCCGCCTCGAGATAGGCGGTTGCCACCGCGGCGTCGGCGCCTTCGACCGGCGTCGGCGACGTCAGGTAGACGAGCGGGCCGGCGCCGGACAAGAGCGCGCGGACGGCGGCGGAAATGTGCTCCGGAGTCAGCTCGGGTAGAGCCGCTTCGAACTCGGCAAGCGATTCCGCGGGCGTCACGAAGACGCGGTCGTCCGCCACCGCGGCGAGCAGCTGCTGGGCGAGCGTGGTGGTCTCGCGCGTCGCCGCGCCGGTTGCGGCGACCGAGAGCGCCGTGCGGAGGCTCGCGACCTCCGCCTCGACCTCGTTCTTGCCGAAGCCGCGCTCGGTGGCGTTCCGAACGTCGGCGGTGAGGTGCCGCAGGGCGGCCTTCCACTCGCCCGGCTTGGCGATGCCGGAGACGAGGACGGCGTCGGCGCGCCGCGAGAAGGTGGTCCGCGCCAGAGAGGCGGCGATCAGCGGGCCCGCCGAGCTCAGCCGGCCGATGCGGCGGTTGAGGATCGCGAGGCCGATCGCGGTGACGAGCCGGTCCTGCCGCACGCGACGCGAGTCCGGACGGAGGTCCGGCGGCCCGACCCAGGCCAGCGCCAGCTGGGTCGGCAGCGCCGGATCGACGAAGACGTGCGCCTCCATCGGCCTGGCCGCGACTTGCGGAGGCGGCGGCGGAGGGGCCGGGCGGCCGCGGGCCTGCCACGAGCCGAAGACGCGCCTGATCTCCGCCTCCATCGTCGCCGGGTCGAAGTCGCCCACCGCGATCAGGGTGGCTCGGTCGGGGCGGTAATGGCTCTCGTAGAAATGCAGCAGCCGCTCGCGCGAGACGGTGCGGATCACCTCCGGGAGGCCGATCGGGATGCGCTGCGGAAGCAGGTCGCCCTTGAGCAGGAATCGAAGCTCCTCCTCGCTGCTGCGGGCGTTCGCGTTGGCGCAGCTGCGCTCTTCCGAGAGGACGATGCCGCGCTGGCGATCGATGGCGGCCGGCGCGAAGGTCGCCTCGCTCACGGACTCGCGCAGCAGGGTCAGCGCGGTTCCGATCGTGGCCGGGTCCGTTTCCGGGAGGTTCAGCGCATAATAGGTCTGCCGGAAATCGGTGAAGGCGTTGGTGTCGGGTCCGAAGCGGAGGCCCGCGCGCTCGAGCCGCTTCACCATCTCGCCCTCGGGCACGTTGCGGCTGCCGCTCAGCGCCATATGCTCGACGAAATGGGCGATGCCGCGCTCGTCGTCGCCCTCGCTCAGGGAGCCGGAGGCGATCCGGAGCCGGAGCGCGGCATTGTGCGGCGGTGTGGCGTTGCGCAGGATCTCGTAGCGCATGCCGTTCGGGAGGATGCCGGAGCGGAGCGCCGGGTCGGCGGGAACGTCGCTCGGCGCGCGCGGCGGCGGCGCCGCGCCGGCGAGCCCCGCTGCGCCGACCAGCGCGGCGATGATCCATTTGACGATTCGCACCGGAGCCCCTCCTGCACGCCCAGCCTAGGGGCTTTGGAGCGGGCGTCCACTGAACAAAAGGAAAGGCCCCGCCGGTCGTCCGGCGGGGCCTTGCTGAACCGTGAGGCGTCGCGATCAGGACGAATAGTACATGTCGTACTCGACCGGGCTCGGCGTCGTCTCCCACCGCATCTGCTCTTCCCACTTCAATTCGACATAGGCGTCGATCTGGTCGTCGGAGAAGACGTCGCCCTTGGTGAGGAAGCCGCGGTCGGCGTCGAGGGCGTTCAGAGCCTC
>Ga0157369_10008667_pt1 | contig 11660 bp, 5 predicted proteins | sample C25metaG_FD_113461 | JGI IMG/M metagenome (GOLD analysis project Ga0157369, IMG submission 113461) | Corn rhizosphere microbial communities from Kellogg Biological Station, Michigan, USA - C2-5 metaG | ecosystem: Host-associated > Plants > Roots > Rhizosphere > Soil | place: USA: Michigan... | reverse complement strand
GCGGGTGAAGCTCAGGTTCAGCTTGGCCAGGTCCAGCTGCGCCTGGATCCCGGCGACGGCGGCGCGGGCTTCCTGGGCGGCGGTGGTGCGCGAGTCGGCCAGTTCGGCGGAGATCGCATTGCTCTGGCGCAGGCGTTCGCCACGTTGCGCTTCGTTATCGCTGCGGGTCGCGGCAGCTTTGGTTTGGGCAAGCTGGGCTTCAAGGCGACGCACTTCGGCCTGGAACGGACGCGGGTCGATCTGGAACAGCAGGTCGCCTTTCTTCACCAGCGCGCCTTCGGTGAAGGCCACCTGGTCGATCTGGCCGGACACGCGCGGACGGATCTGCACGGTTTCCGGGGCTTCCAGGCGACCGGTGAATTCATCCCACTCGTTGACCGGTTGTTCCAGCACCTTGGCCACGCTGACTTTGGCAGCTGGCATGGCGGCCGCTTGTTCCGGGGTTTTACCGCACGCGCTCATCACCACTACCGCCAAAATGGCCAAGGGGAAGCGCAAATGTTTGAGTGACTGTTCCATGAGGTGCATCCGCCAATGTATTTGAGATGGGCGGATCATGCGCGGCGCTGTGCTATGTCACGAATCGAATGAAGCAAAGGTAACTATCATTCGGAATGATATAAGCGCGAGATTAGCCCTCTAGCATGGGGGTTTCGTTAGGGGGCTATCAATAGGCGTGATGACAAAGGTCTTTTGCGTGGTCTGTAAGGACAGGCGACCTTCAGGTGCGCTCAGTGCCCTTGATGCCTGCCTCAGCTCGTACAAAGGTGCGGAAAATGTGATTCCACGCAAAGGTCGAGCCGGTCCCTGCTGTTTTTCGCCTTTGATATGTATTCCTACATTTGCGTTTGGAACCATCAAATATCGAACTCCACGAAAGGAGTCGCACTGCCAGGAAACATCGAGGGCTGTGCAGGCAACCGATCAGATCGGTTGAATACCAGGACCTTTAAGGAAGAAGCTCAGGAGAGACTATGCATTCATTTTTGAACGCCGCATTGGTTACATCGCAGCCGCCATTCAAACCCCTCACTCAAGCGTCGAACGACAAACAGATTGCCAATCAGGGAATATCGGGCACTCGAAGCACTGATTCACGGTCCGACTCTCCGACTATCGGCGTGGCTTCTTTGCTTGACCCTGCCGAGATTATCGCTGGAACTGACGCTCCAAGTGCGCCGCGAGCAGACCTTTCCCTCGATCAAAGAAGGCGGCTTGTCCAGAACTATTCCCATCGAATCAAGACGCAGATAAACAATATCGAGACTGGTTCTGAAGGTGAAAGAAATGTCAGGTATCAACACCTCAAACCTTTCTTGACACCGGCAGGTTATTTCAGCGGTGCTTTGTTGGCGGCAGGTTGCGACCCCCATCAAAAAGTAACGGTCACCCTGAAAACGTACACGGGCATGGGAAAACCGGAGCATCTGAGCAGCGCCGAAAAGAGAACCTATTTTGCTTGGGAGTTGGCCGCCGGTGCCCTTGAGCACGATAGAGTTGAGCGCGGTGGTCCCGTGAACTTCAGTTTTTTGCACATCGAGCCGGCAGATGAAGAACATGTAGAGGCCCTTGAGTCACTCGGGAAAGTGCTGCAAGCCAGTTGGGAGGCCGATGTCGCCAAGCCTATGCGCGACGAATCAGGTACTAGAGACCAGCGTGCCGGGAAGGCGGATGCTTATGCCTTGCAGAGTATCTTAAACAGCCTGATGAGCGATAAGGCGCAGGGCGGGAATTTAAGCGCTGAGGCCAAAGAAGCGGTGCGTCGAACAGTGCAGGAGAATGGACAGGTCATTGTTCCCAATATCTACGGCTACCCATTGTCCGGGTATGCTTTTATTGCTTACACGCCCTATGAGGGCAATTTTGAACATCGACCCAACAAGGGGTTGATGATTGATCTGGAACATGGAAAAGCACATGAAATCCAGGGCGATGACGATTTTGCACAATGGGCTAAACAAAATCGAGATGACCTCAATCGCAGCTTCAATGCACGTGATAAGCAAGGGGGCATAGATGTTCATTGGCCGCGTGCAAGTGATGTGCTGGATACATTGATTGCGGGTGGTGGGGCGACCTATGAAGGTTATAAGAGTCTGGTTGCTGACCAAGCGATTCCGGTGAGAGAGCTCTTTAACTATACGCGTGCACGACGCAGTGATTACCGGCTTAAGTTTGGACGGCTGAAGGGTAATAACGGTAAGGGGGTTGCCTCCAGATTCCAGGCTGTTAACGCAAACAATGCCCGATGGGCTGACCAGACTGAGGTTTTTGGTTCATCTCAACAGTCGTGGAAAGAGGCCAAAGATTTCTGGGGTAACACGTTCGGTTATGTACCGTTGGTCGGCAATACGGGGAATATCGTTTTTGGTATTCATGACGGAATTTATGGGAAAACTGCCAGCGATCGCGTTCAGGGCAATGCTGTGGCCGTTATATCAGGCTTGCAGTTGATACACGAGGTGGCTCAAGGCATGACGGATGCGAATGTTGCGCTGCAAGAAGGCCTGGAACGTTACTCCGTTGGCAAACATTACCGCTGGGACTATGACGCGCAAACAAAAGATCTTCAGTTTGTAAGTACGCCAGTGGTCATGAACGCGGAAAAACTCGAGCCCCCCGCACAATACCCTGGGATGCGAGAGATAATGTTTCGGGGCAGAAAGTACTTTGCTGCAGAACAACCTGATATGGCTGATGGGCTCAGCTATCATCTGAGAATCCCAGACCCCAAGGATCCCGCAAAATTGGTCAGTGGCGCTATTGTCGCTAATCCTGACGAGGCCGGTGCCTGGCGAAGAACTGGGGTAGAGGGGGGCGGACGAGGTGAAGCAGCCGGAAAGCTAGAGACGTCAACGGTATTCAGGGGAATCCATGAACACACTGCCACGCGCGCCATCAGCTATATGGCCGAAGTTGACGGTTATTGGAAATCCGTTGAGTTTGATCTGCAACATAATACCTGGAGACTCGCGAGCACCCATCGACTACTGAAATGGGAGGAGGGCAAAGGGTTCAAGTATGCGCAACCCGAAGCGTTCGCCGGGGTGACGGATGAACAACGTCTTGCTTCTCTAAAGCAATGTGGCATTGAGGAGTTACCCACCCTGCCTCGTATTGAGGCGGCTGCAGGTCAAGTCGAGATCACTAAACAAATTCATCAAATATGGATGGGCGATGCCGAGAAGCTGATGGAAAGAGCTAAGGTGATTGAAAAAAATGCAGCGCTCGCAAAAGAGCAGGCTGGCTTTTCAACCACTGTACACGTGTTATTGGATGGCATGCATGCCAACGAACAGTTAGCCGTGTTAAAAGAGGCGATGCCATCAGCGACCATCATTGATATGCGTCAAGAGCCATTTTTCATTGAATTTCAGAAAACAAAGTTTCATGAGCCCTTTGCACTGCTTGCCCGCGAGGGCAGTGATCGTAACCTATCGGCCGCCAGCGATATACTGCGTTATCCGATGATGGAGCATTTTGGAGGCATTTATCTCGATACAGATGACGAACTCCTACCTGGTTTCGGTACGTCAGTCTATAAGGTTTCACCGGGTGACTTGCTATTGAATGACGTTGTCAATGAACCCATGCTGGGGATGAAGCTTGACTTTAACTCAAGCAATTTCGGCACGTTGAAAGGTAACCCCTTGTTGAAAAAGATCCAGGAAGAAGGCTGGGCCCGTTATCAGGAGAATCCCGGTTTCTTTAAAGATCGCCCACACGGAGCTATAACAGAAGCGCAGATCGACGACATGACCCAGTACATGACGGAGGAATCAAGAGTTTTTGGTCCAGGTCTTTTAAATGATGTGGTGCGCAAAGAGCATCCAAAATATCAAAGATATATATCAGCTTTTTCTTCGATCAATGACATAGCTGAAAAAGGAGTTGTGTTGTCAGTCGAACCTGTCGTGAAATGGATGGCCGAGGCAAATGCCCATTTTGCTCCGTTGGCAGAGCATATCAGTATTAATAGCGACCACACTTGGATTGAGTAACCCGATGCAGTCTGGGACAGGTCCTCTTCACGCTGCCTGAGTCGTAACGTGCCGGCCGGGGATGGCAGCAATCAATTCCCGCGTGTACTCACACCCCGGGTGACTGAATATCCGCTCCACCGAGCCGTGTTCAATCACCCGTCCATTGCGCAACACCAGCACCTCATGGGCAAAGTTGGCCACCACCGACAGGTCGTGGGACACCAGCACATAGGCAATGCCCATCTCCCGTTGCAGCTCCTCCAGCAGCTCAAGGATGCGCGCCTGCACCGACACATCCAGCGCGCTCACCGGCTCGTCGAGCAACAACAGGTCAGGCTTTAACGCCAGGGCCCTGGCGATGGCGACGCGTTGGCACTGGCCGCCGGACAGCTCTCGCGGCAGCCGATCCAGGTAGCTGACCGGTAAATGCACGCGGTTGATCAACTCCCGCGCCGCCTGTTCCAGCGCGGCGCCCTTGAGTCGCCCGAAGGACACCAGGGGTTCGACGATGCTGTCGAACACGGTGAAGCGTGGGTCCAGGGCGGCAAATGGGTTCTGTTGCACCAGTTGCAGGCGTTGGCGCAGTGGGCGGAAATCGCGCCAGTTCAGGTGAGTGACGTCCTGTTGCTCGAACCAGACCTGGCCCTGGGTCGGTTTTTCCAGGCCGAGTGCGATGCGCAGCGCGGTGCTCTTGCCCGAGCCGGACTCACCGACGATGGCCAGGGTCTGGCCGGGATACACCTGTAGGTTGAGGTCCTCAAGGGCCACGAACGTTGATTCTTCGCCCTTGACCTTGGGCAGCGCAAATGTCTTGCCGACGTTTTTCAGGGTCAGGATCGGGGCCTGGGTCGAGTCAATGCGTGGCAAGGGCTCGCGCCGTTTGGCAAACGCCGGAGCGGCGGCAATCAGTGCCCGGGTGTAATCGTGTTGTGGCGCGCCAAGGATCCGGCCTGGCGTGCCCTGTTCGACCACTTCACCGTGTTGCATCACCAGGATCCGGTCGGCGCGGTCGGCGGCCACACCGAGGTCATGGGTGATGATCAACAGCGAAATCCCCCGTTCACTCACCAGGCGTTGCAAGTGGTCGAGGATCTTGCGCTGCACCGTCACGTCGAGGGCACTGGTGGGTTCGTCGGCGATGATCAAGCGCGGGTTGCCCGCCAGGGCAATGGCGATCAGCACGCGTTGGCGCATGCCGCCGGAGAGTTCATGAGGGTACTGGCGCGCACGCAGTACTGGCGTGTCGATGCCCACCTGTTGCAGCAGTTCGACAATGTCCGCATCGACGCCAGGGTAGCGTTTGCCCCTGGCCAGGATCAGCGCCTCGGCGATCTGCTGGCCCACGCGCAGGGTCGGGTTGAGGCTGACCGTCGGGTCCTGGGGCACCAGGCCGATGGTGCGGCCGCGCAATGCGCGCTTTTGGCGTTCACTGGCGTGGGTCAGGTCGTGGCTGTCTACCCACAGCTGGCCGGCGGTGATCTGCGCACTGTCCGGTAACAGACCGAGGATAGCGTTGGCCAGGGTCGATTTACCGGAGCCGGACTCGCCGACAATCGCCACGGTTTCGCCCTGGGCGATGTTCAGTGACAGGCGATTGACCGCCGTGTGGCCGTGCCGATAGCTGACGCTGAGTTGACGAACATCTACTAGAGCGCTCATCGCTGGATCTCCTCGAAGGTGCGGGCAATATGGTTGAGGCTGAACACCAGGGCCACCAGGAACAGTCCGGGCAGCAGGGAAACCCAGGGAGCGGTGATCAGGAAGTGTCGACCGTTGGCGATCAAGGTGCCCCATTCCGCAGCCGGTGGCGCGGCGCCGAAACCGAGAAAGCTCAGGCCTGCGGTGGCCATGATCGCCGCGCCGAAGTCCAGGGTCGCCAGCACGGCCACCGGCCCCCATGCGTTAGGCAAGATGTGCCGCAGCAAGGTGCGCCCCCAGCTGGCACCGCCCAGGCGCGCGGCCTCGACGTAGGGCAGGGTCTTGACCCGCAGCACCTCGGCGCGGGTGGTGCGGGCAAATCCCGGAATAATGCCGATGCCCACGGCAATCGCCACCGGCACCGTGCCGAAGCCGATGGCCGTGACAATCGCCAGGGCCAGCAGCAGGCCGGGCAGGGCCAGCAGTACATCGACAAAGCGCATGATCACCGCGTCGATGCGCCCCCCGGCAAAACCCGACAGGATGCCCAGGCCCAGCCCGCCCAAGAGGGCGATGCCCACCGCAAGGAACGCCGCCAGGACCGATAGGCCGGCGCCATGCACCACCCGCGTATAGAGGTCGCGTCCCAGCTCATCGTTGCCAAACCAGTGGATCAGGTTGGGCGCGCGCAGCTTGTCGATGGGCGAGGTGGCGTAAGGATCGAAGCTGCTCAACACGTGCGGCGCCACAGCCGCCACCCATGCAAACACCACCACCAGCAGCGCCAGGCTGAACCCCGGTCGGCGCAACAGGGGCAACACCGTCGCCGCCACGCGTTGCAGGCGGCTGCGGCGGCGCCACGGTGCAGGGCTGGCCGGGAGGGTATTGCGGCCCAGGTTCTGCTCAAGGACAGTCATGGTTTAGGACACCTTTGGGATGTGGGAGATGCGCGGGTCGAACCACGGGTACAACAGGTCGACCAGCAGGTTTACAAGGACAAAAGCCGCCGCCGACACCGAAACGATCGCGAGCACTACCGGAATGTCCTGGCGCAGCACCGCTTCCTGTGCGAGGCGGCCAATGCCGGAGCGCGCGAAGATGGTCTCCACCAACACCGCGCCCGACACCGTATTGCCCACCTGCAACCCGATCAGGGTGAGGATCGGCAGCGCGGCATTCTTGAAGCCATGGCGTGCCTGCACCTGGCCACGGCTCAGTCCCTTGGCGTACGCAGTGGTGATGTAGGACTCTTTCCAGACCCCCTGGAAACTGCGTTGCAGCACCTGGGCATACACCGCTGCACTCGGAATCGCCAAGGTGACGGCGGGCAACACCAGGCTTTCCAGGCCCCGGCTGCCGGTGGCCGGGAACCAGCCGAGGCCGAAGGCAAACACCTGGATCAGCAACAGCCCCATCCAGAACACCGGCACCGAAAAACCCAGGGACGGCAGGCGTGCCAGCGCTTTCTTCAGCGGTTGCCAACGGATGTAGGCGATCAGGTAGGCCAGGCCGATTCCACCGAGCAGCGACAGCACAATGGCCAGGCCCGCCAGGGACAGGGTCTGCGGCAGGCGTTCGGCAAGCAACTCGGCCACCGGGCGATTCAGTGAAAGCGACTGTCCGAAATCCCCCCGCAACGCCCCCAGCAGCAGGTCGACATACTGCTCGAACAGGCCTTTATCCAGGCCGTAGTAGGCCCGCGCCTTGGCCAGGTCCTCCACCGACAGCGCGTCGGCCTCGATGCCCGACGCGCTGAGCATGATCGACAAGGTGTCGCCCGGCAGCAGATACAGAATGAAATACGTGATGCTGTAGGCCCCCCACAGCACCAGCAGCGCCTGGCCGATACGGCCGATCAGATAGCGGCTCATGGCGTGCCGATCTCGATATCACCGAGCAGCGCAAAGCCCTCGGCGGTCCAGCGGAAGTTTTTTACCTTGGGCGAGGTCGCCGCCTGCCACACGCGCTCATACACCGGGAATGCCGAGCTTTCATCGATGAGTAAATCCTGCAGGCTGCCGTAGGCGGCAGCGCGTTGCGGGGCTTGGGTGGCCGTGATGCCGGCGTCGAACAAGCCCTTGGCCTTTTCAAGCACCGCCGGTTCATAGGTGTTGGTGGCCAGCGTGGAACTGTTGGCGCTGCGTGGATCGAGGATGGTCTGCAGGATGATCGGGTCGGCGCGGGTCATGTAGTTGATGGTCAGGTCATAGTTGCCCGCCGAGTTGTTGGCGACCCATTCGGCGCGGGTGACCACGCTGAGTTTCAACTCGATGCCGACCTTGCGCAGTTGGTCCTGGATCAGCACGTCGCCCGCGGTCTCGGCCGGGGTGATGTTGTAGCTCAGGCTCAGGCGCTTGCCGTTCTTTTGCCGGTAACCATCCGCACCCTTGGTCCAGCCGGCTTGCTCCAGCAGTTGCTCGGCGCCTGCCGGGTCATAGGCCAGCTTGGCGCCCTGGCTTTTGAAGTACGGCGTGGTCACATCGAAGATGCCGGCCACCACCGGGACCTCAGCGTTGTAGACGGTGCTGGCGTAGCTCTTGCGGTCGAGGGCCTTTTGCAGCGCCTGGCGCACGTGCCGGTCGGCCAGGACCCGCTCGCCACGGGTATTGGGGTACAGGTTCAGCGCCGGCCCCGGCAGCGAACGGCTCTGAATGGTCGCGCCCTTGGACTGGAACAACTTCAGGTCGACCTCCGAGAACGGGTTGCGTGGCCACAGGATGTCGGCCTTGCCTTGCAGGAACAGGCCGTTGCGCACGCTTTCTTCGGGGATGTAGCTGATGTCCACCGCGTCCAGGTGCGCTTCACCCTGGTTTTTCATATTGGCCGAGGCCCAGGCGTAGCCCTTGCGCTTGGTCAGGTGCGCACCGACTTCCGGCGTGTAGCTGGCCAGTACGAACGGCCCGGTGCCGATGATCTTGCCCAGGGAGCGTTCCTTCACGCTCAGCGCGTAGGAAGCCGGCGCGAGGATCGCCAGGTTGGTGGTGGAGGTAGCTTGCAGGAAACCTGCATTGGGCTTGGACAGCACCAGCTTGACGGTGAAGTCGTCCACCACCTCGGCGTGGTCGAAGCCTGCCAGGTAGGTGGCGCCGCAAGTGGCCGGCAATTCGGTGGCCAGTGCCTTGTCGCTGTCGAAGGCGGTTTTCACCGCCTTGGCGTCGAAGCGCTCGCCGTTGCTGAAGGTTATGTCCTCCCGCAGGTGGAAGGTATAGGTCAGGGCGTCGTCACTCACTTCCCAGCGCTTGGCCAGCCACGGAATGATCTGGCCGGTCTGCGGGTTCTGGTCGGTCAGGGACTCGGCCACGTTGCGCAGCAGCACGCGGTGCTCCAGCCAATAGACCTGGAACGGATCGACGCTGACCAGGGTGGTGTTATCGCCGAAAAACGCGATGTTCAGGGTCTTGCCCGCCTGGGTGTCATTCCCGGGCGAGCAGGCGGCAAGGCTCAGCGCCAGGGCGCAGGGGGCCAGCAGACGGCTCATCAAGTCGGCGGTATTCAATGGTGTGCCCTCATGTGGCGTGTGGGTCAGAAGTCGTAGGCGAGCTTGGTGTACCAGTAGCCGCCGCCGGGGTAGAACGGCGGGTTGCCGTAGGCCGCGAGGCCGAGGTTGCTGTACACCGCGTGTTTGTCGGGGCGCACGTCGAAGATATTGGTGCCGCCGATGCTCACGGTGAGGCTGTCGACGAAGGTGTAGCTGACGTCCAGGTCGGTGATCCATTTGGCGCCGAAGCTGCGGTCGCCGGAGGGGTTGACGGCCAGGGTCTTGACCGCGCCGTAGCGCGCGGTTTGCAGGTTGACGGCCAGGTCCCGGACCTTCCAGTTGGCGCCAAGGATCCACTTGGTCTTGGGTGAGGCGTCGGTCAGGTCGCCTTCGCGGTCGCGGCCGACCAGGGTCACGCCGGAGCCGGCCAGTGCCGCCGGCGTATCGCGAGTGCCTTCAATCGTGGTCTTGTTCCAGTTGAAGCCCAGGCTCCAGCGCACATCGCCCCATGCCTCCAGCGGCGTGGTGTGGTCGGCCACCACGTCCAGGCCTCTGGTGCGGGTGTCGAAGGCGTTGGTGTAGTAGTTGACCCAGGTACCGGTGGGTACGCCCTGGGCGGCGAGAATGGCGTTGATCGCGCCGTTGCCACGGTCGTAGATATTGCTGGTCAGGGCGATGCGGTCATCGATGTCGATCAGGTAGGCGTCGGCGGTGACGCTGGTGCGTGGCGCTGGCTGCCAGGTCAGGCCCAGCCCCAGGTTGCGCGATTTCTCCGGCTTGAGGTCATCGCCGCCCAGCGCCTTGGCCAGGTTGCTGCCGGAAGGCGTCAGGCGCGTCACGGCCGGCACCACGTTGCCGTTCACATCGGTCGCCACGCGGTTGTCGGCCACGGTGTAGCCGATCTGGGTCAGGGAGGGTGCGCGGAAACCGGTGCCCACTGTGCCGCGCACAGCCACGCTGTCGGTGAGTTCGTAGCGTGAGTTCACTTTCAGGCCGAAGGTGTTGCCCGAGTCATCGTCGTAGTGCTCGACCCGCCCGGCGACGTCGAGGAACCAGCGGTCCGTCAGGTCGAAACCCAGGTCCAGGTAACCGGCGTAGTTATTGCGGATCAGGCTGACTTCATCTTCCGGACGAATCGTCACCGCCGCCTGTGCGCCCGATGCGGCGGGGTAGGTGCCGGTGATATAGGCCTCGCGCTCGCCGGCAAACGTACTGAAATGCTCCCAGCGGTGTTCCAGGCCGGCGGAGACCTGCACCGGCGGCGTCAGGTTGAACAGGCTGTCGTAGCGGCGGGTGAAGTCCAGGTTGTTGACCCACTGCTCGAAGCGGAAGGTCGCCAGGTTGTCGAATTTGGTCGGCGACGCGGTGCCCAGCGACGGGTTGATATTCAGGTCGCTGGAGTGGTGCACGTTGTTGCGCCCGTAGGTGGTGCTCAGGTCCCAGTTCCAGTCGGCCACCAGGCCCTTGCCGCCGAACAACAACTGGTAGTCGCGGTCCTTGATGTTGTTGAGCGGGAAGTAACCGTCGGGAAACACCTCGGGCACTGCGGCGGTGCCGGTCGGCAGGCGGAAGTAGTTGGCGGCCTCGGCATCGCGTTCACCGTAGGTGGAGAACGAATACAGTGTCAGGTCTTCCAGCGGCAGTTCGGCGTTGTAGGCCAGGTTGAAGGCCTTGAGGTCCGGGTCGCCGTTCTTGATCGCCACCCGGTCCCAGGCCGCTTCCTTGGTTGGGTCAGCAAACGCCCGCACGCTGCTGTCGGCCTTGTCGTTCCACGATGCGCTGCCACGTTTGCGCGCATCGGCGGAGAAGTGAAAGAAGCCGCCCTGGCCCAGTTCGAAGCCCTGGTCACCCGCGACCTTGATGGTCTCGCCCTGGCCGGAATACAACTGACCGTAACTGGTCTCCAGGTGGCCGCCGCTTTTCCCGGACTTGAGGATGATGTTGATCACGCCAGCGACTGCATCGGAACCGTACTGCGCGGCAGCGCTGTCCTTGAGCACCTCGATATGGTCCACCGCGCTGACCGGGATCAGGTCGATGTCCACCGCATTCGCACCGCTGTTATCGATGGAACCGCGCTGGCCGGTGGCGCCGTTATGCCGGCGTTTACCGTTGACCAGCACCAGGGTGTAGGCCGGCCCCAGGCTGCGGTTGCTCAGCGGGCGGGTCTCCGAGTTATAGCCGGCGATGTTGGTGCCGAAGTTGAACGACGGCAGCAGTTTGGCGATGGCTTCGGACAACTCGGCGCGGCCGGTCTTGAGCAACTGGTCGCTGTTGATCACATCGATCGGCGCCGGGCTGTCCGCCACTGTGCGTTGCTGGCCACGCAGGCCGGTGGAAATCACAGTGACGGTGTCGAGCTTGGCGTCTTCGGCAAAAGAGGGCGCAGCAGTCAGGAGCAGGGAGCCGGTCAGGAGTGAAAGAGGTAATTTCTTGAGGGGCGTGGGGAAGGCGATGTCTGGCATGGAGGTAACCTGGAGGGTGTGGGTGCGTCCTCCGCCAGGTATGGGGTCGGTCTGTGAAATGAAGATATATCTATAAAAAACCTTGTGGAAAGTCTT
>Ga0157369_10008663_pt1 | contig 11664 bp, 11 predicted proteins | sample C25metaG_FD_113461 | JGI IMG/M metagenome (GOLD analysis project Ga0157369, IMG submission 113461) | Corn rhizosphere microbial communities from Kellogg Biological Station, Michigan, USA - C2-5 metaG | ecosystem: Host-associated > Plants > Roots > Rhizosphere > Soil | place: USA: Michigan... | reverse complement strand
GCAACGCCGTCACCGCGCAGGCGGATTTGGCCTTACGCCGCGCTCGCTGCTGTTCTCCTGCTGTTGGCCGCTTGTGGCTGGTGGTTGTTGCGCGGCCAACAGCGCGCACCAGGCGCCGCCGCCACGGCAAGCATCTCCTCGGTGGCCGTGATGCCGTTCGTCAATATGAGCGGCGATCCGGCAAAGGAATATCTGGGCGACGGCATTTCGGAGGAGATCCTCAACGATCTCGCCAACACGCCGAATCTGCGCGTCGCGGCGCGGACGTCGTCCTTCTCTTTCAAAGGCAAGCGCGTGGGCATCGACGAAATCGCCCGCAGGCTCAACGTGCGCGCGGTCCTCGAAGGCAGCGTGCGGGAGGAAGGCGACAAGGTTCGCATCGTCGCGCAGCTGATCAACGCCGAAGATGGCTTTCACCTCTGGTCGGCACGCTATGACCGCAAGCTCGACGACATATTGGCCGTGCAGGACGAGATCGCGCGCGCGATCGCCGCTCAGCTGACGCAGAGGCTCGCGCCGCCGAAACCGCGCCGTCAGATCGATCCGAAGGCGTATCAGGATTTTCTGCAAGCCCAGTACTTTTACGGTCAGCACACCGGTCCCGGCTATCGGCGCGCGAACGAACTCCTGAAAGACGCGCTCGCGCGTCAGCCGGATTTCGCGGCGGCCTATGCGCTCAGAGGCCGGGACCTTCTGACCTATGCCGGAAACGATCAGGCGCTGCAGGAAGAAGGCCGGGAGATGACCGCCACGGCGCTCAGGCTGGAGCCCGGCAATCAGGTGGCGCTCGATACAGAACTTGTCCGTGCGCTGTACAACTGGGATTGGGATACGGCAGACCGGACCGGACGGCGGATCCTGGCACGGCAGAATCGCAACGCGCTTTTCTGGCGTGGGACAGGCTTTCTTTATCAGTACATGGGATTTCCGCGAGAGGCGCTGGATGCACGGCGGCAGGCCGCCGCGCTCGATCCGTTGGAATTTGCCCAGCGCAACAATCTGGCAATGTCGCTCGCGCATGTGGGACGCTTGCCGGAAGCGCTTGCCGCGGCAGAAGAAGCCCTGGCGGTCCAGCCCGGCCAGCGGGCTGCGCTCGAAGAGTTGTGCACACTGAACGCGCGGACAGGAAAGATCGATCGGGCGCGGGAATATGCGCGCCAGCTCACAGCGCTGGCCACGCCGTCCCAGCCGGTTTCTGGGTCAGACGCGCAAGACCGCGGCCGCCAACTGGCCATCTGGCAAGTCATCAGCAATCACATCCGGAGTTGCGAAATCGAAATTGCCTTCGCAACGCAACCGGCGTCACAGGTTCACGCGCTGCTCGATCGCACAGAGCGCGCGGGCATCGGGACCGCCAATTTGGGTCTGCTCTATGCGCGCGCGGGCGACTTCGCAGCGGCGATGAAATTGTTTTCGGGAGCCTATGACCGGCGCGATCCCTATCTGATCTGGGTGCGCTACGATGCGGCGACACCAAAAGCCCTGCTCAGCGATCCGCGCTGGCTCGCACTCTGGCAGCGGCCCCTGCTGCGCGACTGGCAATCCCATCACAACCGCCTCGCCACCGATCTGGCCGCCCATCGCTTGTAGGCTGGAAGCGGTGGCATAGTTGACTTGCCTGTCCGTGTATCGCGATGCTTTGTGGGACACGGGGAGGCCACCATCATGGTGTTCATCAAGGGCGGGGCACATCGCGAAAGGTCCGTGTGCCTCTGTGCCCTTCTTTGCGTGATGCTTTGTGCCGCTAAGGACGCAGTGGCCGCGAAAGTGCACAACGCGCATGAAGCCATCGCCATCGTGAAGCGACTATGCGCACAAAATCGAGGGACTGATCCCTTTCCCTATCCTCCCGGCCCATGGACGGCGAAACTGCGCCATGGAAAATGGATCGTGCGGCAGACAACGCGTGGGAAAAGTCCCCATTGCGATTGGGCAGGCGCGACGGTCAAAGCCGATACCGGGGCCACCGATCCGCTGTGTATCGTTTGTATCGCAGCACACTGATTGGCGCGTCAGGCGCCGTCTTCGAGATGGCTGACGTGCGTGAAGATCGGGGTCGGAGTAAGAATTATCAGGCACCGCGGCCGCCCCGATGAAAGATGCATCGGGGCGGTGTGTGGTCTGGGTTCAGTCCGGGGCCGTTATGTGCGGCCAAGCCGCTTTCAATCTGCTTCCGGCTTCAAGCGGAAATCGGGATGCAGCGTCGAGAACGAAGGCGGCTCGGTTGTCCGGTGCTTGTAGACGGCGTTGTTGCCGGCGTTGAGCGCGTAGGCATAGAGCTTGCCGTCCGCCGACGTCACATAGACCATGCCATCGGCCACGGTCGGTGAAGCGATGATGTAGTCGCCCGTGGTTGCGGTCCACAGCAGCGCCCCGTTCGTGGCGCTATAGGCGTAGATAACGCCGTCCTCCGAACTGATATAGGTCACGCCATTCGCCACCGCGGGCGATGCGTTGATGACGTCGCCCGTGACGACGCTCCACAGCAGCGCACCGGTCTGCGCGTTGTAGGTATAAAGCTTGGTGTCGACGGAGCCGATATAGACCACGCCTTTCACGACAGCGGGGGAAGAATGGACGCCGCCCCCCGTGGTCGCGCTCCACTTCATCGCGCCGGTCACCGCGTTGAGCGCATAGACCTTGTCGTTGTCGGAGCCGATAAAGACCACGCCATTGACGACAGCCGGAGTCGTGACGACGTAGCCTCCCGCCATGAAGGTCCACTTCGGCGCGCCCGTCGTTGCGTTGTAGGCATAGAGCTTGCCGTCGTCCGAGCCGATATAGACGATGCCGTTTGCCACCGACGGCGTGCCGCCGATGGCGCTCCCGGTCGTAGCGCTCCACAACAGAGCACCGGTCGTGGCGTTGAAGGCATAGAGCTTGCTGTCATAAGAGCCGATATAAACCACGCCGGCTGCCACGACGGGTGAGCCAAAGATGGCGTTTCCCGTATCGAAGCTCCACACCTGCGCACCGGTCGTAGCGTTGAAGGCATAGAGCTTTTGGTCGTCCGAGCCGATATAGACGTTGCCCTGTGCCACCGCCGGAGAGGAGTAGATGGCGCTCCCCGTGGTTGCGCTCCACTTCACCGCGCCGGTCAGCGCGTCAAAGGCATAAACCTTGCCGTTATCCGAGCCGACATAGGCCACACCGTTCGCCACCGCCGCGGAGGATTGCGGCTGGCTGCCGATGCCTACGGTCCACGCATTGTCGAGCCCCGCCACATTGCCGGTGTTGAGTACGTTCTCGTAAGGATTCACGCGCTTGCCGCGCGCGCCGTATCCCACCTGCGTCCAGTCGGACTGAACGGTGAAAGCGCGCTGTGCGGCATCGCCCGATTTGCGGCCGACGGCGGTGATCCAATGTTGTCCGGGAAGTGCGGCTGCGGGCACGCTCCAGTTATGCCAGGCAATCTTGCCGGTGGGGTCCGTGACAGCGAGCAGAATATCGGTGGTGTCGAAATAGATGTCGACGGCTTCCTGTGCGCCGAAGCCCGTTCCGCTCACCTTGTCGGTCGCGCCCGGATGATCGGAGTTGGGGGACAGGGAGATCGTCTGCGCGGATGCCGGCAGCCAGACGCCACAAAGCATCGCCGCCATACCGGCGCAGAGCCATTTGGCGAAAGCGTGCACTTGTCTGTCGATACTCACGATATTCCCTCCAGATTGTCGCCGACGGTGACGGGCAGCGTAGAGCCAAGGTCCCCATTTCCGGGAAGCCATCCACGGAAATACGGAAATCCTCCGTTAATCGAAGGCCGCAATCCCCAGCCGGGCGCGGACCGTAAGGGATTCGCCGGCGCACTTCTTGGACGAGCGCGACACGAAGCACGGACACGCGCGTCAGACATGTCGCCCGGCGACAAATACAGGCGGACGCCATCGCCGGCGCACAGCTCTCACCAGGCCGCCAGCAACCCGCCGCTGCGATCCGTGGCGGATCGATCTCATCGCAACCATCGCAAATGACAACGTGCCGCGCCTTCGGCCTTCCCAGGCTGGACATCTTTTTCCTGGCCGCGGCCTGTGCGCCGACGCGACCGGCCAACTAGAGTTCTCGCCGCTTCTCACCTAGGATTGCGGCACGGGGCCTGGTTCGGATTATGTCCGGCCGGCAAGCTTGCCGGGGGGAGCAGATGCAACAGAACAGCGACGGTGCCAGCGGTCGTTCGCCAAAGGCCGCCAGGCGTTTTTGGGACCGGACACTGGTGCTTTTCGCGCTGCTGCTGCCCGCGGTGCTTGCCTATCTGGCCTTCTCGTTCACACCGACCCCGGCCCACCGCACAGCCGACGGCAGGATGTTGTCCACGATGAGCCTGCTCGGCGGCTCCGCGCACTTCGAGATCTATCCCGAAGTTCAGATGTTCTTGTTTGTGGCGCTGCTGGGAGGGTTTGGCGGCGCACTGTCATCCTTTCGCGCGCGCCCCCCGGCATCGGATGTATCGATCTCCCACTGGTTCTCTGGGGTCGTTTGGTGCGCCTCGCTGGGTTCGCTCGCCGCCAGCGTCTTCTATTTCCTGGTCCGGGCGGGTGCTTTTACGCCGGACGCCGACGTTGCCAAGGTGAACGCGCTTGGCATGGCGGTGCTGGCGGTGATCGCTGGCCTCGCCGGCTCTTCGCTCCTCGCCCGGCTGCAGGCTATTGCGGACGACTATCTGAACGGTGGCGCCGACACGCCGCTGTCGCGCGCGCTCAAAGGGATCGACGACAAGTTCGACGCGCTACTTGCCAATCCCGTGCTCGACAACTGGTCCGGCGTCGTTGCGGCCGAGGTGCGGACCACAGAGGGAATCGTGGTCCGTCTGGAAGGCAAGGTGCTACGCGTGTGGGCTGATCGCTTCACGCTCGCCGTTGCGTTCCTGCCGGAAGCCTTCGATGCGCCGGCGTGGCGTGAGCCGGCCGCGAAGGAGGATATCGCGATCACCGGCGGCAAACCGCCCGACGGTCCGGTGGTCTTCGAGATGATCGTCGACGGCGAGGATCTGGCGGCCGATGCCGCGCGCAAAACCTGCGAGGTCCCGGCCCACGGAAAGACGCCGGCGGTGACGACGTTCGGGATCGCCATCTCCGACAGGCCTGCGCCCGCGCCGGACCCCGAAACGGCCACAGAGCCGCGCCATCTGATCGTCACCATCCGCCAGAAGGGCGTCCTCGTTCAGTCGCTCGTGCTTGCTATCGAACGGTACGCGCCCTGATGACGGAGGACGGCGTCCGCCTGACAATCTCCATTGCGGTCGAGGGGCGCACAACCCGGATCGCGATGCGCGACAGCGATGGCCGGACCGTTTCGGACGTTACGACGGAATTTGCTTCGGACCAGCTGCTGGCGTTGCGCAGGGAGGTGCGAAGAGGACTCGATATCTTTCGGCGGACCTTCGCCGGTCAGGCCGTAAACGCGAAGGTTGCCGAGCGGGCCCTCGAAGATTTTCATGCGACCGGACGCACCATTCTGCATCTGTTGTACGGGAATAATTTTGCCCAACTCGATCGCGCATCCAAGGCCTGCCGTGCAGCCTGCGGTTTGCCTGGCCAATGGGAATCAAGCCCGCTGCCTTGTGACGCGCGCGCCGCGAAGCCCAGGCTGATCTTGATCGATACCAGATCCCAGGACGGGATCGCGCCCGAGCTGCTTCCGTTTCTCAATCCCTTGCCGCCGGACTATGCGGCTGACCCCAACCGGTTCGGACGGATCGCACGCGATTTCCTGGGCTTCGCCGCGATCGTTCATCGTGCTGAACCCACGCTCGCGCCGCTCGAACTCGACAACACGACACAACTGCCGCTCCGCATTTTTCGCCATAAGGGTCTTAATGCGGCGGCGAGCATGCCGGACTTCTTCCGCCGCGACGGTCTGTTCGAACTCGACTGCGAGTGGCCCCGCCGGCAGTCGGACCCAAACGATGCAACGCGGCTTGCGGAGCTGCTCTGGAGGGGTCGCACCGGCGCCGCAGGGGAGGTGCGCAAACGGCCGATCCAGATTCATCATTTCGCCTGCCATTGCGACGCGCATCCGCAGTCCGGCCGGTCCGAGCTGCGTTTCAAAGGGGACGGATTCCCCTATATCGGAGAAACAAGCATCGACGTTGTGGATCTGAAAGGCCGTCTCAGCGATTTCCAACTCAAGAGCTTCCAGAACGGCGATCTCGCGTCCCGGCCGCTCGTGTTCCTCAATGCCTGCGGAACCGCCGATGGCGATCCCGACGCGCTGACCTCGCTTCCCAAGGTTTTCGAGAGTCCGTTTTTTCTCGGGGTCATCGCCACGCAATGCCCCGTGCCCGACTGGTTCGCCACGGACTTTTCCAAACGCTTCTACGAGCGCCTGCTCTCGGGAAGCAGCGTCGGGCAAGCGCTCTTTGACGCGCGGTGGGAGATGATGATGAAGCGCAGGAATCCGTTCGGCCTGATCTATACGCTCTACGCACCGCCGAACATGAAGGTCAGCCGCGCGATTCCGTCCGATCGTCTCAATAAGACCAGAACCGCCGGAGCGAATTCGCGGTTCCCGTGAAGCCCATCTCTCCCGGCCTGCCGCTCGAAAGAAGCCGGCTGATGACCTCCGGCGCTGCAAAGCCGAAAGACAGCGCCGTCTTATAGTCCGTGGCGCCGCCGAGATAGGACGCGGCCCCGCCCAACAGGACCAGCAGAACAAATCCCAGCCAGAAGTTCGGCGACCAAAGATACTTGGGCAATTCGAGATTGTAGCGGTTCTGTATGATGCGGATGACGTCCGGCACGGCGCCGCCAACACAACCGAGCGCGATCAGTTTCCAGTCCATTTCGCCCCCCTTCGCTCCCGGATCCTCTCTACCACCTACGCGGGCAAAAAAGAAGGGGCGCCGGTCGCCACCGGACGGCTGCCGCAGCCCGTCCTAATCGCCCGTCCTAATCGCCCGTCCTAATCGCCCGTCCTAATCGCCCGCCCTATTCGAACGACGGAATGATCGGGCAGTGGCCTTTGCCGCTTTCGCACAGTTTCGCCATGGCTTCGAGAGCGCGGCGGGCTTTGGTCATCGCGGCGATCTTTTGATCGAGATCGTGGATGCGCGCGCGGGCGATTTCGCGGGCGCGTTTGCGGTTTTTCTGCGCGTCGAGCGTGAGAAGCTCTTTGATCTCGTGGAGCGTGAAGCCCGATCCCTGCGCGGAGCGGATGAACCGAAGCCGTTTGATGTCGTCGTCGCTGTAACGGCGCACATGCGCGGAACCCGGCGGGCGCTGCGGCGTCTTGAGGAGGCCGCGCCGCTGGTAGTAGCGAACGGTCTCGACGCCGACGCCGCCCGCCTGGGCCAGCCCGGAAATGGTGAGGGACTTCATGCTTGACTCCGTACCACGGTACGGACCGCATACTAACACCATGACAAACGCAAGCCCCAGAACCGCCATCCTCTATCGCATGGTGATGGAGAAACACATCTGCCCATGGGGACTGAAGGCGAAATACCTCCTTGAGCGGCAGGGCTACACGGTCGAGGACCATCCGCTGCGCACCGCCGAAGAGAACGACGCTTTCAAGGCCGAGCACAATGTGAAGACGACGCCGCAGACTTTCATCGGCGGCGTTCGCATCGGCGGCTATGAAGATCTGCTGCGCTTTTTCGGAAAGCCCGTGCCCGATCCGAAAGCCGTCACCTATAAACCCGTGATCGCCGTCTTCGCCATGACGGCGCTGATGGCGCTGGCGGCGAGCACCGCCGCTTATGGAGACCCGTTCACGGTCCGCGCCGCGCAATGGTTCATCGCGTTCAGCATGTGCGTGCTCGCGATGCTGAAGCTTCAGAACGTCGAAAGCTTCGCGACGATGTTCCTGAATTACGATCTCCTGGCGCGCCGCTTTGTGCCGTACAGCTATGTCTATCCGTTCGCCGAGGCGCTCGCGGGCATCCTCATGGTGGCGGGCACGCTCAGGATCGTCGCGGTGTCGCTTGCGCTTTTCATCGGCGGCATCGGGGCGGTATCGGTCTTCTATGCGGTGTATGTGCAGAAGCGCGAACTCAAATGCGCGTGTGTCGGCGGCAGCAGCAATGTGCCGCTCGGCTTCATCTCGCTGACCGAGAATGTGATGATGGTCGCGATGGCGATCTGGATGGCGATATCGTGAGGCCGTGGCGTGTGAGACCTGAAGCCGTCGCGTTCGCCGTAGTGCTGGCGGCGTGTCCGGCTTTCGGCCAGGACATGAAAGACATGCCCGGCATGACGATGCCGATGGATCAGCCCAAGCCCGCGGCGCCAATCCCTTCGCCGCCGCCCGGGCACGACATGTCGAATATGCCCGGTATGGAGATGCCGATGCCGGGCGTTCTCGGCAGCTATGCGATGTCGCGCGATGCCTCAGGCACCAGCTGGCAGCCGGATGACGCCGAACATCACGGCCTGCACTCCATGCTTGGCGATTGGGCGCTCATGACCCACGCCACGCTTTGGGGAATCTACGACACGCAAAGCGGGCCGCGCGGTGCGGACAAGTTCTTCGCGCCGGGCATGTTCATGATCTCCGCGCGCCGCGATCTCGACGCGGGCGACACGCTGAATTTCCGCGCGATGCTCAGCCCCGATCCGCTGATGGGCAAGAGCGGCTATCCGCTGCTGCTCGCGACCGGCGAAACGGCGAACGGTGTGACGCCGCTGATCGATCGCCAGCATCCGCACGATCTGTTCATGGAGTTGTCCGGCACCTACAGTCACAAGCTCTCCGACAGCAACAGCGCGTTCTTCTATTTCGGCTATCCCGGCGAACCCGCGCTCGGGCCCACCGCCTTCATGCACCGCGCGTCGTCGATGGATATTCCGGAAGCGCCGATCACCCATCACTGGATGGATTCGACGCATATCACCTTCGGCGTCGCGACCGCGGGCTTCGTGCATGACGATTGGAAGATCGAAGTCTCGCAATTCACCGGGCGCGAGCCCGATCAGAACAGATACGATTTCGACACGCCGCGCTTCGACTCCACCGCGGTGCGCGTGACGTGGAATCCCGACGAGCATTGGTCGCTGCAGACCTCGTGGGGACATCTCGTCAGTCCCGAACAGCTTAGCCCCCTGACCAACGAGAACCGCACGACCGCCAGCGCCACCTATGTCACGCATTGGGGCGATGAATCTTCATTTGCCGCGACGCTGGGCTGGGGATTGAAGAGCGAGAGCGGCGGCGCGAACCTCAACGGCGCGTTGCTCGAGGCCGATTACAAACCCGCCGAACCGTGGACCGCCTTCGCCCGCGCCGAATGGGAACAGAACCACGAACTCGCCCCCGGCGGCGCGATCCACGACGTGAGCGAACTCACCCTGGGCGGCATCCACGACTGGAAGATCGCCGAACATGTGAAATTCGGATTGGGCGCATCCTATACGTTCGACTTCGTGCCATCGCTCACGCCCACTTACGGCAGCAACCCTCACGGCATCCTCGGCTTCGCGCGTCTGAAGCTGGAATAGCGCACCGTGGAACACGCGCCGAAGGCACAGCAGTACGGCTTCATCTGGACGCCTTGAGCGCGAACGCACTCCCGCTCACCCGATCTGCACTGCCAGCATGGAGATCGATCCTCCGTCGACGCCCTCGACGGGGAAGCGGATGCGTTCGCCCTGCCGTCCGGCACCAAGCACGTAGAGCAGCGGCAGATAGTGTTCGGGCGTCGGAATGCAAAGCGCCGCGTCTTGCCCGAGCGTTTCGTAATCGATGAGCGGCTGGAGATCGCCGGCAAGGATCATGTCCCTGGCCGCCGTCTCGAAGCGGTAGGGCTCGCCCGTGGTGCATGGGTTCGATCCCGCGAAGCAATTGCCATAGGGATCGTATTTGAACGGCCCTTCCACGCGCCCGCCGCTGTCGCCGGTCATGGCGATGATGCTGCCCTGGTGGTTGGCGTGGAAGTATTCCTTCGCACCTGTCGTGCCATCGACCATGGCGACGGGCTCGTCGATGGCGGTGCCGGGGATGTAGCGCTCGGTGAGCGCGCCCGAGGTACATACTCAACGGCTGGATGGCGGAAGCGCTCTACTACCGGAAGGGTATGGATGTGTCCGACCCGCTCGTGACGCTCACGCCCGCGCATTTCTTCGCGAGTTCCGGTCTGGGGACCGGCTTGGTCGTCGCCGCCGCACTCCTCGCCGGCGCCATCTGGTTCCGCCACAACGGCGCGCCGAGTTGATGAGGTGATGCGCTAGATTAATTTGCGCCAGAGCTAATGGCGCAATATTCTGCCTCAAGGTCGTCGTAGCTTTCGTCGCAAAATCCCTCACACCCAAAATGACGGTCAGCGACGGCAATCAACTGCAGCAGTGCATCAAAAAAAGAAGCAAAAGTTTTCACTTTTCCGTCGGATGTCTCAAAGCGAGTCTCCCCCGATGCGCGTATCACCAACTGTGATTTTTGTAGAGCCACAGCCGAGCCGACGACGCGCCAGCCTAAGGACCAATCCCGGGTGCGCAAGGCCTTATAAAATTGGTTCTCCTCATCGATTGAAATAGCAGATTGACCGTCGAGGCAGAGCGAGCGCGAGAAGTTGCCGCCAAGGCCGTAGATGGCGATCGTATTGTTAAAGAGATTTGCACCGTTATAAAGCGCCATGAACGATCGATATTCCCGAGGTAGCGCAAACCCAAGAATCGTCTCAAGCATAAACAGATCGAGCTCTGAGCACGGCGCATACAATGAGTGCAAATAGCTTTGGTCCCCATTGCGCGGCGTTGGACAAATAAACACAGAACCCTTTTCAGTGCGTACCACCCCGCGTTCTTGGCAGCGAAATATCGCTTGCATCACTTCATTCATTGGCGGAGAAACTCAAGCGCACATCGGGGCGCCGCAATTTTCGAACTGCTCTCGCTCGATATCGTCTGATGATTGGATGCCCCAAGGGTCATTTATCATGTGCTCGAACGTGTCACTTCGATATTCTCCGATGTGTGTGAGCATGTCCATCACCGACAAAACGACAATGGCTGGAGTCATAACGCGCCCAATCAGCGGCTCTCCTCTGATTGGAACCCTTGTACCTCCCATGTCTGTGTGCACCGCCGCATGCTCTGCTCCCGAGAGGAAGCGGATATTATTTGGGTTTTCTGCGAGTTCGATCGAATTGCCATTTACGGTATTAATATGGTGGGCTTTAAACCCTTTTACTTTCCCAGTTTTGATTAGCTCTTTACGCTGAGCAGGTGTCCAGTTTCTGGTACCTGGCTGGCCGCTGACGACTAGCCTCCTTTCAGCTGCCCAAGCTCGAGCTCGACCTCGTTCGGCAGCTTTGGCCAGAGCTCTCTTATCTCCGCTGAACTCTGCTTCGCCTTCACAATGTCCCGCATTTCCGCCTTGGATTCACGATCCAGTGTTTCCGGAGCCACAGTTATTGGCCATTCCCGTTGGATCAGTCTTATTCGTCGGATCATTTCCGACATACGTGTAGAGGTTGAGGTCTGCGGTGTAGCCGACGGGGTCGGTCTGCAGGAAGCGGCCCTTGGCGGGGTCGTAGTAGCGGGCGCGGTAGTAGAGGAGGCCGGTCTCGGGATCGAGCCTGCGGCCGGTGAAGCGGTAGGGCTCGCCCGTGCTGCACGGGTTTGAGCCTGCGAAGCAATTGCCATAGGGATCGTATTTGAACGGTCCTTCGACGCGCAGGCCGTTGTCGCCGGTCATGGCGATGATGCTGCCCTGGTGGTTGGCGTGGAAGTATTC
>Ga0157369_10008662_pt1 | contig 11665 bp, 16 predicted proteins | sample C25metaG_FD_113461 | JGI IMG/M metagenome (GOLD analysis project Ga0157369, IMG submission 113461) | Corn rhizosphere microbial communities from Kellogg Biological Station, Michigan, USA - C2-5 metaG | ecosystem: Host-associated > Plants > Roots > Rhizosphere > Soil | place: USA: Michigan... | reverse complement strand
GTCCGCGACGCTGTTCGTGAACAATCTCACGAACAACATCGTGCTGATCGACCCGCAACCCCAGATCTCGTTGCAGGATGGGGCATTCTCCCGCTATGTGGTCAGCCAGCCGCTCACGGCGGGTATTGATGTGAGTTATACGTTCCAATGACCGAATCCGCCTGAAGTCCCCGGAAAAGGATCGGGGCACCACCCCTCTCGTGTTGCATTCCGTTGCGCGTTGGTGTAGCTGCGCGGGCGTCTCTGGACCTGCTAGCGATTGCGCGTTCACTCGTGCGGACAGATGCCGACTGACGGCCGGGAAGCTGCCTCGGCGTGGGCGGCAAGCTAGTCTGCGGCAGCGGGCGACTCGTAATTGGGCGCGAGGAACCGGAAACCGCCCGCCTCGCTCAACACATGCCCGATGCCCGGAAACGGGAGGTGGCCGCCGGCCACCCACGCATGCGCAATCGAAGCGGCCCGCAGAATGTTCGCGCGTTGCGCGGCGGCGACGGTCGGTCTGGAGTCGAAACTGCTGCCGAGATCCGGCCTGGCGAACTGCATCGGGCTCAGAACCAGGTCGCCGAGCAGGATCAGGCGCTCTCCTCTGCTCTCGATGATGTAGGAGGTATGCCCGGGAGTGTGGCCGGGCGTCGCCAAGGCGCGGACTCCCGATGGGAAGGTAGCGTCGCCATCAAACAGATGCAGGCGGCCCGAGGCGATGTAGGGGGCGAAGGCGTCGCGGGCGAAGCTGATCCAGGCCTTCACCCACGCTGGATCGTGGGACCGCGCAATGAGCGCCTGCGCCTTTGCGGGGTCGACCACCACCTCGAACTCCGCGCGCGGCGCCCGCACGACGGCGTTCCGAAAGGCGGCTGCGCCGGCGATCGAAAGGCCGCCGAGGTGATCCTGGCCTCGGTGGGTGATGTAGATCTCGTCGACCTGCTCCGGCCGGTATCCGGCGGCCCGCAGGTTGGCCATCAGGCGGCCGGTTCCATGGAAGACGGGGTCGTCATCGAGCTTCCCGCCGCTGCCGGTGTCGACCAGGATCAGCTTCGCGCCCGTGTTGATCAGGAAGGCGTTGTAGGACATGCCAACCGGCTCATTCAGACCGTTGTCCCGCAGAAAATCCGAGATCTGCCGCTCGGTCGCGGTCGGCAGGACGTCATGGGTCCTGAACGGCACGACGCCGTCGTTCAAGGCTGTGACTTCGAGGCCGCCGACCATTACACGATAAAAGCCTGGGGCCTGTATCCGCACCATCGGCGCGGCCGCTTCGGCAAGGCCGACTGTCAGCAGGGACGCGGTAAGCATAGCAATGGCCAAAAAACGTCTCATCCGGCCTCCCCCGCCTGGGTCAATACGCGGCGCTCTTAGTGCGCGCAGGCCCTTGCAGCGTGTCAATTTTGCCGCGGGCTGGCTGCGACTGGCAGGCCCAGATCGCGTGCTGCCCGCCGTCGCCTGTCGATTCTAAACTGCCTGTGTCGAAGGTGCGCTGTCGGGCGTCGACCGACGGCTGGACGCCAGACCAAAACCCGCCTCAGGCGCGAAAGAACTCGCGAAGGGCGCGTATCGTTTCGTTCGGCTTCTCCTCCGGGACGAAATGCCCACAGTCAACCGCGTGGCCCGTTGGTGATGCGACCAGGTCCTTCCAAGTCTCAAGGGGCTTATAGACAGAGCCGACCGCGCCACGGCTTCCCCAAAGGATCATGGTCGGACAAGCGACCTTGCGCCCTGCAGCAACATCGGCCCGGTCATTCGCCAAGTCAATAGCGAATCCAGCACGGTAATCCTCACAGGTAGCGTGTATCCCTTCGGCCGTCCCAAAGGTACGCAGGTACTCCCGGAGGTCCACCCCATTAGGCAAAAAATCCTCAAGCCAGAACGTGGGGTCCCTCGCAATCAAGTGTTCGGGCAGTGGCCGAGCTTGGATCAGGAAGTACCAATGAAAATAGCGGCGCGCCATTTCAGTGCCGCCGTCGTCATAGACGGCTCGGGTGGAGACAATGTCGATGAGTACCAGTCGCCTCACGGCGGCCGGATGGTCGAGAGCGAGCCGGTACGCTACACGTCCACCACGGTCGTGGCCTGCAAGCAGGAAAGTTCGGTGACCGAGTGCAGCCATAACCTCAATCATGTCAGTCGCCATCGCACGCTTGGAGTAGTTCGAGTGGTCGGGCAAACCCTCGGGCTTGCTGCTATCACCATAGCCCCGAAGGTCTGCACACACCACCGCATATTCTTGCGCAAGCACCGGCGCGACCTTTTGCCACATGCGATGGTTTTCTGGGTACCCGTGAAGTAACAGGAGCGGGACCCCTTTGCCTCGAGTCGCGATATTGATCGTGGCGCCACTCGTGGTGATCCGCTGATAGTCGAATCCTGCCAAGGGTGCGCCACGGCCATCCTTTGATGTCAGGCCGCCAACCTCGGTATTCGCACCTCCGCCCACCATTGGTAGATTTGATGTATCAGCGTTTTGCAAGGGTGCCCAGGTCGCCAGCGCGGTGGCGGTCGCGCCAAATAGGACACTTCTGCGTCCCGCGTCGAGATTCTCTGGCGCGACTTTGGCAATCGCCTTTCTCATAGTTGAGACTCCCGTTTGAGGTTTGCGCACCGAGCTTTGCCCCTTGAGAAGCCGGTACATATCTTCTTGTTACTCAGAGTGGCTAAAGGATGCGCCCCCTTCCATAGCGCGCGCCAGGGGACCATGTCGTGTCTGGGTCACGGTCTTGGGATCATGCCATGCAGAATGGCGCTATCGAGAGAGTCTACTTTACCCGGGAGTCGGGGCTCGAGGACACGCTCAAGGAAAAGCAGACCACATGAGTTTTGGTTGCTCCAAAGCACGCTCCCGCTACCAATTTCAATGATTCGCGCCGTCGTGCACCGGACAGCCACGTCGCGCCAGACGAGCGACAGGGCCGGTTCTAGAGGTGCCCGACGGCCTTAAGGTCGGCCTCGAAGGTCGCAAGTGCCATCACGAGCGTCAGCGGCTTGTCCGCCAACGGCACGGCGCCATGGCTGGTATACCACGCTGCCGCCCGCTCGCTCTTGGCGTCGATGATGAGAATGACGCCGCCCACTTCAGCAGCGACGCGCAGGCAGCGGCGCGCGGCTGCCGCGAGAAGCTGCCCGCCGAGTCCCTGCCCCTGCAGCTTCAGGTCGTTTGCGAGGCGCGCGAGCCTAAAGCCCGGCACGTCGTGACGGGCAAGCCCACGTCGCATCAACTCCGGTGTGTCGGCGTAAGCGAGCGCCGCCGGCGCCAGGCTGTAGCAGCCGAGAATCGCCTTGCCGTCGGTTTCTTTGACCGCGACGAAGGTTTTAGCACCGCCGGCCTCGTGGCTCTGGCGCGCGTACCTCTGGAGGAACTCGTTAAGCGCGGGCTCGCCGCAATCGAAGGACTTGCGATCGTGCTTTTTTGAGATCGCTTCTTCGCGCCAGGCGGAAACTGTCATCTCCGCTTCGGCAGCGCTGCGATTGCTTTGCGGAGCTTGGCGTTCGGTGCCGGCGGGTGTTCCAGCATGTCGAGCACCCGGAGACTGTCTCGCCCCGTGAGCACGACGCGCTCGGCTTCCTCGATCACGGCCCGCGCCTCGCGCAAAGCCTGCTGCAACACGAAATCGGTCAGGTCCGTGTTCCGGAGCGCGGCCGCGCGCAACAGCGTCGCCTTTTGGTCGGGCTGCACCCGCAGATTCATCCGCTTGTTGTCGTCTACGGCGACTCGAGGCATGGCACTTCTCCTGTGTACAGATTTAAAGCGTACACCCGGACCGTCTCTTCGTCAAGGCGTAAGTATTGAATGAGTACACTATCTTACTCCTCAAATTGCGCCATGGACGTGCTCCGCGTACTCACATAAGCATGTGCGGGCGCGCTCACCGTGGGTGTGACCGCCGGCACGGCGACGCCGACGGCGCTCGTTGGCTATGGCGATCGGCTCCAGCCTCTGCCGACCCCGAACCCTCTTTCCAAGGCGCAGAAGCAATTAGACCGGCAACTGGAGGAGCCGAAACATCAGCGCTGTGGGATCGCGGAGCTGATCCAGTGTCGCCAGCACCTGGGTCCATATCAATGCTCTCCAGAGATTTTCGCTTGTTCCATCAAGTTCCACCGAATTTGCAGCGGCAGATCGGTTTTCAGGTCATAAGCACCGACATGTGTATGGGGCGCATCCGCAATGCCGCTATTACCCACCTGCGCTATGACCTGTCCCTTCTTTACGAGCTCACCCCGCACCACCCTGATATTGGTGATGTGGACAAGTATGACAATCTGATTATGGGACGTCAGAATTTGGATCGCTGACGCTTGCCCTTTGCCAAACGTACCGGGGGTGTTTTCAACTCTGTTGATGAAGGTGCCGACGATCCTGCCATCTACGGGCGCCAATACCTCTGCGTGCCATCCGTACCAGTCTTCGTTGCTCTTGCCATTCGTCCGATAAAACTTTGGGAATCCGTGGCCGTAGTCGCTCACGACAATACAATCCGTGCCCAGAGAGTCGCCGAGGTCCCAAGAAATTGCGGTGTGGTCGCTGCAGAAATGCCGCTCCTTATAAATCGGACCCAGCAGAATTTGCCTTGGCTGGTCTTTGAGTCTCTTGGACGCGGGGGGCGGTAAAAGCCCGGCGGCGCTGGCGGCAGTTCCAAGCGCTAAAGCAATTACGAGCGGCGGAATCAGCAACGGCCTCATGATGTTTCGGCCCTCCGGTTGTGATAGCGCATCTGCAATACCGATGTTTCGCCATTTCGGTCGCGAGCCGCGTATTAGATGCGTTCACACGCGAGAGCGTTTAAAACGCATACTAATCCGAGAATACCAGCGCGAACTATGCCGGCTTTAATGACCAGAGGGTACCCGCATGGATGCCCGCCAAATTCGCCGCACGCTTGCAGGCAGCCACCGGTAGCGGCGAGCCCGTGTTTCTGCGCGTCGATTACGACGCCGGCCATACCGGCTTCGACGCAACTCGTGCGCAAATCGATCGGAATACCGCGGATATGCTCGCATTCGCGCTCTGGCAGACGGGAGACCCCGACTTTCAGCCTCGGCATTGAGGGAAGCGCGGTGACAGTTGCAGAGCCACGAGTCGACAGCGCCCTGCCGGAACATCGCGATCGAATCCGCTCGCAAGAGCCAGCGACCGCTGGATCCATGTTTCCATGGCGGGGTGGCTCGTCGTGATCGCTTGTTCCTAAGTCATTGACATATATGGTGGTATTTAGCTCAGGAAGCCATTATAATAGATTCGCTATAAATGGAGATCCAACCGATGCCGCCCGACCTCGAAACAGTGCACGCCTTGCGGGGTGACGTCGCGCTTCAGATTGCGCGCTACACGGACCGGCTCGGCATCAGTCAGCTATCTGCCGCAAAACAGCTGGATGTGCCGCAGCCTACGCTCAGCAAGATTGTCAATGGGCATACCTCCGATCTTTCGCTCGAGCTGCTGCTAAGGATTGCGGTACGCGCCGGCTTGCGCATTACGCTCCAGACTGGAGTTATCCCGCAGGAAGCCGGAGCTTTCGTTTCTGCCGGTCGGCCTTCCGCGGCCCGGGCGTTCCCGTCAAAAGTCGCCGCTCGCACTCATGCCTCGCTAAAGGAATCCCTCCGGGAGCTGACTTCGGCGCAGAGACTCGACGCTTTTGTCGAGCACAATCAGCTGGCGGGCGAGTTGCGTGAGACGGGTCGTGCCGCTCAAGCACCGCTCTTGCCTCATGTGTCGCTCGGGCGGTGAGAACAAGTAAGGGCGGGCAATCCGCCCTCCTACTCCTCGATGTCGTCGAGATTCTGCGACGCGAGAAGGTCGACTACGCGGTCATCGGCGCCTTCGCTCTTGCGGTACTTGGCGTGATACGCGCGACCACCGATGTCGATGCTTTACTCTTCACGGCCCCTGGTCGCCTGGCGAAGCTTGAAAAGCTATTCAAACGGGCCGGCTTCGGCACGGAGCTCCATACCGCGGAGGCAGACGACCCTGTCTCAGGGATGCTTGTCCTCAGTGATGACTTTCACAATCACGTGGAGCTCTTAGGGGGTCTTCGCAACATCGATCCGGAGATCTTGTCCCGTACCCTGGAGATCAAGTTCCGCGACGAGACTCTCCGCATCGTCGGACGCGAGGATTTCATTGCCATGAAGTGTTTTGCAGGCAGCCCGCAAGACCTCCTCGACGCCCGGTCAGCCTATCAGGCGGCTCCAGGTCCCATTAACCTGGATCTACTGCGCACCGTGGCCCGTCGATTTGGGCGTGCCGCCGCGGACAGACTGGAAGAGGTCCTGGCCGCCGGTTGACTCATAGTGGCTCTGGTGAAGGCGCTGCAATGCAATCTACTTTAGCGCCTGTCGCTTCCCGCGCGCCCCTACGATATGAAAGGCTCGGGCTGGCAGCAGAAGCATTGGAACATGACCCCGGGGCGGCACCGGGCGCGGAAGCGCGTCGTCGCAATACCCTAGGGTTGCATGATGCGTGGACGGCGAAGGATCACAATCGAGCCGCGGGTAGAGGCGGCACGGCGCGATTCATGCACCGCGCCGGTGCGGGCGCTGCCAATCGCCGCCCGTTGCGATGCAAGGCACCGTTGCACGTGCGTTGAAATCTGAGGGATTGCTGGAATTCCAAGCCGGCAGACGGGGCATGGTTCTTGCACCGCTCGACGCATCCGAACAGCGTTGCAGTTACCCCTATGATGCGCCTCTCCCGCTCGCCGCCGACCAGGAACCTGCGGGTCTTCTGTGTCGCCGCACGTCATCGGAGCTTCAAGCTCGCCGCCGATGAGTTGTATCTGACACCATCCGCAGTCAGCCACCAGATGAAGGAGCTGGAGGCGGCGCTCGGCGTAGAGGTCTTCGTGCGCAAGTCGCGCGCCCTGGAGCTGACTACCGCGGGTGCCACTCTCCTCGCGGAGATCGAGCCGCTGCTCGTCGCGCTCGACCGCTCCGTCGCCCAAGTCGCCCGCCGCAGCGGCCGGCGGAGCCTGCGCATACTCCTGCCGCCCTTCTTCGCCACCGAGCTGTTCATTCCGCGACTGACGAGTTTCTGCCACGAGCATCGCGAGATCGACATTCAAATCGATACCCGCGATCCACGGCCCTCCGTCCATCCGCCGACCGCGGACGTCTCGATCCTGCTCGCCGACGCGGAGCCGCAGGGAGTCCATGCCTCTCGCCTGTTTGCGCTATCGCTGACCGCCGTTTGTGCTCCCGAGCATGTTGGCGCGGTATCCCGCCTGGGCAGCGCGGTGTTGCGAGACATGCCTCTCATCGTTCACAAGCCGCGACCCTACGCCTGGACCAATTGGGCGGAGCAAGTGGGTCTCCAGCCGCTCGAGCCCAGGAACGTGATCGAGCTCGATAACATGTATTCCGTGGCGCGAGCCGCCGAGCGCGGCGTCGGCATCGCACTCGTGCCATCGAGGCTATGCGAGCGATCGTTCCGCTCCGGCTCGCTGGTGGCAATCTTCGCCACCGAGCTCGTCACCGCCGACACTTACTTCCTGGTGAGCCGCCGCAAGGACGCGGCAAGGCCCGAGATTCGCGCTCTTGCGGAGTGGGCGCTGGCGCAATTCCGCGCTTCCGCCGAGTGTTCGCGTATCGATGCGGTATGCGCATGAGCAGCGATCATCCTTCGCCGCAAATCTTTTCGTTTGTCGCGGCGCATCGCGCTTCCTATCCTGACACCATTGGATCGTACCCCAGTCAGGAGATTGAAGCCATGTCGTCACACACACGTAACACTCATCGTCCTAACCGCGACCGACGCTCGCGGATCCTCGGCACCGCTCTCGCACTCGCGCTCGCGAGCGGCGCCGCGCTGGCTCAAGGATCGCATCGATTCGTGTTTACGGCCTACACCGATGTGGCCGGGGGCGCCGAGGTCTTAGCGGGACGCTACCATGCCGCACTCGAGGAGTTGAGCGGCGACGCTGGCAGCATGGCACTCGATCCATCGGCCGTCGATACCAACCGCTGCATCGCGTATTCGATGACCTTGCAGTGGCAGAAAGGGCACGCGGCATGCGACGCCGCGGTTCGGGCGGCGAGTAAAGAGCGGAATCTGCCATCCGTATGGTGGCGCCAGTCGCGTGGGTCCGACGATGATTATCTCGCCCTTGCGTACGCCAACCGCGCCGTCCTGGACTGGATGTCGAGCGATGAGGCGGCGGCCCGCAAGGACCTCGCTGAGGCGCGGGAGATAGCGCCGCGATCCGGCTTCGTCGCGCAGAACCTCGCCGCGCTCGAGGCGCACAGTAAGGTAGCGCAGGCGAAGGCACAGAGCGAAGTGGCACGGGCCGGGGCGCCAGTGCCGGCGAGCTGACGGGCTATTCAACGGGCCCGGGAGACGAGGCTGCCCTTGCCCCCCTCAAGGGTGGCTTTCGTCTCCCGATGCCCACGGCCGGGAATCGGGAAGTATCAGCCGCAAATTGGCTGCGCTTCCGTTCTTCGTTGCGCCAGCGTTCAGGCTCGCCTTCTTGCTCGCCGAAACAGCAAGCCATAGGCAATGCTGCGGCTGCTCGCGGACGAGAATTTTGGACCAGGGCTTGATGCGAGGCGTATTGCGGCGCCGCCCGGCCTACGACCTCCTGCGCGCGCAAGAAGTGGGCTTGTCGGAAGCGCCCGATCCGGAGGTGTTGGCCTGGGCCGCCGGAGAGCACCGTTGCCTATTTCGATGAGGACGAGCTCTTAAGTGCGGGGGAGAAGGCGAATTCAACGGTTCTACCGCCGGGCGACACCGCGATCCTCGAGCTTGTGACGGGAAGCTCCAGGCGGCAGCTCTATGCTGAAGGCGCGCGGCAGCATCTTCCTACCCGTATCCGTTACGCTCAGAGAGCGCGTGCCGCGCCTTCTGGCCAGCCATTCACGCTCGAAACATAACCTTGCGATCTGGGCCCCCACGCGGCCTGCCACGTGCAGTCGTCTTTCGCTCCAGTCCAGGCATGGGATGCAAACGGGGCGTCTGCTGTTGGCCTTCAGGTCCAGGCCGAGCCGCATGAAAAATTCATGGCCGCTATCGGTCACATCACCCACATCGTCCTCGAACAGAATGTAGCCGCGGCCGACGAAGGAATCTGTGATTGCAACGCCGAGCTGACCTGCCAGGTGATCGTAACAACTGCGCGCGGCCCTGAGCTCATCATCGAGCCCAGGCGTGGGCTGCAGGTATTGCGGTGAGGCTGCGGTAAGGGTCATGACGGATTCGAGCGTGCGCGCTACGGCTGCTGAGGCCAGTCGGTAATAGCGACGGCGGCCCTTTCTTTCGACCGTGAGGAGACGGGAGCCGCACAGCTTGGCCAAATGCGAGCTTGCGGTTTGCGGAGTTACACCTGCTGCAATACTCAGCTCGAGCGACGTGAGGGCCCGCCCGTCCATGAGGACAGACAACATGTGAGCCCTTGAAGGGTCACCGATCAGAGCTGCGATTTCTGCAAGTTGCAGAGCAATCCCGGAAGCCGGGGCGCCCAGACGTGTGGCGCGTATTCTATTGATCATGAACCGGTCGTCATCAACCGATGCGCCGAGCGAGATACGTGCCTATCAGCATAGCGACAACGCCGATGGTCCGTTTCGGGGTGAGGGAAGACTTCAGGGCTCCAAATAGGCCGAACTGATCGACCAACGCGGCCGTCACGATCTGCCCAAGCAACACGAAAAATACCGCGTTGGCGACTCCGATACGAGGCGCTGTCCAGGTTATCGACAGAATGTAAAAGGAGACCACCAGTCCGCCCGCGTAATAGAGCGGCGTTGCACCAAACCAGCCACGCTTAGGAAGGCCGAGCGCAATCATGGCGATACCGCAAATGATGGCGCCTAGCACAAAGAGAATGAAGGCAGCAGCCCAGGGGCTCCCCAGCTCGGCACCAAGCCGGGAATTCCACGCGGCCATGATGGGAATACCGACGCCGGTCGCAAACATGAGAAGTGAGAGAAGAAAGGTGCTGGAAGACGTCATCAAATGCTCCGTCGTCGCCGAATCTCATGCAGGTGACGATACGCCAACTGACCGTCAACCATGACCGGAATCACTTCGATCGAGAGCGAAGAATAGTTACTGGTAGTTCACTCTCACTCACCAATTGCCCGGTGGCGCCTGGCGAACGCCATTCACGCCGAATTCGACAATCACAAGTGCGCGGACCTTCCAATCAAAGCGCCGTCCCCCTAATCTGTCAGGCGGCGTCCGTTGTGATGGGTGCGACGATCCTGCTCGCACGCAAGCTGTCCAGATAATCGGCCCGGTCCTGCTTCTACGGCCTCCAATGCGGCAGCATCAATTCTGCGCAGGGCTTCGCCAGCGTCGACAGTCCGGGCGTTACCCGTCTTCAGCTCGGCGAGCCGCTTTGTAATCTCGGCCTCCCACGCCTGCTGCGCTCCGGCATCGGCCGGTCCGTCTAGGCTCGCAATCAGATCATGCACAAGTGCCGCTCGCTCGTTCTCAGGGAGCTTGAGCGCTAAGCCGAGGGCACGCTGCAAGGTCGTTGAGGACATGGGAATTAGCGAAAGGCGTTCAGGACGACTCGTGCTGAGCACTATACTGCTGAACCCGGGTGATCTCAAAAAGCGGTCACTCCCCGCCCCCTCCCACACGGGTGAGCCAGGATGCACCGGAGTGCAACACGCTGCACGGGCGCTAGGGACACGTTAGAGCCGCAACTTCGGTGCGCGCGCTTGGGAGCCTATTTCTCAGATGGATCGTGTGGCTGGAAAACACCCGCCTCGATCTCGCGCAGTAGCCCGCGGACCTCATCGGCCGTGCACAAACCTTCGTCCAGGAGCGCTCCGAGCGATCCCTCCAGGTAGGTACCTATCGCAACAGCGACGGCGGCCGGCGGCTAACGAACGAGAGCCATGACGAGCTCGTCCAGCTCCCTATGCGTTCCTCGACCACAGCATCATCATTCAGCCCAGCGGCCTGGGACACGAGAACCTCCCTTCCGGTGCCAGTGCTCGCGTGCATCGTCGGAGTATTTCGTCGGCCAGCACGAGTCTCGTGCATGGTATGCCTCCTGTGCTCGGTGTAGAGGACGCCTTTGTGGCGCTCTACATGTGGCTCGGCGCACCAACGTGCGCGACCCACGGTACTGCGGAAGGCAGGCCTCTCAGAAGAAACCTGAGTAGCCCGCCCTTTCACGGCGGGCCATGATGCCTAATCTACTTTCACGCGAACGTGCTCATTTCGCGATTCCGCGCCGTCTCGCCGGCTCAGAGCTTCGCCGTGAAGCTGATGAAGACGGTCCGACCCAGGGGGTCATACAGTGACGGCCAACTGTTCGTCGGCGAATAGGCGAGACCCAGGAATATGGTGTCCAGCACCGGTGGGTCCTTGTCGAGGACGTTGTTCACCCCGGCCCGCACGGTGACATTCTCCAGAACATGCCACGCCGCCGTGAAGTCGAAGTAGCTGTAGCTCGGGATCTTCGCATCGATGAGCGTGCAGCATCCGCTCCCCAGGATCGGGTTCGTGGAGTTGATGTCCGCGTTGACGTGCGCCAGGTAGCGCCACTGGAGCGATAGATCGACGGACCATGGCGTGACCCATGTCGAACGGACCGTATGCCGCCATCGAGGCTCCGGTATCCCGCATGTCGGTCCGAAGAGGCCGCCGCAATCGTACGAGCCCTCGGCGGGGATCGCGAACTCGTCACGCGCCAGGCGCGTGCCCTGGAAATTCGTGACGATGCTG
>Ga0157369_10008661_pt1 | contig 11666 bp, 11 predicted proteins | sample C25metaG_FD_113461 | JGI IMG/M metagenome (GOLD analysis project Ga0157369, IMG submission 113461) | Corn rhizosphere microbial communities from Kellogg Biological Station, Michigan, USA - C2-5 metaG | ecosystem: Host-associated > Plants > Roots > Rhizosphere > Soil | place: USA: Michigan... | reverse complement strand
CGTCATCGGACAGCGCTCGATCACCGACTCGATCACGGCCGTGCTCGCGGTCGCGAGCGCTGCCTTGCTCTGGCGTTTCAAGAAGCTCCCCGAACCCGTCGTCGTCCTCGCGGCTGCGCTGATCGGACTGCTCGTGCACCCGCTTGTCCGCCACGCCTGAAAGGAGGCGAAATGAAGCCATCCGTTGTCGGAGCCGCTGCTGCCGCGATCGCCGCGACGGGCATCGCCCAGACGCTCGACTTCACGAGCGACACCGTCGGCTCGATTCCTGCCGGCTGGATGTGCGGCGTGACAGGGAAGGGCGCTCCCAAGTGGGCCGTCGCTGCCGACCCTGAAGTCAACGCGAACGTCCTCCTGCAAAGTGGCAGCGGCACGTTCCCGTGGTGCGTCAGGAGCGGCGTTGCAGTCACCGACGGCTCGGTCGAGACGACCTTCAAGCCGATCTCTGGTCGCGAGGACCGTGCCGGCGGCGTCGTCTGGCGCTGGAAGGACGGCGACAACTATTACGTCGCGCGCGCCAACGCGCTCGAGAACAATGTTTCGCTCTACTACACCGAGCGCGGCAGCCGCAAGACGCTGAAGTACGTCGACGCGCCCGTTGCGGCGGGCGTGTGGCACAAGCTGCGCGTCGACTTCGCGGGCACGCGGATCACCGTGTCGCTCGACGGCAGGCGCTGGATCGAGATCGACGACGCGCACATCGCCGGTCCCGGAGCGGTCGGCGTCTGGACCAAGGCCGACAGCGTCACGGCGTTCAGAGACCTCTCGTTCACCCCGGCGACGCGCTGAGCGTCTCTTGAAGAGCCGGGCGTCCTTTGCACAATCGCGGGGCTGTGATCGCTGATGTACGCGCAACGGAGCACGCCCGCGGCTCCCCGCTCGAGGTCTTCCTCGCCTTTCTGAAGCTCGGCCTGACGTCGTTCGGCGGGCCGATCGCGCATCTCGGCTACTTCCGCGCCGAGTTCGTCGAGCGCCGACGCTGGCTCGACGACAAGCGCTATTCCGACCTGGTCGCGCTGTGCCAGTTCCTGCCCGGGCCGACCAGCAGCCAGGTCGGCATCGCGCTCGGCCTCGGCCGCGCCGGATGGCCCGGTTCGCTCGCCGCCTGGTGCGGCTTCACCTTGCCGTCGGCGATCGCGCTGATCGTCTTCGCGTTCGGTGTCTCGCGCTGGACAGGCTTGGCGTCGTCGGGAGCCGTGCACGGCCTCAAGGTCGTCGCCGTCGCGGTGGTCGCGCAGGCCGTCTCGGGCATGGCGAAGACGTTGTGCCCGGATCGCCTGCGCGGCGGCCTGGCCCTGCTGGCAACCCTGCTCGTGCTCGCGACGCCGGGCGCTCTCGGGCAGATCGCGGCGATCGTGCTCGGCGGCGTGATCGGTGTCGTGGGCGTGCGCTCGAGCGACCTGCCGCCGCCGCAGCACCTCGGCTGCGAACTCGGCACGCACGTCGCGGCAACGCTGCTCGTCTTGTTCGTGGCGCTGCTCGTTCTTCTCCCGATCGCGGCAAGCGCCAGCGGGTCGTTGACGCTCGCTGCGGTTTCCGTGTTCTACGAGGCCGGCGCGCTGGTCTTCGGCGGCGGCCATGTGGTGTTGCCGCTGCTGCAGGCTGGCGTCGTCCCGCCCGGGTGGCTGAGCAACGACACGTTCCTCGCCGGCTACGGGGCCGCACAGGCCGTGCCGGGCCCGTTGTTCACGTTCGCGGCCTACCTGGGTGCCGCGATGCCGGAGCCACTCGGAGGATGGTCCGGCGGCCTGCTGCTGCTGATCGCGATCTTCCTGCCCGCATTCCTGCTCGTTCTCGGCGTCTTGCCGTTCTGGGAAGCGCTGCGCCGGCGCCGATCGGTTCAGCAGGCGCTCGCCGGAATCAACGCCGCAGTGGTCGGTGTCCTCGCTGCGGCGCTGTACGACCCGGTGTGGACGAGCGCGATCCGCAGCAAGGGCGATTTCGCACTGGCTCTCGCCGCCTTCGGTCTGCTCGTCTTCGCTCGCGCGTCGCCGGTGGTCGTGGTCCTGGCTGCTGCGTTCGCAGGGTGGCTGCTGACCACGGTGCCGGCGTTCTGAAGAGAGGGCTCGGATCAGTTCTGGGCGCTCGCGGTTTTGTCGAGTGCAGCACGCAGGCCGCGGGCGAGCCTGATCGCGTCGTCGTTCGCCCAGAAGTGCATGAAGAACAGACGGGGTCTCTCCATCAGCATGTGGCTGTGCAGCGCGGTCACCTCGATGCCGCTCGCGCGCAACGACTTCAGGACCGGCTCCACCTCGTCGCCGCTCAACGCGAAGTCGCCGGTGACCGCGGCCTTGCCGCCCCCGGTCGGCTGGAAGTTGATCCCGCTGGCGACGCCCAACGGTGCCGGCGGAGTCATCGGCATCCCCGCGTCGTAGACCGGATCGCGGCGGGCGACGGCGACTTGATAGACGCCGCCGTCGACCTGCCCTTTCGCGCCGATGATCTGGTCGAGCTGCGCGATCTGCAGGTCGATCGCCGGCTGCGACGAAGAGTTCGCCGGCAGCGACAGCGGCGTCTTGCTTTCGGCGAGGCCGTCGCGGAGCGCGGTGGCGATCTTGATCGGGTCGCCGCGGCCGGCGATGTGCATGTAGAACGTCGCCGGGCTCGCCCTCAGCAGGTGGTTGTGGATCGCGGTGATCTCGAGGCCGCCCGCGATCATCTTCAGCATGACGGGATTGATCTCCTGCTCGAGCAGGACGAGATCGCCCATCGCGATGACGCCGTCTTGCATCGGCTTGAATGCCACCCAGCCCCCGAGCGCCAGCGCGGGATGGATCGTCACCCCGTCGAGCTTCACCGCGAGGTCGCTGCGCGCGAAGCCGTAGCGATGGACGTCGCCGGTGACCGCGGCCTTCCTGCCCAGCGTGTCGTCGACCTTCTGCCAATCGACGCTCTGGGCATGCGCGAAGACGCACGCCCCGATGCCGAGCAAGCCCCAGACGGTGGTCTTCATGCCGCGGACACGGCAATTCGCGATCCCGTGGCAGCCGGCGCCGTCGTCGTCTACGCTGACGTCATGAACGCTGCGCCCGGGGCTCGCCGATCGCGACGGGCTCGCGTCTTCGCCGCAACCGCCGCGCTGTTCACGATCGCGCCGTGCCTGGCGCAGCTCGAGCTGCAGACAACGATCGAGCTGCCCGACACCCGCGGCCGGCTGGACCATCTCGCCTTCGATCCGGTCGACCAGCGCCTTTTCGTCGCGGCGCTCGGCGCGAACACGATCGAGGTGATCGACGTGCGCAACGCGAAACGGGTCGCACGCTGGGCCGGCGCGAAGGAACCGCAGGGCCTGGCGTGGTCGGCAGCGGAGTCGCGCCTCCTGGTCGCGGACGGCGCCGGCGACCGCGTCGACGCGTACTCCGACGGCAACGTGCTCGGCTCGGTCGGCGGTCTTGCCGACGCCGACAACCTGAGGTGGGACGCCGCGACCGGTCGGCTCGTCGTCGGCTACTCCACCAGCCTCGGCGTCATCGACACCCAAGCGTTGCGCGTCGAGCGGCGTTTCGCACTGGCGGGCCATCCGGAAGCTTTCGAGCTCGCGGTGAAAAGTCCGGCGATCTTCGTCAACGTCCCGGCCGCCGGCCACGTCGCGGTCGTCGACCGCCGCAGCGGCGAGGTCACGGCGACTTGGCCGGTGAAGCCCGCGGCGCGGAACTTCGCGCTCGCGCTCGACGAAGCGCGCAGCCGTCTCTTCGTCGCGACGCGCGAGCCGCCCCGGCTGCAGGTCTACGACAGCGCGACCGGCCGACGCGTCGCGGAGCTGCCCCTGTGCGGCGACGCCGACGACCTGTTCTTCGATGCGCAGCATCGCGACATCTACGCGGTGTGCGGCGAGGGGTTCGTCGACGTGGTGCGCGGGCAAGATGCGGATCGCTACGTTCGGGTGCAGCACCTTGCGACATCGCTTGGCGCGCGCACCGGGCTCTACGTGCGCGAGCTCGGCACGCTGTTCGTCGCGGCGCCGGCGCGATCCGGCACGCCCGCGTCGGTTCACGTCTATCGCGTCAGATAGGACCGCGCGAAATATGCCCGCCGGCCTTTGCGCCGTCGGGGACTTTGTTGGCGCTCGACGTCTCCCGGACGCGTCGAATCCGCGAAAAACCCGATCCGCGTGGTTCGCACAATCGGGTACACCCGCATCCGGGCCACGCGCCGCACAGGGAGATCCGATGTCATTCGACCGCCACGATGCACTTCGCCGCCGACTGCTCGCAGCCGGTCTCGGCTCGGCCGCTACCGCCGGCCTCGGCGCCTTCGCAAGAAGCGCGCACGCACAGCAGAACTTCGAGCAGCCGTTCGCCAATGGCAGCCGCAAGGTCGTCGCCTTTCCCGAGAAGCGGCCGATGATCGTGCTGACGTCGCGGCCGCCGCAGCTCGAGACGCCGTTCGACGTCTACAACGACGGCGTCATCACGCCGAACGACGCCTTCTTCGTCCGCTACCACAACGCGGCGATCCCGACCTCGATCGATCCCGACACGTACGTCATCAAGGTCGGCGGCAACGCCGCGGGCAAACCCTTCCAGCTCTCGCTCGCGGAGCTGAAGTCGCAGTTCAGGCCGGTCGAGATCGTCGCCGTCAACCAGTGCTCGGGCAACAGCCGCGCGTTCTTCAATCCGCGCGTCACCGGCGGCCAGAGCGGCAACGGCGCGATGGGCAATGCGCGCTGGACCGGCGTGCCGCTGAAGGACGTCCTCGCGCGCGCCGAGCCGAAGAACTCGGCGCGCCAGGTCAGCTTCGACGGCCTCGACAGGGCGGTCTTCGGCGGCGGCGACTTCGTCAAGGCGCTCGACGTCGCCGATGCGATGGACCCGGACATCCTCATCGCCTACCAGATGAACGGGGCGGACATCCCGATGCTGAACGGCTATCCCGTGAAGCTCGTCGTCCCCGGCCGCTACGGCACGTACTGGGTCAAGCACCTCTCGAACATCGAGATCATCGACCACACGTTCGAGGGCTTCTGGATGGCACCGGGGTACCGCGTCCCCGACAACGAATGCGCCTGCGTCGCTCCCGGCACGCCACCGGCGAAGACGCGCCCGATCACGCGCTTCACTGTGCGCTCGTTCGTGACGTCGCTCAGCAACGGCCAGCGCATTCCCGCGGGGCGGCCGACGCTGATTCGTGGCATCGCGTTCGACGGCGGCAAGGGCATCCGCGAGGTCGGCGTGTCGACCGACGGTGGCACCACCTGGCTGCAGGCGACGCTCGGCCCCGAGCTCAGCCGCTATTCGTTCCGCGAGTTCACGTTCGGCTTCACCCCCGTGGCCGGGCGCACGTACGACATTCAGTCGTGCGCGTGGAGCCGAGGCGGCGAGGGGCAACCGACGACCGCCGTCTGGCAGCCCGCGGGCTACATGCGCAACGTCATCGAGACCGTCAAGGTCACTGCAGCCTGAAACGCCGCTCCGGAGTCACTGCCATGCCGAACCCCTTCCGTCTCTCCGTTCTCGCGGCCGTGCTCGCGTGCGGCGTCGCCGCCGTCGGCGCCGCGCCGAAGACGATCGTGCTGCCGCCCGACGGCGCGGAACTCGTCCCGAGCTCGATGCCCGGCTACGCCAAGGCGCAGGCCAACTGCGTCGCCTGCCATTCGGCCGAGTACATGACGATGCAGCCGCCGAACGCCGGCCGGCCGTACTGGGATGCGATGACCAAGCGCATGAAGACCGTCTTCAAGGCGCCGCTCAACGACGCCGACATCCCCGACATCGTCGACTACCTGACCGCGACCTACGGCAACCACGGCAAGTAGCGCCGCGACCCAGCGCGCGCTCAGCGCCTCGGCAGCATCCAGCGCAGCACGCGAAGCAGCGGCGCCGCGTCTTCGAGCACTTGCTGCTGGGCGCGGCGCACGGCTTCGTCGTGCGCGCGGCCGTCGAGCTCGCCTTCGAACGACTCGCTGCTCAGCTGGCCATCCTCGAGCGACACGCGCCTGGAGCTGACCTGGGTGCGGCCGCCGTGGGAAGACACGACCGTCGACGAATAGCGAAAGCTGAGGAAGCCCGAACGCGTCGCCGCCGGAGCGATCGGCACGACCGCGCTGTCTGCCGCGCCGCGCAGCGAGGCGCTGCGCTTCGCTGCGGTCACGGGGTACCGGGCCATCTCGATCTCCTCGCTGCGTTGCTCTGCACAACGATACGCCGGAACCCAAAGCCGCCCTTGCAGGAAGCCCATGCCGCAGCGCGATCGCTGCTACAGGCGAAATCCGAGCCGCCGCAATTCGTCCCGCATCGCGCGATCGGCGAGCAGCGCGCGAAACGTCTGCACCGCGGGACGCGCGAGGTTCGCGGTCGGCACGATGAAGTCGTAGTGTTCTTCCTGCAGCGCGATGAAGCCGAGCTCGTACTGCCGCGCGACCGTGTCGATCGCGACGCCCCAGTCGGCGCGGCCCTGGCGCACCGCGGCGGCGACCGCGTTGTGCGATTTCGTCTGCACTCCGTGGCCGGGAGGGCGCCGGACGCCGAGCAGCTTGTCGATCAGGACGCGCGTGCCGCTGCCTGCGTTGCGATTGACCATCGTGCAGTCGGGATCGGCGAGCGCGGCGGCGATCGCGTCCTGCGCGGTCTTGCCGGCGAAGCGCGCGTCGCCGGCGCGAAACACGATTCCCTGCATCCGCCGATAGCCGGGGACGAGCGTCAGCGTGTCGGTCAGAAGGTGGCGGTTGTACTCGCCCGTCGCCGGGTCCATGAGGTGGACGCTCGCGATGTCGCACTCGCCGCGCTGTGCGGCCTTCGCACCGCCCAGGCTGCCGACGTACAGCACCTTCGGCCGCACGCCTTCGCCGATCAGCCGGCCGACGATCGCGTCGAGACCGACGCAGTGGCTGCCGATGATCACGAGGTCGGCGGGCTCGAGGCCGTGCGCGAGCAGCTGCACCTCGACCGCGGCGCCGCGGTCGACGATCTCGCTGTGCTGGTCGATCGTGATGAAGCCGTCGGCGCCGCTGAACGTCGTCACCGACCCCGAGCCCTTGCCCATCGGGTACGCGCTCAGCTTGCCGTCGCTCTCGACCAGGCCGACGAGCAGGTACTCGGTGCGGCCGCGCTCGGAGTTGACGCGCATCGGCAGTGTTGCCGTCAGCGTCTCGCGCCGCTCGGGAGGCAGCCCGGCAAAGGCGCGGATCACCGGCGCGACGAACTCGTGGAACGTGAAGATCGCCGACGTCGGAAAGCCCGGCAGGATGACGACCGGCTTGCCGTGGCTGACCGCGAGGCAGATCGGCTTTCCGGGCTTGAGCGCGACGCCGTGGGCCACGATCCCCGGGTCGCCGAGCCGGCTCGCAACGCGATACGAGAGGTCGCCCGCGCCCTTCGACGTTCCGCCCGACAGCAGCACGACGTCGTGCTCGAGCGCGCGCGTCAGGGCGGCCGTGAGCGCAGCCTCCTCGTCGCGGACGATGCCGAGCTGCACGGGCTCGCCACCGAGCTCGGCGACCGCGGCACCGACGATCGCCGCGTTCGAGTCGTAGATCGCGCCGAGCGGCAACGGCGAGCCCGGCGCGACGATCTCGTCGCCCGTCGACAGGATCGCGACGCGCGGCCGCCGGCAGACGCGGACTTCAGCGACGCCGACCGCGGCGAGGACGCCGATCTCGCGCGACGTCAGCACCTGGCCCGCGCGCAGCACGGTCTCGCCGCGCGCGATGTCGGTGCCGGCGTAGCTGACGTTCTCGCCGGCGGTGACGGCGCGGGCGACCTCGACCACGCGCGTGCCGTCGTGCTCGGCGACGACCTCGGTGTGCTCGACCATGACGACGGCGTCGGCGCCGCGCGGCAACATCGCGCCGGTCGCGATGACCGTGGCGCGTCGCGCGCTCACCGCTTCGCGCGCCACGATGCCGGGGGTCAGCACCTCGACGTTGAGCGCGAGCCGGCGCCGGTCCTCTTCGCCGGCGCCGAACGTGTCGGCTGCCTGCACTGCGAAGCCGTCGACGTTCGAGCGGTCGAAGCCCGGCACGTCGACCGCGGCGACGACGTCGTCGCCGAGGACCCGGCCGAGGGCAGCGCCGAGCGCGACCGTCTCGTGGCCGAGCGGCGCCAGCGTGAGGTGGCGGCGAAAGCGCTCGGTCGCCTCGTCGCGCGTGATGACGCTCAGGAACTGCGTCTGCCGGCCGTCGGCGAGCGGTGCCGAATGCTTTCGTGGGGTCTTGTCGGCCATCGCTTCAGGCGGCGTCGTAGAGATGCACCGAGACCTCGCTGCCCGGCGCGTGGCCTTCGCTGTCGGCGGCGACGACGACGAAGCCGTCGGCGCGCGTCGTCGACGACAGCACCGAGGCGCCGCTCAGCGCCAGCGGCTCGACTTCGCCGTCGCGCACGCGCACGCGGCAGTAGTCGACGCGGCCGATCGCCGACACGATCTTGCGCGCGACGCGCGCGGTGCGCTCGGGATACGGCCACTGTTTCGGCAAGCCGCCGCGCAGCCGGATCGCGCGGCCGGCGAAGAAGTCGTACGCGCACAGGCACGAGACCGGGTTGCCCGGCAGCAGGAAGACGAGCGTGTCGTCGATGCGGCCGCACCCCGCCGGGCTCGACGGCCGCATCGCGACGCCGTGGATCGCGAGCTCGCCCGCCTCGGCGAGGAGCCGCGGCGCGTGGTCCTCGGTGCCGACGCTCGAGCCGCCGGAGACGAGCACGATGTCGGCGCCTTCGCGCGTCAGCGCGTCGCGGATCACCGCCGGGTCGTCGCCGGCACGCAGATGCGCGTGCAACTCGCCGCCGTCGCGCGCAACGAGCCCGCGCAGCATCGCCGAGTTCGCGTCGTAGATGTCGTACGTGCCTTTCGGCCGGCCGGGAGCGACGACCTCGTTGCCGGTGACGACGATGCGAACGCGCGGCCGCCGGATCGCGTCGACGCGGTCGATGCCGAGCGAAGCGAGCACGCCTGCGTCCTGCGGCCGCAGTTTTCTGCCGGCGGCGAGCACCGTCGCGCCGCGCGCGATGTCCTCGCCGACGCGGCCGACGTGCTTGCCGGGGCCGAACGGCATCGACGTCTCGATGCCTTGCGCGGTGTCGCGCACGTATTCGGCGGGGACGACCGCATCGGCGCCGGCCGGGAGCGGTGCGCCGGTCATGATCCGCACCGCCTCGCCCGGCTGCACCGTGCCGGTGAACGGCTCGCCCGGCAGGGCGCGGCCGACGACGCGAAATGCGAGCGGGTTGTAGTCGCCGGCGCCGATCGTCTCCTCGCCGCGGACCGCGTAGCCGTCCATCGCCGAGCGGTCGAACGCAGGAACGTCCGCGCTCGCGACGACGTCGCGCGCGAGGACGCGGCCGGGTGCGTCGTCGATGGCGACCGGCTCAGCGGGCAGCGCGGTGGCGTGCCGGTCGATCCACTGCCAGACGTCGGCGACCTCGGTGCGTCGGCTGAAGCCGCGCATGCGGACATCTCCGGGCGCGCGCGTCGTCGTCGCCGGATCGGTGCTGCGGCGTGGGTCGGTCATGTCGGTCGCAATGGAGGGCGTCGCTGCTGCTCGCGACGCACCGAGTCTATGCGGGCGGCTGGCGATGCACTGTGCCCGACCGGACATTCACGCGCAGGCGAGCCGCGATAGCTACGCATATATAGCGAATCGAGCCAGAGCTCCACCTCGATGCTGCTCTCCTTGGTATTCCTCTGACGGCGTCAGGACCAAGCGCCGTATAAAGCCGTATATATCGATCCTCTCGGAGCCCTCGAAGATGAATCGCTCGTCGCGGCCCTGGAGCGTCGCCGCCGCGCGCCGCGCGCTCGCCTTGGTCGTGCTGGCCGCTGGCGCCACTGCGGCGCACGCAGCGGACCTCACCGTCTCGGCGGCGGCGAGCCTCACCAACGCGTTCAAGGAGGTCGGGCCGCTGTTCGAGGCCGCCCACCCCGGCACCAAGGTGCTGTTCAACTTCGGCGCTTCGGGCGCGCTGCTGCAGCAGATCGCGAAGGGCGGTGCGCCTGTCGACGTCTTCGTCAGCGCCGACGAGGAAACGATGGACCAGGCGCAGCGTCAGGGCATCGCGCAGGCTGCGCGGCGTCGCGACGTCGTCTCCAACACGCTCGTCGTGATCGTGCCGGGCTCGGTCGCAAACGCGCCGAAGGCGCTCGCCGATCTTGCGCAGGCGAGCTACCAGCGAATCGCGATCGGCTTGCCGGCGAGCGTTCCGGTCGGACGCTACACGAAGGGTGTCCTCGAAGCAGCGGGGCTCTGGTCGGTCATCGAGCCGAAGATGGTCGGCGCCAACAACGTGCGCCAGGCGCTCGACTACGTCGCGCGCGGCGAGGTCGATGCCGCCTTTGTCTATGCGACCGACGCAGCGCTGATGCCCGACAAGGTCAAGGTCGCGCTCACCGTGCCGACGCAGACTCCGGTGCGCTATCCCGCGGCATCGATCGTTGCGAGCCCGAATGTGCAGCTCGCGGCGAAGTTCATCGAGTACCTGCTCTCGGCGCCCGCGCAGGCGGTGCTCGCGAAGTACGGCTTCGGCAAGCCCTGACGGGCGCGGCACACTCTCGACGATGGAGGCAGCCTGGATCGCGCTCGCGCTGACGCTCAAGGTCGCCGGTTGGGCGACTGCGCTCAATCTCGTCCTCGGCGTCGCGGTGGGCTACGCGATCGCGCGCGGGCGCTTCCCCGGCCGCGACGTCGTCGACGCCGTGCTGACGCTGCCGATGGTGATGCCGCCGACGGTGCTCGGCTATTACCTGCTCGTCCTGCTCGGATCGCACGGCGCGTTCGGCGCCTGGCTGATCGAGCACTTCGGCATCCGCCTGATCTTCACCTGGCAGGGCGCGGTGATTGCGGCGATGGTGGTCGCGTTTCCGCTCGTCTTCAAGGCGGCGCGCGCAGCGTTCGAGACGGTCGACCCGCAGCTCGAGGACGCGGCGCGCACGGTCGGCGTCCACGAAGTCGCGATCTTCTTTCGCGTCACCCTGCCGCTCGCCTGGCGCGGCATCCTCGCCGGCCTGCTGCTCTCGTTCGCCCGTGCGCTCGGCGAATTCGGCGCGACGCTGATGGTCGCGGGCAGCATCCCAGGGCGCACGCAGACGATGTCGATCGCGGTCTACGAAGCGGTGCAGGCGGGGCAGGACGATGCCGCCAACTTCCTCGTCGCGGTGACGTCGATCGTCTGCGTCGCGGTGCTGCTCGCGGCAGGACGGCTCGTTCCCGGGCGCGTCGCCGCCCGCGGCAGTTGAGGCTGCCACGGTGATCTGGGACGTCGAGCTGCACCGTGCGTTGGTCCACGAGCGGACGAGATTCGATCTGGAGGTTCGCTTCGCGAGCGACGCCGAGCGGCTCGTCCTCCACGGCGCGTCGGGTGCCGGCAAGACGCAGACCCTGAAGATGATCGCCGGCATCGCGCGCCCAGATCGCGGCCGCGTCGTCGTCGCCGACCGCGCGCTGTACGACAGCGCATCGCGCATCTCCTTGTCCGCGCAGGAGCGTCGGCTCGGCTACGTGTTCCAGGACTACGCGCTCTTCCCGCATCTGACGGTTCGCCAGAACATCGCGTTCGGCCTGCGCCGCGGCTGGCTGAACCCGGCGCGCTCGTTCGCCGACGCCGCCGTCGAGCGCTGGATCGCGACGTTCCATCTAGGCGCCGTCGCCGGTCACTATCCGCACCAGCTCTCGGGCGGCCAGCGCCAGCGCACCGCGCTCGCTCGCGCGCTCGTCAACGGGCCGGATGCGCTGCTGCTCG
>Ga0157369_10008656_pt1 | contig 11671 bp, 11 predicted proteins | sample C25metaG_FD_113461 | JGI IMG/M metagenome (GOLD analysis project Ga0157369, IMG submission 113461) | Corn rhizosphere microbial communities from Kellogg Biological Station, Michigan, USA - C2-5 metaG | ecosystem: Host-associated > Plants > Roots > Rhizosphere > Soil | place: USA: Michigan... | reverse complement strand
ATGCCAACAGAGGCTAATCTCCCCCGTCGAAGCTAATGTCTTAGGCCGTTTCTCTATGGCCGGTTTTGAAGTGATAATCTATGGCCGCTTTTGAGTGATTACCGAGGGTTACGCTACCGAGAATCAGGCGTGGAGCCCTCAGCCTGAGCAGAAGCCAATGGTACCCGCGAATCTGGCCAGCTTCGGGGCAGAGGGCCTGAAGTTCAGGGCAGCCTTTGAGGCAAAGTCCGATGCGCATCTTGTGATCGCTTCGCTGCTATTGAAGGATGCTGATCTCTCTGGAGTAAGAATCACACAGATGCTTCAAACAAGCCAATTCGACGTAGTTTCCCAGTCGGGTGAACAATTTCGTGACCTTGGCCCGTTTGAGATCAACGAGCGCACAGTACAGCGGATCATAAAGCAATTCGTTACAGGCCTCTCAGATGTTGCAAAACGAAACGCTGAAAGACAGGAGAAGAAGAGGAAGGCAGCGCAAGAAGGGGCTGGCCTGCAATACACAGCGCCAGATCTTAGCGACAAGAAAGTGTTGGCAGAGCGTGTTTACGCATCCCTGGGATCAAGAGCTGGCAAACCTAGGAAGAGGTTTCATGTCGAAACCAAGGCTAGTAGAGCCAAAGCTGCCAAGGAAGCGGAGAAAAATAAACCGAAACTTTGTGGTCCCACGGTGTCGGATCTTGCGAATCGCGATCACTTATAGATATGGGGCTCGAAAATTCAGCGGCGCAACAGCTGATGCAGAGTGTGCAGCGGCGCGGCCAAAATAACTTGAAATTCTCTCTCTCAAACTGTCGGAAAAGACAAATTGAAATCACTAATAAGTATAGCTGGAAATACAGAAACGGAGGGTTGCCAAACCATGCAACCAAACCTGAAACCACGTTTAAGGGAACGACTCATCAACCAGATCGTGACCGAAACCACCGCCTTCTTGGCAGAATGGAAGCTGCTGCTAAAGGAAAACGCTTCTTGGGCATCTAAGCTTGATGCACAGGTTCAGCTGATTGCCGAAGCCTACATAGCGGAGCAGCGGCGACTTCTCAATGACGACGCTGGATCACGAGAGTGGACAGAGATTATTCAGCAGGTCAGGCTTCTTACCTATGCCACGATGGACCACCTGCTAAAGCTCAAACCAGAGCTTGAGCAGACCGCCTACTACTTCGATCCTGACAACATCGAGCAGAAAGCGCACAAACTGCTGTCAGGCTCGGCGTACCAATTTGGAATCTCGCTCCGTAAGCTTGAGACCTTGTTCCCATCCAGTGTTCGGATTGTTACAAAGAAATTGCGCTGTGAGGTTTGATCAAGATTCGTTCGCACGCTCGATGTCATTCACGCGTTCTCGTTTCGCGGGTGATGCACTCATTAATTGCGAACGAATACTGGGGCCAGTGGTTCAACCGGTGTTGACGCTGGCCTCTTTGCTTAGATTGAAATTCCAACAGGAAAGGAGGAATAGACGTGGATCTGAAAAGGAAACTAAAGAAGGCACTTCTGCAGATGCTTGCAGCGAATGAAGCATCGTCTGATGCCAAGACTGAAAGCAGCCGACGCTCTGCCGAGCATCAGCGACAAGTGGCAAAGGTACGATATCAGAAAGCCGAAACCAAACTGAAACGGGCCAAGAGGATGAAGCAGTACAGAGATGCCGGTCTCTTGTGATCCGTTTTTCATTGCTGCCCACCGGCGAGTCCTGATTGCGAACAGTGCTGGTGTGAGGACGGCAACATAACTGGTAGGGGGTTGTAACCTTTGCTTGAGCCTCTTTTCGGATTACTTCCGGTTAGGCGGTTACTCGACCGGAATGTGCGTTTGGGTCCGCTCTACGCTGTGGGCCACCCAGAAAGCATCCACGGCTCCGTGTACCAATTGTGTCGAGACCTCCACCAGTTCTCGAACCATTCGGGTTCAGGACGCCCTTTCAGCAATCCATGCTCACCCCATCTGCATTTGAAACTGGCGTGATGGACGATTGGCAAGATCTTCCAGTAGGTGATCGCGCAGTCATGCACCACTTCGAGATTTAGCGTGCTCCGGTCAATCTCAACTCCATTGAGTTCTCGACACCATCCAAGCTCTGCCATCAACAGATCGAAATTGGAAGACCACATTTCGCCTGACTCCTGATCGCTCAGGATGTTGGCGAATCGCCTCCAGTCCGGAAGCGCGAGAGATTCCCACTCTTTACCTCCACGCGAAGACAGTTCCCATCCCAAATCTGGCGCATCGCGAATGATTGCAGGAGGATCAGTGGATGGTCCGTTCTTTCTTAGGAACCTCGTTCGCGAAATCGGAGGTAGCTGAAGTCTGGCCGCCAAAACCGTCTGCAAATCTGACCGATTCGCGAGAATCCCTTCCTCGTCCCTGAATCGAACTCGGATTGCATCCGAATCGAATAGATCCAGAAAAACTGCGGCATAGTCACTCGCTGTGGCTCCGGGGACCTTGCGCACATTCAGGTGTAACTCTTCGACGAAGGGAACAACATCTGAAATTCTCCCCCGGCACTCCCGTGCAAGATTGAGAATCCAATGACGAATAATCGCACTAGTTGTAGACATTGAAAGGTCGGTCAATACAGCTCGACCACGCAGAAGTTGTTGAACTGCTCTGAGATGAGTCTATCTGAAGCGGAAAGCCAAACTGATCTCCGAATAGCGGTCGCATGGTCCCCAACTCGGAAATTACCGAATGGTTAAATACCAACAGACTTTCTCCCATGTGATTGACGTGCAAGGAGATAGGGGCATTCGGAAAGAAAGATGCTCTCATGCCTGCGAAACATCGGCCAAGCTTTTTCGTCTCGATCTCTATTTTTTCTTGTTGGTATAGACAGCATTTTCGAGCCTAGTATAGCCCTTTCCTTTGATTTACCTCGCATTCATCCCGGATTCCATCCCTACTGCACCCACGAATTGCCGATGAAAAGCCTCAGTTTTGATATCAAAAACCCATCAATCCTCCCCACACGTAAGCTCACAGCTAAGGAACGCAGGATATTCGACCGCATCCTTGCCGAATTTGTTCACCTGAACTCGTCAGATGCGGAGCAGTTAACTCAATACAGTGAAGCTGTCGCTCGATACGAGAGAGCAGCCAAAGAAACGAAGCTGCGTCCGACGATTGATTCGCCGGTCGTCAACAGAGCGAGCGGCAACATCACTGGCTACAAATCCATTCGCAATCCCGCTTTCATTACCCTTCGCGAATCTCAGTCTCAGGCGAATTCATTAGCGCGTCGTCTCATGATCGACGCAGTGAGCACCGAGAAACGACAGCGGCTGCAATCAAAGCAGATGCAGGCGCTGTCCGGGAGGGAAGCCAAGATTGCTGCAGAGTCTGCACGGAATTGTTGGGTCTCAGAAGAGGACGTCCAAGAGGAGATGGAGAGGCGACGTGCGATTTACCGATACTCCAACGAGGATGTTCTACGACAAGAAGCCATCTGGTATCTGACGGTGTGCCTTCCTCTGCTCGAAGATCCCGAAGGTGATGAAGACATCTACGTTCAGCCAGCCTGATCTGTCTTTAATCCCTCTCAACAATTTTGAAAACAAGTTTGCCCATCGGTGGGCGCATGCACACGTGTGCGTCCAGAACTATCACGCACCACCAGACTACCTATGAGAAATCAATGATCAAAGATGAAAACCCCTACGAAGGTATCGAGAGCCTCGCAGATGGAAGGTTCGCAGCATTTGCAAACAAATGGCCTCCTTTCTTTCACCACGTCCTAATCGGCACTTTTGACTCGCTTGACGAAGCAATCAATGCACGCAACGCCGCGCTCGCGACAAAGGCCAAGAAGCGAAAAGCAGCAATTGAAACCAAAATGATGGCCGGATATGAGACACGATGAAGCGAGGGGAAAGCAGACACTCACAGAAACAAAGAACGAATAAACACGAGCTTCGGGTTTCAGCACGTCCCGAGACGCTTGAGATCAGAAACAACGCTGACGGTTCGCGCAGCATCGCTGGTGAGGCGATCGTCTACAACACACTCTCCCAGGATCTTGGTGGATTTAAAGAACGCATTGCACCCGGTGCATTCACACAGAGCCTCAAGAATAATCCAGATGTTCTAGCGTACTATTCGCACGATCCGTCGAAGATCTTAGGCCGCGTGTCGAGTGGCAGCCTTGCCATTCAGGACTCATCAACAGCATTGCGATTCACCTGTAAGCTGCCGGATACGTCGTGGGCCAACGACGTCATCGCCCTTGCGTCTCGCGGAGACCTCCATTCGATGAGCTTCGGCTTCAGCCTGCTTCCTGGCGGTGATACGTGGGAACAAATCGGCTCCGAAATCATCAGAACGGTGACTGCTGCAACATTGTACGAAATCTCGGTAGTTGGAGATCCGGCGTATAAGAGCAGCAGCTTTTCTCTGCGTAGCTGCCCTGCGAGCCTCCGCTTGAAGATTAATCGAGACGATGACCTTGATGACGACTACAGGCCCGAATGCGATCCCGATTCAGATGAATACGACGAGGATGCCGACTGTCCAGAGGAGCGCGATGGTGATTGCTCCTGTGAATGTCAAGAGTGCGAGGGCGGAAGCTGCGACCAGTGCTCTGATCAAGACTGTGACTCGACTGATTGCATTTCGTGTCCAGAACAGACAAGAACTGCTCACATGCAGCTTCTAATCCGTCGCCTGAAGTAGTCCCTAGTCCCTTTCACAATTCTGACCCCACCTGGGGCATGCGTGATCTCAGCCGCGTGTCCATGTGCCACAAGTGTGCCCTCTGCCATGTGTGGTGTTTCAACCCTACAAAGGATTATTCATGTCTAATTTGATGGTTCAATTAAGTTCCAAGAAGTCGCGCCTGATTGCAGACGCGCAACTCCTGGTTGATGGCGGCAAAGCCGCGTCCGAGGAGTATAGAAGCTTGATAGCTGAGATCGACGGCGTAGCGGAACATATGCGCTTGCTCACAATGGTTGAGGAGCGGATGCCACCAGCACAGAATCCAGTGCCTGTCACCAGCCCTGCAGCACCGGATGTGATCAATCGAGACGAAACACCCGAGCAGAAGAGGCAGCGGCTAAACACTGCCTTTCGCTCCATGCTCAAAAATGGATATAACCCGCAGTTGCCTGAGCAGCGTGATCTCAACGTTTCATCTGAAGGAAACGCAACAATTCCTGCTGACGTGTTCCCGGTTATAGGTGAAGTGACCAAGTATTTTGCCCCCTTGCTGAACTACGTCACTGTCGAGCAGAAGCAGGCGAATTATTCAACGAAATTCATAACGGAGAATGATTCCACGAACTTCTTAACCGTCTCAGGCGAAGGAATCGAGCCTATCGAGTCCGATCAGACTTTCTCCGACACGGTGAAGAACTACGACCTTCTAACGGGTAGTGTCAAAGCTTCCCTGCAGCTAATCGAAGATTCGCGGTTCGATCTGACGCAACTGATTACCCGTGCTGCTGGCAGACGACTAGGAAGAAGTTACGAGTCGATTCTCACCAACGGCATAGATCCAGCCTCGAATGCTGCACCGAACAATCAAGGGCTTGTAAATGCAGCAACGGTCGGAACCACCACTGCAACACTTGCTTCTGGAGTTGGCATGGCTGATCTCACAGCCCTCGTGGAGAGCCTTGATACCTCCCTCTGGTCCAAAGCTGTCTTCATGTTCAGCGGCGGCACCTATCAGTACCTAATGAAGCAGGTTGCCGGTTCTGGCAGAAGGTTCTGGGAGGAACTCGGCGAAGGTCGTCTGTGGCAGTGGCCAGTAGTGATCAACAACGCGCTTCCTCAAAGTTTCACCACTAATGGTGTTCCCATATTGTTCGGCGATCTGTCCACTTACGGTGTATCCCACACTGGTCTCTCCGTGACTGTTCTCTATGAACGGTACATTGATCAGTTCAAGCGTGGTTTCCAACTGAGTTCGCGAATCGCAAGTCAGCAACTCGTTCCTGGCGGCATCAAGGCTCTGAAGTTGGCAGCAAGCTAGAACACAACTGAAAACAAAAACTGAACGCACCATTGAGAGCAGGCTTCGTAGAGGGGCCTGCTTCCTTTTTTGGTGGCCGTAAATATGGAGAAGAAATAGATGAGTCGTTATGCATATGTAGAGTATGCGAAACCCACAGTGATCGGAGAAACCGCAGGAAAGGCGAAAACATACAGTGCTCGCCAGAGAAACCAGGTTCTAGACAAGAGGCTCGAGGAACAGCGAAAGGCTTGGAAACTTCACCCACCTTCAAACATGAGCATCATTCTGCACACAGATCTGGGAGCATTTCCTGGTGGGCTTATGCTGTCAGTTCCGCATGAGGTTGGCCGCTGGCTGCTTCACAAACATCGATATCGGTGCAGCATCATTGAGCACGATGTCAACATTGACGCACTAATTGAAGGCAGCTTTGAGGACGCGATTGAGGCGCTGGGATGGCAGCAACAGCATGAATCAAGTGAGCACTGCGGATAGCGCGAATCGAATAACACGAACCGCTATCAGGCTTGCTGACGTAAAAAGCCCTGCAGCCTCAGGAAAACTGCAGGGTCCCAATGATGACGTAGACCGCACAAAAACCTGAATGCGGCTTCCTCTAACGGTAGCAATGCTCCCATGAAAATTCCGTGAAGATCGCTGACAGCCTGTCAGCTTCAATCAAGAACACAACCTAATACCCAACAAAACTCGGAACCCACTCTGGTCGCCATTCTTGGCTGCTGGGATGGGTTCGCTTTTCATTCCGAACAAATACAAAGAGGTTTATAGAACAGGTGATAAACACTACTACATCGATCAAAGCGCGGATGATTGAGCGCCACTTTTCACCAACTGAACTCGCTTCACTTTGGGGATTCTCGGCTCGGTTTGTCCGTGATCTATTCCGCAACGAACCTGGTGTCATCGTTATCGACAGGCCAGAGCAGATGCACAAACGCGCATATGCAACTATCCGCATCCCCGAATCAGTTGCCGGTCGCGTCTACCAGCGTCTGGTGGCCTAAGCTGCGCGGCCTCGCCGCTTCGCCGTTCCTCGCACCTTATCTGCTTCCCACGTACCCATCACGAGTGAATCTAATCGATCCTGACGGCCTTTTACCCATTTGGCGTAATGGCGCTCGGTCGTCTTGATGGACTCATGCCCCAGTAGCTTGGAGACTTCGTCTAGCGGAACGCCTTTCTTCAGAAGCTCGACTGCGAAGGTATCACGGAGGCGGTGAGACATCAGGAGACCTTCACCAGAGAGTCCCGCCTTTTTGAAACAGGGAGCGATATAGTACTTCATCCAGTTCTTTGTGATGCTCTCTTCTTCACCATTGCCAGACCAGAACACATATCGTGGATTGCTGTTTTTCACTGCAAGCAGTTCTTTGGCAACGGACGGGGGTATCGGTACGCTCACGTGAGTCCCAGTTTTCTGGCGGGATGTAACGATTCGGTAGAGTCTCTTTGCAGCATCGAGTTGAATCTCGTCTCGTTGCAATGTCAATGCGTCACGAATCGCAAGACCGGAATGTCGCATCAGCTGAAATAGTGCGTGCACACGGTCTGCCTGCTCTTGGTCTGGGATCTGTCCATGAACTGAATTCAGCAGGCGCTTGTATTCTTGGTCACTCAGCGGCAGGGTGGGAGTTTCTTCAATCTTTATCTTGGGCAGGGCAGGGATGCGTTCCAACCATTTTGCCTCGTAGCAGTAGCGCAGAAATGACCGCAGGCGCTCGCGTACTTTGGCACGTGTGTTGCTCGAAGGATATGCAGCTTCCCAAGTCGCACAGAAGCCGGTGAGCAAATCACGAGTGATTCCTTGGACTGTATAGATGCCTTCGTGCTCGCAATGTTCCTTCAGCCGATCCAGTTCACGTGAGTACTTGCCCAGCACTCCTGCGGTGATCCCCTGTACCTTTTTGTCCTTCAGGAAGAGTTCAACGCCTTCAGAGATCAATCGTGCAGTCGCGCCCACTGCCTCAGCTTGTACTGTTCGTCCTGTCAGCTGGTCCTGAAGCTCGCGCTTGATCTCTTCAGCCTCTTCCCACGAACGCGTCCCGGCCTTCCGCCGATATTGCGTACCATTAAGGGTCCATCGAAAGTGCTTCCGGCAGCTGCAGCGGCGAGAGAATTCGTCAGCCGCATATTTGCATGGATTGCCTTTGGCGTCTTTGCCATGGCGAACAAAGATTGTGATAACAGGGGTGCTCACTCTCTGGGCCTCCAAACTGCGAAGGATGGTAGCACAGAATTAGCACAATTGTAATGGCGAGATATTAAATGATTTATTTTCATCAATTTAAATATGGCGGAGAGGGTGGGATTCGAACCCACGTTAGAGTTTCCCCTAAACACGCTTTCCAAGCGTGCGCCTTCAGCCACTCGGCCACCTCTCCTGATGCTGCAGATTGCTTCTGCGGAAGACTGCGGCTGAGGCAGTCTGAGGAGTCGTACTTCTTGAATTTATCACATTGAGCCGATGGGGATTGCGGGCGCGCGGGGCTGGCCCGCAAGTGCGCGGAAGTATGCGTGGATGGCGGATGAAATCGTTTACTTTTTTGGGCTAAGGCATTTATATTTTCGCTTTGCTCGCGGCGGTGGAATTTTGCGGGCTTGAAGAGAGAGGAACTTCTATGGCTGGTCTTTCGCGGCGCGATCTGCTTGTCTCCGGGTTGGGATTTTCTGCGGCTTCACTGATGGCGCGGTCGGCGTGGGGCCGGACGGCGGCAATGATGGCCGAATCTGCCGAAGTATTGAGCGCTGTGGCTCCCCGGGGGCATCTGCTGTTTGATTTCGGATGGAAGTTCACGTTTGGAAATGGAGAGGATCCGGCGAAGGATCTGGACTTCGGGATGAGCCAGGGAGATTTCGCAAAGACGGGAGATTTCAAGTTTGCGAAGGAGAAGTTTGATGACTCGAAGTGGCGGACGCTGAATCTGCCGCATGACTGGGCCGTGGAACTGCCGTTTGTGCGCGACAAGGAACTGGAGTCGCATGGGTTCAAGCCGCTGGGGAGGCGGTATCCGGAGACGAGCGTGGGTTGGTATCGGCGCGAGTTCGATATTCCGGAGAGCGACCAGGGGCGGCGGATCTGGGTGGAGTTTGACGGTGCGTTTCGTGACGTGATTGTGTTTGTGAACGGGTGCTTTATCGGGCGGAACAACAACGGGTATGCGCCGTTCCGGTTCGACCTGACGGATTTTCTGCGGTACGGGAAGAAGAACTACATCGTTGCGCGTGTGGATGCGAGCTTTGGCGATGGGTGGTTCTATGAGGGCGCGGGGATCTACCGGCATGTGTGGCTGAGCAAGATGGATGCGCTGCACCTGGGCAAGTGGGAGAGCTATGTGCGGTCGGAGCTGTCGGGCAGCAACGCGACGTTGACGCTGGCGACGGTGGTGCAGAACGAGGGAGAGAAAGCTGAATCCGCGAAGGTGAAGTGGCAGATTGTGGATGCGGCGGGGAAGACGGTGGCGACGGCGGAGGCTCCGGTGCAGCAGGTGGGCGCGGATGGGAGCGCGACGTTTACCGCGACGGCGAAGCTGGCGAATGCGGCGCTGTGGTCGGTGGAGACTCCGAATCTTTATCAGGCGATTGTGACGGTGGAGGCGGGCGGGAAGGCTTGCGACGCGGAGCGCGTGAGCTTTGGGGTGAGGACGGCGAAGTTTACGGCGGACAAGGGATTCCTGCTGAATGGGGAGCAAGTGAAGATTATGGGCACATGCAACCACCAGGATCATGCGGGTATTGGCGCGGCGCTGCCGGATGCGATGCAGTGGTTCAGGCTTGCGGTGTTAAGGGAGATGGGCGGGAATGCGGTGCGTACTTCGCACAATATGCCGACGCCAGAGTGGGTGGATGTCTGCGACCGCATGGGCATGATGATGATGTGCGAGACGCGGCAGATGAGTTCGAATCCTGAGGGGATGGCGCAGCTCGAGGTGATGGTGAAGCGATACCGGAATTCGCCGTCGATCATTTTGTGGTCGGTGGGGAACGAGGAGTTTCTTCTGCAGGGGGAGATGGCGGAGCAGGGCAAGAAGATTGCGACGGAGATGGTGAGGAAGTGCCATGAACTGGATCCGACGCGGGTGGTGTCGGCGGCAGTGAATGGGGATAACCGGCAGGGGATTTCGGATGCGTTTGATGTGCTGGGGTTCAATTACAACCTGAAGAATCCGGAGTCGTATCACAAGGATTTTCCGAATCGTCCGATTTATGGGTCGGAGACTTCAAGCGCGATTGGTACGCGCGGCGTGTACAGCTCGGACAAGCTGCGGAACACGGTGAACTCGTATGACGGCGTGGTGCCGTGGGGCGAGACGGCGGAGGACTGGTGGAAGTACTACGGCGAGCGCGATTGGGCATCGGGCGGATTTGCGTGGACAGGGTTTGACTATCGCGGAGAGCCGACTCCGTATGGATGGCCGTCGATCAACTCGCAGTTTGGGATCGTGGATATGTGCGGGTTCCCGAAGGACAACTACTACTACTATCGCGCGTGGTGGTGGAACAAGGAGCCGGTGGTGCATGTGTTTCCGCACTGGAACTGGACGGGACGCGAAGGCGATGAGATTCCGGTGTGGGTGTACTCGAATCTCGACGAGGTGGAGTTGTTTGTGAATGGGAAAAGCGCGGGGAGCCAGAAGGTTCCGCACCTGGGGCATGTGCAGTGGAAGGTGCGCTATGAGCCGGGGACGATTGAGGCGCGCGGGAGCAAGGACGGCAAGGTTGTGCATACGGCCAAGCGCGAGACCACAGGCGACACTGCTGCGATCAAGCTGACGGCGGACCGGATGGAGATCAATGCGGATGGCGAAGATGTGGTGGTGATCAAGGTGGAGGGGCTAGACAAGGAAGGCCGGCTGAATCCGCTTGCGGATAATCACATCGGGTTCAAGGTGACGGGAGCGGGCGCGCTGATTGGGGTGGGGAATGGCGATCCGAATTGCCAGGAGAGCGACAAGGCTCCGAAGAGGTCGCTGTTTAACGGGCTGGCCCAGGTGATCGTGCAGGCGACGAAGGAGCCGGGCGAGATCAAGATTGAGGCTTCGAAGGATGGGTGGGAGGGGCCAGAGCTTACTCCGGCGACGATCACGATCACGACGAAGAAAGTGGAGTTGAGGCCGACGGTGGCTTAAATTCCCAGACAATACAGAAACTCAATTCAGCCACGACACCGAGTGTTGGCCAGCAACTTAGTCTGCATCCCGGGCGGAGGATGTCAGCGAAAGATTGGGAGATGCAGCGATTGAGTTGATGTACGACGGAGTTCGCGCGCCCCTCTCCTTGATGCTCCGCAAGCGCGTGCACTCGAAGCAAATAGGACCTTTTGACTCCAATTTAGCCCGCCGATACTCGCACTCTGGGCCGAATTACCTCAGTAATTCGGCATGCTGCTTGCGGGATTTTTTCCTCCCACCGAAGTGGTATTCTGGTGCCAACTAGCCAACTAGTCACGTTGATTGAGTGGGAATGCAGCCCATGCATGCAAGAATCTCTGGAAGATTCCAGCCGATCTGCTTTTTATCCCTGATCTAGCTCGACTTTGGGAGTTCGGATTTTGTCTGGAGCGAGAAATTTTGAAAGTGTCCGGATGTCCCTTCGGGCGCGCAGCATACTCAGCATGAGTTGCCTGCTGATCGCACTTGCGCTATCGGGATGTGCTACTCCATCGGCGTCTATCAAGGCAAAATTGACATCAGGGAT
>Ga0157369_10008655_pt1 | contig 11672 bp, 14 predicted proteins | sample C25metaG_FD_113461 | JGI IMG/M metagenome (GOLD analysis project Ga0157369, IMG submission 113461) | Corn rhizosphere microbial communities from Kellogg Biological Station, Michigan, USA - C2-5 metaG | ecosystem: Host-associated > Plants > Roots > Rhizosphere > Soil | place: USA: Michigan... | reverse complement strand
GCCGGTGCCGCCGGCGAGTTTGGCGATGGCCACGACGATGGCCAGGATGGCGAGCAGGGCGGTGAGGCCGATTCCGACCATCATCCACGCGCGCCAGTCGCGCTCGCGCTCGGCGAGGCCTTCCGCCAGCGCGTAGTCGAAGTGTTCTGCTGGGTGCTCCTCGGCCGAGTGGCCCGGCCGTTCTGGTGTTTGGATTGTGGGTGGCATTTCTTTCCTCCGGTGGTTGTGTCTCGGTGGGAGGATCGGTCCGCGTCCGGGCCGTGACCAGGGGCCAGCACGTCAAAGTCATGCCGGGCTGGCGTCGCCGCTCATAGCCAGCGGTTATCGCCTCCGTAGTCCCCCGCAGCCACGGGCCACGTGGCTTCGGATAACTACGGACATGCCGCGCAGATAGCCTGAGTGCAATGTCAGCGCGCGAGCGCCCGCCGGACATCAACGAGCTGCGCACGTTCTGCACCGCGGCAGACTCAGGCAGCCTCGGTCGGGCCGCGCTGCGGCTCGGCGTGTCCCAGCCGGCGCTCTCCAAGCGCCTGACCTCGCTCGAGGCGCTCGCGGGCACCCAGTTGCTCGAGCGCTCCTCAAAGGGCGTCAAGCTCACCCCGGCGGGGCGGCGCCTCTACGACGAGGCCCGGCGGCTGCTCGAGCAGTCCGACAAGCTCGAGGAGGTGCTGCTCGGGCTGCGGCGCAGTGGCGGCCCGGTGCGGCTCGCGGCGAGTCATTCGGCCAACGAGGCCTTTGTGTCGGACTTGCTGGTGGAGCTGGGCGGCGAGCATCCCCTGAGCGTCGAGTTCGCGACCGCCAACTCGACCGTAGTACGGGATCTTGTGGCGGACGGCCGCGTGGACGTGGGCATTGCGGCGAGCCGCTACAACCACACTCCCTATCCGGGGGTGCGCGAGGAACCGCTGCTGGACGACGAGGTGGTGTGCGCGGTCCCGCTGGCGCATCCGTGGGCCAGGCGCACCAGCATCAGCCGGGCGGAGTTCCTGCGCACGCGCATGGTGCTGCGCGACCAATCATCGAACGCGCGCTGGACCGTGGAAGCCGGGCTGCGAGACCGTGGGTTGGCGGCGGCCGAGCCGCTCTACGAGGCCGGCACGCCGGACGCCGCTCGCCGCGAGTCCCGCAGGCTGAAGGCGCCCGTGATGCTGTCGCGCCACGTGCTGCGCACGCGCGACTTCGTTCAGCTCGAGGTCGAAGGGCTCTCCTTCCCGCGCCGGTACGTGCTCGTTCTGCCCGCCTACGGCGAGCCCCCTCAGCAGGTGGCCGAGCTGATCGAGCGGCTGCGCGAGCGCGCCACCCAGCTTCAGGCCGAGCAATAGCCGCCGGTTATGACCGTGAGCGCCGCCGGCGATGCCTTTTGGGCCCGGCCGCCTGTTCAGGCCCACGCCCGCGACCGACACTCCGGACAGAACAGATCTTCGAAGCCGAAAGGTCCCGCGATGTCCACCCTCGCAGCCCATCTCACCCGTCCAGCCAGCGCCAGAGGCCCGGCAGTCGCCGCGGCGTCGATGCTCGCCCTCGTGGCCCTGATCCACGCGATCGACGGTCCGCCCGGCCTGGACGAGAGCTACACGATCGGTGCGCTCGAGCTAGCGCTCACCCTGGCCGTCGTGCCGCTGGGGATCGCGCTGCTGATCTCTCCCGTCCGCGACGTCTGGATCGCCAGCGGCGTGCTGTGCGCCGTCGCGCTGGGCTTCTACGTGGCCAGCCGCACGGTTGGGCTCGCGGGCATGAGCGACGACATCGGCGACTGGTTCTCGCTCCTGGGCGTGCTCAACGTGCTCTCCGAGCTGGCGGTGATCGGCATCGCGGGCTGGGTACTACTCTCGGAGAGATGAATTCAGATCGCGCAGCCGCATACGGCAGGGTGGTCAAGGCGGTCGACGACCTCGCCGGTACCAAGTTGCACCGTGAGGAGCAGGACAAGATCCGGGCCGCCGCCGACGCGCTCGTCTTCTGCGAGGACCTGAACAGCGACCCCGCCGCCGAGGAGGCGCTGGCCCAGGTCTACGAGCTGGCCGACCACCTGGTGGAGAGCGACCGCCTCTCGAGCGACGGCGCGCAGCGCCTGCTTCAGGACGTGGAGTCCTGCGGCCCCTTCACGCGCCGCGCCGCCTGACCCCTCAGCGTCCCTGAGCCAGCAGGTACTGGCTGCAGCGGAACAGAGCGAGCACCTTGCCGTCCGACTCGCGCGTGACGGCGGCGTCCCACACCTGCGTTGTGCGCCCGGCGTGCTGGAGCCGCGCCTCGCAGCGCAGCGCGTCCTCGGGGCCGGTCGAGCGGATGAAGTTGGACTTGAGCTCCGAGGTCGTGAAGCCGGTCATCCCCTCGGGCAGCGAGGCGAGGCAGCCGTAGCCGCAGCAGGTGTCGGCCATCGCCACGACCGTGCCGGCGTGCAGGTAGCCGTTCGGCGCCATGAATTCCGGCTTGAGGTCCATGCGAGCATCGAGCTCGCCGCGCTTCACGCGCAGCACGTCGAGCCCGAACAGCCCCGGCAGCCTCCCGGCGCTCAACTCGTTGAAGCTCTCCGGCTGGTGGTCGCTCACGACGTCGCGAGGAAGCGCAAGATCTCCTCGGCGATCTGCTCGCCGCGATCCTCCTGCAGGAAATGCGACGCGCCCTCGATCCGCACCTGCTCGGCCGCGGTCGGAATCACCGAGGTGAAGGCCTCCCCCGCGCGCGGATACGGGAACACCGGATCCTGGTCCGAGAACGCCACGAGCGCCGGCTTGTCCCAGCGCGAGAGCGCGTCCATGACGGCGCGCATCTCGGAAGCGCCGGCCATCTCCTCCGATATCGGCACGATCAGCGGGAACTGCGCCGCGCCCGCCTTGGACTCGGCGTTGGGGAACGGCGCCTCGTACGCGGCAACCACGTCCTCAGGGACGTCGCTGGCGGTGGCGCCGCCCACGACGAAGCCCACGGGAAGGTCCGGGTTGCGCTCCGCGAAGTCGCGCCACGCCATGAAGCCCTTGCTCACGCGGCCGGTGAACAGCCCGGTGTTGAGGATCGCGAGCCGCGCCACGCGGTCCGAGTTCTCCACCGCCCAGCGCAGCCCGATGGGCCCGCCCCAGTCCTGCACGACGACGGTCGCGCTGCGCACGTCCAGCTCCTCGAGCACGCGCGTGACGAGCTCCACGTGGCGGTCGTACGTGTACCAGCCGCGCTCAGTGGGCTTGTCCGAGCGGCCGAAGCCGGCGTAGTCCGGGCAGATCACGCGGTTGCCGCCGGCCACGAGCGGCGGCAGCATCTTGCGATAGAGATAGGCCCAGGTGGGCTCGCCGTGGAAGCACACGATCGGATCGCCCGAGCCCTCGTCCACGTAGTGCATGCGCAGGCCATCGAGCTCCGTGTAGTGCGGCTCGAAGTCGTAGCCCGGCAGGGCGTCGAAGCGCTCGTCCGGCGTGCGGAAGATCTCCATCAGGCGTGGGCGGGCAGCGCGTATCCGGCCACGGCCGCGTAATGAGCGGCCGCCGCCGCGATCACCAGCACGTGGAAGATCTCGTGGTAGCCGAACACCTTGGGGCTCGGGTCCGGCCGGCGCAGCGCATAGATCACCGCGCCGGCCGTGTACAGCGCCCCGCCCACGGCTAGCAGCGTGACGACGCCCACCCCGCCGCGCGAGAGCAGCTGCGGCACGGTGGCCGCGCCCACCCAGCCCAGCGACACGTAGACGGCCGCCATCAGCCACTTTGGCGCGTCCACCCAGGCGAGCTTCATCACCGCGCCCGCGAGGGCCCCTCCCCACACGATCGCCAGCACCACGTTTGCCAGCGTGCCGTGCAGGAGCAGCAGCGCGAACGGCGTGTAGGTGCCGGCAATGAGCACGAAGATCATCGAGTGATCGAGCCGCCGCATCCAGCGCCGTGCGGTGGGCCGCCAGGTGACCGTGTGGTACAGGGCGCTGGCACCGAACAGCCCGGACACCGACACCGCGTAGATGACCGCGGCCGCGGTGGCCTTGTCGCTGGGCGCGAGGATCACGAGCACCGCGCCGGCGATCAGGGACGCGAAGAACGCCCACTTGTGCGACGAGCCGCGGAAGCGCGGGCGGGGCAGCTCGGATGTGAGTGCGCGAACCACGATGCGAAGCTTAGGCGGCGGCGCGTTCCTGCTGGGACACGTGCTCGAGCGCGCGCAGCAGCACGCGGCAAAACTCCTCGCCCTTCACGGTCACGCCCGAGTGGTCGCAGGCGATCTCGAAGGTGGGCGCGCGGAGCGACTCCGCCAGCTCGTACTGCTTGCGCGGCGGCACGGCCTTGTCCCGCGTGGTCACGACCACGGCCGACGGCACGTCGAGCTGCTTGATCCACGTGCGCGAGTCGAAGCGCCCGAGCTCGCGGCCGGCCTCGGCGATGTCGCGCGCGCTGCCTCGCGAGAGCTCGGCCGCCACCCAGCTCGTGGTCTGGCTGTCCGGGAAGCCCGCCCAGCGCAGGCCCCAGCGCCACGCCTGCAGCGGGAACAGGTTGAGCCACAGCCGCAGCGCGCCCATGCCGCTCCAGAGCGCCTTCATGCGCGGGTCCTTCCACTCGCGCGCGGTGGCGCATTCCACGAGCGCGGCCACCGTGTCGGGATCGTCGCGCGCCATCAGCGCGGCGATCGGCCCGCCCATCGAGTAGCCCACCGCGATTACCGGCCCGCAGCCCAGCTCGCGGACCAGCGCGGCGGCGTCCGATGCGCAACCGGCGAGCGTGAACGGCTCGTCGGCGCGCAGGCCACGGCCGTGCCCGCGCGCATCCACGGCGAGCACGCGGTAGCCGGCGTCGGCCAGCGGCTTGTAGACGCGGAACCAGTTCAGGTCGCTGGGGAACATCCAGCCGTGGATGAGCAGCACCGGCGGCCCATTTCCCCCCGTGTCGCGCACGAACAGCTCGCCCAAGCCCGGCACGCGCACGATGCGCCCCTCGGGCAGCTCCACCGGCGGGTCCGGGAAGCCGCTGCGCTCAGAGGTCATCCGCCGCCTCGGAATGGCCCGCGAGGAACGCGATCTGGAGGTAGCTGATCACGGGCTCGAGCTCGAGCAGGTCAGCGGTGCGACCCTTGCGGACGCGGTCGGAAACGAGCTCGTTGACCGCTCCGACGACGGCGATGAAGACCTCGTCCGGAAGCTCGGGGATCTCGTCCGGATGGTCGGCGCGGTAGGTCTCGTGGAGGGTCCGCAGGACCTGCGCGAAGCGCGCGTGCACCTCGGCGCGGCGCTCGAGCGCGCGCGGCCCGGCGGCCAGCACCTCGATCAGGAACGTGCGCGCGAAGTCGGGCACGGCGGCGAGCGTGTTCAGGTACGCGCGCACGCCCGCGCGGATGTGGTTGCGCCACTCGCCGGTGGCCTCGAGCGTGGCGCGCTCGACGGCGTTCACCAGCACGCCCACTCCCACGTCGAACGCGGCGAGGAAGCAGTCCTCCTTGTCCTGGAAGTGCTCGTAGAAGGTCTTGCGCGAGACGCCCGCTCCACCCACCACGTCCGCTACCGTGGTGGCGGCATATCCCTTGGCGGCAACGGCGTGCGCCATCGCCTCGAGCATGCGCGCGCGTTGCGAGGCAAGCACCTCCTCGCGAGCGAGCCGGTGCGGGCCCCGCGGGAGGCGCTTGATCTCCCCCTCCGCACTTAGTGGCTTGACGTCCCCCATAGTGGTAAACACAAGCGTACAGTAGCCCCGTGCCGGAACAAGTCGATTACGAAGCGGCCGGACTGCTGGACGGTCTTGACGGCGACGCCCGGGAGGCCCGCCGCGAATTGCTCGACGTATTGTGCGCCGATGGCGCCTCGCTTGACGAACTCAAGCGTGCGGTCGCCGAGGACCGGCTGGCGCTGCTGCCCGTTGAGCGCGTGCTGGCGGGCGAGGGGAAGTACACGGCTGCCGAGGTGGCCGAGCGCTCCGGGCTCGATCCCGACCTTCAGGATCGCCTCTTCCGCGCGCTCGGGCTCGCGCTCGCCGATCCCGAGGACCGCGTGTATGGGGACGAGGACGTGGAGGACGCGCGCTCGGTCACGCTCTTCCTCGAGGCCGGTTTCAGCGAGGGCACCGTGCTCGAGGTCTGCCGCGTGCTGGGCGACTCGATGGCGCGACTCGCCGCGACCGTCGGCGGCGTGGTGGGTGACACGTTGGTGCAGCCTGGCGACACCGAGCGCGATCTCGGTCTTCGGTACGCGCAGGTCACGCGCGAGCTGGGCCCACAGCTCGAGCCGCTGATCCTGCACGTGCTCAACCGCCACCAGCGCGAGAACGCGAAGCGGGTCGTGGTCAGCCGGGCGGACATCGCCGCGGGCAGCCTCCGCGGCGCGACCGAGATCGCGGTGTGCTTCGCGGACCTGGTCGACTTCACGCGGCTCGGCGAAGACATCGACCCGGTCGAGCTGGGGCGGGTGGCCGGGCGGCTCACGGACCTGGCGCTCGAGGTGAGCGTGCCGCCCGTGCGGCTCGTCAAGAACATCGGCGACGCCGTGATGCTCGTGAGCCCGCGAGAGGTGGACCCGCTGATCGAGACGGCCCTCTGTCTGATCGAGGGCGCGGCGGCCGAGGACGACGAGTTCCCGGAGGTGCGGATCGGCGTGGCCTACGGCGAGGCGCTGGGGCGCGCCGGCGACTGGTATGGCCGGCCGGTCAATCTCGCGAGCCGGCTGACGGCGTATGCGCGGCCGGGCAGCGTGCTCGCCACCAACGAGGTGAGCGAGGCCGCGAACGGCGACTACAGCTGGTCGAAGGCCGGCATGCGGCGCTTCAAGGGGATCCGAGAGCCGGTGGGGCTGATGCGGGTGCGGCGCCCAGAGCCTTCTCCCGCTGACGTTCCGGACTGATCTTCACCACGTTCCACACGAGGCCGAGCTTCTCCATCCCACGGATCAGGAGGCCGCCCGGGTCGAGCGCGAGCTCCCACCAGCGCAGGCCGTGCGTGGCCGAGGTGGGGAACGCGTGGTGGTTGTGGTGCCAGGACTCGCCGAACGAGAGCACCGACAGCCAGGCGACGTTGGTGGACTTGTCCGTGGTGTCGAAGCGGCGGCGGCCGAAGAAGTGGCAGACGGAGTTGATGCTCCAGGTGACGTGGTGGAGCATGAAGATCCGCACCGCGCCGCCCCAGAGCAGGCCCAGCAGGGCGTCGGTGAGCGTGCCGCCGATCAGGTAGCCGAGCGCGAACGGGATCGCGAGGCTGAGGAACATCAGCGGGAAGAAGTTCGAGCTGATCAGGCGCAGGCCGCGGTCCTTCATCAGGTCGGGCGCGAAGCGCATCTTCTCCGCGCGGCCCACGCCCTCGAACATCCAGCCGATGTGCGCGTGCCACAGGCCCTTGAGCGTGGCGAGGAAGCCGGTGCCGTGGGTGGTGTGCGGGCTGTGCGGGTCCCCGTCCTCGTCCGCGTAGGCGTGGTGCTTACGGTGGTCCGCCACCCACGTGATCACGGGTCCCTCGACGGCCATCGACCCGAGCACGGCGAACAGGTAGCGGACCGGCCGGGACGTGTCGAAGGAGCGGTGCGTGAACAGGCGGTGGAAGCCGACGGTGATGCCGAGGCCCGTGAGCACGTACATCACGAGCATCACGCTGACCTGCGTCCAGCCGATGAAGTCGTTCCACAGCAGCACGAGCGCCGCGATGAAGCAGACGAACGGCACGACGACGACGATGAGATTCGCCACCCGGTGAGCGCGCGTCATGGCGGCCGGAGATTACCCGGTCAGACGTTTGTCATGCCGCCCAGCCAGGCGACTACGTCTTGCGCATGACCATCCGGCGGGAAGACCGGATAGAAGGCCTTCTCGATGGTGCCGTCGCGGGCGATCAGGGTGATGCGTTTGTAGAGCGTCAGGCCCGCCGTCTCGAAGGTCGGGAGGTTGAGCGCCCGCGCCAGCTCGAGCTGCGCGTCGCTCAGGATCGCGTACGGCAGATGCACCCGCTCGGCGAACTCGTGCTGGTCCTCGAGCGACTGGGCAGAGAGGCCGTGGGTGTGCGCGCCGAGCTTCTCGATGTCGGCGTTGAGGTCTCGGAAGGCGCACGACTCGGGCGTGCAGCCGCGAGCGCCGGGGATGTCGTCCCAGCCGGGCAGCAGCGGTTCGCCGGGTTTGCCCGTGCGCGGGTAGATGTAGAGCACGAGCGTTCCGGGCTGGTTGAGGTTGATGTCGCTGCCGGCTGTGGACGGCAGGCTCAGGTCCGGCATCCGCATGCCCGGCAGGTGATCCGCGGCGCCATCGTCCTCCGGCACCGGCAGTCCCTCCGGCAGTGTTGTCCAATCCTTTGCCATCCGCGCTTAGAGTACGCCCGTGATCTTTCGCCAGATCGTCCACGACGACCTCGGGTGTGCCTCGTACTTCGTAGGCGATGAGGATGCGGGCGTGGCCGCCGTGATCGACCCGCGCTTCGAGATCGACGAGTACCTGACGCTCGCGCGCTACCTCGGGGTGCGGATCGAGCACGTGCTGGAGACGCACAACCACGCCGATCACGTGTCCGGGCACGGGCGCCTGGCGGCCGCCACAGGCGCGACGATCCATGTGCACCGGGACGCCGGTGTGGCATATGAGCACGAGCCTTTCGAGGACGGCACCGAGATCGAGCTCGGTTGCGTGCGCGTGCGCGCGATCCACACGCCGGGGCACCGGCCGGAGCACACGTCGTTCGCGCTGATCGATCTCGCGCGGGGCGAGGAGCCGTGGGCCGTGCTGACCGGGGACACCCTGTTCGTGGGCGACATCGCGCGGCCCGACCTCGCGGTGGACAAGCGCGAGGGCGCGCACGGGATCTTCCACTCGCTGCACGAGCGCCTGCTGTCGATGGCGCCGGAGACCGAGGTGTGGCCGGGACACCTCGGCGGCTCACTGTGCGGCGGTCCCGGGATGGACATGAAGGTGTCCTCCACGATCGGCTACGAGTCGCGGCACAACGAGCTGCTGCAGGAGGAGGACGAGGACGCGTTCGTGGAGCGGGCTGTCGCCGGGTTGCCGCCCCAGCCGCCCAACTTCAAGTCCGTGGTGGAGATCAACCGCGGGCCGCTCGTCACCGCCGGCGTGGACGTCTTCCCCTTGACCCCGCGGCAGGTGGAGCAGCGGCGCTCGCAGGGCGCCTTGCTCGTGGACGTGCGCACGGACTTCCAGTTCGACGACGCTCACATCCCCGGCGCGGTCTCCAACACGATGCTGCGCTCCGGCTTCGGGACGAAGCTCGCGTGGATCGCGGATCCCGACCAGGAGGTCGTGTTCATCGGTCGCGACGATGACGACGGTCACGTGGCCGCGCAGCTGGCGGTGGCGGTGGGCGTGCGGAACCTCGGCGGCTACCTGGCGGGCGGGATGACCAGCTGGCGCATGGAGAAGCGCGATGTGGAGAGCATCGAGCGGGTCGAAGTGCCGGAGCTGCACGAGCGCAATGGGGCGCTCCAGGTGCTGGACGTGCGCGAGGAGACGGAATGGAAGGCCGGCCACATCCCGGACTCGGTGCACGTGCCGTACCACGACATCCATTCGCTGCCTGAGGGGATCGATCCGGATAAGCCGGTGGCCGTGGTCTGCGCCTCGGGTCAGCGCAGTGCCGTGGCGGCGAGCCTCCTGAAGGCCCATGGGGCGCGCGAGGTGATCCACGTGGTGAACGGCGGCGTGGGCACCTGGGAGCGGCTGGGGTATCCGATCGAACGCGCCTGAGCGCGTTCAATCGGAGATTGCGGATCGCGGATTGCGGGTGGCAGGTGGGCGCTTGCTGATCAGCCCGTTGAGTAGCCGCGCAATCTCGTCAACTCGGCTCGAAGTGCCGTGCGCGAGCAGTCCTCGTTGCTCGCAGTAGACGATCCAGTGCTCGGTCTCGCACAGGGATCCTCGCGCGATAAACAGCAGCTGGCGGCGATCCTTCTCATGCCAGCGTCCAGTTGCCTCGGCGATGTTCGCCCCCACCGACGTCGCGGCCCTGATGAGCTGAGGACCGACCGTCTTGCGGTCCAGAAGCGGCCAGCTCTCCACGGCCGCGTGGATCTCATGCGCTAGCACCATCGCCCGCTGGTAGACCAGCAGGTCTCGAAATCCTGAGGGCATAGGACCCAAAGGCCGTGGACGCGCCGGGTTCGCCCCCTGCCACCCGTAATCCGCAATCAGTCACCCATCTGACGCGTTCCGCAACCCGCACCGGGGTAGCTGTGTTGCGTTGAGTAGGACGCGGCGGAGGCGCTGCGTCGATTCCGTCCCATATCAAGGAGGTATACGTGCGTTTTCGACGCATCGTGCTACCCGGCTTCACCGCTGCCGTAGTAGCGGCCGTGGTGTCTGTACTGGTCGGAGGACCGAACATCGCTTCGGCCGCCAGCACCAGCCTGCACACCGTTCTCGCTCAGCTTCACCGCAACTCGAAGGTGTCGGAGCGGCTCAACGCGGGCTTCTTCCGCGCCCCGCAGACACTCGGCTTCGGCCCGTCGGCGTTCCAGCCCACCGACAGCGACACGGCGTTCAAGATCAACACGCCAGACGACTCGCTTCAGCTGAGCGCCACTCGCCCCGGCAACACCGGTCCCGTGACGCCCGGCACGGGCGGCGGCCCTGACACCGTCACGCTCACCCCGGTCGACCAGACGCAGGGCGTGTTCGAGGCCCCGATTCAGATCCCGAACCGCGCCAAGGTCGTGAAGGTGCAGGCGAGCTACGCGGACAGCGCGGGCAACAACACCACCACGAACGGCACACAGGCCCCGAGTGGCTTCAAGTTCGAGGTGCTGCAGGAGGGTCTCACCGGCAGCTCGCCGACTGAGCTCCTGTCCACGGCCGGAGGGGCCCGCTCCACGGACGGCAGGAACGCCACCGACACGCTGGGCCTCGCGAACAGCGGCTTCCAGGTGAACAACTCCACCAGCCGCTACGTGCTGCGAGTGACGATCGACGACACGAACGCGAACACGAAGTTCTACGGAATCACGATCCAGTACGTGATCGGCAAGGGCGTGCCCGGCGCCCCCAAGTAGGTCTCCCGTGGCCTACCTGCCGTAGCTGGCGGTGAGCGATCCACTTGCGATCGCCGCCGCCCGCACGGCGGGCACGACGCGCGCCGGATCCTCGCCCTGCTCGAAGTCGAGCTTGGTGCGGGTCGCGTAGATGCCGAACACGTAGCTGTGCGGCTTGGCGCCCTTCGGTGGGCAGGGCGGCGTCCAGCCGAGCGAGCCCCCGCTATTGGCGCCCTGGATCGCGCCGGCCGGCAGAGCCACGGCGTCAAGGCCGGTGGTCGGCGCCCGCGGCAGGTTCCACACGATCCAGTGGACGAAGGTGCCGCCCGGCGCGTCCGGATCGCCGACTATCAGCGCCACGTCCTTCGACTCCTTCGGCACGCCGTTCCACTCGATCCGCGGCCGGGCGCCCCCACCGTCGCAGGTGAAGCGCGTGGGAATCGTGCCACCGTCCTTGAAGTCGGGTGACGCGACAGCGATCGGCTTGGTGCCGACCTCATTGGGCCCCGTCTCCGCCGGGCTGCCAGAAGACCCACAACCAGCGAAGACGAGCGCGAGGATGACGGCTGTGGCCTGTGGCCTGTGGCCTGTGGCCTTTCGCACACGCAGCACGTTAACTTGGTCACTCCATGCGCGAGTTCGACGTTGCCATCGTGGGCGCCAGCATCGCCGGCTGCACCACCGCCACCTTCCTCGGCAGGCAGGGCGCCAGGGTCGCACTGATCGAGAGTCACTCGGACCCGCATGCGTTCAAGCGCATGTG
>Ga0157369_10008654_pt1 | contig 11673 bp, 12 predicted proteins | sample C25metaG_FD_113461 | JGI IMG/M metagenome (GOLD analysis project Ga0157369, IMG submission 113461) | Corn rhizosphere microbial communities from Kellogg Biological Station, Michigan, USA - C2-5 metaG | ecosystem: Host-associated > Plants > Roots > Rhizosphere > Soil | place: USA: Michigan... | reverse complement strand
TTCATCTCAGCGGTGTGTCGGCGCGCGAACGCCCACGTATCTCCCAGCCAGAAGTTCGCGAGCCCGCAGGCAACAATCGCGATCAGGTTCGCAACCAGCACCGGCAGATGCGCTCTGCCGACCAGCAGCTTCATCAAGAGCGCATTGCCCAGCAGCGACACCGCGCCATTTGAGACTTGAAATCGCCACAGCGGCTGCAGCAGCACCACGCTTCTCCGTCGGTCGCGCCACGGATGGTGCAGTATCCGATCGCGCCACGTGTAGTGCACATGCGCAATGAAGTTGTGCAGGATCGCCGTCTCGACCGCCACCAGCGAGTTGACCAGGTAGTGCCGCGGAACGATGTGGTTCAGCCCCGCAAGCATAACCAGTTGAACAAGCATCCCAGCAACACCAACCACATTGAACTTCAACCAGCGTGCGAGTGGGTTCATGGCTGCGGCTCCAGAGGTGCGGAAACATAACCGGCTTAGCGGACGTTACCTCGACGGGTGAAGCCGCGGGCTGTCTGCGTCCTTCACGGCACGGGTGAACCCGTGCCCTTAACACAGCGAGTTCACGGCAACGGCTCCAGCCGATACAGCTCCGACGTATGCCGCACCGTAACCCAAACGGCCATCCCCAACATGCCCACCGAGGCGATCACGCCACCAACATCGAACAGCAACCAGCGATGTCCGGCTATCGTCGCAAACGGACTCCGCATCAGCGCCACATTCCCTGCAATCAGCAGCAGCCGAATCTCCGTCGGCCCAAACATCCCCTGTGACATCTCGAACCGGCCCAGCGTGTACGTGGCCAGAAAGCTCTCGCTCGCGAGCAGCAGGAACGCCACCAGCATCGCCACCGCCAGCGGCCAGTGCAGTAGGCCGGAGAACGCAAGCCCGCCCATCAGCGCGACCGCGCCAAACGCGTCCACCATGTGGTCCACGTAGAAGCCGAACCTCGGCCGCGGCTGCTGCCGCACGCGCGCCAGCGTTCCATCCAGGCTGTCGCCCAGCCAGTTCAGCACAATGCACCAGATGCCCAGCGCCAGCCAGCGGCGATCGTATCGCGCCATCGCATAGCACGCCCCCGCCGCAATCTGCGCGCCGAAGCCAAGTAGCGTCAGCGCGTCGGATGAGACCCAAGCCGGCGCGCGTTCCGCCATCCACACCAGCAGCCGCTTCTCCGCCGAAGCCGTCACCGACCGGTTCAACCGCGCCGCATGCACAAACTTCGTTGGCCTCTCCATCACCACAGGTGCTGCGCTCATACACTTCCTCCGCCTTTGCTTGTCATTTCCCGAAGGGAATCTGCTTGTGTTCTTCCGCACTCACTTCTTCAGCGCATCCTTCACCCGCCCCAGCGTGAACTCCAGCGACTCCCTCGGCACAGACTGCACATAAGGCCCAATCACCCATCCCAGCCCGCGCGGAATCCCCCGCGACAGCGACACCGACTCGATCTGCACATACAACCCGCGGTCCCGCTCCTCGTAGGTCCAATACGTGTTCTGCCGCCACAGAAAGCCGTGCTCCTCATCCGGTCCCAGCGCCCGCTCCTGCGGCGTGCCCGGGTCTGCAATCTCCGTTACCCGAGTGCTGCGCGACGTGCTGTACCCACGCGCCGCGTCAATCTTCCCGAACGTCACCTCGTACGCCGTATCCATCACCACCGTGATCACGTGCTTCTGCTTTACCCGCATCAGCACCTTGTAGTGGTCGCCGTTGTGCTCCGTCACCCGCGTCTGCAACACCTGCGGCGCAAACCGCTTCGGATAATCCCCAAAGTCCCGCATCAGCCGCTCGAAGTCCGCCGCCGTAGCACCCGGCACAAACGCCGTGCCGCGCCAGTGGTGCAGCATCGCGCCGGGAACATCCTTGCCGCCCAGCTTTTCGATCACCATCTCTCCCCTCCGCAGCCGATCCTGCCCATCGGCCGACCCCACCGGCGCCACCACTTCGCGGCCGGCCTCGTGCTGCTGTGCCAGCCGCGACTCCACCACGCCCACATAGGCGTCGAAGGCCGCGGTTGCCCCGGCCGGTGCCTCCGCAACCGCCGGCGCGGCCATCAACACCAGCCCCACCGCCATCCATCCCCGCAAACTCAGCCCACCCGGAATGCTCCGCATCGCGTTCATGTTCCTCACTCTGCCTCCCGCCGCCCCGAACATCAATGCACCGCACCTCAAACGTCCTCGAACGTTCCTCACCCGGCAAACCTCTCCCGCTCAGTCATTTGCCGGAATGTGTACATTGGTCCCACGCCTTTCATCGCCCATCTCCGCCGAGGTCACCCATAGGATGTTGCGCAACGTGCTGCGCTTCCAGGTCATCGGCTCTGTAACTCAAGTGCACCAGACGCAAGTTAACCTGGAGGTCACAATGCGCGCAGCCCGGATAGTCCTTGTCGCATGCATTCTCACCTCCTTCAACGCCTTCGCTCAGTCTCCGCTTCCAGAACTCACCACCCAACAGCTCTCGAGCGTCGATACCTTCGTAGCCAGCGAGATGAAAAAGGAACGAATTCCCGGTGTAGCTGTCGGTGTCTACAGCCGCGGGAGGATCCTGCTGGCCAAAGGCTATGGCCTAGCAAACGTCGAGCTCGATGTCCCGGTGAAGCCGCAGACTATCTTCCAATCCGGCTCCGTGGGAAAGCAGTTCACCTCGGCTGCCATCATGATGCTGGTAGAAGAAGACAAGCTCGCGCTCGACGACAGCATCACAAAATACTTCCCCGCCGCACCTGACGCGTGGAAGCCTATTCTGCTCAAAAACCTTCTCTCGCATACCTCCGGCCTCCCCGAGTACGAATCGGAGGAGCGGACCGGCGTGAATGGGCCGTTTTACCTGCGGATGGATTACACCGAGGACGAGCTGCTGCAGAAGATCGAGGCGCTGCCCATCGAAAACCCACCCGGCGAAAAGTGGAACTATCGCAACACCAACTACGTTCTGCTCGGGATTCTCATCCACAAGGTGACTGGCAAGCCCTACGCCGACTTTCTCGCGGAGCGCATCTTCCAGCCCTTGGGCATGGCTTCAACGCGGCTCATCAGCGAGGCCGACATCATTCCGAACCGAGCCGCAGGGTATCAGATCACCGCCGCGAATCAACTAAAGAATCAGACCTGGGTCTCGCCCACCTTCAACTCGACCGCAGACGGCGCGCTCTACTTCAATGTCCTCGATCTCGCAAAGTGGGATGCAGCGCTCTACACCACGAAGCTGCTCAAGCGGTCCAGCCTCGATCGCATGTGGACGGCCTATCCGCTGAATGACGGCAAGCCCAACTCGGCGGGCTACGGCTTCGGCTGGGATATCCGCGATGTGAATCATCACCGATTGATCGAGCACGGCGGCGCATGGCAGGGGTTCACCTGCGATATCTCGCGCTTTCCAGACGACTCGCTGACCGTCGTAGTTCTCACCAATCTCGACTCAAAACACGCGCACCCCGAAGGCTTCGCCCACATCATTGCTGGCTTGGTTAATCCGCAGCTCGCCCCCAAAAAGCTGGCCGCGATCAACGACACGCATCCCGAGCTTCTGGTTCCGCTCCGCAAACTCTTGGATCGCGTCGTGGCCGGTGAGGACATACGGGATCAGACAGCTCCCGCGCTGACCGCGCAGATGTCGCCGGAACAGACAAAGCGCATTCAGAGATCCCTGTCGACCATCTGGCCGAACGGCACGCTCACCCTCGTGCAGCGCGGACACATTAATGGCAATTTGGTTTCCCAGTATCGGCTAACAAAGCCGGGCGGCGTTCCCAGGTTCATCTATTTCGGCCTCGACGCAGACGGGAAGCTGGCAATCTTCAGCACAGCGCCCGACGAAGAAGATGAGTGACCAGGATCCATCATCGCGCCGGGTACCCCATGGCGCGAGTAGGGAAGACCCAACAACACGTAAGGTGACCAACCACGATCGCCGAGTGCCCATTCATCGAGCGAACCGACATGAGTGTGGTCTCAGCCCCGAAGCACCCACCGCACACGCAGGCATCAGCCTTAGACTTCTGGCATCGAGACGCCGACCTTTTCTCTAGCGTGCCACCGGCGCAAGAAACAGGCGTTCATAGCTAAGAAAGCAGAGCGTGTCCCGGTACAGCGATGCGGCTGATTGGCATTCCGGATCGGCCGCAACCAGCTCGCGGTATCGCCGATAGCTCCGTTCATCGGGAAAGCTGAATAAGGCGATCGCGACATCGGATGGACCTTCATACCCGATTCCGGGAAAGCTCATCCGGATGCCATCGGGCATTGCGCGAGGCATGAAATACCCATGGTGTATCCCACCATATCGTTCGATCAGACGCATCCATGCGCGCGCGTAAGCCTCGAACTCGTCAAGCTTGGCCAAGTCGAGCTTATACCGAATCTGACACGTCACAACCTGATCGTCAGCCATCGCGAATCGTCTATCCTCAAACCTCAACCATGCCGGGCGCCTGAAATGTCATACTGCTGCCATGTTCAACGAACTGTCCGCTAAGATTCGCGGCGCGGCCAATTGGCCCCAGGCCGACGCTACTGTATCTTCGTGCGACTGGAGCGACAATTCTAGCGCCCGAAGAATCGGCCCAGCCGGATGGTACACAGTGACATTTAGCTATCGAGTCAACGGGGAATATTTTGGGGGAGATTTCACCCTGGCCGGGAGTTCCACCAGCAGCTCCCCGTATCAAAAGAACGACCGACTTGTCGTTCACTATGATCCTCGTCATCCCGAGAAATATTTCCTGCTAGGCATCGACGATAGAAAAGCTAGAGCTCAGCTAATCGCCACAGTCTTCGCGATCGGATTCACCTTGACGTTGCTGACCATCGGCCTCCTTAGCAAGAACTAGATCAAGCCTCAACTGAACCGCGAAGAAGGCTGCGCCGGCATCGTGCGCTTCCGAGACAGACAGAACCACGCCCTTGCTCCGTGATCGTTGAACTCGGTCGATCGCAACTCGACAATCTCCAGCGCCGGCTCAATGGCCGCCGCAACCTCGCGTGCCGACCGCCTCGGCGGACCCATTTCGCGTGCCGGCCCTTCCGTGCTGCCGATCAGGCTCAGCCACAGCCCGCCGGGCGCCAGCACCGCAGCCACCTGCGCCGCAAACCGTTCCCGTTCGTCTGCTTCATCGAACACGTGAAAGCAGCCGCGGTCGAACACGAACTGGAACGGGCCGCCCGCGGGCGCCGCGGCGAGAATATCCCACACCGCAAAGCGGCAGCGCAGATCGCGCCCGTCGATCTTCCCCTGAGCTCTCTCGATTGCCAGCGGCGCGACGTCCACTCCCAGCACGTCGAAACCGCGCTCCGCCAACCAGATCGAATTCGTGCCCGTACCTGCCCCAACCTCAAGCGTCGGACATGGTGCGACCCCGCCCGAAGTCACAAACTCAACCAGCAGAGGTTCCGGATCCCCAGTGTCCCAGGGCAGCTGCCCCGAGGCGTAGCTCTCATTCCACGAAGGGTGCGCCATATATATTACGAGTTTAACTCCATCCGCCGGACTAGCAGCGGGCTTCAGCCGGCGGAAAGCCGACAACTTTCGTCAATCCGGCTTCGCTCGCCGCTCACCATTTGCACTGAGGCGGAATCGTGCTTGTGCGAGTCCAGGTCGGATAAACGAGGCTGGGCTCAAGCGGACTGGCACCCGCGTCGTACCACCAAGCCATCCACCCCAGGGTTCCGTCGGTTTTTTTGCCGTACGTAAGATTCCAGCCCGTGTACCAGGCGACATATCCGATCGGGACGGGGATGTAGTTGCTGTAGGCCTTCCACCGCAGGTACATGAATGCCGTAAACCGCCGGTTCACTCGGTTAAAGATGCTTCCCGAACCCAGCTCCTGGGTGACACTGTCGTCGATGGGCCCGAGCCCCAGGCCGTACCAATAGTTCGTGGCACCCGACGGAAGATCGAGGCCGCCCGTTGCCTGCTCGTTGCAAGTCACTCCGCTGGGCGTGAAATATTGGATCGTGTCGCTGTTGATGAGCTGCACCCATTGGAATTGACCGGCTGCACTGCTGGGCATCGTGGCGCTTGTAACCTTGAAAGTGATTCCTTCGTTGGCTGCCGTACCGTCGCCCAGACCCACCCAGGACTGGCCACCCGAATTGTATAAAGCCACTTTTCCTGTTGTGCTCCCCTGGCCGATGGCGCCGTTCACGTTATACAGGGCGCTCACCACTACGTTCTTGGGGCCCTGCGTAATGAAGGTTGCTGAAGCTCTTCCTGATGAAATGGTCCCACCTGCGTTCACAACGTAATACAGCGTAACCGTCTTAGAGCCTTGATCGATCCAATAAAGCGTTGGGCTTACCTGCGTATAGCAGGCAGCGCAGTCGGACAGCGTGGTTATCTTTTCGGTTTGTGGGGTGGGATTGGAATAGCTCACAACGCCCCACGGCAACAACCACTTGAACGATGTGACCGTTCCTCCGGAAACAGCAAAGCCAAGATGAATGGGCTGCCCGACCAAAACCGGCTTCGGATTCACCGGGGTTTGATCGGTCACGACCTTTCCGTCGAGCGTAATGTCGACCCGCGCCAGTGTTTGCGCATGAATCAGGCTTGGCGAAAGCCCCGCCAGCAGAGTGAGACAAGGAATCGCGACGCGAACGGCAACAACCGCAGACGCTTTCAGGTCCATTGGTTAGCTCCTGGGAGGTTTTCGGCCCTATTTACAGCTTTGGCGCGCCCACCTGGTTCATCTGGTTGGTTTGCTTATCCTGCTGCGCCTTCGCGGCAGCCGCGACTGCGGCCTTGGTCCCGGCCAGCGCCTTCATGTACCTTCCACCATCCTCCAGTGTCACGATCAGAACGTTCGTAGCGTATTGGCCTGCCGCCACCTGTTCAATCTGCAGTCGCGCCGTCAGCACAATAATGGACGTGCACTGCTGCGGCCATTGCGGAGTGCCCGCGCTTGCGACTGCAATATTTTCGGCCTGGCCGCCTGCACCGATGCCTGCGACGAACATCCCAAGGACGGTCTGGCACATAGTGTTCATTTGCGCACCGCCCGTCGTGATCAGCTTGCCCTGTGGGTCGAAGACCCAGGTCAGCGTCTGTATGCCGATCGGACTGTCCGGCGGTATCGTCTCCGGCCCATACTTCTTGCGCAGGGCATCCATCGTCGTCTGCGTAGACGGCCGCTGCGCCGTCGCGAACTCGTAATAGCGGCTGATCGCCCACACGCCCGGCTGGCTGGGCGGAGTGGTGAACACCAGCTGTACCGTCTCCGTAGCATGGGTCACCTGATCGTTTGTAGTCGCTGGAATGTCCTGGCCATCCACTTCCAGCGTGACCGGATTGCTGAAGGCTGCATATTTGAAGGTGCTCGAAGTGATCTTTATCTTCGGGTTGTCGGCCTTCAGCGCCTGGATCGCGTCGCTCATCGGCGTGCCCAGCTTGATCCCGATGATGTCGAGGTTCGCCGGGCCCTGGCTCTGCGCCGCGGCAAAACCGGTAAGGAACAACACGGACAGTGGGAACAGCACTGCACTTTTGCGAATACGCATATCACGCTCCTCTTTCGAATAAAGGCGGTTCAAAGCTGGCCCGGGTGAGTTACTGGTCGGAGTCTGCGCTAATGCCGGCTCCCATGTCCTGAAGGAACTCACAAGAATTCTAAAGATCACCTAAGCGACTCAAAGACAGATGGTTATCCAGAAATTTTGAAACAAGTTGTCTCATCGAACAATCCCGGCAACGAAGCGCAGGGGCCTAGCGAAAACTACTTGTTAGGCCATCGGCTTCGGAGCCGCTCCGGTCACCCTGTGCGGGATGTCAAGCGTTGGGACGGACGGAGCTCTGGTCGTATCACCGGCCGGATGCCCCATTCATGGCACGAAGCGACATGGGTGGAGTCGGATCCGACACAATCAAGCCGCCGGCGTCATCGACCCAACCGCGTTCGACCACAGCATCACCGGCAAGATCGCCAAGGTTGTCGCCGCGAGCGCACCTGAGGGCGAAGCCGACTCGAAGTTCACCGATAAAGCTCCGGCACACATTGTGGAAGGTTTGCGCAAGCAGACGGACGAGGCACGCATCTTGCGCGACAAGGCAGAGGCGGCGCTCGACGCGCTGCCGCCGGCCTGAGCCTCAGCCTTCGATCTGCATCGACTGGATTAGGCCGTGGGCGAACGAATACGTGTGGACAACGCGCGTATCCGCCAACAGCCGGCCTTCGTGGTCATGCACTACCTGGTGGACCTGCACTCTCACGCGGCCGTCCGGCAGGTCAGTGAAGCCCACCGGCGTCACCTTGGGATCGATCGCCGCCCACTGCCTCTGCCAGTACTTGCGAACCGGGTCGTGGCCCACCACGCGGCCTCCTTCCCAGCCATTTGGCCAGTCGCCGTCGGCGGCCATCTCGCGCAGAACCCGGTCCACATCCCGCGCGTTGAAGGCTTCGTACATCTGAGTCAACTGATCGGTTGTGCTCTGCATTGTCCGTTCGTCGGCAGCGTCGGAACTCATAGGGATGTCAGATGATCCTGTCGACGGTCCGATTCATGGTTCGGCTCTGCCATCGCGTTCGGCCGCCGCTTACCATAGCGGATGGAGTGCGCGAACCGGCGCGCCGTCCGCAACGTATATCTGAGCAGAGCGAAGGCAGGCATGAACAAACACCCGCAGGCAGAGGCAAAACCCAACTGGCTTGAGTCGATCAGCTCCACGTGCGGCACCATCATCGTGGTGGTGTTTATCATGACCTTCGTCTTCAAGAACTTCTTCATCCCGTCGTCGTCCATGGCCAGTACGCTGCTGGTGGGCGACCACGTTCTGGTTGACCGTGAGAGCTGGGCGCCTCCGGCAGCGTGGGCGCATGTGCTGCCGTACCAGCCGATTCGCCGCGGCGAGCCCATCGTTTTCTACAAGCCGGTGCAGGAGGCCAATGGCGACGACTTGACCATGGTGAAGCGCGTCGTCGGCGTGCCCGGCGACCGCATTCACCTCTCGGGCGGCGTGCTCTACGTCAACGGCCAGCGCCAAACCGAGCCGTACGCCGCGATGCCCACAGCCGCAAACTACGATCGTTATCGCGATGACTTCCCCAGCATTCCGGCTCAGAGTATGCCGAACGTCACGGCCATGTGGACGCTCGAACTTCCGAGCCACATCCAAGGGCAGGATCTGGTCGTTCCGCCGGACAGCTATTTCGTGATGGGCGACAACCGGACCAACAGCCTGGATAGCCGCTACTGGGGGTTCGTGCCCAGGAAGAATGTCATCGGCCGGCCGCTGTTCGTCTACTGGTCCATTGACCTGCCGGAGCAGGACGAGCTCAGTCCCGGCGTTGGTCAGCAGGTCAGCCAGTGGACCGACGAAGTGACGCACTTCTTCCAGAAGACGCGCTGGCGTCGCACCCTGCACCCGGTGCGCTAGCCGGCAAAATCTTGTCAAGCCCCGAATGAGATAAACGTCTGATTCGAAAGGCAATATAGATCGCCGCGAGTTTTGTGCGACTCGGTATAATTAACTTAAGAGGTAGAAAAAAGCCCGGCACTGCGCCGGGCTTTTCTATTCTCAATGAAGTGCAGCAGAATCAAATATTTACGAGCAACTCGCCTGTTTTCTTATTTTTTACAGGCAAGTTGCTGATTCCACAATATTTGCGGATACGGGGGTTTACCCCTACCCTCAGCCCTGCAGCGTCAGTTCGTCGGCCAGCCGGAAGCGGATAATCGACTCCGACGGGATGTCGAGGTCGCGGTTGCCGGTGAAGGCTGCCCCGGCCGTGCCCGCGCCTGCGCCGGCCGCGCCGCCGATCAGTGCGCCCTTGCCGCCGCCAGCCAGTCCGCCGATGAGGGCTCCGAGGCCGGCACCGCCGCCGATGAAGGCGCCGGTCCGCTTGCCCTTGCCCTTCTTGGTGCGCACCACGTCACGCGTGGCCAGCGGGTAGTCCTGGCCGTTCAGCGCCAGCGAGGTCAGGCGAAGGTCCAGCACCGATGCTCCCTTGAAGCGGCCGCGCTCGTGCGACTCCTCGACGACGCCCGCGACATGCGTGCCCCGGGGCAGGATCACGTGGCCATTCTCGTCGCTATACGGCTCGGCAAGCTCTCCGGTAAAACGCGATCCGGCCGGAGTCGTCTTCACGCTGATGTGCTGGTTGATGCGAATGGCCAACGTCGTACCGGCGGGGATGTGCACGTCGGCCGGCTTCACCACCGGAGCGGCGCCGGGCTGCGGGGCCGGAGTGTTGTCCGCAACGGGTGCGGGTGCGGGCGCGCCGGAGTTCGGCGTAAAGGCGGAGCCAGCTGCCGGCGCAGGGGTCACGGTCGGGTTGCCGGGAGCGGCGTTGCTCGGAGGCGGAGTCGTCGTAGTGGTCGTCTGCTGGCCGCTGGGCTGAATGACGGTCGTGGTGGTGGTGCCGTCTTTATCGGTCCAAACCACCTGCTGCGCCTGTCCGGTTGCGGCTGCCTGCTTCTTCGCCTGGTCGATGGCGGCGTCCTGCTTGGACTTGCATCCGGCGAGCAGCGCGAATCCCAGCGCTATTGCCACGGCGGCCTTCTGAAGCGTTGCGTTCATCGTCGTCCTCTTTCTCGTTCTAAATTTTCCTGGGCAGCTATAAGTGTTGCACGCGCCAGCCTCCAATGGGGCGGCGGGTAGGATTGCACCCTGTAAGATGCTGATTTCAGAACCGCCGGAGCATGTGCCCGGCGTACTCTCCGTGCCCGTGCGCGAAGGGTTAACATCGGTGGAATGGCAAGCCCGACCAGTTCCGTCCAGTCCCGTCCTCAACTGCAGTACCTTACGGCCGCGCTCGATGAGCTGCGCGCCAAGGGCACCTATTTCCGGCTGCGCGTGCTCCAGGATGCGCAGGCGCCGGTGTGCCACTACGACGGCCGCGAGGTCATCAACCTGGCCAGCAACAACTACCTCGGCCTCTGCAACGATCGTCGTCTCGAAGAGGCGGCCATCGCGGCGACGAAGAAGTACGGCGCGGGCTCCGGCGCGGTGCGGACGATTGCCGGAACCATGAGCCTGCACATGGAGCTCGAAGAGAAGATCGCCACGTTCAAGAACGTCGAAGCCTGCGTGGTCTTCCAGTCGGGCTTCGCGGCCAACGCGGGCACAGTCTCGGCGATTCTGGGCAAGGAAGACTTCATCATTTCCGACGAGCTGAACCACGCCAGCATCATCGATGGCGCACGGCTCTCGCGGGCGAAGATCAAGGTCTTCCGCCACAAAGACGTTGCGCATGCCGAAGAGCTGCTGAAAGAAGTCACGAACGAGCCCGGGCACAAGCTGGTCATTACGGACGGCGTCTTCTCCATGGATGGCGATATTGGACCTGTCGACAAACTCGCGCCGCTCGCCGAGAAGTACGGCGCCATCATGATGGTCGACGACGCGCATGCCTCCGGCGTGCTAGGCCGCAACGGGCGCGGCAGCATCGACCACTTCGGCATGCACGGCCGCGTCGACATCCAGGTCGGCACGTTGTCGAAGGCCATCGGCGTCCTCGGCGGATACGTCTGCGGCTCGCGCGATTTGATCGACTACCTCTACCACCGCGCGCGTCCGTTCCTCTTCTCCACCTCGCATCCGCCGTCGGTCGCGGCAAGCTGCATCGCCGCCTTCGACATCCTGGAGCAGGAGCCCGAACGCATCGAGCGCCTCTGGGAGAACACGCGTTACTTCAAGCAGCAGCTCGCGTCGGCGGGATTCGACATCGGCGGCCGCA
>Ga0157369_10008651_pt1 | contig 11676 bp, 4 predicted proteins | sample C25metaG_FD_113461 | JGI IMG/M metagenome (GOLD analysis project Ga0157369, IMG submission 113461) | Corn rhizosphere microbial communities from Kellogg Biological Station, Michigan, USA - C2-5 metaG | ecosystem: Host-associated > Plants > Roots > Rhizosphere > Soil | place: USA: Michigan... | reverse complement strand
TCCTCAGTATACGCTTCTCTACTATCCGTTGAACATGGATCAACTGAAGGACAAAGGCGTGGGCGACCCGCGCTGGAGTGGGAGCACAGCCCTGCATGGTGCGGTGGTCTCCGGCCAAGCTTCTATCGTCCAATTTCTGATCGATCACGGCGCACAGGTGGACGCGAAGACAAAGCTCGGTTGGACCCCGCTCATGCTCGCGGACGGAGTTTTCTTCGCCAACGCTAAGAAGGAATTCCCAGCGGCGGCGGTAATTCTTAAAAAGGCGCTTCAGGATCGCGGTTTGACCGCAGTTCGCACCGCTCGTTGATTGTGAACGTCGACATCAATGTCCATGGGAACGGAATACCCGTCCGTTTCCAAACAGGAACTCTAATGGAAGCGTGGGGGCTCACTGAGGAACTTTCACGCAGAAACGCGCCGACGTTTCCAGTTGACTCCTGCGGGAGGAGGTGCCGCCCACATTTCATGGGCCCTGGTAAGGTTTCCGGCGGCGCCTTGCCCAAAAAACTTGGTCGCAATCGAGGCGATTAGCATTATACTGTTTAGCGTTTTGAGGCCAAAATGGAAATTCCGGATAAGAGGAGATCTGTCGTGAGAACACGTGTTTTCGGTTCTATCGTCAGCTTAGCGGCGTTGGCTGCAGTTGTTTTGATCGTGTCTATGAGCGCATCCGGTCAGGAAAAATCGGTACCCGGCAAGGCCAAAGGGAAGGGCACGGCGGCGCGCGCTGGTGGACCCGCTCCCAGGCTTGCCGATGGGAAACCCGATTTCTCCGGCGTGTGGAGCCCGGATCGCAATCTTATCTATGACATCAGCGATGCGCTGAAGAAGGGAGAGGACCTTCCGATCCAGCCTTGGGCTCTGAAAGTAACGCGTGAACACATGTCCAAGGACGATCCGGAGGCGCGATGTCTGCCCACCGGCGTGCCTCGGCTGGCGCCGTACCCCTGGACCATCGCGCAGACTCCCAAGAACGTCTACTTCCTGTTCGAGGGCAACATTCATAGCTACCGCCAGATCTTCATGGATGGGCGCCAGCATACCGAGGATCCCAATCCCACCTGGTACGGCGAATCCATCGGCCATTATGAGGGAGACACGCTGGTCGTCGATACCACCGGGTTCAACGATAAGTTCTGGTTCGATTTTGCAGGCCACCCGCATACCGCGAAGCTGCACACCATCGAACGCTACCGTCGCCCGGATTCCCTGAACCTCACTTGGGAGACCGTTGTGGATGACGCGGGCGCCTATACCAAGCCGTTCACGGTTTACGGGCATTCCACAATCCAGGAAAATACCGACCTCATGGAGTACATCTGCCAGGAAAACAATCTGGATGTGAGCCACATCGTCGGGAAGGATCCCCGCAACAAGGAAGGCCGGGCCGCCGAGGCCCAGCAGGGCAAGCCGTAAATTCGCAGGAGGGCTGCGCCGCGGCGACGTTCCTCCGTTTAGGGATCGGCGACGGTTCCATTGTTCAGTTTTGATCGGCGGTGACCGAATCGCCGGGGGCAACTACGTTAAGGAGCTTCTCATGCGCACTCTATGGGGTTTCGTTTGTTCACTGGTTCTCACGGCAGCTATATTCGCCCAGGGCGACCGCGGCACCATCACCGGTACCGTTGTCGATCCAGCCGGCGCCGTTGTGGCGGGTGCATCGATGGAGGCCAAGAACGCCCAGACCGGTGCCGTGTACACCACGCAAACCACTGCGACCGGAAATTACACGCTGTCTCAGTTGCCGGCCGGTAACTATGAGATTTCGGTCAACCTGGCCGGCTTTAAGAAATACACGCGGCAAGGCTTGGAGGTCGGCGTGGCGCAGACGGTCCGCATCGACGTCTCCTTGGAAGTGGGCTCCGCTACGGAGTCGGTGACCGTCACCGAGGCGGCGCCGCTGCTCAAAACCGAAAGTGGCGAGCTGAGCCACAACGTCACCACGCAGCGTCTGGATGAACTTCCCGTGCTGGGCATCGGCGCCGCGGCGGGAAGCTCCAGCATACGGAATCCCACCGCGGCCGTGCTGTTGATCCCAGGAGCGTACCTGGATCCCAACGTCAATCTCAAGGTCAATGGCTCGCCCGCCAACACCGCCTCGTATCGTGTGGAAGGGCAGGATGCCAGCAACGGCTACGTCCCCGGCCGGCCGCAACAGGTGCAGCCGAGCGTCGACTCCATCCAGGAGGTCGCGATTCAGACCAGCAATTTCTCAGCGGAATACGGCCAAGTGGGTGGCGGCTTCTTCAACTACACCATGAAGTCGGGCACGAACCAGCTCCACGGCACCGCCTACGACTACTTCGTGAATGAAGCGCTCAACGCGGGCACTCCCTTCACAGTCGGCCCCAAGGGGCACCTTCGTCCAATCGAACGCCGCAATGATTATGGATTTACCGTGGGCGGTCCAGTATATCTTCCCAAGATCTACAATGGCCACGACAAGACGTTCTTCTTCTTCAACCTGGAGCAGTTCCGCGAATTCAAGACCATCAACAATCAGTCCATCACGGTCCCCATCCAGGCCTATCGTGACGGCGATTTCCAGAGGGCCATGACGGGCCGCACGCTCGCCACCGATCCCATCGGCCGGCCGATTCTGGAGGGCGCGATCTACGACCCCTCTACGCAGCGCTTGGCCCCCAATGGCGCCACTATACGCGATCCCTACACGAACAATACGATTCCGGTCGGCAAGATGGATCCGGTGGCGCTGAAGGTGCAAGGGCTCATCCCGCTGCCCAATGTCCTTCCCAATGCGCTGACCAACAATGCGATCTTCCCCTATGTTAGCGACCGTGTCACCGGCGTTCCCTCCTTTAAGATCGACCACAACCTGAGCGCCAACGACCACCTCTCGTTCTACTTCTCGCGCATCTACACCGCCAGCCAATATTCGAACACCACGGGCGGCGCCGACGGTTTGCCGGAGCCCATTACGGGCGCCATCGGCACGTTCATTAACTCACACGTCTACCGTTTGAACTTTGAGCACACGCTGACGCCCACGTTGCTGCTGCACCTCGGTGCCGGATACCAGGACAGCTACTTCAGCGATAACGTGGTGATCCTGAACTACGACTCCCAAAAGCAGCTCGGCCTGAAGGGACAGACCGTCGTGCGTATGTTTCCGGCCTTTCAGAACGCCAGCAACGCCCAGGGTGGTGTGAAGAATCTGGGTCCGAACGGGAATCGGAACATCTGGTATCAGAAGCCCACCGGCAATGCCAGTATGACGTGGGTGAAGGACAATCACACCTACAAGTTCGGCTCGGAAGTGCGTTTCGAAGGAGTGCCAACTTATCTATACACCGCCACCAACGGCGTGTACTCCTTCAACGCCGCTGAATCCGGCCTCCCCTCCACGCAGGGGCAGAACCTCTCGGGAGGCATTGTGGGCGCCCCGTACGCCAGCTTCCTGATGGGCTTGGTGGACTCCGGTAACATCGCCTACCCGCCCATTGCGCGCGTGGGCCAATCGGCTTGGGGATTTTTTGGGCAGGACACCTGGAAGGTGAGCCGCAAATTCACCCTGGACTACGGCTTGCGCTACGATTACCAGGGCTACCCGCGCGAACAGTACGGCCGTTACGCCAACTTCTCCGCCACGACGCCGAATCCTTCGGCCGACAACCGTCCGGGTGCGGTGATCTTTGAGGGCGACGGCCCGGGACACTGCAATTGCAGCTTCGCCAAGATCTATCCCTGGGCCTTCGGTCCGCGTCTGGGCGCCGCGTATCAGATCAATGGCAAGACCGTGCTGCGCGCCGGCTGGGGCATCGTTTACTCCAGTACTCCCACCAATAACCAAACCACCACGTCCCTTTCGACACCCAGCCCCTTCACTTCGCCAGCGTTCGGCCAGCCTGCCATGCTGCTGCGGACGGGCATCCCCATCACGCCCGCCCCGTGGCCGAATCTGGACCCAGGTCAGTATCCTCTGCCGGGAACCACCACGGCTCCCAAGATGGCTGCGGATCAAAACGCCGGTCGCCCCGCCCGCCAGGTGCAATGGTCCATCGGCGTACAGCGCGAAATCCTTCCTAACCTGGTTGTCGAAGCATCCTACGTCGGCAACCGCGGCGTGTGGTGGACGGCGCCCGGCCTGATTGACGTCAACGCCGTCACGCCGGACCGGATTGGCTCCTTCGGTCTGGACATTAATAACGCCGCCGACCGCACCTTGTTGGCATCCCGCATCGATTCCACCGTCGCAGCTCAGCGCGGATTCAATGATCTGCCCTATTCCAGCTTCCCGACGGGCTCCACCGTGGCGCAATCGCTACGACCCTTCCCGCAGTTCGGCACGATCACTTCTCTCTGGTCCCCCCTAGGCAAGACCTGGTACGACTCCTTGCAGACCAAGGTAACCAAGCGCTTCTCACGGGGACTTACGTTCACCAGCGTGTTCACCTGGCAGAAGCAACTGGTGCTGGGGCCGGATATCTCCCCGACCGCGGCAACCACCGGTGGCGAGCCGACCAACGACGTATTCAACCGCGCCAATAATAAGGATCTGTCCAGCTTTGACCAGCCGTTCCTGTTCAACACCTCGGTCAACTACACGATCCCGGCGTTTAAGTTCGGCAACAAAGTTGGGGGCAAAGTCCTGTCCTGGGGCGTGCGGGACTGGTCGATCGGCATCTTCATGCAGTATGGCAGCGGCTTCCCCATCCAGGCGCCCGCCGCGCAAAACGCTCTGGCCTCCCTGTTGTTCCGCGGGACCTTCGCGAACCGCGTCCCGGGACAGCCCCTGTTCACGCAGGACCTCAACTGCCACTGCTTCGACCCCAACAAGGAGTTCGTGCTGAATCCGAAGGCTTGGTCGCAACCGGCCGCCGGACAGTGGGGCACTTCGGCTCCCTACTATACCGATTACCGGTTTCAGCGGCGTCCTATTGAGAACCTCGCCCTTGGCCGGACCTTCCGCATCACGGAGCGGGTTAACGTGAACATCCGCGCCGAGTTTACGAACGTGCTGAACCGTGTGCGGTTGCAGGACCCCGTGGTGGCCAACGCCCTGGCCACGCAAACCCAAAACAACGGGCGGCCCACCGCAGGCTTCGGCTGGATCAACACCACCTTCGGCTCAGGCGCCGTCAGCGCAACCCAGTTGCCGCGATCGGGAACCGTCGTAGCCCGCCTGACGTTCTGATATGAAACGACCTGTCAAGAGGTAACTCAAAACAGAACGTGCTTTTCACCGAGGGTCGCCCGAAAGGGTGGCCCTCGGTGCGTTGGCGGAACAACAGAAGACGGCAGAGGCTGTCGCGACGTTGGATCACTCTGATATACGCGGATCGGAACCGCAGGGTCATGATTCCGCCCTGATTGTGTCGGCCCATGAAAAAGGTGCCTGATCTCTATTCGGCGTGGCTGATGAACATCATCTGTGCGGCGAGTCCTTCCCGTTGGCGAAGACGACACGCGATCGCTATCTGAGCGTGTACAAGAACTATCTTCAACCCGCGTTCGGAGAGTTGTGCTTACGGGATATTACGCAGTTGACTGTGCAGCACTACATATCCGGCCGACTCGAAGCTATCGCAGGAATCCAAAGACAAGGTGCGCGATGTTTTGTGCGGTTCGCTACGGTTTGTTAGTAAAGAATCCGGCGGAAGGGGTGCGGTTGCCAGTACCGAAGTCGGGGAGGCGGACCAAGCCTTACGTTACTCAGCAGCCGTTTTCGATATCGGTGGACCTGATTGCGGAATTTTATGCGACGATGCTTTACACAGCGGCGTACACGGGGCTTCGGCCATCAGAGGTCATCGCGCCGATCCGCGCACACATGTTGCCCACAAAACCCGCTTGACCTCGCCGCAGGTGCAAGAAAGGCGAGTTCGGCGCCGAAGCAACTACTGATTGAAGCGAATCAGTGTCCTTTCCCGGGCATCTGCTTCCGTGGCATCCGCGTCGCCAGCAAGGACATGTAGCCGCGTTCTTGACCTCCCCGCCCTAGTGCAGGCGCGAACGACTGGCTGTTAAATAACGGGCAACCAAAAAGCCGCCATCGGAGACACTCGCCCCGTCTTCGCCCAGAGACCCATTTCCGGCCAAGTCCGTGGAAACGGAGACGGACAACCTCGCAAGAACCCGCCGTGTTTGCGCAATCGGAGGCATTCCCCGTGAACTAATGGGGAGAGAAGGTTCGCACCGCAACGTGTGGCTCTCCATCCTGGACAACACTAGAACTCTCGTGGCACGAATGGCCTCCACTCGAACCCATAAAAGTCTTTTACTGCGTATAACATCCGGGCGAAAACATACGACCCATCCATGATGGGTGCCCAAACCGGGACAAGACTAGAACTCCCGGTTTTAGGCGGGTTCACCCCGAGTGGTCACACGCCCCTTAGTGGATAACTCGGAACGGGCTAGTCCACTTATCAGGAGTTGAATCTTATTTTGTGAGCACCGGTATGGTCGTGAGCGTGCCGTCGTTCTTGGCTCGCAGCCCAATGGCGCTGATCTTGGCACCTTGGGAGACGACGAACTCCACCATCCCGCGCTTGTTTTCGGTCACGGAATAGTTATCCGGCAGCATGAATGAAGTGTGCCCCCGGCTCCCCAGATTGATGGACGAAGTCTGCAATAGGGTACCCGCGTCGTCGTATACCCGTGCCGTCACATTCGCTGCCGCAGCGTTCTGATTCGCAAGCGCCACTCCGGTGGTCAGACCGTTCGTATCGTCGAACACCAGCACAAAGCTGTTCGGCGTCCTCGTTTCGAGAGGCACCGAGGCTTCCTGGCCGAACGTGGTCCAGCGGAAGATCTCAAACCCACTGATGTTACCAGTAGTCGTCAACTGCGCCGAGCCGATGACTAATGCCTGTGCGTCCGGGGCCTGGGTGTTCACCACCAGCATCGCCCCAGCCGCCAGCGTTTGAGTTAATGCCGCTGTCGTAGTGTTGGCCCCCGATTGCGGGAGAAAAAGAGGAACGGGAAGAGTGATTCCGTTTTCGTCGAAGAAACTCAGTGTAAACTGCGCTGCTGCGTTTCCTGTATTGACCAAGTAGAATGCGCTCGTCCAGCCGCCGTTATAAGCCACATGTGTGATCGAGCCGCCATTGGTGCCGACGTTAGCGAGTACCGGTAACGTTGTCAGGGCAGGGCCGTTGGCGCGGAGGCCCAGTACGCTGATCTGGCCGCCGTTAGGTGCATCGAACTCGAGGGTGCCGCGCTTGGCGTTCGTTGCCGGGAATCCTAACTGCGGATCGTTCAGCATGAACGATGTATGCCCCAGCGCGCTCAGGGAAATGATCGGATTGCCGATCTGGTTTCCGCGATCGTCCCGGATGATGACCGGCACGCTGGCCGCTTGCGCCGAGAGATTCGCTACCGCAACTCCCGTGGTGAGCGGGGCGGTGTTGTCGAAAGCCAGAATATATTTGCTCGCATTGCGGGTTTCGAGCGGCACCACGGCATTCCAATGCTGCTTCGGATTGGAGAAGATCCCGAATCCGTTCACGCCGCCGTCGCTCAGCATTTGTCCCGACCCGATCAGCGTAGGGGCGCTGTCCGGACCTGTGCTTTCCATCACAATCTGCGCGTTCGGGTTCAGCGCGCGGTCCACTGTGGAAGCGAGCATCGGGACGGCGACTGGACTCGATTGCGGAAACTTCACCGGCAGGGGAAGCGGATTACCGTCGTTATCGGCGAAGGCGAATCGGGCTGTGGCCGGGCCAGGTCCCAGATTGACGGCATTCAGGCTGAAATCCCAAGTTCCCTCTGAGGCTACTTGACCGAGCGACCCGACGGCAGCCAAACCTGCAACGAACCCCGCGGACTGCTCGACTGCGAAGGGTTGTCCGGCCACCGCGAAGGATGCCGTTCGACCCGCGCCCGGGTTGCCGACCACTTGGTAGGTTACGGAACCGTTGCCCTTGCCCCCAGCAGGGCTGGTCAGCAGGATCCATTGCGGAGTGTCGCGAACCGTCCAGAAGCAATCGGCTCCGGCAGCCACATCCAGCGACCCGTAGCCACCGACGGCCGGGAACGCCTGACCGCTGAGATTCAGCTGGCCGCTGCAGCTTGGGGTCGTTCCATCGCCAGGATTCACGGCGGCGTTGATCTGCTGATAAATCTGGCTCACGATATTTTCAGCCGTCTTGCCGCGGATGCTGTACCCTTTGCTGTCGAAATCCCAGTACCAATATGCGAAAGGATAGGCGCCCTGCACCCAGGGTGTTGCCGCGAGGGCTCGAAGCAGGGCTTGGTAAGCTCGTCCCTGCTCATCGTAATCGCTCGGCACCGATGGATCCGCAGGATAGTGAGGCGAGATACGTGTGTCGAACAGATCAATCGTCTGCACGGATGAAGACCTGGCGGAGTAAAACATGATGGACGTGAGGAGGACCGGTTTGTGGAACCTGTCATAAATCGGCTTGAATTGCGAATTCAGCTTAACAATCGCGTTCTGGTACATACTCTGAACACTATCCGTGCTCGAAGTGGCGATCGGTATTTGCCAAAAAGCTCCAAGATAATCGAGGTCTGAAAACCAGTCGTATTCTGGCCTGGTGTATACCCCAGTGTTTCCGCCACCTTGCGAAGCCAGCTTTCCTGTGTATCCGCTCGCTCGAATTGCCGCCGTGATCTGCTTCCACTTGGCATTGATATAACGCCTTGTGGCCGCGTCATTGTTGTTATCGGCGTCGAGACTAAAGTTCCCGATGATCAGCATCTCCACGCCTTCTTGACTCGCAACGCCGGCGAAATACAACATCGTCGATTGCACCTGTTGGAAAAACTGGTCGTACCAGGTGTTGGTATGGACTCCTGCAAAGCCATTCGGGTAAGGCTGGGCCGTCAAAGCAACGTGCAACCCCGATGCCTTGGCGGCTCGGATATGGGCTATAAGATCTTGCCTGGGGAAATCGTTGTAGGCTGGGTCGACCTTTGGAGGATCCGTCGTTGGCGTGACATTAGTGGTCAGATCCTCTTTGGCTGGCGAAAGGAAACGCCAGTTCGGGACAATTTGGACCCATTGGGCGTTGATGCTGCGGATCCGATCCAGAGTTGGTTGCACTAACGGGAGCCAACTCGCCCTCCAATAGTCGATCAACTCGATGCCTGTCTGGAAGGGCTCGGTGCGGACAATAGGGTCAACGATCCCAGATGTCACTGTGGAAAGAGCCGGCTCCCGCATCTGGTGGCGCCATTCAACCACTGTGTCGTCGCTCGTGGCTCCTTTCGGCCCTACCGCAAGGGAGCGATAGGCCGGAGGTCTCGAATCTGTGCCGACAATCTCCGGTCCGGTATCGAAATCCGCATTGCGTATATAGTGATATTTCAAAGTCGTGGAAGGGTCGGTGTAAATCGTGTATGCGGCTTGTCCTGTGCCGGTCGGCCACATCTTGACGGGAGCGGCTCCGTTAGCATCGTCGGTGGCGATATAAAGGGCATCTTCCGAACCGGTCGGCGAATGGACTGTCAGGGAAACCGGCACTTGCTGTGGAGCTTTCCAGGCGATTACGTCATCATAGAGGGCCGCCGGACCGTCCACGCACAAAGCTCGTGTACGCAGGTTCCCTTGATAATCCCTTTCGTAGTTCAGCCTGTACGAGCCAAGCGTGTAGAGATAATTGATGCAGGTTCCGTTTCCCAGCTGAACCGTATAACGCCAGTGATTCCCGCCCACGGGACCCATATCAATCATCCGCGTCGTGTCCGGCGAGGGATGATCGCTGGGTATTTGGACCATGCCCAGCCGGTAAGTATCGCCATACAGGCGCGGCACCGCACCCGCCGGCGTGTCCGCCGGAATTGTAACATCGAACGTCACGGCAGACATCGCCGCGGCGGCGAGCGCAACGTCTTGGACGGTAGTGTCATTAGGGGCGATGGTGGCGTTCACATTCACGGCGACGAACTCGCCGTTCTCGGATTGCAAAGTTATGCTGCACGGACCGGAAGGCACACCGTAGATGGTGAACTTACCTTCCGTATCTGTCGGGGTCTGGTGGGGACCGGCGGAGACCCAGATACCTTGGAGCGGATTCCCGCCTTGATCCGTAACCGTACCCGTTAGTGTTCCTGTCGAAATGTCGTCCGGCTTCCCCAGGTCAAGCCATTGCGCGACGGTTTCATTTGCGGTCGCACCGTCCGTGATCAAGGCCCTCCGGGAAGCGAAGCCGTTAGCGGTGCCGACAGGCACATAGGCCTCTTTACTCCCCTGAAGATTGTGAGCGAAAGCATAATCGAGGATCGTTCTAGGGGGCCGCGAAATGGTTGCCTGCCAGCTATCGGTCGTTCCTGCAACGCGGCTCATCCGGATCTGCCGATCGGGAGGAAACAGGGTGCCAGGATAAATCCAAATCGTGTCGTTCGGAGGCGTGTTCGAAGGGACTTTGACCCGGATCGTCATGGAGACGGTTGGCGACGCGGAGATCGTCCGTTCCGCGTCTTCACTGGCGAGTACTTCGCCCGTTACGCCGTCCGCGATCTGGATGTTGTCCACTGAGATCGATCCCGACCCACTGATTCCCCACAGGATTTGGTAGTCGGTATACGCTCCGAGCGTGGCTGTAAACGTGGCGGTTCCTGTTGGGCTGACACTGTTGTCAATGAAGATGTTGCCGGGATTACTCGGCGTGCCCTGGGCAAAAGCGATTGGTGAATTGAAAAAGGCCTTAAATCCGTTAGGCGCGGCCGTCAGAACTTTGTACTGGAAACTCACGCGATACGAGTGGTTGGGCTTAAACGAAACGACCGATGCGTCCGTTTGCAGAAATGAAATGTAGGTGTCCGTCCCCGTATAGGTTCCCTTAATGGACGCTTTTCCGGAGATGACTTCCGAAGCAGTCGTCGTCAGCGACCCCGCAGGGTAGAGCGCGAAACCGGGGCCGAGAGTGGGCTGCTGCAATTGCTGTCCGCTTTGAGCCCACAACATTGGCGCATACAGCCCGCAAAAAAGCAGCGACTGCCGAGCTAGAAGCCTAGCTAAACGATGAAAAGAGAAACCTGTATCAATGAACATTCGTCGATTCCCCAGGATCTCTGGGTCGGATTTTAAACATCTTACACCAGGGCTTCGAGGTGATGCAGTACTGTTCGGCCTAGCCTGCAATCAGCCGGGCACGCTATTCTCGGCGGCAAATTCGCGTCACTTCGAATCGAGCCAACTCCCGGACATCTGTTTGTCCTTGGAGGATGCGACAAAATTCCACGGACGAATGCGGCGGACCATACTGTCCGTATGATCGGCAACCCGGAAGTTATCCTCTTGGCCGCATCGGCAGCTTCGGAATGCCCAACGTGGATTCGAACCTGAGAGCAAATAACTTAGCAGTTCTGGTGAAAGGAAGCGTCCTATTTTCAACGCAGGAATGTGTGGCTCCCCGGCATGGATTCGAACCACGATTCACGGCTCCAAAGGCCGCTGTCCTACCATTAGACGACCGGGGAATGTCTGGGCGAGAACTACTTTAGTGTATCAGGCAGCGCGCCCATATCGTCTAATACTCAGTGCGAAAACTTCCAATTCTATCCGCCTTGACCGTCGCTGCCACTCTGCCCGTCGCCGCGCAGTTTCAGGTCCACCTAAATCCCAAAACCGACCAGGCTTTTGAAGATTACCGGAAGGCCGTCGAGGGAAAACTTGATGGCCGCCCCCGCTTTCCTTCCGGGCTGAAACCCGGGCAAATCGAAATCGTTCCCGCCACCGACAAG
>Ga0157369_10008647_pt1 | contig 11678 bp, 13 predicted proteins | sample C25metaG_FD_113461 | JGI IMG/M metagenome (GOLD analysis project Ga0157369, IMG submission 113461) | Corn rhizosphere microbial communities from Kellogg Biological Station, Michigan, USA - C2-5 metaG | ecosystem: Host-associated > Plants > Roots > Rhizosphere > Soil | place: USA: Michigan... | reverse complement strand
GCGTCTTCGAGCCTGAACGTTCGTTGCTCGTTGTAAGGAGTAGGAGTTGACGATGTCGATGAGCGAGACTGCCGCTGAGATTCAATTTCCCGCGACCTGCGCGCGGTGCGGAGTCCGCGTCGCGGAGCGCGTATCGTTCTGCCCGCATTGCGGAACGCACGCTCGACTCGCGTTCGGCAAGAGCGCGCGCGAGCCGCAAAGCTCGCGTGCGCCCGCCCAAGGCGCGCCCGCGCAAGAACGGAAAGAGCCTACGGCGGCGCGCGAAGGCGGCGTTCCACCGTGGACCGCGCGTCCGCAACCGCTGTTCGCAGCAGCCGGGGAGGCCGAGCCGTTTGCAGGCATCGCGGCACCCATTCGTGACTTCGGCGCCGCGGGCGGCCGTCAATGGGGCGTGAAAGCGAGCACGGCAATCACGCTGGCCGCGTTTGTCGCGCTCTTCGGTTCCATCGTGTTGCTGCATCGTCACGACGATGTTTCGCCACACGACGAGCAAGCGCCTGTGCGGACGGTCGAAGGCAGCGTGCAGCCCGGCGCATCGGTGGGTGGCAAACCTTCGGGTCATGCCAATGACGCGCCGGCCGCGGCGGCGACGCCGCCCGCGGTAGCCACCGCGCGCGTGCCGCCCAAGCCGGTGCCCGCTGCGCCGCCGCCTGCCCTTGCGCGGGCGCCTGCGCCGGAGCAATCCGTGGCGGCCGTGAACGTTCGTCCCGATCCGGCTCAAGCCCCCGTCGCCCCCGCGCCGCCCGCCAAGGGCAATGCGCAGAGCGCTTCGTCGAAAGTCGATGCGGCACCTGAGCGCGGACAACCGAAAGAGGCGCCTGCCGTTGCGCGACGCCAGGAGCGCAACCGCTATGCGTCGAGTGCGCCGAAGGAGGAGGCGGCGCGCCGCAGTGCGAACGCGTATACCGATGCTGCGATACCTCCGCAGCCCGCGGTACCGATGCTGCCCGGCACCGCCCCGCCCAGCGATACGCCTCGGCCAAGCATAGGCAGCTCGTCGTATTCCCTCAACGACGCCCCCGCAATCCGAAGCGCAAACGCACAGCGCGAGCCGCGCCAGGCGTCGGTCGAGCGCTCGATCGCGCTCGCACAGGCGAGTCTTGCAAAGGCCAATCTCGCGGCGGCGCGCCGCGCGCTCGACGCGGCACGGGCTGCCCAGCCGGGCAACAGCGAGGCGTTCATCCTTCAGCAAGATCTCGTTTCACGCGAAAGGGCACGCGACTCCGCTTTGAATTCGGCGCGCGTCTGCGCGGTGCAGCAGCAATGGAACTGCGCGTGGCACCAAGCCGGCAGCGCGTTGTCGATCGATGCGGGCAGTGTCGAAGCGAAGGCGCTCGTGCAACGCGCAATGATCGAATCGGGTGCGGCGTTCCGCCCGCCGGGTCCGGGGGCCGATGGCCCCGATGTTCCGCTACTGGCGCAATGACGACGAGCCCCGCGCGCCCGACGGCACGGACTCAGCGTGCGTGCCTGCCCATGCGCCAGCGCGCGATGTGCTCGGCCGCTAGGTCGATGCCGATCTTCGTGAGATAGTGGAGTTCCGCGGCGGCCAGGCCGAGCCGGCCGTACGCCGGAACGAGTCCGAACCGAGCGAACGCCGGTGCCATGGCCTCGCGGTTGGCGATGGCGGCCGCGAGTCGTTCACCGGCGACCGTAGTCGGCGCGACACCGTGGCCGCCGAACCCTATCGCATGCCAGATTCCGTCGGGCGTCCGCCCGATCTGCGGCATCTTGTGCCGCGCATAACTCATGAAGCCGCTCCAGGCGTATTCGATCTCGACTCCACTCAATTGCGGATAGACGCGCAGCATATCGCGTTGCAGTAGCTGCGCGATCCTTCTGGGCGACCGCTCAAAGACGGAGATGCGGCCTCCCCAGAGGAGCCTCGTGTCGGGCAGCGGGCGGTAATAGTCGAAAGCGAAACGCGTGTCATAGACCGCAGACGCACATTCCATCGCTGTTTTGAGTCGTTCGCCGAGCGGCTCCGTGGCAACGACATAGGTGGCGATCGGTAAAATGGCGCGCTCGACCGCGCGGGAGATGCCGCTCGAATAGCCGCCTGCCGCGATGACGACCTCGCGTGCCTCGACCGACCCTGCGGGCGTGTCGACGCGCAGGCCCTCTTTTCGATGCTGGATCGAGACGGCGGGGCTGCCTTCATAAATCCGGACACCCGCGGCGGCGAGCGCTCTAACGAGACCCAGCAAATACTTGAGCGGATGAAAATGAAATCCGTGCGGTTCGAGCAGCCCTCCGTGATAGCGCTCCGACTTGAGCCGCTGCCGCAGTTCGATTGCACCGATCGGTAGCCAGTCCACCCCGAAATGCTCGCGCATCGTTTCGCGCAACGCCGCAAGCCGCGCGGGCCGGCCGAACCAGTCGGCCAGGATGATGCCCGCATGCACGGCGTCGCAATCGATGTCGTATCGGGTAATGCGTCTTCGAATCAGATCGACGGCGGCCGTCGTCAGTGCGTAGAGCGCATTCGCATCGCGCTCGCCGAGGAGCCGCAACAGTTCGGCGTTCTCGAGGCTGTAGCCGCCGAAGACGAAACCACCGTTGCGGCCCGACGCGCCGAAACCGACTCGTTCGGCTTCGAGGACGACGATATCGCGAAGGCCTCTTTCGACGAGGCCGAGCGCCGTGGCAAGGCCGGCAAAGCCGCCGCCGACGATACATACCTCGGCTTGCTCGGTTCGCGCACCGAGCCGCGGCAACGCGGGGCGCGTGACCGTCGCTTCGTAATAGCTCGATGGGAGCGGGTGTGCGGTATCCGTCCGTTGCATCAGGGTCTGTTTTCGGCGGTCATCCATACGGCCGCGGTCCTTATCCGACGATCGACGCCGCGAGCCGGCCTACCTCGGCGAGCGCCGCGTTGCGTTGTGCCGCCGCGGCCGTCGCCGCCGTCAAATAAGCGGTCACGATGATCGGTCCGCGCCCGGGCGGCCAGACGATGGCGATATCGTTCGTCGTACCGCGCTCGCCCGTACCGGTTTTATCGCCCACGCGCCAACCTTTCGGCAATCCCGCGCGAATGCGCTCGCCGCCCGTTTGGTTCGCTTCCAGCCACGCGAGCCATCGATCGCGCGAGCTCGGCGAAAGGCGGTTGCCGAGCGACAAAGTCCGCAATGTCGCCCGCATGGCCGCGGGCGAGGTCGTATCGCGCGGATCTCCAGGTAGCGCTTCATTGAGCGTCGGTTCGTTGCGATCGAGACGCGTGACAGTATCGCCCAAGCGCCGCGCGAATGCAGTGAGCCCGGCAGGTCCCCCGATGCTGGCCAGTAGTAAATTGCCGGCGGTGTTGTCGCTGAGCGTGACGGCCGCTTCGCAGAGCTCGGATAGTGTCATGCCTTTGCCGCCCGTGTGCTTGCCGGTTTCGGGCGAATAAGGCACGAGGTCCTCACGGCTGAACACGATGCGCCGCGACAGATCGTCGAGCTGCTGGTCGACGCGTGCCAGCACAGCTGCCGCAGCCAGCGCCTTGAAAGTGCTGCACATGGGGAAGCGCTCGTTTTCGCGATAGCCTGCCGCGAATCCGGAATGCGTATCGAGGATCGATACGCCGAGCCGGCCGGCCACGCGCGTCTCGATTGCCGCGAGCTGCGCTTCGATCGATCGCGCGAGTTCATCCGACGAATGCTCGCCGCCGCGAGCCGTCGCGTTCGCGTCTGCCGCGCGCGCCCCTCCGGGTACAGTCACAAGCCCAGCTATCAGGCCGCTCGCCACCGTGCCGATAAACTGTCGTCTTTGCATTGCCTTGCCTCCTTGGGTTGGAGACGAGAATATCGCCGATGAGGCAGGCTGCCACAATCGACGTTATTTTTTTTCAGACGATAGAAATACTTGTGGGTCGATCCGAATGGGACGTTATTTGCCGTTGAATGCGCTGCGTGCTTTCGAGTCGTCGGCGCGTCATCTGAGCTTCACGCGCGCGGCGCGCGAGCTCAATGTCACGCAGGCTGCCGTGAGTCAGCAAGTCCGTATGCTGGAGGCGCGGCTCGGCACCGCATTGTTCAAGCGGCTGCCGCGCGGCCTCGGGATGACCGATGAGGGCCTGGCGCTGCTGCCCGTGCTCAGCGATGCATTCGAGCGCATCGATGCCGTGCTCAGGCAGTTCGAAGGGGGGCATTTCCACGAGGTGCTGACCGTTGGGGTGGTCGGCACATTCGCGGTCGGTTGGCTCATGCCGCGTCTGACGCACTTTCGCGCGGCGCATCCGTTCGTCGAGTTGCGGTTATTGACGCACAACAATCTGGTCGACGTGGCCGCGGAGGGCTTCGATTGCGCGATTCGTTTCGGCGACGGCACCTGGCCGGGGATGCAGACCACCGAGCTGTTGCCGGCACCGCTGGGTGTGCTTTGCACGCCGGAACTCGCGGCCCGGCTGCGATCGCCGGAAGACCTCGCCAACGAGACGTTGCTGCGCTCGTACCGGGCCGACGAGTGGGCACGGTGGTTCGAAGCAGCGGGTATGGAGACGCGGGCGCTCCGCGGTCCGGTATTCGACTCCTCGCGGCTGATGGTCGAAGCCGCGATGCAGGGTGCGGGCGTCGCGCTCGCACCCGTGCGGATGTTCGAGCACGAGTTGCACTCCGGCCGCCTCGTGCGCGCGTTCGATATCGAGGTCGATACCGGCAGCTATTGGCTCACCTGGCTGAAATCCAAACGCGTGACGCCGGCCATGCAGGCCTTCACGAATTGGATCGTCGAACGATCGGCGTCTTGATGGTGAGCGCAATGGGGGCGTGGGCAGCCCTGAAGCACCCTCAATCGCGGCCGAGCCGCTTCGACAAATCGGCGACGAGAATGGCCAGCCGAGCGGGCTTCTCGTAGCAGGCTACGTCGAAACGGCGAATGACCTCGCTGATCTCGCTTTCGCTGGCTTTCCCCGTCAGCAAGTCCCCGGTAAGCAGGAAGATCGGCACGTCGGGTTTTGGCGAGCGGCGGATCGCTTCGATCGTCAGCGCGGCCGACTGATGCCCGAAGCGCCAATCGGTGATGACGGCGTCAAACGTTTGCGCGCGCAGGGCGATTTCGAGCATTTCCAGCCGATCGAGCACAGCCACTGCGAAGCCGTTCTGCTCGAGATAGCCGCGCAGCGCTTCGGCCGCCGCATTATCGCTATCGACAACGGCCACGGTGGGTCGGATGAGCTCGGCGCGCTGCGGGCGAATCTCGATCTTGACGACTTCGCAAGCGTGCGGCTCCGGCGTGCCCTCGCAGTGCACTACGCGCCAGCGGTTGCCTTCGGGATACGCGACGAATTCGCTGCGCCGATGAGCATTGAGCGGGCCGGCGATCCAGGCGGTGCAAGGCCATTGGGCCGCACCGACGCTGAAGACCGCTTCGCGCGGGTGGGCGTCGCCCAGCCCGCTGCCGTCCGCCGATGCCACGCCGACGAGCTGGGCGGCCGGCTCGTCGAACGCATCGGCGACCTTTCGAATCTGCGCAAGCGTCCAGGGGCTGCTGCCGCGCAACTTGCGGTGCCCTTGGGAAAAGCTCAGCGCAAGGATGCGGCACAGCTCCGTCGTCTGCTGCCGTTTCGCGATGCCGTGCCGGCTCATCAATGCGCGTACGCGCTCAGCGACGGCCAGGGAGTCCGTTGAGGTTGCGTCGTTCGTCATGCTGCTGGGGCGCTGGGTCGTCCGATGGCGATAACGGGGCCAATGGGCCAATGGGTGCCACCGCAGACGAAGGCTGCGTGGCGGCGAAGATGCACTAGGCGGGCCGTATTTTAACGGGCAACGCGCCCCGTTTTTTCGTCAAATGTGTTTCTACAGGTTACGTCTGCAACCATCGGCTGCAAAGCACTTATGTAGTAATCCGAAGTTTTTCCGTTCGACCCGCGCCAGTCGCGTTCCCAGCTTGCCCTGCGGGCTGCAACGCGGCGGGCCGCACCGGTCCTCGCACTGCAATTCGATACATTTGCGGGATTTTTCTTGCGCAATGCGGCGTGACTTTGTGCGCCGCATCGCGGTAGGCGCGCGGGCGCGAGGGTCAGTGCGTGACCGAGAGGAACAGATATGCGGCGAACAGCACGAGATGGACCGCGCCCTGAAGGATCGTCGTTCGCCCGGTCGCGAGCGTCAACGTACTCACCAAGAGCGTGAGGCTCAACAGCACCGTCTCCATACCGCCGATGCCAAGCGCCAGCGGCATGCCGTTCAAGACGAACACCGCGGCCACGGTCGGAATGGTCAGGCCAATGCTCGCCAGCGCGGAGCCCAGGGCGAGGTTGAGACTCGTTTGCAATCTATTGGCGTGCGCCGCTCGCGTGGCAGCCACGCCCTCGGGCAGCAGTACGAGGGCGGCGATCACGATCCCGACGACGGCTTCCGGCGCGCCTGCCGCCTCGACGGCACGTTCGACAGCGGGGGACAGCCGCTTCGCGAGCAGCACCACGGCAACGAGACAGACGACGAGGGCGATCGCGCTCGTGAGCGTCGTGCGCGTGCCGGGCACCTCCGCATGGACCGATTCGTCTTGCGGCGCTTGGCCGCTCAGAAAGTAATCACGATGCCGGACGGTCTGTATAAAGACGAACACCCCATAGAGCGCCAGCGACGCGACCCCTGCAAAGGCGAGTTGCGATGTCGACAGGACAGGCCCCGGCGCGGCGCTGAGGTAGTTCGGCATGACGAGCGTGAGAATGGCGAGAGCGGCGAGTACCGTCAGCGCGGTATTCGCACCGCTCACGCGGAAATCCTGCTCCCCATGGCGCAGGCCGCCAACGAGCAGACAGGTTCCGACGATACCGTTGCAGACGATCATGACGGCCGCGAAGACCGTGTCGCGGGCGAGCCCCGATTTTTCGGCGCCGGCTGAAAGCATGACCGAAACGATCAGGGCGACCTCGATGATCGTGACGGCGATGGCCAGCACGAGCGTGCCGAACGGCTCGCCGATCCGGTGGGCGACCACCTCGGCGTGATGCACCGCGGCGAACACGGCACCGGCGAGCGACAGTGCGACGATGGCGAGCACGAGCGGGTGTCCGTCGACGAAGGCCGAGACGCCGAGTACGAGCCATGCGAGCGGCGGCAGAATCAAGGTCCAATACGGCAAGGCGTTGGGCGAACGCGACATCGTCATTCCTTTCTTGTCGAGGGTTGGGCACGGTGCACGTCCGTTTATACATGAACTAACATGCCCCATCCGTAGATACCTCCGAACATGCCAATGAACGATCGTTTCATGGACGCCCCACAGCGCCCACATGATGTATGCGGCCCGTCAGCGGCGATCGCAGCGCTCACACGGCTCGCGCGCGAGGAACTGCCCGTCGATACGGTGACGCTGGCCCGCTTCATGGTCGGCAAGTATCTCGTGCACGATTCGCCGGAGGGGCGCGTGAGCGGCAGGATCGTCGAAACCGAGGCCTATCCCGTCGGCGACTCCACGAGCCACGCCTACCGGGGGCTGCGGCCCTACAACGGCGCGCTCTTTCGCGCGCCTGGGCACGCGTATGTGCGGCTCGTCTATGGTGCGTCGTACATGATCAATATGTCGAGCGAAGTCGAGGGGGTGGGCGCAGCGGTCCTCCTTCGCGCAGTCGAACCCACCGAGGGCATCGCGCTCATGCAGGCGCGTCGCGCCGCTGCCCGGCATGTGGACCTTGCACGCGGGCCGGGGCGGCTTACCGCTGCGTTTGCGATCGGGCCGCAATGGGATGGAGTCGATCTTTGCGGCGGCGCCGCGCTATGGATTGGCCGCGATGCGGGCGCGGCGGTTGACGACGCCGGCGGCGCGCGCGTCGCCGCGACGAAACGAATCGGACTTTCTCGGGAGATGCACGCGCTGCTGCGTTTTTACGAGTGCGGCAGTCCGTTCGTCAGCGGACCGAAACGATTGCTGGCAACGTGAAGCGATTCCAGCGTTGCCAGCAATCTTTCAGGCGGCTTCGGCGCAGTGCTCGAAGAGCGCATGATGCGTTTGCTCTCCGAGCTCGATCGTGAGTCCGACTGCGTTTTCGACACCGATTCTCATCGGCGGTCCGAAGCGACGCGTCTCGACGCCGGTTTTCCGCAGCAACCGTTCGATCGCCGTCGTCGTGACCGTGACATAGCTGGAAATACCCATCCGATCTGCGAACTTCACGACTTCGCGCATGGCATCCAGGGCGAGGCCCGCGAAGCCGAACCCGGGTGTTTCCGGTGCGACGATCGCAAAGCGGCTCAACTCCCAGACGTCATGCGAGGACGGTGCGGGCTGACCGTGAAGCAACTGCCCGAACGTGTCGCGCAGCATGTAAGGTCCGACGGTCGGCATGATTCGCCAGCAACCGCATAACGTATCGTTCTCGTCCTGCACGAACATGTAGTGTGGCGAGAGCGCATCGTAGCCGTCGATCTCCATGCCCGAGAGGATGGCGACTTCCCATCCCATTCGTTCGCCGAACACCTTGGCGCGTAGGCGGTACATCTGCGCGAGTGCATCGAGACCAAAGCTCTGTTGCGACCCAATCGTGATTTTTGCGTTCATGTCGTCTCCGTGGGTTGGCCCTACCTAATGCGCATAGACGATATGCACTTTGCGTGCAGTGCGTAACTGTCAAGCAAGATAGGTACAAATGCGCGCCGATAATTGGGATGATTCGCGCACCACGTACGGAACCCAGGTGAAACCCATGACGACGATTGGCAGCTATCCAATGGAATCGGACGAATTTGCGCGACCCGTTCGCACCGAAATCGACAGCAACTTTATTCAGGCGTATCGACGAAAAATCCGCGAGAGCCAGAAGGTTTTCTGGTCTCGTTTCGGTGTAACGCAATCGAGAGGCAGTCGCTTCGAGCTCGGTGCGAATATTCCGAAGCCCGTCATGATGTTATTGAGGCTTTACTTCGAGGGGCGGATCACGGACGACGATATCGCGAGCGTCAACCTTCGTCGCCCACCTGCGCATCGTCCGCCGATGTTCAATCGGGATCTATCAAACCCATTCGGGTCGCTTTGACTGCGGCTGCGCTTCGCGAACTCACGCCGAACTTCGTTCGGATGTTCGCCATGTGGAAGTTGACGGTGGCTTCCGAGCAGCCGAAGATCTTCGCGATCTCCCAGGTCGATTTGCCTTGCGCGGTCCATTGCAGGCATTCGTATTCACGCGGCGTCAGTTTCGGTATCAAGGACGCCGTGTGGCTTGCGACGAACCGTTGAGCGGTATCGAACGCCACATCGCGCAGCAACGTGAGCATCGGCAGATACCGCCGCACCTGGTTGTCGAGCTCGCGGGCCGACTGGTCGCCGCATACGAAGCACAGCATGCCGACTTCCTGCTTGGGCCCGTGAATCGGCAACGAGATGCCGGTGCACAGTCCGTGGCGTCGCGCTTCTTCGTACATTTCCTGTTGCCCGCGGTCAGTGAAGAGCGACGACGACCAGATCAGCGGCGCCGTCTGAGTCATGCAGTGCGAAACCGTGGGATCGATCCGCACGAAGGCTCGTTCGTCGTAGGTGTCACGCCAGGCGGAGGCGTAATCGCTGCGTAGGTAAACATCGCTGAAGCGCATGCCGGGCCGCGGTATGACGGCGAACAACGTCTGGTCGAAGCCGCATCGCTTGCCCAGGACCGCGAGCGCATCAAACCAGGATTGCTCGTCGGTTGCCCGCCATAACGGCGCCATGGGCTCGATAAATTGACGCGGCATATGTCCTCGATGACGAAAATGTTACTGCTGTTTCACCCGCATAGGTCGGCATTTTATTCTCCGCCCGTCAAGTATTTTCGCTTGCCGGGAAATCAGGATGGCTTTCGCCTTATTGATGAGATGCAAGGGTATATCAAAAATAGCGCGTTTGAGTAGGGGTTCGATGCAGGGATACGCGGTATCGATTTCAAATTGAATCACTTCATTTCCGGTGTCTCGTAGTAATTAATTTTATGTAGTCTGTGAATTAGATTTTCGACTAAAGAGCGAATCCCAAATGCGGCAATTGGAATTGCGGCCGGACGAGCACGGGCGCGGGGTCGCAAAGCGGGTTGGAATCGGTCACGGATGGCTGGCGACGGCGAGCGCAAAGAGTCGCGCTGCGCTGTCCGCATTGGCGTAGCGCAGCCGTCGGCACGACCTGCCGGTCGGGTTTGCCGCGGTTCGCGAGCGCGTGAAGGCGCGTCGCGTTCGGCGCTCAGGTACGGACGCCGGTGATGTAGTGTTCGAGTTGCTGAATGGTGAATTGCTGATCCGTGATAATTGTTTTCACGAGGTCTCCGATCGAAATCATGCCGATCAGTTGCTCGTTGTCGAGCACTGGCAGGTGACGCATGCGATGCGTCGTCATCAGCGCCATGCACTGCTCCGCGGAATCGACTGGCGTGACGTAGCGGACCTGGCGGGTCATGATGTCGCGCACCGGCGTGGTCTTCGACGAACGGTCCATCAGGACGATTTTCCGGGCGTAATCGCGTTCCGTGACGATGCCTGCGATCTCGGTGCCGTCGAGGACGACGAGCGCACCGATGTGATGCGCGGCCATCATCTTGACCGCTTCGTAGACGGAAGCATCGGCGGTGATGGTGACGACGGGCCGATTTTCGCCGGGTTGGGGCTCGGTTTTCGATTTGAGGATTTGCGCAACGCTCGTCATGGCCGGGGTCTCCGCTCTCGTTCGATGGCAGCCGGGCCCCGTTGGCGGATCGAGCGCCCACGGACGCGGCTGACGAGTGCAGTATAGGCGGTGGAGGCGGCGACCGCCCGAATCGGCCGCCCGCCGGGCCGCGGCGGGCGAATAGCGGTACACTCGCGTTTTGTGCGCGCCATCGTCGGCGCCGGACGTTTTGTCGCATTCCACCCGATTCGAAAGTCATGCCCACGCATTCTGAGCCGCTGCCCGAGGGCGACGGCAGTGAACAACGATGTGTCACGCTCGCCGCCACGGCGACGCTTCCGACCCGCTATGGGACCTTCACGTCATACGCATTCCATGCGGTCGCGGAAAATGCCGAACACCTGGCCCTGGTCATGGGCGATGTGGCGAATCGGCAATCCGTGCTGACGCGGCTTCATTCCGAGTGCCTGACGGGCGACGTGCTCGGCTCCTACCGCTGCGATTGCGGCGAGCAGCTCGACCTGGCGCTACGCTACATCGCGGCGGAGGGGCATGGTGTCCTGCTTTATCTGCGAGGGCACGAAGGGCGGGGTATTGGCTTGTCGAACAAGATTCGGGCGTATGCGCTGCAGGAGCAGGGCCTCGATACCGTCGAAGCCAACCTGGAGCTTGGGTTGCCCGACGATGCGCGCGAGTACGATTCAGCCGCCGCGATTTTGCGGATGCTCAAAGTCACGTCCGTGAGGCTCATGAGCAACAACCCGAAGAAGTTCGATACGCTCGCGAAGCACGGTATTCCGGTTTGCGAGCGCGTCGCGCTCGCAATCCCGGCGCGCGACGAAAACGAGCGCTATATCCGGACGAAGCAGGTCAAGTTCGGGCATTACTTCGAAGAGAACGAATAGTATAGGATTGCATAGGAATGCATCTGTCTGGCTTAATGGGTGTGCGTACAAGTGATTGATTTATAATAATTTTTATTGAGGTTGGTTGATGTGATGGTCGAGATTCTTCCGAATCGTTAAAAATGATCGCCACGTTTTTTCGGCATGAACCGGTTCAATGAATTCGCGTCGCGCTTCATGTTGGCCGGTGACCGGTGGTGCTATCGGGTGAGGTAGTCCCCCCGTGTC
>Ga0157369_10008646_pt1 | contig 11678 bp, 11 predicted proteins | sample C25metaG_FD_113461 | JGI IMG/M metagenome (GOLD analysis project Ga0157369, IMG submission 113461) | Corn rhizosphere microbial communities from Kellogg Biological Station, Michigan, USA - C2-5 metaG | ecosystem: Host-associated > Plants > Roots > Rhizosphere > Soil | place: USA: Michigan... | reverse complement strand
TCGCGGCGGCGCCGATTTCGAGCAGCTCATGGTGCTCGCCGTCTTCCGCTCGAAAGAGCTGCATGAAGGGCTGAAGCGCTTCCCCGGCCGCTCGACCTACAACGTGCTGCGGCCGGAATATAAGGGCTATTGGCAATTCTTCGGCCGCATCGATGTCGGCGAGGGCTGGTTCTTCCATTCGCCCGTGCCCGCCGGCACCACGACCGACAATTATGATTTCCATGGCCTCATCCAGAATGTTGCCGGCTTCCCCTTCAAGGCCGAATTCGATCACGTCGGCTTCTGGGATCTGCGCGTCGCGGTGGCCGAGCGTTATCAGGTCGGGCGGGTCTTCATCGCCGGCGATGCCGCGCATAGCCATCCGCCTTATGGCGGCTTCGGGCTCAACAACGGGCTCGAAGACGTCGTCAATCTCGGTTGGAAGCTGGAGGCGCAGCTCAAAGGCTGGGGCAGCGACAAGCTGCTGCAATCCTATAGCGAAGAGCGCCATCCGATCTTCAAGGAGACAGGCGAGGATTTCATCGCCGGTCGCATCGAATGGGATCGGCAATTTCTCGATCGCTACAGCCCCGAGCGCAATCGCGAGGAGTTCGAGCGCGCCTGGGCCGAGCGCAAGGCCGGCATCAGCGATCGGCTAATGACCTACGAGCCGAATTACGAAGGCTCGCCGGTGATCGCCGGCCCACCCGGCGGCAAAACCACGGCGCATGGCGATCACTCTTATGAATCCCGCGCCGGCCACCACCTCGCGCCCCAGATGCTATCCTCCGGCAAGAACGTGTTCGAGGAGCTCGGCCAAGGCTTCGCACTGCTCGCCTTCGGCGCGTCCGACGCCGATGCCGCCGCTTTTACCGAAGCCGCGCGTGCGCTCAACCTTCCGCTCAAAGTGATCCGCGATACCCAAGCCGGCGGCCGCGAGGCCTATAAAGCGAAGCTGACATTGGTTCGTCCTGACCAATATGTCGTGTGGTGTGGCAATAGCGCGCCGGCCGATACGCGCTCGCTGCTCGCGAAAGCGGTTGGCCGCAGCTAATGCAGTCGCGGCGCGATTACGGTTTGCGTTTAAGGCTCTGCCCCTAAGACGGGCAGAGCCTTTCGCTTTCAGGGCCCGCGCTTGCGGGGTGGCGGTGGGCATGGTCTAATTTTCGCCGGAGGAGCATCGCACCAATCTGATGTTCCCAAGGGGGAGTGATGGACACGATTGCACCGCAAGGTCCGTCGGCGAATACCGATCGTCTCGACGGCTTCGTCCATAAACTCGTGAAGAACGTCTGGTACGTCTGCGCGCAAGCGCGCGAGGTCGAGCATGCACCGCTCGGCCGCCGTATCCTCAACACGCCGGTCCTGCTCTATCGCACCAATGCCGGCAAAGTCGTCGCGCTACACGATGTCTGCCCGCATCGCTACATGCCGATGTCGAAAGGCCGTCTCGTCGGCAACAACATCCGCTGCACCTATCACGGCTCGCTTTTCGACGAGACCGGCAAATGCGTCGAGATCCCGAGCCAAGACACCATCCCGCCGAAATGCTTCCTGCGTTCCTATCCGGTGGTCGAGCGCAAGAACTGGGTCTGGATCTGGATGGGCGATCCGGCGAAAGCCGATCAATCGCTGATTCCCGGCGAGAATTATCTCGGCTTCGGCCATGAGGATTATTCGACCATCGATCACAAATACCGCCTGGTCAAAGGCCGCTATGGCCTCTGCAACGAAAATCTGATCGACGACACACATATCTCGTTCCTCCATCTCGGCCAGTTCGAGAGCGGCAACCGCGTCCATACGATGCCCGAAGTTTCGCAAGAGAAGCCATGGATCCGCTCGCGCTGGTTCGACCAGCATGAGAAGATCAGCCCGTTCTTCCACATGCTGTTTGATGTCGATTACGAGATCGCGCCGCGCGCGCTCGTCGGCCATTTCCATCCGCCGGCGACGCATGTCGTCTGGATCGAGATGTACAATCCGAAAGCGCCGAGTGAGAAGCCGCGTGTGTTGCGCGTCGCGCTCGCCTTCACGCCGGCGACGGAATCGACGACGCATTGGTTCTGGGCGGAATCGCGCAACTTCCACCAGAAGGATCCGGCCTGGGACGCGTTCGCGACCGATACTTCCTGGGCGATCCAGGACCAGGATTTCTATGCCATCGAGGCGATCGAGGCGCTGCTCCAGCAAGGCACCGAGCTGCCGGAAGAGGTCAGTTTCAAGGCCGATGCCGGCATCATGCGGGCGCGCCGTGTCATGAATCAGATCATCCGCGAGGAGTCGGGTGAAAAGGGGATGGGCCAATGAACGCGCTTCTCGACGGTATCGCGCAGCGTATCGGTGCTTGCGCCGGCGAAGATGCGGGCGTCGCCGCGATCTTCAAATTCGATGCCGGCCAGGACGGTGTGCTGGTGCTCGACACGACGGCGAAGCCGGCGACGGTCTCGACCAGTGATCGCCAAGCCGATTGCACGATGAAGATCGCCGCGCCCTTCCTGATGATGGCGGTCGACGGCCGCATGCCGGTCGGCGCTGCTTTCATGAAATTCGTGCGCGGCGTGCAGGGCCAGCCGGGGTTGGCGGTGAAGATTCAGCCCTTCCTGCGCAAGGTCGCGGCGAAGGGGAAGGCTTAACTCCTCCCATCTGCCGCGTCATTGCGAGGAGCAAAGCGACGAAGCAATCCAGTTTGGATCAACAACTGGATTGCTTCGCTTCGCTCGCAATGACGATAATAATAGTAACGTGTACCTATTTCGCGATCGGCGTGCCCGGCAGCACCACCGAGGCCATGTCGATCGGGTGATGGATCAGGTTGAGCTGCCTGCAGATATCGGCCCAGAATTGCAAATCCGAGATCTTGATCGCGAGGGATGGCTGCGGCGGTGACGGATCGCTGTGATGAAAATATTTGAGCGCGAGCTGCTTTGCATCGTCGGGATGCTCGTCAATGAATTTCAGAGCATCGGTAATCGAAGCCCGGAAGCCCTCGATCTCTTTCGGATGCGCCGTGGCCCATTCGCGTGTTGCCGACCAGAAGGTCGCGGCGAAATCCGGACTGACGGCTGATTGAATGTCGACCGATTTGGTGCCGGCGCCGGAGGCGAGAATCCGGTCGAGCATCGGCTGCACGGGGAAGGCTGCGTCGATCTGGCCGTTCTTCAGATTGTCGCCCATCAGCTGGAAGGGAAGCTCGACCACGGTTATCTGGTTGAGCTTCACGCCGCCATCGACCAGCCATTTCTTCATCACCAGATCGAGCGAAGAATTGATCCCGGGATCGGCGATGCGCTTGCCAATGAGGTCGGTCGGCTTGGTGACAGTCACGCCCTTGCGCGTGACCAAGGCCGAATGCGGGTTCGTCTTCTGGATGCGCGAAAGTCCGGCGAAGACGACGAGATCGAGCCCGCCATCTTTGGAGAGCACGAGCACCGGTCCGGTATTGAACGCAATCTGCGCCGCGCCGGAGACCAGCGCTTGCGGCGTCAGCCCGCCATTGGTGAAGGCAGTCATCTGCACATCGAGACCGTGCTTGGCGAAGATACCTTCATCGCGTGCGGTCAGCACCGCGAGGAAGTCCGAGGCAATCCCATAACCGACGGTGATTTTCGTCTGTGCCTGAGTAGCCGGCGCGAGCGCGCCCATGACCAAAACCGCGAACGACAAGCTCGCGAGCGCCCGAAACCTCCCCATATTCTCCTCCGATCTTTTCAAACAACGTGTCGGAAAGGTGGCAATAGAGCCTATCCCGGCGGCATCGCCAAGCGGAAAATCGCGGCTCCGCGGACTTGTTCGCCCTGTTCTTGTTCACGGGACACCAGCACCATACGATGGTGGCGCATGGCAAAGAATCTACGCGGCTTTGTCGATCAGCTCCGCATGCGGGGCGGCGATCTCATCGAGATCGACAAGCCGGTGCAGCCGCATGAATTCGGGATTACCGCGATCCTGAAGCAGCTCGAGGATAGCGGCCGCACACCGGCGGTGCTGTTCAAGCATCCGACCGATCTCGAAGGCCGCCCGAGTGAATTCTCGATCCTCGCCAATATTCACGCGTCGCGCGCGCGTTGCGCGAGGATGTTCGATGTCGATCCGGCGACGCCGAATTATGAACTCAGCCTCGCCTATGCGCGGATGATGAAGGAGACGATCGCGCCGCAAGTGATCGCGCCATCCGAGGCTCCGGTGCGGGAGGTCGTGTGGCAGGGCAGCGAGGCCGATGTCCGCCGCCTGCCGATCGCCAAGCATTTCGAGATGGATCTCGGCCCCACGCTGACGATGACGCACGTCATGCGCTCGCTGCGGGGCTTCTACGACATATCCTTCGCCAAGACGTTCTATAAATGGGATCCGCAGCGGATGGTGGTGTCCATCCAGACGCGCGATCTCAACCGCATGGTCAAGGAATATGAGGAGCGCGGCGAGCCGGCGCCGATCATCAATGTGCTCGGCCATCATCCTGCTTTTCATCTTGGCAGCCTCGCACATAACAAGCCGGGCAGCGACGATTACGAAATGGTCGGCTCGTTCCTGCGCGAGCCGCTGCGGCTGACGCCCTCGGTCACCTGGGGCGATCGCTTCATGGTGCCGGCCGACGCCGAGCTGATCATCGAAGGCGAGATTCCGCCGGGCCGGCGAGAGATCTGCGATCCCTTCGGTGAAGTGCCGCGGCTTTATCAGGCGCAATGCTTGCGGCCGGTCTTCCAGGTGAAGGCGATCACCTTCCGCCGCGGCGCCATCTTGCAGGATATCTTCGCCGGCTTCCGCGACAGCTTCCCGCTGAATGCGATATCGACCGAGGCCTCGCTCGAGAATTTGTTGCGGCCGCACTTTCCCCATCTGCATGCGATCCACCTGCCGGATTCCGGCAGCGGGCTGCTCGCGGCCTATATCGCGGTGAAGGACATCCAGCCGGGTCAGGCGGAAGAGATCGGCCGCATGGCCTTCATCGACACGCCGGTGCTGCACACGGTGGTCGTTGTCGATGCCGATATCGACGTCTTCAACGAGACCGAAGTGCTGTGGGCCTTACACACTTACGCCAATCTGGCGCGCGGGGTCCAGATCTATGGCGGCAAATTCGCGCCGCATGTCGCTTACAATCCGAGCTTCGCGCCGACCAATTGGGGCGGCAAGGTCGTGATCGACGCGACGCGGCCAAGCGATTTCGCTTTCGGCCTGCGTTCGCAAGTACCGAAAGAGGCGATCGAACGGATGCGGCTAACCGATTACGTGCCGCCCTCCAATCACGATTAGCGGATAGACGGCGATGGAGCGCATCTTCTGGGCCGAATGCTGCAAATGCCATGGCAAATTCTATTGCAGCTATCGCGAGATGCGGCATATCGGCGTGAAGCTGATGTGTCCGTTCTGCCGCGCCGAATTTCTGCCCGAGGAGGCGGCCTCGATCGACGATCGCTGGATCGACGAGCGCGCATCGTCGCAGGGCTCGGGATAGACGCTCTCTCAGCGCGCGCGTTTTTGTTTGCGCCGCGGCGTCACTGAGCTGCGCGCGAGCTTCGGCATCCCGGCATAGCGGGCGTGATGCTCGACGAGCCGCGCGAGCAGGCGCTCGAATTGCGCTTGCTCGGCGGCGCTGAAAATATCGAAAGCGCGGCGCTCGGCCTTGCGCGCGCTCGTCTCGATCTCGCCGAGGATGCGTTTGCCGGCGCGCGTTAGGTGGAGCGCGTTCGAGCGCCGATCGGCGATGCCGGCGCGGCGGGCGACGAGGCCTTTATCCTCCAGCCGATCGACGACGCCGGCGAGGGTGGAGCGATCGACGCCGAGCGCGTTGCAGACGCCGATTTGATCGATCCCCGGCTCGAGCGAAACGACGTTGAGGATGCCATATTGCAAGCCGGTCAAGCCGAAGCTTGCCGTCTCCTCATCGAAGATCGCTGCGGTGATGCGATGGAGCTGGCGCGCGAGAAAGCCTGGGCGGGTGTAAATCCGCTCGCCGAGAACGCGGTCCAGCGTCGCGCTTACCTTCGGTTTTCTGGCCATACGCAGCGTTTCCTGAATTGATCCGTGTCCGGACGATCGGCTTGAACCGGGTCCCGTTCCGTGCCACCCTCATAGCATAGCTCACCCTAGCGCGTGAGCGAGCCGAGGAAGCGCATGCTGACGCAAGACGATAATCGCCTGCTCACCGAGACGGGCGCCGGAACACCCGGCGGCGAATTGCTGCGCCGTTATTGGATGCCGATCTGCCCGGTGGCCGAGCTGACCGCGGAGAAGCCGAAGAAGCGCGTCCGTCTCATGGGCGAGAATCTCGTTCTCTTCCGCGACGGCAACGGCAAGATCGGGCTGATCCGCGAGCAATGCGCCCATCGCCGCGCCTCGCTCTATTTCGGCTTCGTCGAAGAGGACGGGCTGCGCTGCCCTTATCATGGCTGGAAATACGCGACCTCGGGTCAATGCATCGAGCAGCCTTTCGAGCCCAAGGGCAGCGTACTGAAGGATGAGGCTTGCGTGCCGTCTTATCCGGTCGAAGCGCTCTGCGGCATTCTCTTCGCCTATCTCGGTCCGCTGCCGGCGCCGCTGCTGCCGCGGTGGGAGACCCTGGTCAGCAAATCGGGCTCGCGCTCGATCACCGTGCTGCCGATCCACAATTGCAATTGGCTACAGGCGCAGGAGAACTCGGTCGATCCGGTTCACACTTATTATCTCCACGCGCATATGCTGATGCATCAGCCGAAGGCCGATGCGCGGCTCAAGAGCTCGGCGGCTTATTTCCACCGCCCGATCCAGAACATCGATTTCGAGCTGACGCGTGAGGATGGCTGGACCGGCATCCGCAAGATCCGCACCTATGGCGGCAATCTCGCCGAGCGCGAGGTCGGCCATCCGGCGATCTTCCCGAATATCCTGATCGTGCCGCAGGAAAAGAACGAGCTGGTTACGCATTGGCGCGTGCCGGTCGACGACACGCACACCTATATCATCTGGCTGCATTTCGCGCCGACAAGCGACGGCAGCGCAGTCGAGCAGGCCGATACGGATATTCCGGTGACCTATCTGCCGCATCCGCGCGCGCCCGATGGCGAATACGACCTCACCGATTTCCCGCAGCAGGATCTGATGGCCTGGGAGACACAGGGCCCGGTCTTCGATCGCAGCCAGGAGCTGCTCGGCACGACCGATCGCGGCATCGTCCTGTGGCGCAATCTGCTGCGCCAGCAGATCGAGCGCGTGCAAGCGGGCAAAGAGCCCGACGGGATGATCCGCGATCCGCAGATCAATAAGATGATTTCGCTTAATATCGAGAAGCACCGGCAGACGCGCTTCGAGCGCGAGCTCGCCGCCGCCAAATAGCGGCCAAATAGCGGGAGGGAACATGGCATCCGAATTGCGCGTCGGCGTCGCGGGTCTTGGCTCGGCCGCGGCGCAAATCCTGCCGGCTTTCACGAATGTCGAGGGCGTGCGGCTCGGCGCTGGCGCCGATATCCGCGCCGAGGCGCGCGACAATTTCAAGAAGCGCTTCGATCTGCCGGTTTTCGATACCGTCGAGGCGATGTGCCGCTCCAAAGACGTCGACGCGGTGTGGATCGCGACGCCTAATCTCGTCCATTGCGAGCACACCGTCGCCGCCGCCGACAACGGCAAGCATGTGATCTGCGAGAAGCCGACCGCGGTGTCGCTCGAGGAGTGCGATCGCATGGTCGCGGCGGCCGAGCGCAGCGGCGTCAAATTCATCCAAGGCCATTCGAAGATTTTCGATTCGCCGATCCGCGCGATGGGCAATCTCATCGCCAGCGGCAAGCTCGGCCGCGTCATCCAGATCAATAGCTGGAACTTCAACGACTGGCTGCAGCGGCCGCGTTTGCCGCCGGAGATCGACACGAGGCTCGGCGGCGGGCTCGTCTTCCGCCAAGGCCCGCATATGGTCGATATCGTGCGCTTCGTTGGCGGTGGCATGGCGAAGACAGTGCGCGCCGTCACCGGCCGGCACGACCCGAATTTCGACACGGAAGGCAATTTCACCGCGCTGGTCACGTTCGAGAACGGCGCGGTCGCGTCGATGGGCTTCAACGGCTACGGCTATTTCGACGTCACCGAGCTGACCTGGCTGATCGGTGAGGGTGGCCAGCAGGCAAGCACCGATCCGCGCCTCAAGAAGGCGAAGCCGCGCCGCACCGGCTCGACCGGCCAGCAAGAAAAGACCGATTACATCCTCTCTGGCGATCAGGCGCATGCGCGCAATTTCGCCGAGCGGAAGATGCCGTTCTTCGGGCTGACCGTCGTAAGCTGCGAGCGAGGCATCATTCGCCAATCGCCGGACGGGCTTTACGTCTATACCGAAAATGGCTGCGAGGAAGTCGCGGTGCCGCCGCATCATGGCCGCGCCGCCGAGCTCATCGAGCTGCGCGATGCGCTCGCCGGCAAGCGCGATCCGTTCCCGGACGGGCGCTGGGGCCGATCGACGCTCGAGCTTTGCATGGCCATGCTCGAATCATCGAAAGCGCAGCGCGAAATTCCGCTGACGCGGCAAACGCCGGTCCCGCACTGATCGGCGCGTTGGGGGGAGAATGATCCGTAAACTATTCACAGCGCTGCTGGTTGTTCTGCCGGCTTGGGTTGGGCCGGCGGCCGCGCAAAGCTGGGACGATGTCCTCAAAGCGGCGGTCGCCGAGGGCGAGGTCGATGTTCATGGCGGTCCGGGCAAATCCTATGAGCAGGTGCTGACCACCGGCTTCAAGGCGGCCTATCCCAATATCAAGCTGGTCTTCGTCGGCACCAGCGGCCGTGACGTGATCTTGCAGATCACGCGCGAGCGCGAGGCGGGTCTTTACAAATGGGATGTCTATGTCGGCGGCACGCCATCGATCTTGCAGACCCTAAAGCCGGCAGGCGCTTTCGCGCCGCTGCGTCCGGCGCTGATCCTGCCGGAAGTCACCGACGACAAGGCGTGGCGCGACGGCTTCGACGCCGGTTGGATGGACAAGGAGAAGAAATTCACCTTTGCCTTCGATTACACCTTCAGCCCGCTGGCGATGGTCAATTGGGATGTCGTCTCGCATGACGATCTCAAATCCTTCGCGGACCTGCTGAAGCCGCAATTCGCCGGCAAGATCGTGTGGGACGATCCGCGTCTCCCGGGGCAGGGCTTGCTGACCGGCCAGGTGTTCTTGAAGAATTTCGGCGCCGAATTCCTGCAAAAGCTCTATTCGACGCAAAAGATCGTTTTCATCGCCAATCGCCGCCAGGAAGCGGAAGGGGTCGTGCGCGGCACGACGCCGATCGGCATGGCGGCGCCGGTCGACGAGATCGGCCAGTTCCAGGCGCAAGGCCTCGGCCAGAACATCAAGCCGTTCAACGGCGATGTCAAAGCGCTGTCCGGCGACACTGGCTTCGGCACGGTGTCGCTGATGGACAAGGCGCCGCATCCCAACGCGGCCAAGATCTACATCAACTGGCTGCTGTCGAAAGCCGGGCAGTCGGATTGGGGCAAGGTGCTGCGCAACAGCCGCCGCCTCGACGTGCCGCCGGGCAATCCGAGCGAAGTGCCGCCGCCCGGCATGCCCTATTCGAATCTTCAGGCTGAAGACCAGATTCCGATCCGCAGCCAGGTCGTGGATATCGCGACGAAGAGCATTCCCACTGGCAGCAGATAAACTGGCAGCAAAAATAAGGAGCACAAGATGAGCGAGATCGATGAACTCCGCGAGCGTGTCGCACAAGCCTGCCGCGTGCTCGGCAAGCTCGGTCTCGCCGACGCCGCGACCGGCCATATCAGCGCGCGCATTCCCGGGACGGATCGCGTTCTTATTCGCGCGCGCGGGCCGGGCGAACTCGGCGTGCGCTTTACCACGGCGGATCAGGTGGTCGAGGTCGGGCTCGACGGCAAGGTCATCGGAAGTGTCGGCCAGGGTCTCGAAGCGCCGATCGAGGTGTTCATTCACACCGCCGTCTATCGCAAGCGCCCGGACATCCAGTCGGTAGTGCATGTTCATCCGCCGACCGTGGTGCTGTTCACCATTTGCGATAAGCCGCTGCTCCCGCTCTATGGCGCCTTCGATCCCTCCGGCGCGCAGATCGCGCTCGCCGGCGTGCCGACCTATCAGCGCAGCATCCTGATCAGCAATCCGAAGCTCGGCGACGATCTCATGCAGGCGATGGGCGATTCGAAAGTCTGCCTGATGCGCGGCCATGGCATCATCAGCGCCGGACGCAGCGTCGAGGAAGCGGCGCTCGAGGCGATCACGCTGAACAACCTCGCGGAGATGAACTACCGCGCGCAGCTTCTCGGCAATCCGCGGCCGATCCTGCCCGAAGACCAAGAAGTGTTCCGCGAGATGGCAAAGGCCGGCAAGGGCCGCAACGAGGGCCTCTCCGGCAACAAGCCGAGCGGCCGCGCCGCCGCGCTCTGGCGCTACTATCTCGCGCTGACGGATAGCTGACCCGGTTCGGCGACGGGCCGGTCAGTCGATCTTGGCGGTCTGATCGGAATAATTGATCGTGACGTTGATCGAGCCTTCGTTGAGGCTCCAGCGATAGAGCTTGTATTTGCGCAAGCCTTTCTTGTGGAACACATCGCCATCGAGAATCTTGCGCGCGTCCTCGAAGGATTTGGCGCGAATGATGAACATGCCGCGTGTCGGCTTGTCCTTGCCTTCATCCTGCAACGGGCCCGCGCCGAAGAGGATGTGCTTGCGCTCCATCTCGATCTGGCCGTGAATATGAGTCTCGAGATGCTCGGCAAGGCCCGGCCCGCCCAGCGGCTCCGTCACCGCGATATAAAGCTCTTTGTGCAGCAGCCCGGCCATGATCTGGTCGAAGGGCTTTTCGTTCTCGGCCATGTCGTCTCTCTCCTTTTTGGTTGGATGTGTTACGGTGCGGCTGCGCCGCGGATTCGGTCGATGAGCGTGAGCGGCTGGGCGGGTATCGCATCGCCACGCCAGGCGACATAGCCGTCGGGCCGCACCAGCACCAGCTTGCGCTCGTAAAGTCGGGCGGCTTCGGCGTTGTCGATCATGTGGATGTCGAGCGGCACGCTGCGGCTGAGCGCGGCCTCGCGCAGCGGCGTGGCATCGGGCGCATCGCCGCCAAAGCGCAGCAGCACATAATTGCGGCCGAACAGATCGAGGATCGAGACGCCGGACCGCAGCCAGAGATGCGGTGCGCGCGAGCCCGGCCGCGTGGTTGGCGTATAGTCGTAAGTGTCGTCGGCGGGGCGGGGTGTGCCGTCGGGCATAGTAATCGGCGAGTTCTCGTAGATCGCGCCGAGATGGATGCCCCAGCGGTGCCAGACGCGGCTGCCGGTGAATTCGCGCTCCAGCCGCTCGCGCACCCGCTGGCGCAGCGCATCACCGGTCGGCGTCGGCGCGGCGATGTGCGTCAGGTCGATATTGCTTTTGAGGCGGCGCAACTCCTTCATCGCCTCTTCGATGACGCGCTCGCAAACCGGGATGCGCTCGCTCTCATAGCTGTCGAGCAGCGCGGGCGCGGCCCAGCCGCGGATCACCGCTTCGAGCTTCCAGCCGAGATCGGCGGCATCGCCGATGCCGGTATTCATGCCGAAGCCGCCATTCGGCGGATGGACATGCGCGGCGTCGCCGGCGAGGAACACGCGACCCCGGCGGAAGCGGTCGGCGATCAGGGCGCGCCGACTCCACGGCACGCAAGACACGACCTCGAAGGGGAAATCCCGGCCGGCGAGGCGGCGGATCACGCGATCGACCTCGCTCGGCGTCAGCGAT
>Ga0157369_10008644_pt1 | contig 11680 bp, 11 predicted proteins | sample C25metaG_FD_113461 | JGI IMG/M metagenome (GOLD analysis project Ga0157369, IMG submission 113461) | Corn rhizosphere microbial communities from Kellogg Biological Station, Michigan, USA - C2-5 metaG | ecosystem: Host-associated > Plants > Roots > Rhizosphere > Soil | place: USA: Michigan... | reverse complement strand
CGCGCGGCCGGATTGCACGGCTTCAGTGGGTGCCGGTCGCATGAGCGATCAACTCCTCTTCGGTCAGATGCTCGAGCGTCAGCGTGGCTTGCAGGCGTCCCGCGCGCATCACGGCGACGCGGTGGCACAAGCCGATCAGCTCGATCAGTTCGGATGAAATGACGATCACCGCGCGGCCCTGCGCGGCGAGACGATGGATCAGGAAATAGATATCGCGTTTCGCGCCGACATCCACGCCGCGAGTCGGCTCGTCGAGCACGATCACATTCGGCTCCGGCTGCAGAAATTTGGCGAGCGCGAGCTTCTGCTGATTGCCGCCGGAGAGCATGCGCGCGCGGCTCGACAGATCGCCGGTGCGAATGCCGAATTCGCTCACGGCTTTCGTCAACGCGGCGCGCCCCGCCTTCATGTCGAGCAGCGGATGCGCGTAGCGTTCGAGCGTCATCAGCGTGACGTTGTCCTGCAGGCTCAGGTTCACGTGCAGGCCTTTGCCCTTGCGATCCTCGCTCAGATAGGTGAGGCCGTGGTGCATCGCGTCGCGCGGACTCTTCAGATCGGCGGGACGGCCGGCCATCTCGATGCGACCCGCCGTGCGTTTGCGCAGGCCGATGATCGCTTCGAACGCCTCGGTGCGGCCCGCGCCCACCAGTCCCGCGAAACCGAGCACTTCGCCCGCGCGCACGTCGAAGCTCAGGTCCTCCACCCAGTCCGGCACGACGAGGCCTTGAACCTTCAGTGCGACCGGCGCGTCGGCGGGCACGGTGATTTTCTCGGGGAACATATCGGACACGTCGCGCCCGACCATCAGGTTCGCCATCTGCTGCCGCGCGAGTCCGGCGGTTTCGCTGCGGGCGACGAAGCGGCCGTCGCGCATCACGATCACTTCGTCGGTAATGCGCTCCACTTCGTCGAGCTTGTGCGAAATGTAGATGATGGTCACACCGTCGGCCTTCAGCTTCGCCATTAGCGTGAAAAGGCGCTCGGTTTCAGAAGGCGTGAGCGTGGCCGTCGGTTCGTCCATGATGAGCAGGCGCGCGCGGCGCGACAGCGCCTTGGCGATCTCCACCATCTGCTTTTCCGCGACGATCAGTTCGCGCACCTTCGTGTCCGGCGCTTTCTCCAGACCGACCTGCGCGAGATAACGGGCGGCCTCGGTGTTCATCGCCGCATCGTCGACGAACCAGCCGCGCTTCTTTTCATGGCCGAGGTACATGTTCTGCGCGATCGTCAGATGCTCGGCGAGATTGAACTCCTGGTGAATCAGCACGATGCCTTGCGCTTCGGCATCGCGCGAACCGGTGAACTGCTGCGGGTGGCCGTCGACCAACAAGCTGCCCGACGTGGCGGTTTCATAGCCGGCGAGGATTTTCATCAGCGTCGATTTGCCCGCGCCGTTCTCGCCGAGCAGTCCGTAGATGCGTCCCGGCGCCAACTCGAAGCTCACGCCGTGCAGCACGCGCACGGGGCCGAAGTCTTTGCGAATATCGTCGAAACGGATCGCGAGGCTCATGACTCAGGCGCTCCCGCGAATCACGAGCCGGTGCGGCAACAGCACGCCCGGCACGTTCGCCAATGGATTGGCGAGCCGCTGCAGCAACAGCCGCGCGGCGGTTTCGCCCAGCTCGCGCATGGGCTGCGCGATGGTGGTGAGGGGCGGATCGATCTGCGCGGCAAGCGAGATATCGTCGAAGCCGACCACCGCGATATCGTCGGGCACACGCTTGCCGACGCTGCGCAAGCCGTGAATCACGCCGATCGCGAGCGTGTCCGAGACCGCGAAGATCGCGCTCGGCGCGTGCGGCTGATTCATCAGCGTGGCCGCGGCCGAGGCGCCCGCTTCGTAATCGAGGCTGTTCAGGTTCATGCGCCAGCATTCGTCCGGCGTGATGCCCGCTTCGGTCAGCGCATCCAGATAGCCCTGCTGACGCTGGCGCGCGTACAGGTAATCGACATCGGAATTGATCAGGCCGATGCGGCGGTGGCCGCGCGCAAGCAGGTGCCGGACGGCGTCGCCGGCGGCCCGGTAGTTGTCGATGCCCACGTACGGCACGCCCATCGCCGGGTCGAACTCGCAGCACGCAACCCACGGCAGCGCGCCCGAGGCCTCGCCGAGCGCCTGCTGGATGGTGGCCGGATCGAGACAGATCGCGCCATCCGCGCGGCGGCGGCGCAGCAGATCGAAGTAGCTGCGCTCGCGCCCCGGATCGGCGCCCGTGTCGCACAGCAACATGAAGTAGCCGTGCTGGCGCGCCACGCTGTCGATGCCGCGCACGATCTCCGCGTAAAACGGGTTGCCCACGTCCGGAACCATGGTCAGCAGCAGGCGGCTCTCCGCCGTGCGCAGGTTGCGCGCGAGTTCGTTGACGCGGTAGCCGCTGGCGTCGATGGCGGCCAGCACCTTGTCGCGCGTGGCGGGCCGCACGTTCTCGTGGCCGTTCAGCACGCGCGACACCGTGGCCACCGAAACGCCCGCCTGCTCGGCGACGCCGGCAATCGAAATGCCTTCGGCCGCGCCGCGCGCCGGCCGGCCGCCGGGCTGGGGACGCGCCTCGGACACCACTGCGGGAGCCTTGCTGGACGTCGATCTGGACAAGTGAACTCGCCTCGAAAATGTAATCGATTACATTCTTGAGCGATCGATGCAGGAAGCGCAAGGCCCGATCGCTAGGGATTAACACGGGGGCCGGCGTGACCCCGCAGCGCCGCATTCCGGTCTGGCGGCGGGCGGCGCCCTGCCCGCCCGAGCGCGGATCGGCATGGTCATTTGGTACAATCCCGCAGTTACCCTGACGTGCCTTGCGTGCCGAGTTGTCGTGCGAGGCCACCGGTCAGTGGCACATCGCAAACTCGCCAAACCACAGAGCCGAATCCACCATGAACATCGAGCAAGCGCGTTTCAACATGATCGAACAGCAGATCCGCCCCTGGGAAGTGCTCGACCAGGACGTGCTGAATTTGCTGTCGATCGTCAAGCGTGAGAACTTCGTCCCCACCGTCTATCGCGACCTGGCCTTCGTCGATTTCGAAGTGCCGCTGCCGGCCGGTCAGCACATGCTGGCGCCGCGCGTCGAAGCGCGCGTGCTGCAGGAACTGGCGGTGAAGAAACACGAAAGCGTGCTCGAAATCGGCGCGGGCTCGGGTTACATGGCCGCGTTGCTCGCGCACCGCGCGCAGCACGTGCTGACGGTCGACATCGAACCCGAACTGGCGGAACTGGCGAAAACCAACCTGATCGCCAACGGCGTGCTGAACGCCGAAGTCGCCACCGGCGACGCTTCGCGCGGCTGGGCCGGCGCCGCGCCGTACGACGTGATCTGCGTGTCGGGCGGCCTGCCGGTGCTGCCGCAGGAAATTCTCGATCAACTGAAGATCGGCGGCCGTCTGGCGGCGTTCGTCGGCACCGCGCCGGTCATGAAGGCGCAGATCATCACGCGTATCGACGAGAAGCAGTACCGCATTGCCGACGTGTTCGAAACGTATGTCGAGCCGCTCATCAACGCGGTGCAGCCGTCGCGTTTCAAGTTCTGATTGACGCATTGATCCGGACGGCCGGCATGGCCGCCGTCCTCTGAATTGAACTGGATGTCCTGCTGATGCAAAACCTGACCGCTCCGGCGCTCGCCGAATGGCTCGCCGACACCTCGCGCCCCGCGCCCGTCCTGCTCGACGTGCGCGAGCCGTGGGAAATCCAGACGGCGTCCATCGCCGGCGCCGTGTCGATCCCCATGCGTGAGATTCCCGCGCGCAGCGAAGAACTCGACGACGACGCGCAAATCGTCTGCGTCTGCCACCACGGCGCGCGCAGCGCCCAGGTCGCGATGTTCCTCGAGTCGCGCGGCCATACCAACGTGTTCAATCTGCAAGGCGGAATCGACGCGTGGTCGCGTCAGGTGGATCCGTCCGTTCCGACCTACTGATCGATCAGCCGCAATGAGGTGTTAGTGCGGCCGTGAGGAGCGGCTGCTCTAATACTTGCTTGCGAGCCTCCGCGTTACGCCGACGGGCCAACGGCCTTTCCGCGCTTCTCCCGCCTCTCCCGCCTCTCCCGCTTCCAGCTTGCGCCCTCTGGCGCAGAGCTAACGTCACGCTTTCATTGCGCTGCTTCGCGCGTTCTCTTCGGAAATTTCATACGGTTTCCTGAACATCTCACAGGCACCATGCTTCGACCTTTCTTGGGGAAGCAATCTGATGAGATTCTTGAAGATCGCGATGCTGGCCGCAACCTTGCTGCCGCTTATGTCGCATGCAACGTTGGGCGGCGCGCCATCCGCCGGCACATCCTCTGCGCCACTGCTGCGCGCCGTACCGCAGTCCGCCGTCGCGACACCGGCTCAACCGGCGAACGCAGCGCGCTACTCCCTGCACCAGTCGATCGACGCCAACGGCGTGACCCTTCGCGAATACGTCCTGCCCGGCAACGTCGTGTTCGCGGTCTCGTGGGACGGCCCCATCCGTCCTGATATGGCAGCGCTGCTCGGCAGCTATTTCCCGAACTTCGTCAACGCCGCGCAAAGCCGCACGCGCGGCACCGGGCCATTGGTCGACGGCAACGACGATTTCCGGGTCGAGTCCACTGGTCGCCTGGGACGCTTCAGCGGCATGGCCTGGTTGCCTCGCCTGATGCCTGCCGGCGTCGGTCCGGGCGATCTGCAATAAGGCAGGCGTCGAGCTATGAGAAAACAAACCATGAACGCATTGAAGAAGACACTCTGGCTGGCGGCGGCCATTGCGGGAGTCGCGCTTTCCGCATGCGGCGGCGGCGGAAACGCCAGCGGCAACCAGAGCGGCAACTCGATCGGCTGGAACGCCACCCCTGACTGGATCCCACCACCCAACGGCTCAGGCGGTTCCGGCAACTCCGGCAATTCGGGTAACGCGACGCCCCCGGCCACCGGCGACAACACGGTGCCGGTTAGCGTCGACGCCTCGACGGGCAACGTGAACCGGTTATTGGCATCGGTCACGGTCTGCGTGCCGGGCGCCCAGAGCGCGCAGGTCGCGAGCCAGTGCGTGAGCGTCGACAAGATGCTGGTCGATACCGGCTCGACCGGCGTGCGCATTGCAGCTCGCGCACTCCCCACGCTGGCTCGTCAGTTGCTCACGCAAGCGGGCGCGGTCGACGATCCGGTCGGCTCCGCGCCGATTGTCGAATGCATGCCGTTTGCCTCGGGTTTCACGTGGGGTTCGGTCAAACGCGCGGACATCACGATCGGCAGCAAGACGGCGAGCAATATTCCGATCCAGCTGATCTCCGATGGTGCGTTCGCCGTCCCCGACGATTGCGTTGCACACGGCGGCGGCGACATGGGCGCCGCCCTCGACGCCATGGGCGTGAACGGCATTCTCGGCATCGACAACTTCACGAGCGATTCCGCGGACGCGGTCACTACTGCGATACCCGGCAACTACTATTACTGCCCGTCGCAAAACCGTTGCATCAGCACGCGCGTGCAGGCGAGCCAGGAAGTCATGAACCCGGTTGCAGGATTCGCGAGGGACAACAACGGCACGGTCATCCGCCTGCCCGCAGTGCCGGCCGGCGGCCAGGCCAGCGTTACTGGCCTGTTGGTGTTCGGCGTCGGCACGCAGCCGAACAATGCGCTGCCGCCCAATGCCACCGTCGTTGCAGTGGACAAATACGGCACGTTCACGACGCAGTACCAAGGGCGCGTGTTCAATCGCAGCGCGATCGACAGCGGCACCTTGAGCTACGCTTTCCCCGATAGCGCCATCCCCGTATCCGCCGCCGGCTTATACACGCCGACGGGCACGTTGAACCTGAGTGCCACCATCGACCCCACCAACGGAAAAGGCTCGCCGCTCCAGATGCCATTTTCGGTCGGCAACGCCGCCAGTCTCATGGCGAGCGGTTACGCAGCGTTTAACAACATTGGTCAGTACTTCTCGAATAGCCACAACAATATGTTCTTGTGGGGGCTGCCGTTCTTCTATGGCCGCGACGTCTACACCGTGATTGGAAACGCGAAGGTCGGCAACCAGACTGGGCCGTTCGTCGCGTTCTGACGACTGAGCGCCCAACTGAGACAGGAGGCGTTGCACTGGCGCAGCACCTCCTTACGCCATTTCCGATTTTTCATTCAGACTTTTCCGGCAATCCCAATAACGCCCCGCTGGCACCATGCTCCGACCTGTTTCCTGGAGCAATGTGATGAATTTTGTGAAGGTCGCACTGGCCGCTGCGGCACTGTTACCGCTCGCGTCTTATGCGGCGTTGGGCGGTGCGCCCAATGCAGGGGCGGCGCCGCAACTGTTGCTCCGCGCGGCGAGCTCTAACGCTGCTTCCGCTTCCGTGGCTTACACCGTGCACCCGTCGCGTGACCCCAATGGTGTGACGGTGCGCGAATACGTGCTGCCGTCGAACGTCGTGTTTGCGGTCACGTGGGACGGCCCGGTGCGGCCGGATATGAGCGCGTTGCTCGGCAGCTATTTCCCCAGCGCGGTTGCCGCCAGCGCAGTGCGGGCTCGCGGCACGGGTCCGTTGATCGAGCGCAATGGCGACTTCCAGATCGAGTCGGCGGGCGCGCCGGGACACGCCTCCGGCAAGGCATTCCTGCCGCGCCTCGTCCCCGCCAATGTTCGCGTGGAAGATCTGCAATGAAGCGGCGGATCGAGCCACGAATCACAAGAAACATGAAAACACTCAACCAATCCCTTTGTTGCGCCATCCTGACTGCCAGTGTCGTTCTGTCCGCCTGTGGCGGTGGCGGTGGAGGCGGTGGCGACAGCAGTGACCCGAATGCGACGCAGGACAAGGGCAACCCGGCGCCGGGCCTTGCGCCTGCGCCAAGCTCCGCTTCGAGCCAAACTCCCACGCAGACTCCAAGCCCGACACCGACGCCCGAGCCGAAGCCCAGTCCGATGCCGCGTCCGACACCAACTCCTACACCGACACCGACTCCAATTCCAATTCCGACTCCGACTCCGACTCCGACTCCGACTCCGACATCGACACCAACGCCGACTCCAACTCCAACTCCGACTCCAACTCCAACTCCAATTCCGACTCCGACTCCGACTCCGACACCATCGCCATCGCCATCGCCATCGCCATCGCCTTCGCCAACGCCATCGCCATCGGCCGACGTCAACACCGTCCCGATCACCGTCGAACGATGGACGGGAAATTACGCCAACCAGCCCTACGTAACCGTCACCATCTGCATCCCTGGTGTGCAGGGCGCGAGCCAATGCGCAACGATCGACCACATGCTGGTCGACACCGGTTCGGCAGGCGTGCGTGTGCTGGCGAGCGCGTTGGGCCCGGTGCTCTCGGGTCGTTTGCCGGCGCAAACCGGCGCCACCGACGATCCCACCAGCGGAGCCCCGATTGCCCAATGCGCGCAGTTTGCGTCAGGTTATGCGTGGGGGCCGATCAGGCGCGCCGACGTAACGATCGGCGCCAAGGCAGCAGGCAACCTGCCGATCCAGGTGATCGGCGACAGCGTGTATGCCACGCCCGCGGATTGCGCATCGGTGGGGCTCGGGAACATCGGCACGGTGACCGATCTCGGCGCCAATGGCGTGGTCGGCATCAGTTCCGCGGTACGCGACTTTCCGCTCGCGGCCCAATATGCCTTGTCGGCCACTTACTACTACTGTCCGTCCACGGGTTCGTGCAAAGGCACACGCGTGCCGCTCGACACGCAGGTCATGAATCCCGTCGCCAACTTCACTTCGGACAACAACGGCACGATCATCCGTCTGCCTGCCCTGCCTGCGGGCGGCCAGCCAAGCGCCACCGGCGAACTGGTGTTCGGCATCGGCACCCAGCAGAACAACAGGTTGCCGTCGAATGCCAACATCATTGCGCTCGACGGCAACGGCTTCTTCACGACGGCGTACAAGGGCTCGCTGTTCGGAAGGGGGGTGATGGATAGCGGGTCGAACACGAACACCTTCCAGGATCGCTCGATCCCGTTCGACTCGTGGGGACGTTACACGCCGTCGACCGCGCTCAGCCTGTCCGCCATACTCAAACCCAACGGCGGAGCGGCGGCGTCCGCAACCGTACCGTTCCAGGTAGCCAATACGGCCAACCTGATGAACGGCCAATACGCAGCACATGACGATCTGGCCGTCTATACGTCCCTTTCCAGTTACTTTATCTGGGGCCTGCCGTTCTTCTTCGGCCGCGACGTCTACACCGCTTTGAACGGCACCCGGGTTGGCGCGCAGACCGGCCCCTTCGTCGCGTTCTGAACTCGGCGATCTAATCGATAAGGCCGGCGCCCCGCAAATCGCCGGCCTTCTTTCATACCGCGGTCTCCGAAACGCCGCGCTACTAGTCCACCGCCCTCAACACCTCGGCCACCGCTCCACAGAATCTCCCCCGATCTGCGCCTCCTCGACGATCAACGGCGGCGAGAACGCCAGGATATCACCTGTATAGCGAGACGGCTCATGCACAAAGGCGCAGCGGAGATGCACCGTCGACGCCCGTTGGCGGATACCCACGCTTCGTTGCGGCGCGGCGCGCACCTGAACGAGGCGCATGGTTCGATCCTGCACCAATTTCGCGCCGCAATCCGCATGAACCGGCCAGCCGGTAGCCGCGATGCAGCATGCCATGCACGACCTTCGAGTCGAATTTACTGCATGGCATGTCGCTTGCAGTACACAAGCGGCAAGTCATGCGGGATAAGCCCTGCTGGCTGAAATCGACGCCCATAAACAGTCACCATCAATGGCAAGGGGATATACATGAAACGTCGCAGTCTGTTGAAGTTCGGCTCCATGTCGGGCGCGCTGGCGCTTGCTGGTCAGGTTCCGTTCGCCCATGCGCAGTCGGGTAGCGGCCCGATCAAGGTAGGTATCCTGCATTCGCTGTCGGGCACGATGGCGATCTCGGAGACTTCCCTCAAAGACACCGCGTTGATGACCATTGCGGACATCAACAAGAACGGCGGCGTAATGGGCCGTCAACTGGAGCCGGTGGTGGTCGACCCGGCGTCGAACTGGCCGCTCTTCGCCGAGAAAGCGCGTCAGCTGATCACGCAGGACAAGTGCGCCGTGGTGTTCGGCTGCTGGACCTCGGTGTCGCGTAAATCGGTGCTGCCGGTGTTCGAGGAACTGAACGGCCTGCTGTTCTATCCGGTGCAGTACGAAGGCGAAGAAATGTCCCGCAACGTGTTCTACACGGGCGCAGCGCCGAATCAGCAGGCGATTCCGGCGACCGAATACCTGATGAGCGCGGAAGGGGGCGGCGCCAAGCGCTTCTTCCTGCTGGGCACCGACTATGTGTACCCCCGCACGACCAACAAGATCCTGCGCGCGTTCCTCAAGTCGAAGGGCGTCCAGGAAGCCGACATTCAGGAGGTCTATACGCCGTTCGGCCATAGCGACTACCAGACCATCGTCGCAAACATCAAGACTTTCTCGCAAGGCGGCAAGACCGCGGTGATCTCGACCGTGAACGGCGACTCGAACGTGCCGTTCTATAAGGAACTCGGCAACCAGGGGCTGAAGGCGTCTGACGTGCCGGTGGTCGCCTTCTCGGTCGGCGAGGAAGAACTGCGCGGCATCGATACGAAGCCGCTGGTCGGCAACCTCGCGGCGTGGAACTACTTCATGTCGCTGCGCAATCCGGCCAACGAAAAGTTCAAGAAGCAATGGGCCGCATGGGTCGCGCAGAACAACCTGCCGGGTGGCACCAAGCGCGTGACCAACGACCCGATGGAAGCGACCTTCGTCGGCATCCATATGTGGAAGCAGGCAGTCGAGAAGGCCAAGAGCACCGAAGTCGACAAGGTGCGTGTGGCGATGGTCGGCCAGACGTTCGCCGCGCCTTCGGGCTTCACGCTCGAAATGGACGGCAATCACCACCTGCACAAGCCGGTGATGATCGGCGAAGTGCGCGCCGACGGCCAGTTCAACGTGGTGTGGCGGACCAAAACCGCGATTCGCGCGCAGCCGTGGAGCCCGTTCATTGCCGGCAATTCGAGCAAGCCGGACGTGGTCAGCTCGATCCCGGCGTTCCTGAAGCGCTCGCGCGTCGCCTGACAGGAAGGCGTGCCGTGACGGCGACGTCGGCCGGCATGGCACGCCGATGTAATCCCGCGACAGGCGCGCCGACCGCGCCTGCGTTCGTGCCGTGATCCGCCGTCCCGACGGCACGACTTTCGCGCGCGGCAATTCGAAGGTGAAGCTGCGGCGCTTGCCCACATGCCGCGCCGCTCCGCCGGTTTTTCTTCAAAGGCCACCATGGCGTTCTCATTTCTCAGGTCCACACGAACACTGGCGCAAAAACTGTCGCTGCGGCTCGCGCAGCGCGGCGTGACCGGTGTCGCGCTCGTGCTCCTCGCGGGCGCACCGCTGAGCGCTTTCGCGCTGACGCAAGCCGATGTGGCGCCGCTTGCCGGCGACGACTTCGACGCGAAATCCGCCGCCATCGACAAACTGATCGCCAATCACGACAAAGAGTCGATGGCGGTGCTCAAGGCGCTGTCCGACGACAGCGCGCTCGCCACCGATTCGGGCGCCGTGCTGCTGCAGGACGGCGACACCGCGAAGGACGCGGTCACCGGCAAGACCGTCGCCGCGGGCGATGCCCAGCCGGTCACGCTGAACAATCTGCTGCGCTCGAAAGTGGCCGGCGCGCTGTCGGGCCTGCAGCTCGATTCGCCGGACAAGGCGACACGTGAAGCCGCGATCACCGCGCTGCTGCAGAACCCGGATCCGTCGATCAAACCGCTCGTCGACGCGGCTCGCGCAAAGGAAACCGATCCCGCGCTGAAGAAGCGCCTCGACACTTTGTGGGCGATGACCGCGCTGCACGACGCCGACCCCGCAAGGCGCCTTGAAGCCGTGCAACTGGTCGCCGCGCGACACGACCTCGACATGAACGAGCTGCTGCGGCCGATCGTCGCGAAGAAGCCGGACGGCACCTTCGTGGAAGCCGACGACCGCGTGCGCGCCGCCGCGCAAAACGGCATCGACGAACTCGACGCGATCCAGCGCCGCAGCCAGATCGCCGGCACGCTGTTCGCGGGCCTCTCGCTTGGCAGCGTGCTGCTGCTCGCCGCGCTGGGCCTTGCCATCACCTATGGGTTGATCGGCGTGATCAACATGGCGCACGGCGAATTCCTGATGATCGGCGCGTACGCGACCTATGTCGTGCAGAACCTCTTTCAGCGCTTCGCGCCCGGCGCGTTCGACTGGTATCCGCTGCTCGCCATTCCGGCCTCGTTCGTCGCCGCGGGGCTGGTGGGCATCGTGCTCGAACGGCTGGTGCTGAAGCATCTGTACGGCCGCCCGCTCGAAACGCTGCTGACCACCTTCGGCGTCAGCCTGATCCTGATTCAGGCGACGCGCATGCTGTTCGGCGCGCAGAACGTGCAGGTGGTCAACCCGGCGTGGATGAGCGGCGGCGTCACTGTGCTGCCCAATCTGATCCTGCCGTACAACCGGCTGGCGATTCTCGCGTTCTCGCTGATCGTGGTCGCCATCGCGTGGGCCGTGCTGACCAGGACGCGCCTCGGCCTGTTCGTGCGCGCGGTCACGCAGAACCGCCGGATGGCCGCATGCGTCGGCGTGAAAACCGCGCGGGTCGATTCGTACGCGTTCGCGTTCGGCGCGGGCATCGCGGGTCTGGGCGGCTGTGCGCTGTCGCAGATCGGCAATGTCGGACCGGATCTGGGCCAGAGCTACATCATCGATTCCT
>Ga0157369_10008641_pt1 | contig 11680 bp, 20 predicted proteins | sample C25metaG_FD_113461 | JGI IMG/M metagenome (GOLD analysis project Ga0157369, IMG submission 113461) | Corn rhizosphere microbial communities from Kellogg Biological Station, Michigan, USA - C2-5 metaG | ecosystem: Host-associated > Plants > Roots > Rhizosphere > Soil | place: USA: Michigan... | reverse complement strand
CGAGTGTCCGCGAGATCGGCGAAGACAGCGATCCGCTATCGCCGCTCGCGATCAAGCTTGCGGCCGAGGTTGCGATGGGCGCCGCCATCATGCAGTCCGATGTCCTTGAGACGGATGCCGTGCAGCTCCTGATCCTCGAGCGGGACGCAAAACGCCGCCGCCCGGCGAGCGTCAGCAACTTCATCGGTGCAATCTGGAGCGAAGGGGGCCTCAGCCAGCGCACCATCGCGGCGCCCGGCGGCAAACACATGCCGCGCGTTCATCTGCAGCAGGACAGCGCGATGAATGCGCTTGCCGCGATGTTGCGGATCGATCTCTCCGGCAGCGATCTCGCCGCGCTATCGGGCAAGGCGCTGCCTGTGATCGCGCGCGTGCTGGCGCATGGACCCAAGCCCGCGGTGGCGCCGCGCTGGACCGGGAACGCCGTTACCGTCGCATTCGATTCGCCGAAACCGGCTGCGGAAGCGGCGCTGTCGCTGGCCGATGCGCTTTGCGAATTTCGCGGTCTTCGCATCGCCGCTCATTACGCCATCGCCCAGCGCGTGGACGATCCGTTCGGGGGAAAACCGTTCCTGTTGGGCACGGCGACAACCCGGCTCGAAGACATCGTCCTCTCCACTCCGGCCGGCGCGATCTATGTCAGCGCCGATTTCGCGACCGCATTGCATGTCGGCATCCCGGCCGAACTGCCACGCACCCAATACATCGGCGAACTGCCCTCCGACAAAGACCGTGAGCCCTTGACGCTGTTCTCGCTTCAGTGCTGAGGGTTGGGTCAGACGATCATCTCTTCCAGCCGGTGTGGTGCCACGAGGATGAGCGCGCCCGGTTCGCGGCGGGCGAGGCCGCGGCGCAGGAGATCGTTGACGGCGCGCGATGCGCTTTCACGCGTGGTGTTGGCCTGCACGGCGAGCTTGGCGAGCACCGGCGCGGGGCGGATGCTTCGCCCGTCTCCCTGCCGCGCCAGTTTCAGAAGCTCCGCATAAACACGGCCGGCGGCGGAGAGCATGATGCGCTGGGTGACCTTCTCGTCGGCGGCGCGAAGCTGTCTGAGCAGCGCGCGCATCAGCGCGAGCCCCAGGCAGCTATGCGTCTCGATCAGCACCATGAAATCGAAAGCGGCGAACATCGCGGCGCGCGAGGCTTCGATCGCGACCACTTCGGCATCGCCGGACTCGTCCTGCGCGATGGCCCCGAAGAAATCGCCGGTGCGGAACTCGCGCAGCAGCACCATCTGCCCCTCGCTACCGTATTTCAGCGCATGCGCGAGGCCCGCTATCAGAAGAAACGCCGCACTGTTCCGGTCACCCTGTTTGATGATGACCGCGCGCACGGGATAGCTCCGGTTCTTCGCCCGCGCGGCGATGCTCACCGCGAGTTCGCCCGAACAGCGGAGAATGTCCTTCAGAGAAGCGTGCAACTCCGGCTCGGCCTGCGCGGTGCCCGATTTCTGCGGCATGTTTCCCCTGACATGAGCCGACCATGCGTAGATTAAGACCGCTCGCGCTAAAGGAGAAGGGCTGCCGTACACGCCAATTTCGTGAAGTGCCGGCCCCGCTGCGGGAAACGCGCGGCGAGCCAGCATGCAACTGCGGCATTGCACTCGTGCGTCGACAGCGTGACTTTTGAGGCGTCCTTTCGCGGGCGCGCATCCAAACATCGTCCCGAAAATACACAACCCATCGCGCCGGTTCGTTACGCTTCGATAACAACCGTTAACGGGCTCTATGTCAGGTTGTGACCACACCGATCCATCTTCGCCCCCGCCGTTTTCGAACTCGCACCGAATCCTCGAGGACGACGACGGATCGAGATGAAACGCAAGGAGCCGAGGGGCCGATGAAACACGCGATCCGCACTGCAATCGCTTTCGTATTGGCGTCTTTGTATCTGTGCTCCGGCGCAGACGCGAAGATCGTCACGTTCCAGATTCCGAATTCACAAGGCATCTGGCCGACCGCCATGAACGACAAAGGCGAGGTTACCGGCAGGTACGAGGATCGCATATACCGAACTCATGGATTTCTCGCGGCTCCCGGTGGCGCAGTCACGACGTTCGACGTTCCCGTCCCGATGAGGGATCGCAGGTCCGTAGGTGCTGTAGAGAACACAACCCCCGTCGGAATAAGCGGAGACGGCGCGATTACCGGCTCGTATTCCATGGGTATCGTCGGCGGAGGGTTTGTCCGCGCAACGAGTGGCGCGTTCGCGACCTTCACTGTGGGCGCCCAGACATCACCGCTTGGCGCGAACAGAAAGGGCTGGAGTGTGGGGCAGTATTGGCGCAGCGATGAAAACGCGTTCCAGCCATTTCTCAGAGACCCGTCCGGCACCACCGTGGAATTCTCCGTGCCGGGTGCGCTAGGGGGCGTCTTCGCCACGGTGGTTAACCGTTCGCGGACGATCGCGGGCAGCGTCGGTGTTCAAGGTGGGGTCCAGGGGTTCTTCCGGCCGGCGCACGGCACCGCCGCGCTGTTCGGAGATCCTCATCACGGCGTAGGGGTTACGGGGATCAACGATGGGGGGACGATTGTCGGAACGTTCTTCGACCAGACGTCCGTCTTCGACCAGACGTTCGTAGCTTTCGTCAGGACCAGTGATGGGATCATCACGACCTTCCTTGGCCCGAACGGCTCAACCGCTGCGCAGGCATGGGGCATCAACAAATCCGGCACCATTGCCGGCACATTTGTGGATGGCAGTTACACCCAGCACGGCTTTATCCGCGCCGCCGATGGAACGTACACGACGTTCGATATCGACGGAGCTTCGGCGATAGAGGTACGCGCCATCAACGACAAAGGCGCGATCGCGGGAGACGCCTGGAAGGACGGCGCCTACGTCGGCTTCGCCGGCAAGCCGTGAAGAGGAAACGCATATGAAGCACGCAATCCGCATCGCATCCGCGTTTGCATTCGCAGCACTTTGTCTTTGCACCGGCGCCGGCGCGAAGATCGTCACGTTCGAGATTCCGGGCTCGGCCGGCCTCTACGTGACTTCCGTGAACGACAAGGAGCAGGTCACCGGCTGGTACCTGGATGATCGCGGACACGGCTTCCACGGATTTTTCTGGCAACGGGGTGGCGCACCGGTGAAGTTCGACGTCCCCCCTCCTGTGAACAACCAGCACGAATACGGTGAAATAATAACCTGGCCCACCGGAATAAGCGCAGCCGGTGTGATCAGCGGCTGGTATTACGAACCGAACGGGCGCGTCACCGCAGGGTTCGTCCGTGCGGCGGATGGCACGATCACCACCTATAACATCGCCAATTTCACGGTCCCCGGTGGCGCGAACGAAAGAGGCTGGATCGTGGGAGATTACTCCCCGGCCCTCAATATGCCGGTCCGGGCCTTTCTCAGAGACCCGTCCGGGACCACGCACACGTTCCCGATGCGAGGCATAAAGGATAGCATCTTCCCCTCGGTAGTGAACCGGTCGCGCACCATTGCGGGCACCGCTGCCGTTCAAAGCGGTAACACATTTCTTCCTGAGGCGTTCATCCGGCCGGCTCATGGCAGCGCCACGCTGTTCGGCGGTGTGCATCGCAACGTGAGTGTTGCCGGGATAAACGACGCGGGCACCGTCGTCGGAACGTTTCTGGACGCAAATCACGTGGCTTTTGTCAGGACCGCGGACGGCACGCTCACGACCTTCCAGGGCCCGAACGGCGCGACCGATACGCAAGCGGTCGGTATCGACAATTCCGGCACGATCGCCGGCGGCTTCTGGTATGCCAATGGCGGCGGTCACAACTTCCTGCGCGCTGCGGATGGAACGTTCACGCTCTTCGATATCGAGGGCTCTGTTGGGTCGTCGATTAGTGCCATGAACGGCAAAGGCGCGGTCGCGGGATCATATTCCATTTCCACGGGCGCCCTCTTCGGCTTCGTCGGGAAGCCCTGAGGGGCTGCCAAATTTTCACGCGGAGACGCGGAGGATAAGATTTTTCTGCGCATCTCCGCGTTTGCTAGCCAGCGGAGACGGCCGACGCATGGCAATGCTCACGCTACATCCTCCTCGCTCAGGCCGTCGTTGAGTTCAGCGTCGTTGATGGTGGAGCGGCGCGGGGAGAGGAGGGTGCGGATGGCTTGGGAGATGTTCCACAGCGCTGAGGCTGCGAAGAGGACGGCGAGGGTTAGGTTGAGGGCGCTCAGCCACCACGATCCGGCGCGGTCGGCGAGATAGAACGCTTCGCCCAGGGCGTAGACAAAGACGAGGAACCGCCAGGCATGACCGAGCATCAGGCGGCCTCATGGTGCGTGCAAGCTACGCCGAGTGCGCGGTCGAGATTTATGGTGAGGATGCGAGCGGCGATGGAATCGTGAGACTTGAGGCGGGGTGCGCGCGGTTGGGCGGTGCGCTCGGGCGCGGCGGCAATGGCGGGCGGTGGTTCTGCGGGCTTTGCCGCGCGCCAGGCGAGATTGCGTTCGTAGGCTTCGCGCCAGCGTGCGCGTTCGGATTCGTCTTCGGCGTCGCGCGGCCAGGTCACGGTGCGCGCCCATTGTGCGCAGAGCGCGATCTCGCGCGAGACAGTCCCCCGGTGCGCGTCGCAGAACGCATCGAACGCCGCATCCGAGAGGCCCAAAAATCCCCCTTCTTCTGCAGGCACGTCCCACAACAGGTTCGACATCACCGCGATGCCGATGGCGCGGTCGGAATCGTCGAGGACGTCGCCGCGTCCACCTGCGCGCGCATGCGCGAACACGGCCTCGCGGGCGATCTTGCGGGCGTTCTCGAAGTTGCGCGCGCTCATGCGGCCTTCGCTTCATCCGCGGTTTCAATGAGGCGGTAGCCCTTGCCGCGAACGGTCTCGATGCCGAGGCCGAGCGGCTTGATGGCGATGCGGATGAACGACACTTTCTTGGAGATCAGGCGGTTGCAGGTCGCGGTGCCGCCGCGATAGGCGGCGAGCAGCACCGCTTCGGAAACCGCCTGCCCGCGGCCCGCGGCCAGCGCGTCGAGCATCAGGATCAGCGAGGTGGAGAGGCGAACGCCACGGAATCCGTCGCGCGCGACCAGCCGCGCTTTCCAGTCGAAGAACAGGCCGAGATAGGCGGCCGATGCGGATTGTCCGCAGGATGGGCAGCGGTTCATCGCGCACCTGCTGCCAAACGCTGTGCGGTCGCGGCATCGCCCGGCGTTTCCATGCGCAGGCGGCTGATCAGTTGCGCGGCGCCGCTTGCCTCTTTATGTGCGGTGGCAAGCCATTCCTGCGCGTTGCTGGCCTCGATGGCCGCGCCGAGATTGCTCAAAGACTGGATCAGCTTGCGCTGCGCCTTGTGCGCGGTGTCGAGCAGCAGCCCGTCGGCGCTGATCGCAGCCTCCTGGGCCCACAGGCTTACGCGTCCCGGCCGGAAGCCCGGTCCCGCCCCGCCGTTCACGGCCGCCAAATCCGCCATTGCCGTCCTCCATGCGATGGGGGAATATACGCATTGTGCGTAAAGAAGTCAACGCACAATGCGTAAGTATTTTACGCAGACTTTCCGACGCGTCGTGAACCGGGATTTCCTGAACTCGTCAGCGCGCCGTCACCGTGATAGACAGCGACGTGCGGGGGGTTCACGGGGCGGGGGATGCGCGCAACAACGGCCATCATGCTTTGCGGCGTGGCGATGCTGCTCATCTCGGTCCTTGGGGGCTTCTATGTCTGGTCCACAAACCGGACCCTGGGCGCGCCGAGCGAGGCCCAGTGGCAGGGCCTCAAACTTTACCAGACTACGATCGCGACAGCCGATGCCGTGGCATGCCCGCGCAACATGCTGCCCGGACCGATGCGGCTCGGCGAGGCCGAGGAAAAATTCTCCCGCTTCAAGGCGCGGTTCACGCTCTCGTCGGCCGAGGCCGCGGAACTGAATCAGCTCGCCATCGCGGCCCGCACCATCGCCGCCGGCGCCGCGAACACCGAGACCTGCACCAGGACGTGGCAGCTCCTCGAAAACATCATCGGCGACCTGGATAGGGAGTAGGGGCATGCATCGGAAAAGTAATCTTTTGTTATAGAACTCACGTTACGGTTGTGCCGAAATTCCCCTGGGCGTTGGGTCGGGGCGGCCATGACAGACGTAGCGGCGCGCGCCGCGCATTACCGCCGCAAGGCGGAAGAAGTGCGCGCCATCGCCGAAGCGATGGCGGATACGGGATCACGACGGATCCTGATGACGGTCGCGACCGACTACGACATGCTCGCGCGCTCAGTCGAAGCCACCCACATGCCCGACCCGATCCCCGCGAGCGAGTAGGGCTCCCTTTCCGAGACTCGGAGGAGAAGGTCCGCCTGCACCTTCTCATCTCCCTCGCCCACGAAGCGGGGGATCTGCGAAGGTGAGGGGGCGGTGAAGCGAAGTGCGGTTTCGAATATTCTGGCGCGCTGCATCTGCAACCGCATTCGACTCCCAACGCGCAGCCTCAAGATGCGGGTTCCGGAGAGCCCGCGGCGCGCGGCTCTGTGCAGAACGTGCCGCCCTCCAGGTATCGTCCAAGAAACGTCGCACCGTGCCAGATTTCGATCTCCGCATCGGCGCTCAGGTCGCGTGCGCACGACAAGGCCTCGCTCTTCGCGGCGGAGAGGACATCGACGCGTTTGAGGATGTGTCCCTTCGCATCGACGAAATAAAGTTTGTAATCGGCCACCAGCGCTGCGACTCAACAACATGCCCGCCCGCGTGGTTGTTTAAGGTCCACAGCATTGCCCGCAACGATTTTCTATGTCTGGAACTGAACGGTTCGTGTCTTCGCGCTATAGCCAGATGGAGTACGTGACGATGCGGCGCCGAAGCGGCCAGGAGGAATTTCTGCGTGGCTTGCATCCGCTTTCCGTAGCGGCGAGGTTGGTCACAAAGAAGTGGAGGGCCAACGCCGGGTGACGCACGCGGAGACCATTCACAGAGTCTGGACACTCTTTGGCCTGTTTGTCCTTTTCTTCGGTCTGACTGTGCTTCAACTTTGGAGCGGAAAGTCCATTCTGAAGGGGCCCAAGATTATCTCCCGTAAGAAGGAGCCCTTCATGTTCTGGTTCAATGTCGCGGTCACAACGGCGGCGGCCCTCATATGCGCGTTTGGGATCGGCCGAACCTAGGTCGTATTCCAGCAGATTACGATTTCGGCGAACCGCCGCCATCGCTGGGCTGACGCGCGCGAGCTCGCAGTACTCGTCCCATCGCATCATCGCCGAAAATTTGCCGCCGGAGCCTATCACACCCCCGCGCCGGATCGCGCGTTCACGCGATCGCGAATGACCTGATAGGCGGGAAGCACGTGCTCGACGCGCGCCACGATCTCCCGCTCCGCGTATTCCTGCGCTTCTTCGAGCACCGGCGTGTTCAGATCGTGTGGCGATTGATGGTGAGATAATAGTTGCCGCCGCCGGTCTGGCGTATCTCCGCCGTGAACCGCCCGCATTGCAGTGTCCAGCCCTTGATCGACAGGCCATAGCTCCAGCTTTCCCATTCGCCATCCATGAGAACAATACAAGAACAAATGGCGCCGAGAGTCCAGCAACCGGCGCTGGTGGGTGAGGAGGCTTAAGCGGACGCGGACAACGAGGTGTGCGGTCTCGCTATGACTACGCCCGCGTAGATTACCTCTCTACTTCCCTTACGAAGCGCCTCGTCCCTAGTGTTATCAATATCGAGAACACGCCATTCACTTGCCGGGATATCAATCTCCGCACTTCCGCCAATGTGCGGCACGCGAAAGCCACGGGCCATCAGTGAGCCGATGCTAAGCCTCCGGCAAATATCAATTCGCAAATGATCCCATGCCTTAACAACTTCATCGCGGTTCATTTTTTCGCTGCTATCGGCTAATCCCTTTAAGTCACAAAGACGTTGCCAACGGTGTATTTCTTCTTCTGTGGCACTTTGTACGCCATACGGGTGTTTGCGATTCCACTCGCCGAGTTTGTCGTTCACCTCGGTCTGGTCATCGAACGATTTCTTCCACAACTCATGTTCATCATCCCTCTCGCGTATCAAAGTCGGATCGCAAAACCGTTCAATCGCGTCCGAGACCACAAGCCAATCCAGTTCTGGTGTATGAGGAAGTACACCTTCTTTGCGCCAAAATCGCTCGAGAGACGTAACTGGTACTCGCGCGTCCTTGTTCACTACGCCATCTTTCAGGACAGTTCCTGGTAGCTTCCCTTGCGAAATCGCTTCTTTGATCGCTCGAAAGTGCAGATGGCGCACTGTGTTATGCGGGTCCAACGTATCCGCCCAGATGCCAGCTATGGTGGCGGGGTCTAGAAGCTGCGTGCCGGCCTTTTTTACTTGCTCAAGCCTTTCAGCAACACGGGCTTGCGCCGCTCGCTCGACTTCACCATCAGACCTTTGGCCGAGCGCGGCGGTATCGTTCTGGCCAGATTTGCGATCCCCTAGCTGCGAAATCCATCGCCTCCAGAAATGCTCACTCAGGAAACTAACGGCGAGAGCGCCGAGAGCTGCGATTCCCCACGCGATCCAATTCAGATTTTCGGGTGCCGCGACTATTCCGAATATGCGGGCTACCCAATGGTCCGGGTAGATATTACGCGTCGCGAGATATTCCAAAAGACCACGGCCAATAGCCCAATAGATGCAAAAACGGATAGCGGGCCAAATAAGTTGAACCGCCTTGAGTCCGAGGGTCCGGGATAGGGCCATACAAATCCAAAATTGCTGACGCTGCGCGTCAGAACTGCTTTCTACCCTACCGCGCCCGCCGATAACTATGATGCTCCACCATGGTGCCGACGATGCGGCCGGGGTTTTTGGAATCCAGGGTGATCACCGGCCAGGCGTCGTTCAACGGGCGCAGTTCGATGATTGGGCGGCCGCGGTTGTCCATGCCGCGCAGGCGGTATTGCTTGAAGGTCGCTTCGTCTTCGCGGTCTTCCTTGGCGGCGACGAAATCGCCGGGCTTGGGCTGCACATCCGGATCGATCGCCACGCGGTCGCCTTCGACAAAGCGGTCCGCCATGGAATCGCCGCGGATCTGCAGCGCAAACGCGCGCGGGCCGATGGTGGAATCCACCGCCATCTCCGCAAAGCCCGCGCCGGGCGCATAAGGATCGGGCGCCGAGGTCCAGCCGCCGGCCTGGATATAGGAGATCACCGGAAGCGCGCGGCCGGGAAACAGCGAACGCACTTTCGGGTCGGCGAGCGCGATGACCTCTGCCTCGGTGACCGGCGGATTGCCGAGGCCGGCCAGCGCATCGGCAAACTGCCTCGCCATCTCGAGCTTCAGGTAACGTCCGCGGAAATCGGTCTCGGAGAAATAGCGCTGGATCGACGACGCGCGCTTCAAGCCCATCTTGGACGCGAGTTCGTCCAGCGACAGGCCGGAACGGGTGCGGAGCTGGGAAAGCTCGCGCGGCACCGATAACGCACGCTGCGGCACGGTTTTACGCATAGTGCGATTTTGGAACACTCCGATATACGCATACCACGTTGACTTTTTACGCAGATAGCGTAAATCCGGGGACATGGAGACCCCAGCCCAGACCCCCAACACCCCGGTCGAGAAGATCATCGGCGTGTTTGGCGGCCTTTCCGCCCTGGCGCGCGCCATGGGCCACAAGAATCCCACCACCGTGCAGGGCTGGCGCGACCGCGGATGCGTGCCCGCGCGCCAGATCCCGGGCGTGATCGCGGCGGCTGAGCGGCTCAAGCTACCGCTCGCGCTCGCCGATTTCTTCGACGGGGCCGCGGCATGATGCGCACCCAACCCCGCACGCCCGAAGCGCGCGCCATCACCATCGCCGCCCATGCCGATCACCGCCGCGAGGATTTCATCTTCCCGCGCACCCAATCGCGCGCGATGCGCGAGATGGTGTGGGAGCAGCGCCTGCCGCCGCTGCGGCGCACGCTTCTCACCCGCGCCGCCAATATCGCGGCCGACATGGTGGCGAGGCTCGCATGATGCGCTCCCTGATCGAGGCTGCGATGCGCGGGCTGGTGCGGTTTCGAAGCCGCGCTGCGCGCGAGGAGTTCTTCAAGCGCCTCGCAATCCTGGAAGCCCACGCCAACACGCCCGATGCCGAACTGGACCGCACCGCACGCCACCGGCGGGCCTCGCATTATTTCCGCCAGCACGGCGAGCACTACGACGCCTGAAAGACCGCACAGATGGATTACTGGATCATCACCGAACGCAAATACTCCCGCTTCGCATCCCTCGAAGCGGCGGAGCAGGAACGCCAGCGCCTGATCCGCAAGGACGGGCGTCAGCGCCGCGTGCTGCGCTGCAAGCCGTATCTGAAAGCCGCACGCAATTTCCCGCTGCTCGTCACGCTTCTGCGCAACATTCTGGCCGACGGCATCACCGAAACCTCCCGCGCCTGCGGCGAACAGCTGCTCGCGGCGATCGGCGAACGGCATTGCGATCTCAAGCCGCGCGAAGAGGGGGACGCATGAGCGCGCGCAAGCCCGATGAGTGGATGCCGCTGAATGTCGGCCATTACCTGCGCGATACCACGCGCCTCACGCGCGACCAGCACGGCGCGTATCTTCTGCTGCTGTTCGCCTACTGGACGAATGGCGGCGCCATCCCGGCCGATGACAGCCAGCTCGCCGCCACGGTGAAGGCGACGCGCGGGGAGTGGCGCAAGCTGAAGCCCGTGCTCGCGCCGTACTTCCAGGAACGCGACGGCCTCTGGTTCAACAAGCGCGCGGATCTCGAGCTCGTGCGCGCCCGCGGCTTTGTCGAGAAGCGCTCGCGCGCCGGAAAGGCCGGTGCCGATTCCAGATGGCAAACGGATGCGGATGCCAATGGCAAACGCATGGCACAGGCATTGGCAAACGGATGGCAAACCGATGGACCAGTACCAGTACCTATACCCGAAGAAGAACATACAAACGCGTCGAAGCGTCCGCTTCCGGAAAATTTTCCAGATCAGGAAGCCCGGCACTGGGCCGAGCAGCACTGGCTGGGCAAGGGCAGGGCGGACCTCTGCACCCTGATGGACGAGGAGGTCGCGAAGTTTCGCGATTACAACATCGCGGGGCTGAAAACCTCCGCCGACTGGCGTGCCACCTGGCGCACCTGGGTTCGCAACGCGATGGATTTCTCGAAAGCCGCGCGCAACGGCGCGCCGCCGCGCGGGAAAGCGAAAATCCTCACCATCCTCGATGAGGAAGACTGATGCCGCTCGCGGACGTTCAAAGCGAAATCCTCGAGCCGATGCAGGCGCTGTTCCTGCCGCCGCGCGACATGGACGCCGCCGCGCAGACCACCGCGCTCAAAGCCTATGGCGCGGTGCTGCAGCACTTCGCGGCACCCGATCTGCGCGCGGCGTGGAGCGAGGTGGTGGCCGAACATCGCGCACGCTCGTGGCCGGTGCCGGGCGCGATCGTGCAGGCCGCGCGCAAGGCGCAGCGCGAACGCACCGCCGCCGATGCGCCATCGCGCATGCGTACCGGTATGGATGCCTATGCGCGCTGGCGCGTGTGGCAGGCGGTGCGCACGTCTCCGCTCGCGCTGGATGCGCTCGAAGCGGGCGTGGCGTGGAGCCTCAAATGCGCGGTGCAGGACGGCAAGCAGCCGGGGGAGATCGCGCTTGCCGAACTCATCCGTAGACGGACGAGTGCGGACGAGACAGCCACGGCGATCGGCGACAGGCGGCCCGTCCCTCACAACGGCCGCATGCTCACCTTCAGCGAACACAACCGCGCGCTGGCGCTGAAGATGTGGACGAACCTG
>Ga0157369_10008640_pt1 | contig 11681 bp, 9 predicted proteins | sample C25metaG_FD_113461 | JGI IMG/M metagenome (GOLD analysis project Ga0157369, IMG submission 113461) | Corn rhizosphere microbial communities from Kellogg Biological Station, Michigan, USA - C2-5 metaG | ecosystem: Host-associated > Plants > Roots > Rhizosphere > Soil | place: USA: Michigan... | reverse complement strand
CAGGATGTGAGTACACCGGAAAGCCCTGTGGGAGTGGGCTTGCTCACGAAGGCGGTGGGTCAGGGAAATTATCTGGGGCTGACACATTGCTTTCGCGGGCAAGCCCGCTCCCACATGAGATTTGTGGGATTGCGGGAATTTGAGTACACCCGGAAGTCCTGTGGGAGTGGGCTTGCTCACGAAGGCGGTGGGTCAGGCACATGATCTGGGGCTGACACTCTGCTTTCGCGGGCAAGCCCGCTCCCACATGAGATTTGTGGGACTGCGGGAATTTGAGTACACCGGAAAGCCCGCTCCATGCGTTAACGCTCGCGGCTAAGGCTGAGCGCCGCTCCGGGCGTTTTCATTGCCGGAGGTGGCCGGGCGCGGCATGACGTGTTGATGGCCGGTCGGGTCGTTGAGCTGCGCGGCGTTGCCCTTCTGCCACGCGTCAGCCCCTGGCGCGACAGGCGCCGGTTTGATCTCGGCGCGCGCCTTTTTCTTTTCCGCGCTATCAATGCCCAGACGCTGATCGCGCTGGCCGACCATTTGCGCATCGGCTTGACCATCAGCGGTGAAGCCCATCATCAACTGCGGCACGCCCAGTGGCAGTTGCTTGTCCTGATCGGTGTGCCAGGTGTGCCAGGCCTTGCCGTAGGTATTGGCGAGTTTTTCCATCAAGCGGGTTTCCGCCACTTGCGGGATGCCCGGCGCGACCAACTGGCCAGAAGTGACCTCGTGCGCGTGGCTGTGCCACAAGGCCTTTTCCTTTACCGGCAATTGCGTAAACAGGCGCTGGCTGATGATGTATTCAACGCCCATCAATTTGGCTTCAGCGGTGTTGCCGTCGTAGATCACACACTGGAAGACTTCCTCGTTGAGCGCCGAGCAGTAGTGGTGCGCTTCCATCTGCGCGCCGGGATGGCCGTTGTAAAAATGGAAGCCATCGAGGTACATGTTCAATGCGCGGATCGGCGGTTTGTCCTGCAAGCACTGCGCGCCGACTTCGAGTATCTCTGTGTCGGAGGCTTTGGCCTGGCCTGGCGTCTGTACCGGCGAATCGGTGTTGCTCATCGCGCAACCGGTCAACGCGGCGACCATCAAACCAACGGGAACCCAACGTCCCTGCGAGGTTGTCGTACGCATGTTTCACTCCTCGAACTTTCAGTGACGGGCGCGTGCTGGCCCTGTTCTGCAACTGAAAGCGGGAGAACGGCAGAGTTCGAAAAAGCTGCGCGCGGATCAGACTGGAGAGATCGTCGCCAGCACGCCGATCAGGATGGTCAAGGTCAGGAAACCGCCGAGGAAAATCGCCATCTTGTACATGTTGCGCTCCTTGATGCTCAGTGTGCGGTGCACCGGACGCTTCGGGATGAGAGGTCGGAGGGTGATTGGCCGCACTGCCGGGGCATTCTGAGCCTGTGGCTGTACTGAATACAGAGGCAGATGAAACAGAAAAATACGGATCAGATGCGCATCTGATCCGCTTCGGGCATGAACCGGTATTCAGCCTGAAACTTGAGGATTCACTTTCGGCGCGGTTGATCTACAGTCATTGCCGACCGACAACAATAAAAACCGGAGTGACCATGCCCGACCTCGCCTTGCAGCCCAACGTCGCCGCGTCCCTTGAGCGCTGGCACGAGATGATCCGCAGTGGCAACCTCAAACACCTGCCTGAACTGCTCGATCCGCAAGCTGTATTCCGCTCGCCCATGGCCCACACGCCCTACCCCGGCGCGCCGGTGGTGGCGATGATCCTCAACACCGTGTTCGAAGTCTTCGAAGATTTCGCCTATCACCGCGAGTTGGCGACGGCGGATGGCCTGAATGTGATTCTCGAATTCAGCGCCAGGGTCGGCAGCAAGGAACTCAAGGGCATCGACATGATTCGCTTCGATGAGCACGGCAAGATCGTCGAGTTTGAAGTGATGGTACGGCCGTTAAGTGGCTTGCAGGCATTGGGCGAAGAAATGGGTCGGCGCCTGGGGGCCTACCTGGCGAACGCGAAAGCCTGACCCTACCGAATGTAGGAGCTGACGAGTGCAACGAGGCTGCGATCTTTTGATCTTGATCTTCAAACGTCAAAGTCAAAAGATCGCAGCCTCGTTGCACTCGTCAGCTCCTACAGGTCCGGCGTATAAAAAAACCCACTGACCGTCGCCGGCTCAGTGGGTTTTGTGTGTCAGGGATCTAATTACAGAGCCATGTCACGTGCAGCGTTTTCCTTCGGCGCTACGGCTTTGTCAGCCGCAGGTGCCGCCGGAGCAGCTACCTGACCGATCGCTGGAGGCGTCGGCAGTTCGAGGATTTTCGCGGTGTAAGCCCACTCTGCAGCCACTTTGGCCGGATCGCTGTTCAGCTGGGTGCCGTAGCTCGGCACGATCTGGTGCAGCTTGGTCTGCCACTCAGGGGTTGCGACCTTGTCTTTGAAGACTTTCTGCAGCACGCTCAGCATGATCGGTGCAGCGGTCGACGCGCCTGGCGATGCGCCCAGCAGGCCGGCGATGGAGCCGTCTTGTGAAGCAACGATCTCGGTGCCCAGCTTCAGCACGCCACCAGCGGCTTCATCACGCTTGATGATTTGCACGCGCTGGCCGGCTTGCCACAGACGCCAGTCTTCGGCTTTGGCATTCGGGAAGTATTCCTTCAGCGCGTTCAGACGGTCTTCATCCGACAGCATCAACTGACCGGCAAGGTACTCGACCAGCGGGTATTCCTTGATGCCGACCTTGGTCATTGGCCAGATGTTGTGGGTGGTGGTGCTGGTCAGCAGGTCGAAGTACGAACCTTCCTTGAGGAACTTGGTGCTGAAGGTTGCGAACGGGCCAAACAGAATGACGCGCTTGCCATCCAGAACTCGGGTGTCCAGGTGCGGAACGGACATCGGTGGCGCGCCAACCGAAGCTTTACCGTAGGCCTTAGCCAGGTGCTGCTCGGCAATCGTCGGGTTCTCGGTTACCAGGAACGAGCCACCAACCGGGAAGCCTGCGTATTCCTTGGCTTCAGGAATGCCCGACTTCTGCAGCAGGTGCAGAGCACCGCCGCCAGCGCCGATGAACACGAACTTGGCGTCGGTTTCGGTCTTGCTGCCGTCTTTGAGGTTTTTGTAGCTCACACGCCAGGTGCCATCGGCGTTCTTGGTGATGTCTTCGACTTCGCTCGACAGTTTCAGATCGAAGTTGGGTTTGGTTTGCAGGTGAGCGGCGAACTGGCGGGTGATTTCGCCGAAGTTCATGTCCGTACCCAGCGGGCTCCAGGTGGCCGCGATTTTCTGGTTCGGGTCACGCCCTTCCATCATCAGCGGTACCCACTTCTTGATCACAGCCGGGTCTTCGGAGTACTGCATGCCGGCGAACAGCGGGCTCGCCTGCAGTGCTTCGTAGCGCTTTTTCAGGAACTTGATGTTGTCATCGCCCCACACGAAGCTCATGTGCGGTGTGGTGTTGATGAACGAACGAGGGTTCTTCAGCACGCCCTGCTGAACCTGCCACGCCCAGAACTGACGGGAAACCTGGAACGCTTCGTTGATCTCGACAGCTTTCGGGATCGTTACGTTGCCCTTGTCGTCTTCCGGGGTGTAGTTCAGCTCGGCGAGGGCCGAGTGACCGGTACCGGCGTTGTTCCAGCCGTTGGAGCTTTCCAGGGCGACGCCATCGAGGCGCTCGACCATTTCCATCGACCAGGTCGGTTCCAGCTCATTGATCCACACACCCAAGGTGGTGCTCATGATGCCGCCGCCGATCAGCAGGACATCAACTTTCTTGGCTTCGGCAGCATTGGCAGACGACATCCCCATCGCCAAAGCCAGACCGAGCAAGGCTGTGTTCACTTTCTTAAACATCTGTTGCACCTATGATAAAACGCCTTCCGCCCGTCGTTGTTATCAGTCTGCGTTGCGCTTTGTTGACGCTCAGGCTGGCGTCGCGCAATCCGGCACACTTCAATATTGACGGGTGGGCACACAAGGCCGACATGTGGCATCGACCTCAGTTAATGTCCCTTCTGAACTGACTTCTTATCGTTATTGGCTTCAGCTGCTTGAGCGACAGGGATCCCGTCGGCCCGCCCGAAAGGCCAGCCAACCGAATTAAGTCAAAGCAAATTTGGCGCGGAGAATATCACGTCAGGGCGAACCCGCGTCTGTTCCCGACTTGAAAGTCTTTTTCCGCTCAGAGATTTATCGGCCATCGGCAACCAAACATGACTGCGATCAGGCATTGGCCTGCAAAGTTTTTTGCGCGATGCGCATCGCAACTTGCAAAATCAGCGCCAAGTGCTCGTTGTCTATGCAGAAAATAACCTGCTAAGTTGTACGATGACTGACGAAATAAGCCAGTCATCCCACCCAATAAAAACAAGGAAACAACATGACCAAGTCTCGCCTTCTTATCGGCTTGTTCTGCGCCTTCAGCGCCTGTGCCATGGCCGCCCCTGCTCCAGCGGAAAAGGAAGTTGCCCAAGCGGTTGATCACCTGACCCAGGCGATGCTGCACAAAGACATCGCCGAACTGAACGCTCTAACCGCGCCGAACCTGACCTACGGCCACTCCAGCGGCAAAATTCAGGACAAGCAGGAGTTCATCGCCGACATCGAAACCGGCCGCAGCGCATTCAAGACCCTCGAAATGCAGAAGCAGACCATCACGACGTCGGGTGATACCGCGCTGGTGCGCCACCACTTTTCTGCGCAGGCGTTGAAGGGGACCGAGGTGATTCCGACCGAGATCGAGAATTTTCAGATCTGGCAGAAACAGGGTGGGAAATGGTTGTTGGTGGGGCGGCAGGCGTTCAGGTTTTGATCAAGGGCACATTGGCCTGATTCAATCCTGTCAGCGCTGGCCTCTTCGCGAGCAGGCTCGCTCCCACAAAGGACTCGACACTGGCGAACCTTGTGGGAGCGAGCCCGCTCGCGAAAGCGCTGGCTCAGGCAATGGAAAACCCGCTGGTCTACCTAAACATCACAACCGAAACCGATCCACCGACCGCGCCAATTGCCCCGCCAGACTCGACAATTCATCCGTGGTCGTCGCGGTCTGCCCGATCACCCGGCTATTGCCCTCGCTCATTCCCGCAATCATTTCCACCTGATGGGCGATTTCATTGCTGGCCTGACTCTGCTCGCCAATCGTACGGGTAATGTCATTGACCAGTTGCGTGGTGTTCAGCGTGGCGTCGAGGATCTCGCGAATCGCCCGCTCGACTTCCGCCGTCACCGCCATCCCCTTGTCGACCTGCGCCACGCCCGCCTCCATGCTGCTGACCGCCTCGCGCGTGCTGTTCTGGATGCGTGCGACCATCGCTGCGATTTCCTGGGTCGAGGCGCTGGTGCGTGCAGCCAGACTGCGCACTTCATCAGCGACCACGGCAAAGCCACGGCCCTGCTCACCCGCCCGCGCTGCCTCGATCGCAGCGTTGAGTGCCAGCAGGTTGGTCTGGTCGGCGATGCTCTTGATCACTTGAATGATGTTGAAGATCGCCTCGGATTCCTGATCCAGCGTGCGGATCACCTGCGCTGACTGCTGCGCCGAACGGGCGATGTCATCCATGTCGCTGACCACTTGGTGGATCACCCCGCCACCCTCCTTGGCCAGGCTTTCGGCCTGATTGGCCATGCTCAGGGCACGTTCGGCGTGGCGGGTGATTTCTTCGATACTGGCGGTCATCTGGCTGGCGGCAGCGGCCATGGTTCCGGCCGCGATGCTCTGCTGCTGGCTGCTGTCGGCGACCTGATGGCAGCCGTGGCTGAGCTGCTCGCTCATGCCGCTGACACCATGGGCGTTGCGCCGCACTACGTCGATCATGTTGCGCAGATCACGCTGCATGGTCGCCAACGTGCGGATCAGCACACTGGCTTCATCTTTGCCGGCGGGTTCGACAATCGGTTCGCTGAGATTGCCATGGGCAATGCTTTCGGCGATGCGGCTGGCGGACTGCAGCGGCCCGAGGATGCTGCGCATCACCCAGCGGCCCTGGATCAGCAGCAGCAACAGACTGGCGATCAGCACCACACCAAGGGCCAGATTGGCATTGCGAATGGCTGCTTCGGTGCCTTCGCTGGTCTGTCGGGTGTTGCTTTCGATCAACTCGCTGAGCGCCGCCATCTGTTCTTCGAGCTGGCTGAACGCGGTGTTGAACGTGCCAAGCTGTTGCTGGGCGGCATCCGGATTGTCCAGCGCCACGCCGACGATTTGCTCGGCGGATTTGATGTAGGTGTCGAGGCTCGGCTTGATCTGCTCGAGCGCCGTGCGCAACGCCGGATTGATCGGCAACTTCAGGTTGTCATCCAGCACTGCACGAAAATGCCCGGCGTGCTCGGTGAGCGAATCGCGCACCGCAGCCGCACTGCCGGTGCTTTTGCGCAAACCGACCAGCATCGCCGAATAGACATCAGCGCGCAGGGCGTCATGCATCATGTCGGCTTCCATGTGATTGCGCAGCGCGCTCATGCTCACCGTGTTATCACCGACCGCCGTGGCCATCCGCAGATTGCCGACGTAACTGACCAGGCTCACGATCAGCGCCGTAAGCAGGCTGGTCGCAATCAGCAACACCAAACGCAGTTTGATCGACACCGTGGAATCTCCCGTGGGCACGCTGGATTGCGCTTGTCGGATTTCAGTTAAGCCTATGTGCAGGGAACTGCCGACACAGAGCGTATCGGCTGATGTCAGCGGCGACTTGAATCCGGCAAAACTTTTGGATCGCGCGGCCAGTCACACCTTGCAGCACCGCTGGATAACGCCTTCATCACCGGTTAACCCCGGCAGGCTATCAATCCAGCGCTTCGAACATTCATGCAGCTGAAGGAAACGCTTATGAAACGCGCACTGTGGTTTGGTCTGCTCGGCACCCTGGCAATCGGCACCGCACAGGCGGCAACGGAGAAAGTCGCGATCAACCTGGTCAGCGCCGACGGCGCGCCGCAGGCAATCGGCTCGGTCACTGTCAGCGAGACGCCGTACGGTCTGCTGTTCACCCCGGACTTGAAGTCGTTGCCGGCCGGTATTCACGGGTTCCATGTTCATGAAAACGGCAGCTGCGAAGCGGGCATGAAGGATGGAGTAAAAGGCGCGGCACTGGCCGCTGGCGGACACTTCGATCCGGCGAAAACCGGCAAGCACCTTGGCCCGTACGCCGACGGGCATCTGGGCGATCTGCCGGCGGTGTATGTGACGGCTGACGGTGTCGCCAACTATCCGGTGCTGGCGCCGCGCCTGAAGCAGCTGTCCGAGATCAAGGGGCACGCCCTGATGATTCACGCCGGCGGCGATAACCATTCCGACATGCCCAAGCCACTGGGCGGTGGCGGCGATCGCATGGCGTGCGGGGTGATCTGACCTGACTGAGCGGTGAAAACTCTGACTCAAGGGTTTTCACCGCTCACGGAACTCCGGCGCCCCGTTCACCTCTGACGTTATGTAGTCCCTTCCCTTTTTGCTGAGCGCTTGTGGAGGAACACGTCATGCGCAAGTTAGTCCTGATTTCTTCTCTTATGCTTTGCCTGCCGGTCGGTTCGGCACTCGCCCGCGTCGATGCGGGTGATGTCGCCACTTCGGCCGGTGTCTCCGCGTCGCTGTACTCGACTTTCAAGGATGACAAAATGGTGATTCCGGCCCGTGACGACGTGTCTGCGTTTGTCGCCAGCGGCGGGGCCATTCGTGGGGTTTATCTTGAGTCGGTACTGCAACAGGTGCGGCAGGCCAACCCAGGCTTGAACGCCAGCGATGAAGACCTGGCCAATGCCATCCTGGTGCAATACGAAGGCGTGCATCAGTAGTCACAAGGGCAGCAACGGCCGATGGACGGCCGCTGAGTGCGCATAGGCAAAAACGTCCGACGGCCTCTATGATGGAGGCCATGACGACGACTGTGCCATTGCGTTCACCCTGCCCGCCCGGCGCCTGCATCTGTGGGCGCGATCCTTTGCTGGAAAAGCCCGGCGCGGATCTGCGCATCCTGCGCCTGACTCGCGCCGAGGAAAAAATCCTCTTGGCACGTCTGGAACAACTCAAAGATCTCGACGACCTCAAACGCCTGCAGCAGCGCATGTACGAACAGCTGGGCATCCGCGTCGAGGTCGCCCCCGGTTTCAATGAAGTACGCACCATGCGCGGCATCGCCATCCAGATCGACGAGCTGCCAGGCCTGTGTCGCAAGACTCGCGCGGCAATTCCGGCGGCGATTCGCAAGGGCCTGGAAAACCACCCGCAAATCGCCTTCGAACTGCTCAACGCGCACGACTTGCTGCGCGACACCTGATCACTTTTTCATGCCGACGCGTTTGCGCATCTCGGCGGTGATGGTCTGGCGGGTTTTCTTCATGTCCGCCCAAGGCTCGTCGCCGACTTCGGTCAAACGTTCATGAACGTTGCAGATGTTCCAGTGATTACCACCCTTGATTTCAGCGACCTCCTCTCGATACAGCGGCACGGACACCGGCATTCCTTCCCGCGCCCGCGCGGCGTAGGCGCAAATAGTGGTGGCGCCGAGGCCGTTGCGCAGGTAATCGATAAAGATCCGCCCGACGCGGTTTTTTGGCCCTGACACCGCTGAAATACGATCCGGCAGCAATTTGGCCATGTGGCTGACGATGGCGTGGCTGAAGTCTTTCACTTCGTCCCAGCCGTGCTTGCGCGTCAATGGCACCACCAGGTGAATACCCTTGCCGCCGCTGGTTTTCAGAAAGGCTTTGAGGCCCAACTCATCAAGCACGGTCAAGGTCAGCGCGGTGGCTTCCACCATGCTTTTCCACGGCAGCGCCGGGTCCGGGTCGAGGTCGAGGACAAAGCGATCGGGCTTGTCCAGATCAACCTTCGTGGCATTCCAGGTGTGCAGTTCGACGGTGCTCATCTGCACCGCGCCCACCAGCGCTTCGGGATTGTTGATCATCATCACCGGCTGGCCGGTGACGTCCTTGTCCAGGGCGGTGATGCCGGGAATGGCCAGGCGGTCGGCGTTCTTCTGGAAGAACAATTCGCCGGCGATGCCGTCCGGCGCACGCACCAGTGCCACGGGCCGATCCTTGAGCTGTGGCAGGATGTATTCGGCGACGCTGGCGTAGTACTGCGCCAGTTGCATTTTGGTCGTGCCGCTGACGGCGTCGATCACCCGATCGGGGTGGGTGATGCGTACCTTGCCGCCGGCCAGTCCTGATTGCGACGGTGCGGTTTCGGCCTTACTGGCGGCGACTTTTTTTGCCGGTTTCTTCGCGGTGGTGGCAGTTTTTTCGCTCTTCGCGGATTTTTCGGACTTGGCAGCTTTCACAGGCTTCGCTCGCTCCTCAGTAATGTCCTTGGCCGGTTTGTCGTCGCGCAGACCATGGAACACGGCGTGGCGCACCGAGCCATCCTTGGTCATTTCGGCGAATGCCACTTCCGCCAGCAATTTTGGTTTGAGCCAATGCACGCCTTTGGCCTCGAAACCGCTGGGCGGATTGACCACCGCCGCACTGTTGGTATGCAACGGCCTGAGCTGGGCGAGGATGCTTTTCAATGTGGTCTCGTTGAACCCGGTGCCGACCTTGCCGGCATAGCGCAGCTCGCCGCTGTCCCGATCGTGCAGGCCGAGCAGCAATGCACCGAAGGCACTACGCGCACCTTTCGGATCGGTGTAGCCGACGATGACGAATTCCTGGCGATGCTTGCACTTGAGCTTGATCCAGTCGCCGCTGCGCCGTGACACATAGGGCGAGCCGAGACGCTTGCCGATCAGGCCTTCCATCTGCATCTGGCAAGCGCTGTTGAGCAGCGCGTCCGGGGTTTCTTCGAAGGCTTCGGAGAAGCGCAGCGTTGAGGATTCTTTCTGCGCACCGAGGATGGTGCTCAACGCAGCGCGGCGTTCTTCCACCGGCACATCGCGCAGGTCGACGCCATTGAGATACGGCACGTCGAACAGGTAATAGACGATATTGCCGCTGCGTCCGGCATCGAGGGCATTCTGTAACGCCTGGAAATCCGGCACGCCCTGTTCGTTGGCCACGACCATTTCACCGTCGAGCCATGCCGATTCCAGACCCAACGCCGCCAGTGCCTTGGCCTGCTGCGGGAGTTTATGCGTCCAGTCATGGCCATTGCGGGTGAACAGTTGCACCTCATCGTGATCGATCCGCGCCATGATCCGGTAGCCGTCGAACTTGATCTCGTAACTCCACTGCCCTTCGGGTGCGCTGTCGACCAGCGTCGCCAGTTCCGGCTTGATCTGCGCTGGCAATTTGGCCTTGCGTGCGCCGGTGAGCTGACCGGAAGCCTGCTTGCGCGGCTTGGCCGGGGCCTTCTTTACCGGTTTGGCTTTATCGGCAGCCGCCGATTTGCCGACAATCGTGCGCTCGCTGAGCACGCTGTCGGGCTCGGCAACGAGTACGTCGAAGTCATCCTGCGGACGCGCGGCGTTGTCCTGATGCTTGATCAGAAACCATTGTTCCTTCTTGCCTGGCATGTGCGTGCGCACGAGATTCCACACGCCGCCGTGCTTCTCGCCCTGCAGCTCGAACTTGAGTCGACCTTTGGCGTAGGCCTTGTGCGGATCCTCCAGCGGAATCCACACGCCGCGATCCCAGACAATCACCTCACCGGCGCCGTAATGCCCCTCGGGAATGCTGCCTTCGAACGTCGCGTAATCGAGCGGATGATCCTCGACATGAATCGCCAGACGCTTGACCGACGGGTCCAGCGACGGCCCCTTCGGCACCGCCCAACTCTTCAGGGCGCCGTCGAGTTCGAGGCGAAAGTCGTAATGCAGGTGCGAAGCGTCGTGCTTCTGGATGCAGAACTGCAACGCATGATCCTTGGCCGATTTACGGCCCGAGCGCTTGACTGCGGCCGGTTCCGACGTCGCGGAAAAATCACGCATGCGGTTGTAATCGTCGAGGTTCCTGTTCATGAGCACACCGATGGCAGACGGGTTCTGTTATGCAGAAGAGCGACACGGCGGCGGAAAAATTCAATCGAGGTAAAAAAGCCCCGGACGGATGGAATGGCCGGGGCTTGTAGCGACATATCCAGTAATTGCCTGGGCTGGCTAAATAGAGTGAAGACGCTAAGGTCTTTTCAGGATCATGAAAGGGAGGCAATGGAATGCCTGCTGCTGCAAAAGCCTGTCGTTTGAGAACGGGCCGACATTCTGAAATTGGGAGAATTTATTTGCTGACCGCTGTGGTAAACCAGCGAGAGCGTGTTTTTACCAATTGGCATGATGGGAGATTGGTGGTCAACGAGTTGAGACGGTGCAGTGAAGCGGGATTAGCCACCTCTCTGGCGTGGGTCGTAATGCCAGGCCATCTACATTGGCTAGTTGAGCTTAATGAGGGCTCGCTCGCAGATTTGATGTGTCGCGTTAAATCCCGAAGTTGCCAGGCATATAATCGAAAACATGGTCGCCAAGGACAACTATGGCAGCGAGGGTATTACGATCTTGCCCTGAGACGAGATGAAGACCTAAGAGCCGCTGCGCTCTATGTCGTCAAGAATCCCGTGCGAGCCGGTCTGGTAAGACGCCTTGGGGACTACCCTTTGTGGGATGCCATTTGGCTGTGAAGATCAAAAGATCGCAGCCTTCGGCAGCTCCTACGGTTGCACCGTTTTCAAAGGTAGGAGCTGCCGAAGGCTGCGAGCTTGATGGATCTCGAAGACTCCTTGCCCGGTGTGCCTTGCGAGTCGGTCTGGTGGCGCGCTTGGGTGATTATTCTTTGCGGGACGCTATCT
>Ga0157369_10008636_pt1 | contig 11684 bp, 9 predicted proteins | sample C25metaG_FD_113461 | JGI IMG/M metagenome (GOLD analysis project Ga0157369, IMG submission 113461) | Corn rhizosphere microbial communities from Kellogg Biological Station, Michigan, USA - C2-5 metaG | ecosystem: Host-associated > Plants > Roots > Rhizosphere > Soil | place: USA: Michigan... | reverse complement strand
GGCGCTCATCCTGATTAATCGCCTGTATTGCCGCCATCTGTCCATGGCCCAGAGGATATTGCGTTTCAAACAAGCCGCCAGTCACCACCTCGTAAATATCCGGGGCATTCTCGTCACTATGAACATGGCTGAGATACTGCTCCAGCAAAGGGAAGTCACCCACCGCCTTATCGCAAAGCCAGGTGAAATCTTCCGCATCACGCTTGAGGTTGTAATCCTCATTATGCAGTGGAGCCACCAGGGTATTAAACGCGGTTTCAAGCCCCTGATATTTACTATTTGATTGCTGATCGACCCATTCCTGAAGCGCCTTGAACGCCTCAAGGAACGTCTCATATTTACATTCCGTGAGGGCGCTGACGATACTCATCATATGGCGGTTTTCACAGAGTTCATTCAGCTGAATACCAAACATTTCGCGAAAAGCGAAGGGGAATGCGCTAACAAGTTGTCCATCTTTGACGGGAACTAGCAGGGTGTTTTCGTTCTGTTCGAAAAATGATTTCGGGAGGGGAAAAGAGAACAGCGGAAGATATTTTACATTGGCCTTTCCTCGCTCATTTTCGATACAGCGCAGTACCGGAAATAGCAGGCTCACCGGCTCAATATGGATAATTTCACCCTTTTCGCCATATTTGACGAAACGCCTGCGCCAGTTATCGCGCATTTCAGGCGTAACACGGAGTACTACTCCGCTCTGGTTTTCTTTACAGTTACTTGCACTAAGCATCAGTTGTTGGTGCTCATGCACCTTGCTGGCCGGTATTTTACTTTTTTCTGCGCCACTGAATTTCACATAATCATGCCACGCTGAAAGGATATCTTTAGACGACTTTTGCATCATGCTATACGAGCCTTAACCTGATTATCTCCCTGAATTTAATGGTCAGAGGATAACACAGAGGTAAATATTATAACCCTGCCAATGGGGGTGGATTTTATGGATATATAATATTAATTACCGCAGCGAATGAATTTCATTGTTTGACTGAAAGGATTTGGTGTTCACGGGCCTGAAGCCACTTGAGTAAATGAGGGAAATACAGAAAAGCAAAAAGCCCGCTTAAAAGCGGGCTTCTTAAATTTGGCTCCTCTGACTGGACTCGAACCAGTGACATACGGATTAACAGTCCGCCGTTCTACCGACTGAACTACAGAGGAATCGTGTGAACGGGGCGCATATTATCGATGACTATCGGCCTTGTCAAAGGGTGGATTGCAATGAGATGACCGTTTGCTGACAAATTGGGCAATCTGTTCATCCCGCGCCCATTTGCGCCGCTTTTGGCGCTGTTTTGCACCGCGGTGGTGCAAATTACCCCTTATGGGGCATAAGCAAACCGCAGTTTCATCCTCTATTTATCCCGTAGCGATTAGAAAGGCTTATTATCCAGCCGCTTAACTCTCCTTTTATTCATCTCAGGAAATGTGGCAAGCATATTGCAACTCTCCCAACATCATCACTCTTAGCGTTGGCATGGGTAATCCTTACAGGAGGCAAAATGAACTTAAGACGCCTGAAGTACTTCGTAAAAATCGTCGATATTGGCAGCCTGACGCAGGCCGCTGAAGTGTTACATATTGCGCAGCCTGCGCTGAGCCAGCAGGTCGCAACGCTGGAAGGCGAGATGGATCAACAGTTGCTGATCCGCACCAAGCGCGGCGTCACGCCGACGGAAGCGGGCAAGATCCTCTATACCCATGCGCGCACCATTCTGCGCCAGTGTGAACAAGCGCAGCTGGCGGTGCACAACGTCGGCCAGACGCTGCGCGGCCAGGTATCGATTGGCCTTGCGCCCGGTACGGCCGCATCCTCGGTAACCATGCCGCTGCTGCAAGCAGTGCGCGCCGAGTTGCCGGAAGTGACCGTTTATCTGCATGAAAACAGCGGCACGGTGCTGAACGACAAATTGTTGAACGGCCAGCTCGATATGGCAGTGCTCTACGAGCGCGCGCCGGGTGCCGGGATTAATAGCCTGCCGCTGCTGAAAGAGGATCTCTACCTCGTCGGCACGCGGGATTGCCCGGGGCAGAGCGTCGATCTGGCGGCGGTTGCTGAACTCAATCTCTTCCTGCCGCGCGATTACAGCGCCGTGCGTTTACGGGTGGATGAAGCCTTCTCTTTGCGCCGCCTGACGGCGAAGATCATCGGTGAGATTGAGTCGATTGCCACTCTAACGGCGGCGATCGCCAGCGGAATGGGGGTGACTGTGCTGCCGGAATCCGCCGCGCGCTCGCTCTGTAGCGCCACAAACGGCTGGATGGCGCGCATTACCACGCCATCAATGAGCCTGCCGTTGTCGCTCAATGTCTCCGCACGCGGCAGCATGTCACCACAGGCGCAAGCGGTGAAAGACATTCTGCTGTCGCTGGTCAGCCGCCCGACGATGGAGAACCGCGAGCTGCAACTGGCAAGCTAGTCTTTATTCCTTAAAAGTATAAGTTGCTGGTTTTTATTATTTGTTCTGCCTGGCCGCAGACTTTAACAATAACGTCATGATTGATGGGCCAGGAGCGAAGGGTGAACTTCCAGCAACTTAAAATTATCCGTGAGGCGGCGCGGCGGGATTACAACCTGACGGAAGTCGCCAACATGCTGTATACGTCGCAGTCCGGCGTGAGTCGACATATCCGCGAGCTTGAAGAGGAGCTGGGGATTGAGATCTTCATTCGCCGCGGCAAGCGATTGCTGGGTATGACCGAGCCGGGCAAAGCGCTGCTGGTGATTGCCGAGCGCATTCTTAACGAGGCGAGCAACGTCCGCAGGCTCGCCGACCTCTTCACCAATGACACCTCCGGTGTTTTAACCATCGCAACCACCCATACGCAGGCGCGTTACAGCCTGCCGTCGGTAATCAAATCCTTCCGCGCGCTCTTTCCTGAGGTTCGCCTTGAGCTTATCCAGGGGACGCCGCAGGAGATTGAAACCCTGCTGCATAACGGCGGCGCAGATATCGGTATCGCCAGCGAGCGCTTAAGCAATGACAGCGCGCTGGTCGCTTTCCCATGGTTCCGCTGGCATCACAGCCTGCTGGTGCCGCAGGATCATCCGCTGGCGCAGGCCTCACCGCTGACGCTGGAGGAGATCTGCCGCTGGCCGCTTATCACCTATCGCCAGGGCATCACCGGGCGCTCGCGCATTGATGAAGCTTTTTCCCGCAAAGGGTTAATTCCCGACGTGGTGCTGAGCGCGCAGGACTCTGATGTGATCAAAACCTATGTCGAGCTGGGTCTCGGCGTCGGGCTGGTGGCGGAGCAGTCCAGCGGTGAGCATGAAACGGGAAAACTGGTGCGTCTCGATACCCGGCACCTTTTCGATGCCAATACCGTCTGGTTGGGCTTAAAGCGCGGTCAGTTGCAGCGCAACTATGTCTGGCGCTTTATCGAACTCTGTAATGCCGGGTTGTCGGTCGATGAGATCAAACGCCAGGTGATGGAGCCGGATGAAGCGGCGATTGATTATCAGATTTAACTCTTGATTACTGGCGCAGTCACAAAGTGTGTACTGCGCAATAGTAAATTCCGGTGATCTCAGTAAGATGATTCTTATGTTACCCTGTTAATATAGTTCATTACTTATAACTGGCTTTACGTAAGGACACACCATGAGCGCACTTTCCCTCTCCATTGATCGCTGGCGAAATATTACCGGTGAAACCTATGATTTTTCACTGCAATATCACTATAGGTTTAACGAGGAAACTCAGGAAATAACGGTTGAAAAAAGAGATGATGCCGTGCCGAAAGGCTTTTTCTCAGCTAATTCGGAAATAGTTTGCCTGACGGGAAAAAATGGCAGCGGCAAATCAGGTATTATGAGTATTTTGAATCTGGCAGGAACAAAATTAATACTTGGTATGAGCGTTGATTTTAGTGCCAATGCGAAAGAATATGGTTTCACTTATATATTTTCCTATTTGAACTCTCTGTATGTTGCAAAGATCGCCGAAGGCAAAGTTTATGGCCTATGGAAAACTAAGGGAGTGGATCTTAGTGAACCCGATTCAGTCTATGCATGTAAAAGTATTAGTGTAACGCCTGTTGTCAGTACGTGGTATTACTCGTCTAATAACCTTCAGTTGAGTATTTCTACCAGTAGGGTTACGCGCCACGATCTCTCAATCGCTCAGCGCAGGCGCGTCATCAGCCATGCTGGCCCCCATGAGATGCTCTCGTACTATCAGTCTTTTGAATATCCTGAAGTCGAGGATAAAATGGCCTCGCGCATATATACCTGGCATGTTCGGAAAAGTTGGTATGGGCATTTTGGTAATGCTAATCCGGAACTTGTTGAAAACAAATACTCTTTCGAAGGAAGGATATTTTTGGCATCGCTTGTGGCGCTCAAACTATTATGGTTGATTGCATACTCGTATTCAAATGGCACCTATTTTTCTCGGGAGCTTGCTAAAAATAACCCTGAAATAGCAAACAGTATTCCTCATCCTGAGACGTTGTCACAAATTATTAGTGTTGCTGTCCAGGAGCAAAAAACGTTTGAGCTTGTTGAGCAATTCTCGGCATTGTATTCCCACTTTTTTTCTGAAGATGGATATGGCTTAGTCAAAAAATTGGCTTATTCACAATATAAAAATAAAACACCCCAGAATGGGGCTGTTCAATATCGATTCTCTCCGGATTTCGCTAATACTGAAATGTTTCTTAAAATATTATCAGTAATGGGGCAGATTAAAGAGAATGTAAGTGAAAGCCGTTTTACGGTTGACCCTCCTTTCAGCACAGGTGAATGGAAACTTATCGATTTACTTTCGACATTACGCCGAAAGGCAAAAGATGCGGCAGACAAAAGTTCCCCTATCCAATTTTTGTTGGACGAACCCGACTCTGATTTTCACCCCGATCTTCAAACGCGTCTGATTAAAAAAATTGTAGATTTATTAGCTGGCTATAAGGACGCCAGGTTCCAGTTAATTCTCTCCAGTCATAACCCGATTGTTGTCTCAGACCTTCCCTCAGCTAGTGTTATCCCGGTAAATCCCGGATCAATGCCATTAGGTAAAACTTTCGGCAGCAATATCTACGAGTTGTACAAACACCGTTTTTTTGTTGACCGCTCTGTTGGCGAGTTTGCCAGTAGCAAAATACGTGATGCAATAGAAAATGAAAATATTACTGACGACATGCTGCGCTTTCTGATTGCAGAAACCGGTGAGCCTATTTTGGCGTATGCTTTAAAAGGCAAACTGAAAGCTAAGCAAATTGTCTCAGAAAAAGATATTGATCGCTTTGTATCACAACTTACGGATGAGCAGTGGTTAACGCTGAAAGGAAAGCTTGATGAGAGATGATGGAGCATTTTTTGAATGGGCGATAAGGAATAAGTTTTTCGATGAGTTTGCTGTTCCGCTGGCAACGCACTCCAACTTACAAAAAGCCATTATCTCTCTCTTTTTTGCCGGGAGGGTGGAGCAATATGTGGCATTCAATAATTCTATTGCTGGCTTGAAGCGTATTAAGGTAAGGGCTAGCAGGGTGGATAACTTACGCACTATTTTGAATAAACCCGAAGCGCGGCGTGTTAAAGCAGCGTTCATTGTTAACCCATGGCATGGAAAAAAATTAAATAGCTGGAGCGGTGAATTCAAAGCGGCGATGGGAAGCCTCATGCCTGCTGAGGCCAGTGCATTTAATGACTGGATGACAAATAGTTATCGTCGTTTCAGAAACTCACGATCCGCGCTGCGCTTTGCAAAGTCCCTCAGCACTGCTGTTTGCCCCTATTGTGATAAAGCGTTCCTTGATATTGGTAAGCAGTTTTACGGCGAGCTTGACCATTATTTAGATAAATCGCAACATAGCTATTACGCACTGAATATCCATAATTTTGTTCCCGTGTGCGGTGTCTGTAATCGTAAGAAAAGTAAGCAACAGCTCGAACACTTTCATCACACTGAGGATGATCTTGATTCTGTATTTCGCTTTTATTTGTCTGCTCAGGATAAAAATAATGTTTTGTTGCATTATCAGACATCTACAGTGAAAATTCGCCAGAAAGAATATCCAGGGAAAAAAGATCACTTAAATGAATTGCAACAGGTATTTGCGCTTGATGATCGCTATGAAAATATGTCTGTAGTAGTAGATTATCTTGCCCAACTCAAAAGAATTTATACTCCAGAGTGGTTGGCTGAATTAGAAAGTGTATATAAAGTTTCTTTTTCACGGGATCAGATCAAACAGCTATTGTTAGGCCAGTTTAGTTATCGGGATCCGGCGGAGCGTCTGCAACCGCTGACCAAGCTAATTAACGATCTGGTGGAAGATCTGGATGTCTTTAATGAGAGGCCACTTCCGTAATCGCTATTTTTCACTTTATGCGATAACGACCGGAAGCATGCCAGCCAGGCATCGTCTGGCTGGCATATTTTTTAAACCTTATTTTTTGGTGAGACTACTGTCCTTTTGCACCTGCGGCCTGATAAATATCGCCGTCACTGCCGAAAGTAAGCAACCCGCCATCAGGTAGATCGCCACGCTGTGCCACTCGCCGCCGGAGAAGGTTAAAAGCGCGGCGGCGATAAACGGTGTAAAGCCACCGCCGACGACGCTTGCGACCTGATACCCGACACCCGCGCCGCTGTAGCGGTAACCTGCACCAAACATCTCAGTGAACATCGGCTGCTGAACGCAGACCACCATATCGTGGGCGATATTCGCCAGCAAAATGGAGAAGATAACTACGCCAAGAATAGAGCGTGCTTCCAGCGCCATAAAGAAGGGAAATGCGCTGATGGCGCCGAGCAGGGCACCGGTAATATAGATACGCCGACGCCCGAAGCGATCTGCCATCCAGGCGAAGAGCGGGATAGTAAAGCAGCTGACGCCGCCCACCAGCAGCCCGATATTGAGAAATAGCTCGCGCGGCATGCCCAGGTTTTGCGTGGAGTAGTTAAGCGCAAAGGCGGTGACGATATACATGGTCAGCAGTTCGCACAGCCGCAGGGCGATAATTTTAAGAAACGCGCCCGGATGGCGAACCAGCGCTTCAAACACCGGCGGGCGGGTTTTCGCCTCAGTAGGTTTTTCTGCCTGCGCGCGTTCGAACTCGACCGACTCTTCCATGCCATTACGCACCCACAGCGCGCCAAGCACCAGCACAATGCTGAACAGGAACGGCAGACGCCAGCCCCAGCTCAGGAACTGCTCATCTGTGGTCAGCGTGCTGATCAGCGAAACCAGCCCGGTGGAGAGCAGCAGGCCGACGCCGTAGCCCACCTGAATGCCGCTACTGTAAAAGGCTTTCTTACCGGCCGGGGCGCTCTCCACCGCCAGCAGCGCCGCGCCGCCCCATTCACCGCCAACGGCGAAGCCCTGAATGGCGCGCAGAGTCACCAGCAATACCGGTGCCCACCAGCCAATGGTGGCGAAAGAGGGGAGTATGCCAATGCAGGCGGTGGCGATGCCCATCATCCAGACGGTCATCATCAACATCCGCTTACGTCCTAAGCGGTCGCCGAAATGGCCAAAGACGATGCCGCCGAGCGGGCGGAACAGAAAGCCGACGCCAAAGGTAGCAAAAGCGGCAAGCGTGCCCATTGCCGGGTCGATCTGCGGGAAAAATTCGCTGTTAAACACCAGCGCGGCGGTGATGCCGTAGAGTAAAAAATCGAACCAGTCGACCACGGCGCCCGCAAAGCTGCCCCATGCAGCACGGCGTGCGCGGTGGGAGGATGGGGTCTGCTCATCGGGTCGGGGGGGAATGAGTGTGGAGTCCATAGCTGTCCTGTCTGTTCCTTACATCTTGCAATTTTTTATTATTAAAACCAGGGAAAGGATTACTCACATTGTATGCGGCAAAATTAAGGCCGCCCTTGAGACTACAGCGACAGCCCGCGTGAGAAAACCCTTTTACCACAGATGTCGTACCTGACAGCGTTAAATGGTCTGATCCTGCGCCTGGTATATCCTTAACAATTCCCGCTATAATCCGGGAAATTTGTTAACGGATTCAGAAGCGAAAATGGCAAAACTTACCTTACAAGAGCAGCTCCTGCAGGCAGGGCTGGTCAACAGCAAAAAGATGGCCAAAGTGCAGCGCACGGCGAAGAAGTCCCGCGTGCAGGCGCGTGAGGCGAGAGAAGCGGTAGAAGAGAACAAAAAGGCGCAGCTTGAGCGTGATAAGCAGCTCAACGAGCAGCAGAAGCAGGCAACGCTCGCCAAAGAGTATAAAGCGCAGGTGAAGCAGCTGATTGAGATGAACCGCATCACCATCAACAGAGGTGATATCAACTTCAACTTCACCGATAACAACCTGATCAAAAAAATCGTCGTCGATAAGGTGACGCAGGCGCAGCTGATTAGCGGCCGTCTGGCAATTGCCCGTCTGATGACGGAAAACCGCAGCGAGCCGGAGTACGCAATTATTCCTGCAAGCGTGGCTGATAAAATTGCCCAGCGCGATGCCGACAGCATTGTGCTCAATAGCGCACTGAGCCAGGAAGCGCAGGATGAAGACGATCCGTATGCCGACTTCAAAGTGCCTGACGATCTGATGTGGTAATACGCGCAGAAGAATATCAGGCCAAAAGCGTGGTCTGCGCGGGCAATGTGCTTTACACTGCGCGCGGCAAAAATAGCACAGAACAACGAGTCAACAGGCGGTAAGGCGATGAACGGAAAAATCACAACCTGGTTTAAAGAGAAAGGTTTTGGATTTATCAAAGATGAGAACGGTGAGAACCGCTATTTCCACGTGATCAAGGTCGCCAACCCAGAGCTGATTAAAAAAGATGCGGCGGTGACGTTTGAACCCACCACCAACAATAAAGGCCTCTCGGCCTATGCGGTAAAAGTGGTGCCGGACAGCAAGTATATTTTTATCGCTGGCGAGCGCCTGAAGCTCACCTCGATCAAATCTTATGTTGTCTTCAACGAAGAAGTGCCTGCTGATACCCGTATCGATAAAGAGAGCCCGGTGCTCTCGGTCGGCGTGCTGATGAGCAGCATCCGGCCAAAATCTGATATCAAGCCAGGGGAGATGCGTACGCTGAAAAAGCTGGCGATCACCACCTTCCAGGGCTCAACGCTTATCTTTACGGAAGATGAGATCGATATCGACGCGACGGTGAAACTGCTTAAAGTTTGACGTTATCTGCTGCTTTTAAGGATCCCTTATGAACCACGATATTCCGCTGAAGTTTTATGACATCGCCGATGAGTATTCGACGGAGTCCGCGACGCCGGTGAGCGAGTCCGAGCGTGACGCGGTGGCGCACTACTTCCAGCTGCTGCTGACCCGCTTGTCCAACAATGAAGAGATCAGCGAAGAGGCGCAGCAAGAGATGGCCCGCGAAGCCAGCCTCAAAGAGAGCCGCATTGATGAGATCGCTAACTTCCTCAATGAGTGGGGCAACGAGTAACGCGGCATAATTCGCGATTTTCGCTGCTCAGAAACGCAAAAAGCCCGCACATCATGCGGGCTTTTTCTTTAACGGTATCAGGTACCGATAATGCCGCCGTCGGATTTGGTGATTACCACCGTAGAGGAGCGTGGTCGTCCATCGGCTTTGAAATCCGGCCAGTTGGAGATGGCATGCGGATTATTGGGATCGGTGATGTCATCACCGCCTTCACCGGGATGCTGGATATTGATAAACAGTGTGCGGTTGTCCGGCGTAAAGGCGATACCGGTAATTTCACACCCGCGCGGCCCGGTCAGGAAGCGACGATAATCATTGCTCCCCGGAATGGTTGCCACCATCTGGTTATTGCCCATCCCTTCATAGGCTTTTTTATTGATGGTGCTGGAGGAGACATCGGTCTGGATCCAGAGTACGCCACGATGATCGAAGGAGAGCCCGTCCGGGCTGCCAAACTCTGCACCCTGCATTGAGCCTTTCACTTTCGGGTCGTCACTGTCCGTGCGCCCGGCGAGCACCAGGATATCCCACTTAAATTTGGCTGACGCCGGATCGGCGTTCCCTTCGCGCCAGTGCATGATATGGCCGAACTGGTTATTGGCGCGCGGGTTGGCCGCATCCACCGGCGCTTTACCCTCTTTACCGCGATCGGAGTTGTTGGTCAGCGTGCAGTAGACACTGCCTTTCGCGTGGGTATCGACCGCGATCCACTCCGGGCGATCCATTTTGGTTGCGCCGACCTTATCGGCAGCAAGGCGGGTTTTAATCAACAGATCGCCCTGGTTGTCGAAGCCGTTGCTTTGATCAAGCCCGTTTTCGCCAAAGATCAGCGGCAGCCACTCGCCGGAGCCATCTTCATTAAATTTGGCGACGTAGAGCGTGCCTGACTCCAGAAGATTCATATTCGCCTTGCGATCGCTCGGGTCATATTTGTTCTCAGAGATGAATTTATAGATGTATTCAAACTTCTGGTCGTCGCCCATATAGACCACCACGCGGTTATCCGCCGCCAGCGTTACCGCAGCGCCTTCATGCTTGAAGCGGCCCAAAGCAGTATGTTTGCGCGGCGTCGAGGTCGGATCGTAAGGGTCAATCTCCACCACCCAGCCATAGCGGTTTGGCTCGTTGGGGGTTTTGTCGACGCTAAAGCGCTCATCCACTTCGTTCCAGCGGTAGGACTCATCGCTGTCGCTGATGCCGTAGCGTTTCTCCAGCGCATTGAGCGGCGCTTTTTTGACAAAAATATCTGACCAGTTCTCTTCGCAGGTGAGATAGGTGCCCCACGGGGTACGGCCATTGGCGCAGTTTTGCATGGTGCCCAGCACCTGTTCACCCTGCGGATCGGCCGCGGTTTTCATCAGCGGCTGGTGACGCGCCGGGCCGCTCAGCTGCATCGGCGTATTAACGGTAATGCGGCGCGCAAAGCTGGAGGGGCGAACCACCTGCCAGCCGGCTTCCGCTTTTTTCACCTCGATAACCGACACGCCCATCGCGTTTTGCCCTTTACGCGCCTTATCGAGATCCCAGTTGGCGGTCCCGTCTTTGAACAGCATGCCGTTATCAATGTACTCATGGTTGAGCGCCAGCAGGCCGTGCGCTGGGTTCTCTTCGCCCTGCGGCAAGCTAAACCACGCCATACCGTCATGGTGCATACCGGCCTGCGCCGCCTGCTCATCGGTGGTGTTGCTGGCGTCGAATTTAAACTCCGGCAGATTGCCCTTTAAGCCCACAGCGTCGCCCCAGCGATAGAAGGGACGGGCGATGTAGCCTTCCGGCACCGTGACGTTATCGGCGGTCGAGACGGGAATGCTGGTAAAGCCGAGCGACATCGCTTTCGCTAAGGCGGACGGTTTCGGCATCGCCGCGAAGGCGTTTTCTGGCATCAGTAAAGAGGGGAATGAGACCGCCGCGCCGGCGACCATCCCCATTTGCAGAAAGCGGCGGCGTGACATAAACGCGCTGACCACCTCTGAAAACGCGGCGTTGTGGCTTGGGTTACTGATCTCATCGCTGTGCTCTTGCTTGAACACCGATTTAAGGGGTCTGCTCATATCGTTTTCCTGTGATTTCCATAGGCTTGCGTCGCAATGGAGAGCAGTCTAAAAAACTTTTGTTACAATTTTATAACGTTAGAGGCACAGCGGCTTAATAAGTCGTGTTTGGCTAGGGGAGGGTAAAGAATAAAAAGCAAAAAGCCCGCTAAAAAGCGGGCTTTTTAAATTTGGCTCCTCTGACTGGACTCGAACCAGTGACATACGGATTAACAGTCCGCCGTTCTACCGACTGAACTACAGAGGAATCGTG
>Ga0157369_10008634_pt1 | contig 11685 bp, 10 predicted proteins | sample C25metaG_FD_113461 | JGI IMG/M metagenome (GOLD analysis project Ga0157369, IMG submission 113461) | Corn rhizosphere microbial communities from Kellogg Biological Station, Michigan, USA - C2-5 metaG | ecosystem: Host-associated > Plants > Roots > Rhizosphere > Soil | place: USA: Michigan... | reverse complement strand
TGCCGGCCAGCGGCAACAGCAAAATAAAAATGAATTGAAAAAATCTCTTCACCAAGCTCTACTCCTGTGAACTAGCCTCATTTGCGGTTATCGGCGTTGGTTTGCGACAATCCGCTCTTCGATTACGGCGATGACGCGCGATGTCGGCGATCACGGCGATCCCTACCGCCTCACCTTTTTGAGCCAGTTACCCCAATAGATCCCGACCCACATGCTGACCACGGAAAAGAGAAATCCCAGGCCCATGTTGCGCCAGAACTCTGCCGGAGTCCGCTCCCAGTGCACAAATACGTGGTTCACTGTGGGCGAAGTCGGCAGCGCGAAGTAAGGAAAATCAGTGGTAGAAAAGAACCGGTTCCGCGCCATGGACGACATGAGGAACGTGGCGAAGGGCCACTCGACGGCGATCAGAATCGCCAGGAAAGCCACGCCGCCAAAAACTGCGTACTGCCGTTTGGGCGCGTCCTTGAACAGCGGCAAAAGCAAATCGAGAAAGAATGCCGGCACAATCAGCAGGAGCGGAAACGGCAGCGGCACCATGTGCGTGATGTCCTGATACACCGGGCCCAGTTTGGGGTGCGCGGGGAAAAGCGGGAGCACCCACATCAGGATCAATACAAAAGCCGAATAGATACCGGTCATGATGGTGCGCGCCCAGCGATGGCCGGTGACGCGCGCCAGTCCTTCCAGTAAAAGCAGCGTGCCGATGCCGATCACCATGTAAGAAATGGCGCTGTGCAACAGAACGCGGTTCGTGTATTCCAGCTTGAGCGTCATGGTCTGGATCACGATAAAGCCGCCCATCAACAAAACAACTCGCTGCAGTTTGATGCGATGCTCGCCGTCCGCACGGTTGAGGTAGGAGGCGCCCAGAATCGCTCCTCCCCACATGATTCCGGCAATGCCCAGCGCCAGCAGCATGTGTGGCGGACTGATGATTTTTACGTCCAGCCCGTAAGCTTCATGCCACCAGTTGTCGAACGGCGCGGAAGTAAGCATTGCGCCGCCTCCCCACGCGGCGATGAATGCGCCCAACGGCGCGCGAAAGCCAAGGACGTTTACTGAATTGCGGCGCTCTTCTGTGTCGCCGCCAAACGTGGTCCGCATGATGACCCAGGCCGAGCCGAACGCGCCCAGCACCGCTCCAAACTGGATCAGCAGATGCGCCGGAGTCCAAAAGCTGTCACGGCCAATGGTTTCATGCCAGGAAATGTCCCAGTAAAGCCCCGTGGAAATACACATGGAGGCAATCACGTTGGCCCAGACCAGCCACGGCACGGCTTCCGCTCGGGACAAGATCGTTGGCGTGCTTATGCTCGAAGCAGCAGTAATGGTGCTCATGTACGCGCCCCTTCAGCGAAATCATGCGCTCTAAAGAAGTGGATACAAGGATACACTGAATGGCCATTCAGTCTAAAGGGGCCCGGCGCAAACTTATGGATTTTGGGAAGTTAAAGCTTTTTCGAGAATTGAAATCAGTTTTGTTATCTGCTCAGGACCAGAAACTCCTTTCTGTATGGCAAGGCACGACAACAGCGATATTGGCTTGCCGGACTGGGCGGCCGCATACATTTTGTGATGTCCGTCTAAAAGATAATGTGCCAGACACCAATGCTCCTGGATCTCTGGATTTCCGTCCCACTCCGCAGGTTGTTTCACGTCAAGCATCGAGATCGCGAGCGCGGTGGGCAAAGGCTGCCGGTTTTGTAAGGCCTTGTAGGACTGGATAGTTTGCGATTTCAGATACCGCCAGGGAAAAATCGGGACAATAAACTCAAACAGGCCACCATGTTCTGACACCTTTATTACTTCAGTCCGGTAGTATTCGGTTTTGGTGTAATGAGGACATCCCCAAAATGGATCGACGCCCCATAACGCGATCTGTTCTTCAAAAAAATAATCGCCTGCCTTTGAAGGAGTAATCAGATGGGGACGACATGACAACAGAAGGACTTTGTAAGCTCCCGCAGGAAGCACCGACATTACAGTGTTGATAATTGGATCGGAGATTCGGTCAATCCCGTTGCGAAATACCTCCTGCAGTTGCTGTGGAGAGACCTTATTGGTTGCGCCTTCGTGCCTTTCAAATATGAACTCGCAAGTTCCGCAGATATTACCGATGTAATGTGCTTTCTTCCCGTCGAGCGTAATGAACCGGTCCCACTCTGGCCAATCCGCGTTGCCTTCAGTGGCAAACCCGATACGAGAATCGATTGCCGTGCTCTCCGCATCTCTGACTTCGATCAATCTACTCATTTGGAAGCTTCCATCTTCTCCGCCATCTCCAGCATTTTGGTCACGCTGTTCCAGTTGCGGCCTGTGCCGGTAGTCCCGAGCGCGCGCTCAATGGCCGGCCATGGGAACTTGGATCGCCCCTGACCGTTGGGGAAATAGATATAGGCTTCCCGACCGACGATATGCATCTCTTCCGTGCCGATCTTGATGGCCAGCGCCTTTTCCCTGGCATCTTTGCCGGGATCGCCGGAAAGAAAGTTCACCAGCAGCTTGCCGGGCTCAATGCCGCTACGTTTGGCAAACGGGTTCCGCGCGACCACCTCTTGCAATTCCGCGATGGTGCGCAACACCACGCCGGGCCGGAAGCCGTGGGCCTTTTCAATGGCGTCCTGGATACGCATGGCAAGTTTGGCTAAGTCTTTTTCGCCGCTACTGAAGATAACGTTGCCGCTCTGGACGTAGGTCTGCGGGTCTTTCAGTTTCAGCGCGACGCAGAGAGCTTTAAGCGCGTCCATCTTGATCAGGTTGTGGCCGCCGACGTTTACGCCGCGCAGCATGCAGATAATCACGGGCATGGCCGTTAATTTTACAAGGTCTGTACGGCCGACCGCTGCGAAGTCAAACAACAGGTATAGGTTTAAAAGTCACGACTAGCAAAGCCATGCCCGCCTTTGACCGGATAAAAGCTGACGTGTGGCTTGCCGTCATGCCACATGTGGAAGTGTAGAGTGAAGCTGCCTTCACCCTTTTCAACAATCATTTTTTGGTTGGGCACATCGGGGTGGGATGTGTGCGGCTGTGATGCGTCGGCGCTAACGTTCACGGCCAGCACTGCTTTGTCTCGCGAAACAAGCTTGTAAGTACCCCTGACTTCATATGTATTCCCAACAACCAGCATATCCGAAGGCCCGCGAACTTCCTGGATCTTGATGCTATCTCCATGTCCTTCTAAATCCACAACGTGAGAAAAGTCAGCGGATAAATCCTGCCCCGCGGCAGGCGCGCCGGCGAAGCAGCTAAGGACGATTACGCCGCTCACCAAACAACCGGCGATGGCAGCAATTTTATTCGATATCAACTTTGTCATGATTCCATCTCCTCCTCCTTGCCGACTTCCAGAAATCAGACTGCTACTGGCCCGGATATAAGATTGCATTGCCAAAGTTACGACCTGCAAAGCCCGAGCCCCCTTTCAGCGGGTAAAAGCTAACATGGGGCTGGCCGTGAGTCATGTAGAACTGCAGTGTAAAGGCTCCATCGCCCTTTTCTACAATCACTTTTTGCCTTGGCAGGGGCGGGTGGGACTCATTTGTCACGCCCGGGTGCGACTCGCCTGGTTGGAATCTTTCGGTGGTAACGCCCACGGTAAGCAGTGCCTTGTCCTGCGACGCGAGTTTGTAGGTGCCTCTCACTTCATAGGTGTTGCCCACGACCAATGTGTCGGACGGGCCGCGGACTTCAGTGATCGTGATAAGGTCGCCGCTTGCAGTCTTTTCCAGATTCACAACGTGAGAAAAGTCATCGGACTGCTGCGCCCTGGCAAGCGATCCGGCGACGCTGCTGAGAACGATAACGCAACCAACAAAGCTCATGGCAATGGCGGCAAGTTTTTTTGGTGTAAGTTTGGTCATTCTGCATCTCCTTGAATTGAGCAGGCCTGCAATTCTGTCTTCCAGTTTTCCTGATTGAATCAGTGCTGGAGCAAACCATCCACTCCGGGCAGCTGAAATTGATTCCGCAATGGTGAGAAGTGTCTGGGCATAATTTTTAGCCGGCGCAGAGCCCAGCACATAGTTGTCACAAATTTCTTCGCGCATAGCATTCAGCAGGCGGCTGGCGACATACACCAACGGATGGAACCAGAAGATCGCGAGCAACGTCCGCTGATAAAGCGCTACGAGCGCATCGCGACGACGGGCATGCGCGCATTCATGGGTCAGCACCTGCAAGAGCTGCTGGTCATCTAGTTTGTCCAGCAGCGACGAGGGGAGCACGATGACCGGACGAATGTATCCAACTGCCGTGGGAATGGCTATCTGATCTGAAGTGCATATGGGCGGAAGATTGCGACCAAAAATGGTGAGCAACTCACTCCGGGCGGATTCAATTCTTTCTGCCGCTATTGGCTGTACGCTGCGCGTGATGCGGCGTGTGATGCGCAAGCCGCGAGCAAGTCCCAGCAGGCTTACAAGAGTCCCAGCGGCCCACAGTGCAAGCAAAAATCCGCCGAGTGGAAGATGTCTTGATGCGGGTTCGCTGCTGTTGTGAGCTGTTTGTGTGGTCGTGAGACTGACAAACAAGACATTCATTCGCTGGACCGCGACTCGACTCATCTTCGGCGCTGAAATCGGGGCCAGCCGCATGGCCGCAATCAGGATAGGGCAGAGTCCGACGGCGATCAACGTCCATAGCAAAACTGCGTGTCGTGCGGCGGGCGATCTGCGAACCGCATGCTGCACCGCGAGTCCCGCGATCAGGAGGGCGGCGGTTACAAACAAAATCGTCAATGCGGCAGGTACATAGGTAGCAAGCACGCTCAGCCAGTTGTTCATTTGTCTGCTTCCTTGATACCGTCAATCAATTCGCGAATCCGGCGCGCCTCGGCGGGAGAGATCCGGCGCGATTCCATCAAGGCCATCACCAGTCCGCTGGGCGAACCGCCAAAAGCGCCATCCAGAAGCTGGGCCAGCATGCCGCGCAAAGTTGATTTGCGTGGCCGGGCAGCGCGGAAATAAAAAGCGTTGCCCTGCGCCCGCGCCTGGAGCCAGCCTTTATCCGCCAGCCGCTTCAACATGGTCTGAACGGTGTTGCGAGCAATATTATGCGTCCTGGGGCGGCGATTTTTGAGCAATTCGCGCACCTGGGCCACACCCAGTTCGCCGTGCTCCCAGAACAGATTCATGATCTCCAACTGGGCCGGAGTAAGTTTTGCTTCTGCCTGTACCATCTTTAGTTTGCCTACCAGCGTAGGCGAATATACCTACGCATGTAGGCATTGTCAAGCGGGAAATCTGCCGCTGAGACACGGGGCAAGCAGAAGACCAAACTAATGTCACTTTCTCGGCGCCGGGTTGTGCGGCACAATAGCTTCGTCAGGCAGAAAGGAATATTGATGCGAAAGATGCAGCTGTGCTTGTCGCTGTTTTTGGTGATGACGGCTCTGGCAGCGGGCCAGGCAAAGAAAGCGCCGGCCATAGGCAGTGCGACTTCAACCGCCGCCAAGATCTGCGACGACCCTTACGCCGTAACTGAGGCGGCGGACGGCTGGCCGGAAGGGCCGATCCAAATACTTTTCCATCACGAAAAAAGCAAAGCGCCGTGGGCCAAGAATCCGGCCATCCGCGTGCCTGGGCTGGAGGCCGCCACACCGGCCAGTGCGCGCACGCTGGTGTGCGTGGAAGAGTCACGGATAGAAATGGGACACTATGAGTCCGGCGAACCGGGATACGTTCCTTCATGGGGTACCATTTTCATCCGCCTTTCAGACCACAAGGTGTATTTCATGGGCCACTCTTTGGATGGAGAGATGCCGCCGCAGATGAAATACAACAAGGGCGCGGGCGTGGGTAAACCTCCGACAGAAATTCTGGTGCGCTGGTTGCGCCTGCTGTTCCAGCAGAAAGTTGCGCGCTTCAAGGCGCGACTCAAGTTGAAGGAATTTGCTGAGGTCTCCGCGCTGGGGTTTTCCGGCGACGGAAGCCGGCTGGCGGTGGCGCAAGAGTCGCGGCGTCCGCTCGATGGTCCAACACCGCCTTCGCCGATTACAGTCTTTGATCTGGCAACTGGACAGCCTGTGGCCAGCATGCACGCGGACTACTCCACCAGCGAAATTGCGCTTTCGAAGTCAGGAAGCACGGTTGCCACGAATCGATATGGCGGCGTTGAAATTTGGGACGTTGCCACGGCCAAGATGACCCACAAGCTGGATACAAGCAAAGTGCGCTCGATGGTTTTTGGGCCGGAGGACGCGCTGGGCGTAGCTGGAGATGAAAAGGCTGCGGTGTGGGACGTGGCCGGAAACCGCGTTGTGAAATCAGGCCCCGGCTCGGTGGTGGAACTCTCTCCGGAAGGCGCATGGCTGGTGATGGCAAAAGCGGCAAACGGATACACGGTGCGCGAGTTGGAATCAGGACGCGAGTTGGGAAGTTTTTCCGATGTTTGCGGTGATCCGTACAAATGCGCGCCGTCGCGGGACGGCAAGATGATGGTGCGATGGTCCTCACTGGGTGGGGGGCTCTTCTCGACCGGCATCCGCGAAGGAAAACCTCTTTCTCTGCCCGACCTTGGCTCGAGCGTGGTGTATGCCGTTGCTCCAACGCGTGATGGCTTGGTGGCCTCCAATAGTGATGGCATTGCCGGCGTTGTTTCCGCCAACACTCCAGAACCGCGCTCCTTCGCCACCGACATGACAAGCATCAAGGCGATAGCTGTCTCGCAGGACGGTAAGCTGGTTGCATTGGGAGACAGCAGCGGGCTCGTGGAGGTTTGGGAGCTGCGGTGAGGCTAGCGAGTCGAATCGCACGCCGCTGCATTCTACTTGAAATTCCAGACGTGCTCGAATCCTTCAATTTCTTAACTGGAACATGCAACCTGCCGGAACTATGGAATGCTCTTACGGACAGGACTATCGCGGAGAAACGAGCAGCTCTGTTCTCCGGCAAGATTGAAAAATTCCAGCAAGCGCCGCAAGGTGTCTTCGAACGTCAACCCACCTGTTCCCCTGTTCATTCACGCATCAAGGAGGCGCTCGTGCGCTTGCGTTCTATTGCAGGGTCTTTTTTCGTTTCGCAATCAAATATCACATCAAACTTTTCAGTCTCTCTGGCTCGCGCCGTCTTCATGGCTTTTGTGTTATTGGTGGGGTCTTCCTCTTTCGCGCAGACCATGGTCACGCTGCAAAATGGGTTGAACAGCTACGCGGGAACGGCAGATGACTGGATCCTTTACTCCAGCGGAGCGAATCTGAATCAAGGTACGATCAGTGACCTTGACATTCGCAATACCAACACGGACCGCGCTGTGATTCGCTTTGCCATCTTCGCTTCTGAAGGTGGTCCGGTGCCCAACGGCGCCACCATCACTTCCGCAACGTTGTCTCTTTATAAATACAACGGGCCGGATGCGGTCATTCAGGCCACTCGTCTGCTGAGAAACTGGACAGAAACAGGAGTCACCTGGAACACCACCGGAACCGGCACTCCATGGACTGTTCCGGGCGCGGGCGGCGTGGGAACAGATGTTGTGAGCAGCGCCGATGGGCAGGGTTCCATTGCCGATGCGGCTGTCAATAACTGTACCTCTTCGACTATGCCGGCGGCCTGCTGGCTCAACATTGATGTAACCTCCGGGGTGCAGACTTTCTCCAACGGCACCATCAATGATGGATGGCTGCTAACCCAGGTGAGCAGCAGCGCCATCGACCAATACAAAGACTTCAATTCAAAAGACAACACTAACTTTCCTACAGCGCGCCCCAAGCTGACCATTACTTATCAGACCGTCACCTCCGGAGCATGCGTGAACTCTCCGCTGCCGGCCGGCGGAATTGCGATAGCAACCTTCCATAGCATGAGCCTTTATTACAATCCGGCGAGTGCGCCCAGCGGCAACCAGATTTTCGTCCGCTACCGGCTGGCGAGTGCCGATCCCAGCGCTCCCGGATTCACATGGAACCAAGGGCACCCACTTTGGTACGACAGCCGCAATGACAGCAGCGGCCAGCCCTTGCATCCTTACCGCGGACGCGGAAGCGTGGTGAATCTGGAGCCCGCAACTCAATATGTCTTCGAAGTCGGCACGGGCGCGAGCTATTCCACCGCCACCTGGCTCAACCATATTTCCGATGGGGCAAGTGATTGTCCTTCCACTTGGAGCGAGACTTTTCCCGCAGGCACAACACTGACACCTTGGACCGGGACAAACACTACCTCGACCAGCTCTTCCTATCAGGGCGCGCGCAGCGGATCATCGCGCCAGCAGGTGCTTCTGGCCAACCAGTCCGGGACTGCATCCGGCTACACGGTTTACGATTTCACCGGCGCAAATGCAGTTGCGCAAACCAGCAATAGCAGCAACTTCTTCCCAGTGGTAATTTCAGGAAGCTACATCGTGCTGAAAGGCCTCAAGGTCGTGGGCGGTGAGTCGGGCATCTTTATTGATCCCGGTTCGCACGACATTGTGATTGATGGCGTGGAGATCACCGGATACGGCCGCGATTGCAATGTAGCGCTGGGTGCGGGCCTCACCGGCGACCGCGCATGCAATGAAGATGCCGGCATCAAATTCCCTGACCAAACTTTCGGTCCGGTGCTCAATACCAAACGCATCGTCATTCAGCATTCAAAGATCCATAATCCGGCCTTCGGGGCCAATCCCTGGGACGGAGGTCAGCATCCTTCAGGCACAGCACCCATCACAATGTATCCAACCGGAGGCCAGATTGTGATCCGCTACAACGAGGCCTATTCCACTACCAACGGAGTACTGGGAGGCCCGCCTGATCTAAACCACTACCATGAAGACGGTCTGGTCATGGGGGGATGCAACAGCATCGGCACAAACTGCGACCAGCAGGGCATTGGGCCGGACGTGGACATCTACAAGAATGCCGTCATGAATTACTTTGACGATGGTCTGGAGACCGACGGCGACGGCACCAATAACCGCGTCTGGAAAAACTACTTTGATTATGGCGGCGCGTCGGCCATCTCCACCACGCCAACCTATATAGGGCCGGTGTATGTCTGGAGAAATGTTTACAATCGCCAGCGCGAGTGCCTGGACGATCCGTGGGGTAATGAGACCTGCAATGGCGGCGGACGTGACTCCATGATGAAGTCTGGCGGAATTGGCAGCTATGACGGCGGCCGCAGATACCTCTACCACAATACTTCCCTGCAACCACCTTATACCTCTGAAACTTCGGCCACCGGCCCCAATCCGCTGGGTGCTGGCACAGGCGTTGAAGACACGGGTTCAAGCACTCCACTTGAAAACACCGTGAGCAGGAACAACGTGTTTGAAGTCTGGAAATCGAACTGGGGCGCTTTCACCTTCAACAGCACGGCTTCAGGAAATGATCTCGATTACGACCTGACGAACGGTGTCATGAGTGAAGCCAACGGCTTCGCCGCCACCACCCCGCAATACCAAAGCGGCAATGGCTGGTCATCGTACTGGACCGGCAAATACCGTCTAGTGCCGGGAACTCACGGCTACGACGATGGCGTACTAATCCCGAACTTCAACGATGGCTTCTTCGGTGCGGGCCCAGATCGGGGAGCACACGAAGACGGCACGCCGGACATGGATTTCGGAACTGGAGCAAGTGGGCATTAAGAACATTTATAGAACTGTCGAGCAGCCCATGTGCTTCTAACACGATCACCGAACAGCCGAGCGGCACGATCTGATAATCATGCGGATCCATTCCCGGCTGCCGGCGATTCTGTGTTGGGGGACCATTCATGTTGCAGATAAAACCGCTGAACCATGTCCGCTAGGAAGTCAGCGGTCTTAAGCTATCTGCCGTTTGCCGTCGCCAACGGGGTTGCCATCGCCACACTCCGAATCGGCGCACACAGGCCTTTCATCAGCTTGGCGAATTCATCCAGATTCAGCGATTGCGCGCCATCAGAAAGCGCGCGTTCCGGACACGGATGCACTTCAATGATCAACCCATCTGCACCGATGGCGAGCGCGGCCCGGCTGGCTGGGGCAATTAGTTCACGCTTGCCGGTTCCGTGCGATGGGTCGGCAATCACCGGGAGGTGCGAGAGTTCGCGCACCAGCGCCACGGCGGCAAGGTCGAGCGTGTTGCGCGTCATCTCGCTCTCAAAGGTCTTGATGCCGCGCTCGCAGAGCACAACATTGTCATTACCGCCGGCCAGCAGATATTCAGCCGCCAGCAGCCACTCTTTTACGCTGGCGGATGGGCCACGCTTGAGCAGGATAGGCTTTTTGGCCTTGGCGAGCTGGCGCAGCAGATCATAATTCTGCATGTTGCGCGCGCCCACTTGAAGCATGTCCGCATGGTCACAGATGAGCTGGATGTCATTGGTGCTCATCACCTCGGTCACCACAGGCAAGCCTACTTCTTCACGGACTTCACGCAGCAGACGCAGCGCTTCAATGCCCAGGCCCTGGAAATCATAGGGCGAGGTGCGTGGCTTGTACGCTCCGCCGCGCAGCAGCGTGGCGCCGGCGGCCTTGATGGCGTGCGCAGTGGAAAAAAGCTGCTCGCGCGATTCCACCGAGCACGGCCCGGCGATCACCACAGCTTCTTCACCGCCGATGATCACACCGCCAACGTTAACCTGCGTGCGTCCGCTCTTGGTCTGCTTGCTCACCAGCTTGAACGGATGCGCAATGGGCACAACGTCTTCCACGCCTGGAGCAGCTTTAAGCGCCTCCAAGGCTACGCGGTTGCCGCCGGAGCCGACCGCGGCGACAATAGCCCGCTCTGCACCGCGCGTGACATGCGGCTGAAAACCGCATTCGATCACGCGTTCAATTACATGTTGAAGTTCCGCTTCCGACGACCCTGCTGCCATATTTATCACCATGAAAGGACTCCTAAAAAGCAATTAGCAAATAGCAATTAGCAAATAGCTGGCCATTGGCTTTTGGCTCTTTGCTCAAAATCAAACAAAATCAAAATCTTTCACCGCAGGCGAGGGCTTCTCTACCCCATCCAAGCCAAAACCGGGCTTGATGGGGGCCCCGGCCTGCGCTCCACTGTTCTACTGTTCTTACTTCTAAAACCGGGACGAGCGAAACCAAACTCATTTACGAAAGAGACGTAGCATGCTTCGTCTCTACCCGTCATGACAGGACGCTAACCGCTCATGTTGGTTCCTTGCACTGTTGCAACCTCTCGCTTCCGTTTGGACTTGAGAAAACCAATTGCCAATTGCTATTTGCTAGCTGCTGATTGTTGCTCCTGCATCCTCTGTGTTCCCAGACGGCGCGTCTCGCGAATGATGCCGGCAAAAATATCGGTGACGCTCTGGTCGTCGAGCGGGCCAGTATTTTTTTCCAGCACGCGGGCTAGCACCTGTCGCTCTCGATTGCCGTCATACGCCGGCAGGGCAGAGGCCACCTTGATCGCCGCAATTTCACAAGCGATGGCGGCGCGCTGGTTGAGCAGGCGAAGCAACTCGGCATCGAGCGCGTCAATCTGGCGGCGCCAGTCGTCGAGCGTTTTTTCGCCGATAACGGTTTGGCGGTTGGTTTTCTGGTCCATGCAGGTAAAGCTCCCTGAAAGCAAAAACCGCGACCCTTGGGGATCGCGGCTCGCGGTGATTTATGATGACTAACTTCTTATTCTTGCATTGTCAGCACAGATCCGCGTCGCCGCTACCCGTAAAGTGGTAGCGGTAAGTAAACGCGAAAGTAAATCGGCTGGCGTGCATGCTGAGCGGATAGTAGTCTAGATTTTCAGCTGTTGTC
>Ga0157369_10008633_pt1 | contig 11686 bp, 10 predicted proteins | sample C25metaG_FD_113461 | JGI IMG/M metagenome (GOLD analysis project Ga0157369, IMG submission 113461) | Corn rhizosphere microbial communities from Kellogg Biological Station, Michigan, USA - C2-5 metaG | ecosystem: Host-associated > Plants > Roots > Rhizosphere > Soil | place: USA: Michigan... | reverse complement strand
TTCGCGAGCACGAACATCCAGCTGTACGCCAGCACGGATGCCGGCCTCACCTGGGAGTTCCTGAGCACGGTGGCCCAGGGCGGCCCGCCCGACACGACCAACGGCGCCACGCCGGTGTGGGAGGGCCCGGTCGTCAATGACGCGACCGGCACCACCTACGCCGAGCGGCCGGGCATGACCACCGTGGCGCAACTGAGCGGGCACCTGTGGATCATGACCTACGAGTTCGGGGCGCCCGTCGACCCCGCCAACCCCGACCAGGCCAATTGATCCAGACCTATTCAGCGCGGAATTAGTGTGTTCATGGCGGCTGGCTGGCAATACCCAGCATCAAAGGTGACGGGCATGTAACCGTCAAGCAAGCCCCGGGGAGTAAACCCGACGTCGATCTATTTCAATCCTGTGCCGCTCGAAAATAGGATCCGCGTCGTAGGACGCGCTGGGCGATGCCCCGCCGGGCAGCCGACTCGCATTGCACCCGGCGCTGGCTGAGGGGTCGATGTTGACGGCAATGGCGGTCAGGACGTGCTGCAGGCGGGCTTTCGGGTTGCCCCGGTAGCGGCAGTGGCGGATGCCGTGGCCGTGGGCGAACTCGCAGACGGTGCCCTCGATGCCGGACCGGACGGCGTAGCGCTTGCGCCACTCCCCGGGCGGATGCGGCGTAGGTAGCTTGGCTATGGGCATCGCGGGCTGATTGCCTCGGCAGGCCAGGCCATGCCTCTCGTTTCCGCTCGACAATCCGGGCAGCTCCCAGGTTCAAGATCGAGGCGCTGCCAGCGGGGATGACGCACCGTGCCGGACCGCAAGCTGCCGAGGTGATCACGCTGGACACGTTCGCAGCGATTTATCAGGATATCGCGATGACGTGGCGTAGTTGCGGATAGGCTTTTTGCTCTTGGCGATCCGTTAGCCGCTGCTGCGGCAGAAAATGCGGCACTCTCCTCAGGCGGTGGGTAAGCATGGCCGACGATCCGGTGCGGATCGCGCAGTTCTGGCAGGCGGTCGAGATCTTCAGTCCGCAGTCGCTGCCCAGGCATGACCCAAAGAACCATTCGGTCGACCTTCAGCGCCACGACCGGGCGCCCTGGGAACAGGGTTCCCGTCTCCCGGAGGCGGAAGCCGGCTTTGCCTGGCGGCACGAGGTGTACGGGGGGCTGTACGAGCTGGGGCGGGTACGCGATGTCCTCGTCAGCCGGTACGGCCAGGATCACGATGAGGAACCGCCGCCGAAGGGCATGTCCGCCCTGTTCGCGTGCACCGTCGACATGGATGGCTTCCTGGTCCCGGATTCCATGGTCGTCTCCGCCTGTGCCTGGGGCGCCGGCCGGGTGAGCCAGGGCGCTTCCCCGATCGGTGACATGGCGGCGGATACCGAAGGGTATGCCGCCAGCCTTGCAAGGCAGGCGAAGGTACGGGCCGGGGTTCGGGTGCTCGGCGCGGCGATCCGGGGCGCGGTGCCCGACGGCGTCTCGGGCGCGGTGAGTGCCACGGTCGCGGGGGTGCTCACGCCGCTCGGCCCGATCGGGGTGGGCCTCACGGCCGTCACGGCGAACGTCGCCAAGTCCCTCACCGACTCGGCCCTGGGCCGAAACGCCGACAAGGCGGGCGATGGCCAGGGCACCGGCGAGTCGGAGGACGCCAAAGATGACACCCGCGGGGAAATGGCGCGCCTGGACCTCACGGCCATCACGGGCGAGGACCTCCAGGCGTTCGTCTCCTGGCTTGCCGGCCAGCTCGGTGTCACGGGACCCCTGCGGCCGCGCGGCGTCCGGGTCCGCAGCCGCCAGGTGAAGATCGACAGCGACGAGGAGGGCAAGGCCGACCCGTTCCTGAACAGCTTCCTCGCCGATGACCTGAAGCTCGTCGCCCAGGCCCTGCGCGCCGGCGACGCCGGCCAGGCCCTGGCCAGCTACCTGACGCCGGAAGACCGGGTCCGCACCACGCGGCGGAAGGACGTCCGGCGCGACCCGGGGTACGTGCTCGGCTCGTGCGGCCCTGACCTCATCCCGCCGGGCCGGTGGGTCACCGCCACGGACCGCCCGCTCGCCTTCAGCCAGCAGTTCGCGGTCAACCGCATCATGCGTGACCACGGCGACGGCCGGCCGGGCCTGTTCGCCGTCAACGGACCGCCTGGAACTGGCAAGACCACGATGCTCCGTGACGTGGTGGCCGCGATCGTGGTACAGCGGGCGGTCAAGCTCGCCGGCCTGCCCAGCCCGAAGGACGCGTTCACTGGCGAATCTCTGACTTGGCAGACGCCGTCCTGGCCCCATCGCATCTACCTGCTGCGGCCGGAGCTGGCCGGCGATGAGATCGTGGTCGCCTCGTCCAACAATGCCGCAGTCGAGAACGTCACCTCCGAGATCCCCGGCCCGGACGGCGTCGCCGACCAATGGCGCCAGGCCGCCGCGGAAGTCGACTACTTCACCACGACCGCCCGGAAGGTCACCGGCCAGGGCGCCTGGGCACTGCTGGCGGCCGTGCTCGGCAACTCCGGGAACAGGGGCGCGTTCGTCACGAACTTCTGGTTCGGCGGAAACCGAAAGAACGAACGCGAACGCACCCGGGCCGGCCTGCTCGACGTCCTCAAGACCGCGCAGGCCCCACAGTGGCACCGCGCCGTCGGCGACTTCCGCCGGTCACTGGCCGAGGTTCAGTCCCTTGGTACCGAGCGTAGCGCGGTATCTGCCCATATCGGCCAGCTCCAGCAGCATCGCGACGCACGCGCGGCAGCTGCCGCAGTTCACCGGGAGGCCGCCGCGAGACGGGCGCAGGCGGAAGCCCGCCGCCCAGGCCTGGCCGACGCGAATGACGCAGCTGCCCGGCGCCAAGGGCAAGCCAATGCCAGCGCCACCGCGTACCAGTACACCCGCCCTGGGCTCTTCGCCTCCCGGGCCCGCAAGCGCGGCTGGAACGAGGGGCAGGAAGACCTCGCGCGCGAGGTGCGACAGGCCGCGGCGGACGCCGCGGCCGCCAGGGATGCCCTCGCCGCGCTGGACCGGGAGATCGCGGCGGCTCGTCGCGCGGAGCAGCAGGCTGGCGAGGCCCTCGGCCAGGCCGACGCGGTCGCCCAGGGCGCGGAGCGCGCCATCGAGGACGCCCGGTTGCGCTGGGGCGACCGGGTGCCGGACGGACCCGAGTACGCGGAGACCGAGCAGCAGGAGCTGATCGAAAAGCGCGAGCTGTCCGCCCCGTGGGCCGACGAGGAGTTCAGTCGCGCGCGCACCAGGCTGTTCCTGGCGGCGCTCGCCCTGCACAAGGCGTTCATCCTGAACGCCGGGCCCCGGCTCTTTCGCAACCTCAACGCGATGATGGACATCCTCGACGGCAAGGGCCGGCCGAAGGACCGGGCGGCCATCCTAGCCGCCTGGCAGACCCTGTTCCTCGTGGTGCCCGTCGTGTCGACCACGTTCGCTTCCGCCGGCCGGATGTTCACCGGCCTCGGCCGGGAGTCACTGGGCTGGCTGCTGGTCGACGAGGCCGGCCAGGCCGCGCCGCAGAACACGGCCGGCGCGCTGTGGCGCTGCCAGCGCGCGGTCATCGTCGGCGACCCGCTGCAGCTGGAGCCGGTCGTGACCCTGCCATGGGGCGGCCAGCGGGCGCTGCTGGAGGAATTCAACATCGCCCCGGTATGGGCGCCGAGCCGGTCTTCCGCCCAGCGGCTCGCGGACCGCCTCGCCATCGCCGGGACTTCGCTGCCCGGCCCGGTCGGCGAAGACGTCTGGGTCGGCGCCCCGCTGCGCGTGCACCGGCGCTGCGACCGCCCGATGTTCGAGGTAAGCAACACCATCGCCTACAACGGACTCATGGTGTTCGGCACGCCAGTGGACCGGAAGCCGTTCTACGCCAGGAACGCCTGGATCGATGTCAGGTCCAGCATCGGCGGAGACAACTGGATCCCGGCGGAAGGCGACCAGCTGCGCAAGGTACTCGCAGGCCTGCGGGACAACGGCGGGGTCCAAGCAGAGCAAGTCCGCGTGATCAGCCCCTACCGGGTCGTCGCGGAGAAATGCCGGGCGATATTCCTGGACGCCTTCCGCGGGACCGGCCACGACGACCTCGACCAGTGGATCGGCACCGTGCACAAGATGCAGGGCCGCGAGGCCGACGCGGTCATCCTCGTCCTCGGCGGCGACCCCGGCAAGCCAGGCTCCCGCCGGTTCGCCCGGGAGACCCCCAACCTGCTGAACGTCGCCGTCACCCGTGCCAAGCGCCGCCTGTACGTCATCGGCAACCAGGAGACCTGGGGCCGCGAACGCTACTTCAGCACCCTCAAGAACCCTGCCATCCTCACCTACTACCGTCCATGATCGAGCAGACGTGATTGGTCTAGACCAAACGCTCCAGGTATCAGCACCGATTCAGCGCGCGGTCCGGAACGACGGGAAACAGCCGGGACGAACCGGACAAACGCCACGTGAGAAGGACCGGCCCGCTCTAGCGTTGAACGGCCCGCCCTCGCCCACGGCAGCTCGGTAAACCCGCAGGTCAGAGCTACCGGACATCCAGCCCGGTGACCGCCCGGCCGACGATCATCCGCTGGATCTCCGACGTGCCCTCGAAGATCGTGCCGGAAGCACCTTGCGGGCCGTACCGTTTGCAGGCGGCGGCCTGAGATGAGCCTCGGTCCGCCGCCTGGCCGCAGATCTCGCCCAGCAGGACCGCTCTTGGTTCCGTCTCCTGTGCTGGGCGAGATCGGTTACCTGCTCCAGTCACGCGTCGGGGCGCACGCGGAGGTCACCTTCCTCAAGTCATTCGGCGGCAACGGCTTCCACGTTGCTGAAGTCGGGGAAGGCGACATCTCGCGCATCGCGGAACTCGTCGAGCAGTACGTGAGCCTTCCCCTCGGCATCGTCACTACGCCCAGCCGCTCCCACCAGCCCGAGACCACCAGCCCCGTCCACACCAGCCCCGCTGAACAGCCAATTCAGGTTGCAACAATCTCAATCGGCATCGGGCCTGGGCCTAGCGGTTCGCACGCGGCGCGAGGCTCACGGTAGCGTCGAGGCAGGCGCGCACAAAGTTAGCGACGCAGGCCCGGCCGTCGCCGTGGCGCCAGGCTACGGCGAGCCGGGCGGGTTCCAGGCCGGTGACCGGAATGCACGTGATCCCTGGCCGGACGTAGACGGCGGCGTTTCCCTCGGCCAGCAGGGTTAGCGCGGGTCCAGCCGCCACCACCTCGAATACTTCATCAGCGGAAGTCACTTCGGCGGCGATCCGCGGCGGACGGCCGGCCCGGTTGCCCGTGGCAAGCCAGAAATCGCGGGCTGCCCCCGCCGAGACGGGGAGTGCCGCAAACGGCTCGTCGGCGATCTCGGCGAAGTCGACCTGTGCGCGCCCGGCGAGCGGATGCTGATCGCTAACCGCCACGAAACGACGCTCAGCGGCGAGAACCTCAACGGCGATGTCGTCTTGATCGATCGGCAGCCACAGGAATGCGGCGTCTGTCTCCTGGCCGGCCAGGCCGGCGGTGGGGTCACTCCAGCCGACTGACCGCAACTCGACCCGCCATCCAGGCTGGTGCTTGTCGAAATACTCGAGCACGGCCGGGTACAGTGCCCGGCCGATCGAGGTGAGCATGCCGACCCGTATGACCTTGGCCTCGGCCGCTGCGGTGCTGGCGATCACGGCGGCGGCCTCGTCCCAGTCCGCGAGCAGGCCGCGCGCAGCAGCGTGCAACGCGGCGCCAGCTGCGGTCAGCTCGACGCGGTGCCGGTCGCGGCGCAGCAGCCGGGCACGCAGCGTTGTCTCCAGGCCGCGGATCTGCTTGCTAATGGCGGGCTGGGAGATGTGCAGCTGCTCGGCGGCGCGGGTGAAGCTCAGCTCTTCGGCGACCGCGACGAAGTATCGCAGGTCCCGCAGGTGCGCATCCATAACGAAAAGCCATAACAGGTTGTGTTGGCGGCGTTCCGAGCCGCAACTGGGCTCTCGCCGACCCAGGAATTAATTCCCGACATCCCGTTTCCCCCATGTTCCCAGGTCTCCGCCTTCCCGGTCACGACCGCGACACGGACGTCGGCTCCCTCGGGAGGCGGCTGCCAAGCGCGGCGAACACGTCCTCAGGATCGTAGGCGTGCTTGGTCCTGGCCAGTCGCCGGAGGTTCAGTCCGAAATACGCCCGAGCGGGATCAGCGAGGTCCGGGTCGGGGAAGTTGGGATAGGCACCACCGGTGCCGTAGGGCCGGACCAGTTCCCATGACCGGGACAGCCACCCGCTCGGCGATGCTGGACTGGCTGCGGTTCCCGGGACGAGGGTGACGGCGTGCTTGAGCAGGAACAGGTCGGCGCGGTGCGGGAATGACGTAGCCTCGGCCGGGATACGGTTGTACGCACCAGCCCAGGGCGTGAAGTCGAGTTCGCGCGCCTCGCCTGCGACCCGGTCGGCCGCGAACAGGGCAGCGAGTTCACCGATCGCCATAGCCGGCAGCCGCCGGTCGAAGAACCCGGATTTGCTGTACGAGCGGCCGGTGCCCGCGCCCGGCGCCCGGCGCGCCAGAACTGTCTTCGCATCCAGCCAGGAACCCTGCGTGCACCACCTGGTCAGGGAACCCGAGCCGACGCTGCTCACCAAGGTGTCGAGCAGCTGGCCCGTGCGTTCGCGAGGCAGACCTGGCGCGGCGCCCAAAACGGTGACCCACGGCGGATACCGCGGGTCGGCCGCAGCGTTGAGCAGCAGGCTGGCCGCCAGTTCCGCCGGCCCATCCGGAGCCCAGCTCTGCCACGCGGCAAGCACTTGGGCGGCGGCGGCATAGTCCCAGGTGAGTTCGAACGCGGTGCATCGCGGGGCCGGGACGGTTTTGAAGACGAGTTCGGTGACCACGCCGAAAGATCCTGCTCCCGCGCCGCGCAGCGCCCAGAACAAGTCCGCCTCGTGCCCCTGGTCGCACCAGACCACGCGGCCATCCGCGAGCACCACCTGTGCGCGCAAGAGGCTGTCGCAGGTCAGACCGTGGCTGCGGCCGAGCAGGCCGAGCCCGCCGCCGAGTGCCAGTCCGGCGATGGCGACCGAGGCACCGCTGCCGCCGGGGATCGCGCGGCCCGTCCGGTGCAAGGCGCCGTCCACGGCGGACAGCCGCGCGCCGGCCCCGATGGCGACGGTGCCGCCGGTGAGCGAGATGCGGTCGATGCGGCTGAGGTCGAGTAGCAGTCCGGACGTGGAGGAGCGCCCGGCGAAGTCGTGACCGCCGCTGCGGATCGCCATCGGGACCGCGAACCGGCGCGCGAACGCAACAGCGCCGATCACGTCCGACGTGCCCGCGCACCGGATCACGGCCTGCGGCCGGACATCGGCGAACCGCTCACCCGCGGGTCTGCGCGCCTGGTCATAGGCCGACGACCCGGGCAGGATCACCTCACCGGCCACCCCAGCCGCCAGTGCCCTCCAGTCTCTGTCCCGCACCGGAGCGTTCACGGCGCATCCGCCGTGGTGAACTGTTCCGCCTCGCCGCTCGAGGCCAGTCCAGCCCTAGCTATGTCGTCGTCAGCCGCCTCGCTGCCGCCGCTGACCCCGATACCGCCGATCGTGACGCCACCGACCTGGACGGGGTATCCGCCGGCGAACAACACCGCTCCGCCTAGCAGGCGGTCAAGCGCGATCGGCACAGTCGCCGCGAGATAGGGGTCGGTGCTGGCGAGCCCACGCCACCGCCGGGTCGGCATGGCGTTGGTGGCGGCCAGCCGGGCCTTGCCCAACGCGAACCCCACCGTCAGCAGATCCGCTCCGTCCATTCGCAGCAACGCGCGCGGTGCCGCGGCGTCGCCAACGACCACGACGGTCACCGCGTCGCCCAGTTCGATTGCCTGACGCCACGAGGCAGCCACGATCTCGGCGACCGCAGCCTCGGTCAGGACGGGCTTGGATGACAGCATGACCACCAGTCCAGAATCCGATTCAGACGGCCAGCGCGTCGTGTAAAAAACGGACACGAGTGCCTGGGTCAGCGAAGCGCCGACCGAAACGGCGTGAACGCCGCCACATGGTCATGACCGTGACTGCACCGTCCAGTCGTCTCGCGGACGAATCGCTGCAGCGACACCCCGGTCAGCCGCACGCACTCGTGGCTCAGATGCGACTGGTCAACATAGCCGGCCCTGGCCGCCAAGTCCGCCAGCACCGGCGGCTGTGCCTGACCGCCACCCAACCCCTGCTGCACCTGGGCGAGCACCACCTGGAAGCGCAGCAGCCGCTGCAGCGCCTTCGGCCCCAGCCCAACCTCCACGTCGAAAAGCCGGCGAAGGTGCCGAGCGGACAGCCCTCCCGCTTCGGCCGCAGCCCCGACCGGCGACAGCGGCTCGGCTAGCATCCGCTCCATCGCCGCTGCCACGACTGGATCCGGCGGCCGAGCCAACGAAACGCGCGTGGCGAGGCACTCCGCCAAGACCGCCACCGCCCTGCCCGGCGAACCTGCCTGGCTCAGCCGCTCGCCCAGCTCATTGCCCCATCGGCCGGTAACGGCCTGCGCGGCGACAGTCACATCACGAATTTCACAGACTGGCCACCCACTCAATAGCCCACCGGCGCCCGGACGCATCCGGGCACCCACCACCGTAGAGCCGACCGGGATTTCGCGTATCAGCGGGGCGCTCTGGGGCCCCACGATCTCAGCGATCTCACCCAGCTGGCAGACCAGATGCACGCTCCCGTTCGGAACCATCCGATGCTGGTAAGGCGCCTCGTCCGGTCCCGGCTGCTGTGCCCACAGGCTCCACACCGCGCCGCCTAGCCAGCGTGGCGGCGCCACCTCACGAAACGACGCAGACGCCATCAACAACCCAAACGCCCCGGCACGACCGCGCCACCGGGATCAAGCAATCACGCAGCCGGAGATCCGACAGGCGCATGTCCATAACCATCAGTTATAACAGCTTGTCTTAGACATTCCGAACGGTTTGGCAGAAAATTTGCACAGGCCAGGGCCAGTCGGGCGCTGGCACAAGCTTGGGAGCAATCGTGATCGGACCGATCGTTCACACATACCAGGCAGCCGAGTCTGGACTTCATGTTAACTCATATCTTATCGAGGGGGCGTCAGGCGTCGTCGTTGTCGATACCAATCTGCTGACCTCAGACATAGAGGCCCTGCGCGCCCGTTTGAAGGCGCTGAAGAAACCGCTGCGTGCGATCTTGGTCACGCATGCGCACCCGGATCATTTCAACGGCGTGGCCGGCCTGGTTAAAGACGGCGAGGTGCCAGTGTACACGGCCACGACGGTGGCCCGGGTCATCACCGAAATCGCCGATGCCAAGCGGGCGCAGTGGGGGCCGGTCTACGGCGAGGAGTGGCCAGCAGAAACCTACTATCCGAACAAGCATCTTGCCGATCATGAGCAGGTGAACATCGATGAATTGTCGTTCACCGTCCACGAGCTAGGTCCAGCAGAAAGCCACGCCGACAGTTACTTCACGCTGACCGCCGACGGTTCCCCTGTGGTGGCATTCATTGGCGACCTGGCGTTCAACGGCATGCATTCCTATACAGCGGACGCGCACTCCGGCGACTGGCTGAGCATGCTGGACGTGCTCAGCAGCGAGCTAGCCCACGTGCGGACCCTCTACCCGGGGCACGGCGCGCCCGCCGGGCCGGGCTTGCTCGCCGACCAGCGCCGTTACCTGCTGTATTACAGGGAGGTCATCGGCCGGGTGACCCGTGGCCGGACCCAGTTCGACGATGCGGCCAGGGCTGAACTCGACGCGGCGATGGAAGCGTTCCTGCCCGATGCGCCGTTGACCTGGATGGTCAGGCTGGGCGCGGACGCCGTAGCTGCCGAACTCGCCGCGGTGGCAGTAGACGGCGGTCAGCCTGCCACGGCTGGCCCGGCCGCTGCTGGAAGCTGATCGTGGACTTGCAGCTGAAAGGCCGCAGGGCCGTGGTGACAGGCTCCAGCGGCGGCATCGGGGAGGCGATCGCCCGGCGGCTTGCGGCCGAGGGTGCGGCCGTCGTTGTACACGGCCGCGGCATCGAAGGCGTGCGCGCGGTAACCGAGGCCATCACCGCTGACGGCGGGGACGCCCGTGGGCTGGCAGCAGACCTTGCCGTCCCGGCCGACTGTGACCGCTTCATCCTCGATGTGCTGGTCGGCGGCGGCGTGGACATCTTGGTCAACAATGCCGGGGCGTTCGTCAACCGGGGCTGGGATGAGGCCACGCCTGGAGACTGGCTGGAGTTGTATGCGGTCAATGTCGCCGCCGCGGTTCGCTGTATCCAGGGATTCGTTCCGGCGATGCGCACGCGACGGTGGGGCCGCGTGATCCAGATCGGGACGGGGGAGGCGATCAACCCGTTCCCGTTCATGCCCGACTACGCGGCTAGCAAGGCGGCGCTGCTGAACCTGACTGTGTCGCTGGCCAAGCACCTGGACCGCACCGGTGTAACCGTCAACACCGTCAGCCCTGGCATCGTCGTCACGCCCGGAGTGGCGCGGTTCTACCGCTCCGAGGCCGTCCGCCGTGGCTGGGGCCAGGACTGGCAGGCGATCCAGGCCGGAGTTCTGGCCGAGATCCTCGACAATCCGACCGGCCGACTCGGCACCCCCAGGGAAGTCGCCGACCTGGTCGCGTTCGTGGCCAGCCCGCTGGCCGGATACATCAACGCCGCCAACTTGCGGATCGATGGCGGCAGCACCGCCGTCGTATGAACTGGGAGGAATCCAAGACATGCGCTACACATTGCTCGGCAACTCCGGCCTGCGGGTCAGCGAGGCGCGCCCCAGGCCTAGGCTGCCAAGCAGTTCGAACTGTTCGCCGAGGCAGGCGGAACACTGATCGACATCGCGAATAAATACACCGACGGCACCGCCGAGTCGATCCTCGGCGAACTGCTGGCTGCCGACCGCGACCACTTCGTTGTCGGCACCAGGTACTCGCTGAACCTGCGTGACGGTGACCTGAATGCCGGCGGCAACCACCGCAAGAGCCTGGTCACCGCGCTGGAAGCCTCCCTGCGACGGCTGCGCACCAACCACGTCGACGCCTTGTGGCTGCACGCCTGGGACTACCTCACCCCGCCTGAGGAGGTTATGCGCGCCCTCGATGACCATCCGTTGTTGGTCACCAGATCCCTGTTTAGCAGCACCGCCACGAAAACGCCTGAGGGTGAGACTCGCTGAGCATCGGGCCACGAACGCGCGGTGATCTTCCCCCCGTTCCCCGGACACCGGGGGTGTGGGGTCACTCGGCGGGTGAGGTGCCCTCGTGGTAGCGGCGCTCATGCTCGGCCGGACTCAGCATCCCGATACTGGAATGCCTTCTGTAAGGATTATATCAGCATTCTGCCCATTCAAAGATGGCGTTACCAAGCTGGTGCCTCGTATCCCATTTCCTGAGGTCGAGGAGCTCCAGCTGCATGGTGTGCCAGAATGACTCCATCATGGCATTGTCGTAGCAGTCGCCTACCGTTCCCATCGAGCCGAGTATCCCGGCTTCGCGTATTCTCTTCCCGAATGCCCACGCGGTATACTGCGTCCCGTGGTCAGAATGCAGGACCGTCTTCCCCTGCTCCGGCTGCCGCCGCGTGACGGCCATGGAAAGGGCATTGATGACCAGGTCCGCGTCCTGCCGGGCGGAAATCGACCAGCCGATGATGCGCCGGGAGAATGCGACCATGACCGCGGCGCAGTAAAGTTTTCCCTCATCCGTGGGATGCCCGGTGATATCGGTCAGCCATAGCGCGTCCGGCCATGCCGCAGT
>Ga0157369_10008632_pt1 | contig 11686 bp, 11 predicted proteins | sample C25metaG_FD_113461 | JGI IMG/M metagenome (GOLD analysis project Ga0157369, IMG submission 113461) | Corn rhizosphere microbial communities from Kellogg Biological Station, Michigan, USA - C2-5 metaG | ecosystem: Host-associated > Plants > Roots > Rhizosphere > Soil | place: USA: Michigan... | reverse complement strand
CGCGGCGATCCAGGCGAACAAGCTCGCCGGCAACCGCGAGAGCGACGACTGGCTGCTGCTCGACGTGATTCCGCTGTCGCTGGGGATCGAGACGATGGGCGGGCTCGTCGAGAAGATCGTGCCGCGCAATTCGACGATTCCCGTCGTCCGCGCACAGGAGTTCACGACGTTCAAGGACGGGCAGACCGCGATGGCGCTGCACGTGCTGCAGGGCGAGCGCGAGAAGGTCACCGACTGCCGCTCGCTTGCGCGCTTCGAATTGCGCGGCATCCCGCCGATGACCGCGGGTGCCGCGCGCATCCGCGTGTCGTTCGACGTGGACGCCGATGGGCTTTTGTCGGTATCGGCGCGCGAGCAGACGACGGGCGTCGAAGCATCAGTCGTCGTGAAGCCGTCGTACGGACTGACCGACGCCGAGATCGCGCGGATGCTCGAGGATTCGTTCGCGCACGCCGCCGACGACGCGAGCGCGCGTGCGCTTGCCGAGACGCGCGTCGAGGCCGAGCGCATCGTCGCGGCGACGGAAAGCGCGCTCGCGTCGGATGCTGCGCTTCTGCAAGCCGATGAACGCGACGCGATCGATCGCGCGTTGAATGAAATCAGGCCCCGTATCGCCGGGGACGACCGCGCCGCACTTGCAGCGGCCGTTGCTGCGCTGAACGCGGCCACGGAGGGTTTCGCCGCGAAGCGGATGGACCGCGGCGTCGCGCGTACGCTGACCGGCAAGCGCATCGACGCGCTCGATTCGCCGTGATGCCCCATGGCGTGGCGATACCGCCAACCACCGTGCGCGCGATCGCGTTTGCACACGACGCGAACCTGCTTTGGCTCGCCGGCCGGCTATTGCTGCTCGGCATACCGGCGGCGGTGTTGTTCACGGGGCTTGGGAGCCGGATGCGATCCGGTCTGACGCGCGTCGTGCGCGGAAGCCGGTTCTGGACGGTCACGATGTGCGCTGTCGCCTACCTCGCGATATTCACGCTGCTGTTCCTGCCGCTCGAATACGCGCTTCATCGCCTTCTGGTCGGCTACGGACTTTCGGATCGACGCCTCGGCCAGTGGTTGTCCGAACAGGGGATCGGATGGGCGATCAAGACGGTGGTCGTCATGCTCGTCGCGTGGATTCCCTATCGGCTGCTCGCGCGCAGTCCGGACTGCTGGTGGCTGTGGAGCGCCGTGTCGCTTCTGCCGGTCGTTGCCTTGTTGTTCGTGCTGCAGCCGATCCTCATCGATCCGATGTTCCACACGTACAAGCCGCTGGAAGACAAGCAACTGGCGCGCACGCTCGCGACATTGGCCGCCCGTGGCGGACTCGCCGATATTCCGATCGTGCAAAGCGATGACGACGGTACGGATAGCTGTGGCATCGCGTGCGTCACCGGCCTGGGCCCAAGCCGGCGCATCGTGATCAGCGGCACGGCTGCGGCGCATTACAGCGAGCGCGAGATCGTTGCCATCGTCGGCCACGAGATGAAGCACTACGTGAAGGACGATAACGTGAAAGCCTTCGTCATCGTTTCGGCGCTCCTGCTCGCGGGATTCTGGCTCACGCATCGGTTGGGCCGGGCAGCCATCGCGCGCTGGTCCGGACGGTTCGGCTTTTCCGGTCTCGCCGATCCGGCGTCGATTCCGCTGCTCGTACTGTGCCTCACGTTCGTCTACGTCATGGCCGATCCCGTGTTCCTCGCCTACGCGCGCCACGTGGAATTCGAAGCCGATCGCTTCGGTCTCGAGCTCACGCAGGACAACGACGCCGCGGCAACGGCGTTCGTGAAAGACGCGCAGCTCGCGCCCATCGTGCCGAGCCCAAGCTGGTTCGTGACGGTTTTCCGCGAGAATCATCCGTCGCTCGCCGACCGGATCAACTTTGCGAACAGCTATCACCCGTGGCTCGAGGGCAAGCCGCTCGTCTATGGCCACGACTTCGCGACCGTGCCGTCCCGCCCGCCGAGCGCCGATTAGTTTCCATGCCGCAGATCGTCGTCCTGCCGCACGCCGAGATCTGTCCCGAAGGGAAGACGTTCGAGGGCAAGCGCGGCGTGTCCGTCCTCGACAACCTGCTCGACCAGGGGATCGACGTCGAGCACGCGTGCGAGAAGTCGTGTGCGTGCACGACGTGCCACGTGATCGTCCGCGAGGGCTTCGATTCGCTGTCCGAGGCATCGGAGGACGAGGAGGACCTGCTCGACCGCGCGTGGGGGCTCACACCGGTGTCACGCCTGTCGTGCCAGGCGCTCGTCGACGACACCAGGCTCGTCGTCGAGATACCGCGCTATACGATCAATTACGCCAAGGAACGCGGATGACGAGTGGGCTCCGATTCCGCGCCACTCATCCCTCGGCCCGCTTTTCGCGCCACACTCATCCCCTGGGCCCTGCCATGAAATGGACCGACACCCGCGACATCGCGGTTGCGCTTTCCGAGGCGCATCCCGACGTCGATCCGAATTCGATACGGTTCACCGACCTGCATCAGTGGGTGCGGGCGCTGTCCGGCTTCGACGACGATCCGAAGCGCGGCGGCGAGAAGGTGCTCGAGGCGATCCAGTCGGCGTGGATCGACGAGATCGCGTAGCGCGCGAGCTTCGACGGTGGCGGCCACGCCATTCGCTGCATGGATTCGCGGCCTGCGCAACGCGATGCGCCCGGCCCGCGCGGCACCCGGCTACGCGCTGCCGCCATCGCTTGCCGGATGGTTCATGGTGACGGAAATCGACGACGTCGAAGCGCATGCCGGCGAGCTCTTTCGCCGCTCGTTCCGCGTACCGCCGCCGACGACCCCGCATCATTACGTTGCGCGCGTCGACGTCGAAGGCGCGCCGCGGACCATCGGCTACGTGCACTACGAACGCCTGGACGACGTCTACCTGTGCGGCGGCATGTGCATGGACGAGCGCACGTTCCGCCGCCTCGGCGCCGATCGCAGGGTGGCGCTGAAAGCGGCGGGTGGCGTCGCCGAGCAGATGTTGCGCCATACGTTCGCCGAGCTTGCGCATGCGAAAGCAATCTTCGGCTACGTGGGAGACAGGCGCGCCGAGCGCGTCGACCTTCGCGCCGGGTTCGAGCACACCGGTCTGGCGCACCTGATCGTGCACTGGCCAGGACGCGTGCCCGCAAACGAACGGCAAGCGCTGATCGAGCGCGTCGCGAAACTCGGCCCGTTCTGAACCGCGCCGGCGACGCGTCGAGGTCGACGCGGTGTTGCGACGTCAGGCGACGGCCGCGTCGCGCAGCAGCGCGTGCAGGTCGGCCGGCGTCTTCCAATCGTGGGCGAAGACGTAGCGCGGGAGGCGCCACCGGTTGGATGCCGCGGTGACCGGCGCCGCGCCGCATGCAAAGGCCGCCCGGATGCCGATACGCTCACCCTGCCGCGGAAAATACTCGTCGACGAGATAGTCGCTCGCTTCGCCGTACGGATAGGCGAAGAGCGCGGCGCCGTCGTTCGGTGCCTGCGCATGCAGCATCGCGGCGGCGCGCGCGATCTGCGCCTCCGCGGCGGCCGCATTGTCCACGCCTCGGAACGTGCCAAGCGCACCCGGCGTGGCGGGCGATGCCAGCGTCGGGTGATTGTGGTCAAAGCTGTGGTTGCCGATCGACAGCAGGCCGGTGCGCAGCGCCGGGGTCCACCAGTCGTCGCGCCACCAGCCGCGTCCCACCATGCAGGTGCGGTCGAGCTCGCTCCGTGCGTCACGCGACACGATGACGAAGCTCGTCGCGTGCAGCGTCGGCTGCGCCGCTGCGCCGAACTCCCGGCGCAGGTCGAGCATGACGTTGAGCATGCTCCGCTGCACGCCAAACGCCGGGTGCGGCAGATCGTGAAAGTCGAAATCCGATCCATCGTCGAACGTGACGGCGATCATTTTCGCGGCGTGCCCGGGCGGCGCTTCGTCCCGGCATATCCAGCGCACGACGTCGCCGGCCGACACCACGCGGAAGCCGAGCGCGGTGAGCGTGCGCAGGTCCTCGGCAAACGCGACATGATCGTTGTCCGCGTAGTCGTTGCCGTGGATGCGCATCGAGTGGTAGGTGAGGATCGGTATTCGCATCGCTCGTTGCGCGAGGCGCGCTGCGCGCCTCAGCCGAACAGGTTCAGCACGGCGTCGAGCCCGCAATGGTCGAGCGCGTGCATCGCCTGTGCGCGCAAACGCGGCTTCGCACGATAGGCGATCGAGACATCGGCGCGCGCCAGCAGTGGCAGGTCGTTCGCGCCGTCGCCGATCGCGACGCTGATGCCGTCGGCAGCATGTTCGGCGGCGAGGGCCGCGAACATCGCGGCTTTCGCATCGGCATCGACGATGTCGCCGCGCAGGCGTCCCGTGAGGTGCCCATCGGCGATGTCGAGCACGTTCGACAGCGTGAAGTCGATCGCCAGCCGCGCCTGCAGGCGCTCGGTGAAGAACGTGAATCCCCCGGACACGAGCAGCGTCTTCGCACCGATCGCCCGCAGCGTGTCGAGCAGCCGCTCGGCGCCGGGAGAAAGCCGCAAACGCTCGTCGTAAACGCGCGCGAGCGCTTCGACGGGCAGCCCTTCGAGCAGCGCCACGCGTTGCGTCAGGCTCGCCCGGAAGTCGATGTCGCCGCGCATCGCCGCCGCGGTGATCGCGGCGACCTGGTCGCCGATGCCCTGCATCGCCGCGATCTCGTCGATGCATTCGATGGTGATCAGCGTCGAGTCCATGTCCATTGCAACGAGGCGGACGCGGTCGAGCACGCGCTCGCGCGGCACGAGCGCGAAGTCGTAGCCCGCGGCCGCGCAGCCTTCCGCGACGCCGGCCAGATCCTCGGGCTCGTGCAGCCGATACGCGTCGCAGGCGGCGCGGGTGATCGGCTCGACGCCCGCCGCGCCGGTCATCAGGCGCAGGATCTCGAGATCCTCGCGCAGCACCTGCGGCCCCTGGACGACGAGGTCGGCGTCGGCGGGCAAGCTCAACGGCGCGTCTTGCGGCCGCGCGGCTTTTCCGCGCGCGGCTTCACGTCGCGCGGCAGGTCGCTCCGCGCGAGCGCTTCGCGGAGCACCGGCTTGGGCGACGACGGTGGCGCCGGCTGCAACGACACCGGCCGAGCGGCGCCGAGCGACTCGACGTGGGCGGGCGTCGCCGATTCGTCGAGCGTGAAGTCGATCTTCGCGCGCTCGAGATCGACGCGCGCGACCTTGACCTGCACGCGACCGGCGAGCTGGAACCTGCGGCCACTGCGCTCGCCGGTCAATGCGTGACGGACGCCGTCGAAGTGGAAGTAGTCGCGCGGCAGCTCCGTGACGTGCACGAGGCCGTCGATGTCGAGCCCGTCGAGCGTCACGAAGATGCCGAAGCTCGCGACGCCGCTGATCGTACCGGCGAATGTCTCGCCGACCTTCTCCTTCATGTAGTGGCACTTGAGCCATTGCAGCACGTCGCGCGACGCGTCGTCGGCACGGCGCTCGGTCATCGAGCAGTGGACGCCGAGCTCGCTCCACGTCGCGCCTTTCGGCGTGTAGGGTGCTCCCGCGCTCGCGGCGTTCCTCCTTTCGCTGCCCCCCGGGGGCGCGGATTCGCTCCTTCGGGCGGCCCTGCGGCGCGAAGGCTTTTCGTCGAGCACCGCCTTGATCGCGCGGTGGACGAGCAGGTCGGGATAGCGGCGGATCGGCGACGTGAAGTGCGCGTACGCGTCGTATGCGAGCCCGAAGTGGCCGACGTTGTCGGGGCTGTATTCGGCGCGCGACAACGAGCGCAGGAGCACCGTCTGCAGCAAAGCGAAGTCGGGCCGGTCGCGGATGCGGTCGATGAGCGCCGCGTAGTCCATCGCCGTCGGCTTGTCGCCACCGGTCAACGTCAGCGCCGAGCTTCCGAGGAATTCGCGCAGCGCCGCGAGCTTGTCGGGCGGCGGCCCTTCGTGCACGCGATAGAGCGCCGGCTGCTGGCGTTCGCCAAGGAAATTCGCCGCGCACACGTTCGCGGCGAGCATGCATTCCTCGATCAGCCGGTGCGCGTCGTTGCGCGGCGCCGGCACGATCTGCGCGATCTTGCCGTACTGGTCGAATTGCAGCGCGAGCTCGGCGGTGTCGAAATCGATCGCGCCCCTGCGCTCGCGCGCGGCGAGGAGCGCCTTGAACAGCGTGTGGAGCTGCGCGAGGTGCGGCAGCAGGCCGTCGCCCACGCTACCGCGCGCCGCGGCCGGATCGCGCAGCCACGTGTACACCTCGGTGTACGTGAGCCGCGCGCGCGAATGCATGACCGCCGGGTAGAACGCGTACGACTTGATCGTCCCGCGCGCGTCGATCTTCATGTCGCACGCCATGCACAGCCGGTCGACGTCGGGCTTGAGCGAGCAAAGCTCGTTCGACAGCGCCTCGGGCAGCATCGGAATCACGCGGCGCGGAAAATAGACGGACGTGCCGCGCTCGCGCGCGTCGGCGTCGAGCGCGTCGGCATCGCGGACGTAGTGCGCGACGTCGGCGATCGCGACCACCAGGCGAAAGCCGCGCCCGTCCGGTGCGCAGTACACGGCGTCGTCGAAGTCCTTCGCGGTCTCGCCGTCGATCGTGACGAGCGGCAGATCGGTGAGATCGGTGCGGCCCTTGCGATCGGCCGGGCGCACTTCGGCGGGCAGCCGTTGCGCCTGCCGCTTCGCGGCCGCGCTCCATTCGAAAGGCAGGTCGTGCTTGCGCAGCGCAATCTCGATTTCGATGCCCGGGTCGGTCGCGCTGCCGAGCACCTCCTTGACGCGCACGACCGCTTCGCCATGCGCGCTCGGCTGCTCGACGATCTCGACGACGACCACCTGTCCGGGCGCAGCACCGTTGCGCTCGCCGTCCGCGACCAGCAGATCCTGGTTGATGCGCCGGTTCTCGGCTTCGACGAACCAGATGCCGCGCTCTTCCTGGATGCGACCGACGATCTCGTGGTTCGCGCGCTCGAGCACGTCGACGACTTCACCTTCGGGGCGCCCGCGGCGGTCGAACCCGACGCGCTTCGCCGTGACGCGGTCGCCGTGCAGCACCTTGTGCATTTCGCGCGGCGACAGGAACAGGTCATCGCCGGCATCGTCGGGCACCAGGAATCCATACCCGTCGGGATGGCCCTGCACGGTCCCGCGGACGAGATCGAGCTTCGCGACGATGCAAAGCTCGCCCTTGCGATTGACGAGGATTTCGCCGTCGCGCTCGAGCGTCGCGACGCAGGCGTCGAACAGGTGCTGTTGCCGGCGCCCGACGGCAAGGCGCGATGCGACCTCGGCCGGCGCGAGCGGGACGCCGGCGTCGGTCAGCTCGCGCAGGATCGCCGCGCACGTGGGTGCGGCCCCGGCGTCGGCGTCCGGCGTTGCACGCTTGCGTGCGCCGTCGCTTCGCGAACTGGTGGCGGCTCGCCGGCGGAGGGGAATCGTCTTTGACAAGGTTCGGCGCAGATCCTAAAATTGTGGGTTCGTCACGCCTGCCCGGATGGCGGAATTGGTAGACGCACCAGGTTCAGGTCCTGGCGGTGGCAACACTGTGGAGGTTCGAGTCCTCTTCCGGGCACCAGAACACATTAACACGCCGCGCCGCGGCACTTCCCGGCCCTGGTGTGCGCATGTACGGCCCGGGTGACCGAAAGCCGATGCGCGGCGCGTGCTCGATCCGCCAGGAACGCGGCGATCCCGTTCAGGCCTCGCCGCTCCCCATCGTTTCGGGCGCGAGGCGCGCGGCCAGCTGCTCGGGCGTCAGGTCGTCGTACACCTCGAACGGCTGGTGAATCCACGGGCTGTCCGCGAGGTGCTCGACATAGTATTCGGGCCTGAATACCGAGCACGCCTTCCACCACAGCACGGCCGTGTGCAGCTCCGAAATGTGCGGGAAGCGGCGCGGCAGTTCGTCGTGGACCGCGGCCAGCGTATGGCCCGAGTCGACCATGTCGTCGACGAGGAGCACGCGATCGCCGAGGCGCGGCTTCGTCATCGTCATGTGCTCGGCGATCACGAGCTCGCCGCGGATCGTGCCGCCTTCGGCCGTGTACGAGTGCGTGGACAGGATCGCGAGCGGCTGGTCGAAGATCCGCGACAGCACGTCGCCCACGCGCAGGCCCCCGCGCGCGATGCAGATGATCTGGTTGAACCGGAAGCCCGATTCGTACACCTTGAGCGCGAGCTGCTCGACCAGGGTGTTGTAGCGCGGCCAGTCGATGTGGAGCGTCATGGCGCAAACGGGTGGCGGACGAGGATCGTCTCGTCGCGATCGGCGCCCGTCGACACCATCGCGATCGGCACGCCGGTCAGCGCTTCGATGCGCGCCAGATACTTGCGCGCGGCGTCCGGCAATGCCGAGAACGATTTCGCGCCGACCGTGCTTTCGCTCCACGCCGGCAGCGTCTCGTAAACGGGCTGGCAGCGCGCGACTTCGTCGGCACCGGCGGGCAGCAGGTGCACGTCTTCGCCGTCGATCGTGTAGTGCGTGCAGATGCGTATTTCCGACATGCCGTCGAGCACGTCGAGCTTCGTGATGCACTGCCCGTTCACGCCATTGAGCTCGAACGAGCGGCGCAGCGCCGGGATGTCGAGCCATCCACAGCGCCGCGGGCGTCCGGTCACCGAACCGAATTCGTTGCCGCGCCGTGCGAGCGTGGCGCCGACGTCGTCGGTGAGCTCGGTGGGGAACGGGCCGGTGCCGACGCGCGTCGTGTAGGCCTTCACGATGCCGAGCACGTAATCGATCATCTTCGGGCCGATGCCGGCGCCGGGCCCGGCCGCGCCGGCGATGCAGTTCGAGCTCGTGACGTACGGGTACGTGCCGTGGTCGACGTCGAGCAGCGCGCCCTGCGCGCCTTCGAACAGCAGCGATTCACGGCGGGCACGCGCGCGCTGGATCGCCGCGGCGACGTCGCCGACCATCGGCGCGATCGCCGCGCCCAGCGCCAGCGTTTCATCGCGCATCGTCGCGAAATCGACGGGCGGCACCTTGAAGTAATGCTCGAGCGTGAAGTTGTGCAGGTCGAGCAGGCGCTCGAGCCTGTCGGCGAAACGCGCAGGCTCGAGCAGGTCGGAAACGCGCAGCGCGCGCCGGCCCACCTTGTCCTCGTACGCGGGCCCGATCCCGCGGCCGGTGGTGCCGATCTTGAGCGTGTCGCCGAGCGCGGCCTCGCGCGCCTGGTCGAGCGCGACGTGGATCGGGAGCACGAGCGGGCACGCCGGCGAGATCATGAGCCGCGAGCGCACGTCGACGCCGGCCTGCTCGAGCTCGCCGATCTCCTGCATCAGCGCCGATGGCGACAGCACGACGCCGTTGCCGATCAGGATCGCGACCCCTTCGCGCAGCACGCCCGACGGAATCAGCCGCAGCACGGTCTTGCGGCCGCCGATGACAAGCGTGTGCCCGGCGTTGTGGCCGCCCTGGAAGCGCACGACGCCGTGTGCGCTCTCGGTGAGCCAGTCGACGATCTTGCCCTTGCCTTCGTCGCCCCACTGGGCACCGATGACGACGACATTCTTGGGGTCACCGACGACTTTTGCGCTCATATGTGCAGGTGGGTCAGAGACGACTTCCGCTGCCGTTCGCGCCCGGCTCGGCCGCCTCGAGAGTCGTCTCCGCCCGCATGCGCGCAAGCACGTCGGCGAGCTGACGAAGATCGAGCGTGAAGCCGGTGGCCGGGCGCGCGCGGCCGAAAGCCTTGCCGATGCCGTCGTAGCGGCCGCCCTTGGCAACCGCGTTCGGCTCGCCCGGGGCGAATACCGAGAAGATCGCCCCGTTGTGGTAATGATAGCCGCGAAGGTCGGCAAGATCGATGTGCAGCGCCACGACGAGCGGCGACGCTGCGTGCGCGAGCGCTTCGAGCGAGGCGAGCGCGTTGGCGATGGACGGAATGTCGGGCAGCGTCGCGCGTGCCGTGCGCAGCACGTCATCGGCGGGGCCGTACAGCCCGGGCAACGCGACCAGCGCATCGCGCCATGCGGCGGGCAGGTTGCGCGTGAGCGCTTCGACCGTCGGCGCGTCCTTCGTGCGCAGCGCGTCGAAAAGCGTCGTGTCGTCGCCGTTGTCCGCGAGTCCCGCGGCGGCGGTGAGCGCGCGATAGACGCCCATGTGGCCGAGGTCGAGGTGCAGGCCGCGAAGACCGGCCACGGTGAGCGACGATACGAGCAGGCCGATCACTTCGCGATCGCCGTCGGTTCCCGGCACGCCGAAGAGCTCGGCGCCCAGCTGCACGACTTCGCGCGCGGCACCCGGCGCGTCGGCGCGCGCGCGTACGACGCTCCCCGCATAGCACAGCCGGGTGGCGCCGGATTCGTTGAGAAGATGCGCGTCGATGCGCGCGACCTGCGGCGTGATGTCGGCGCGAATGCCGACGAGGCGCCCGGACTGCGGATCGACGGTCTTGAACGTCAGGAGCTCGAGGTCGCGGCCGCTGCCCGTCAGAAGCGAGTCGAGATGCTCGATCAGCGGCGGACGGACGAGCCGATAGCCGCGACCACCGAGGTGATCGAGCAGCGTGCGTCGCAGCGCCTCGAGCTCGCCGGCTTCCGCCGGGAGCACGTCGTCGATCGCTTCGGGGAGCAGCCAGTTGCGCACGGTGTCGTGGTCAAGCGAGATAGAGCCCGACGAGGCCGATGCCGATCGCGATCATGCCGATGAAGCGCAGCTGCCCGTCGGTGAGCTCGGTCAGGTGGCGAAACCCCTCACGCCAGACGCGGGGTGCTGCGAACGGCAGCAGTCCCTCGAGGATCAGCAGCAGCGCGAGCGCGGTCCACAACGAATCCGGCACGCGCGACCTCTACTTGGCCGGCGCGCGCGGCGTCGTGCGGCTGATGCCGGGATCCTTGAAGTACTGGAAGAAATCGGCGCTCGGGTCGAGCACCAGCAGGTCGCTCTTGCTGCGGAACGTCGTCCGGTACGCCTCGAGGCTGCGGTAGAACGAGTAGAACTCGGGATTCTGCGTGTACGCCTGCGCGTAGATCGCCGACGCCTTCGCGTCGCCTTCGCCCTTGAACTTCTGCGCCTGGCTGTACGCGTCGGCGAGGATGACCGTGCGCTGCCGATCGGCATCGGCGCGGATCTTTTCCGATTCGGCGGCACCGAGCGAGCGCAACTCGTTGGCGACGCGGCGCCGCTCCGATTCCATCCGCTGATAGACGGGCCCGGTGACGTCGGGCGGCAGCTCGACGCGGCGCAGCCGCACGTCGATCACCTCGACGCCGATCGACTTCGCGTCGGCATCGGCCTTCTGCTGGGTGACGGTGGTGATCTTGTCGCGCGCCGAGGAGATCGCCTCGTGCACGTCGTGCTTGTTGAATTCCTCGGCGAGATTCGCGCGCACCGTCTGCGAGAGGCGCCGCCGCGCAGCTTCCTCGTCGCCCTGCACCGAGCGGTAGTACTGCAGCACGTCGACGATGCGCCACAGCACGACGAAATCGACGAGCAGCGGCTTTTTCTCGGATGTCGTCACGCGATCCGGCTCGGGATTGTCGAGCGTCAGGTTCACCCGGTCGAAGAACTTGACGTTCTGCACCAGCGGTATCTTGAAATAGAGGCCCGCCGTCTTCTTCGTCTCGACCACTTCGCCCAGCTGGAACTTGATCGCGTACTTGCGCTGGTCGACCGTGTAGACCGATTGCGACGCAATGAACAGCAGCGCCACGAGCGCGGCAAGGATGGGCATCGAAAATTTCATGGAAGGTGCCCCCACGCTTGCGGCTTCGCCGCTGCGCTGCCCCCCGAGGGGGCGCAATTCGCGCCTTGAGGCGG
>Ga0157369_10008629_pt1 | contig 11688 bp, 13 predicted proteins | sample C25metaG_FD_113461 | JGI IMG/M metagenome (GOLD analysis project Ga0157369, IMG submission 113461) | Corn rhizosphere microbial communities from Kellogg Biological Station, Michigan, USA - C2-5 metaG | ecosystem: Host-associated > Plants > Roots > Rhizosphere > Soil | place: USA: Michigan... | reverse complement strand
CGCGATGATGATTGCCCACAAGGACAAGGTCCAGGGCGTCAAGCAGATGGTCAACACCCTCAACGACCAGGGCCGCAGCGAAACCCAGAACCACTGTGAAGTGTACCGTCCGTGGGGCTCCTACGATTCGGTGGACATGGGCGGCCGCTTCCAGGTCAAGCACATCTCGGTCAAGCCGGGCGCGTGCCTGTCGCTGCAGATGCACCACCATCGCGCCGAACACTGGATCGTGGTCAGTGGCACGGCCGAAGTCACCTGTGACGAGAACGTGTTCCTGCTCACCGAGAACCAGTCCACCTACATCCCGATCGCCTCGGTGCACCGCCTGCGCAACCCGGGCAAGATCCCGTTGGAGATCATCGAAGTGCAATCGGGCAGCTACTTGGGTGAAGACGATATCGAGCGCTTTGAAGATATCTACGGTCGCTCGACGCCGGTTGAACGTGGCGTTTCAGTGAAAACTATCGCGCAGTAAAACAGTCGTACAAGAAGCCCTCGCCCAGCCGACTGCGTCCCCTATCCGCAGTGGGTTGGGTGGGGGCTTTTCTCGTTCACGGGTTCTCTACACCTATCAGCGGACGGCCCCATTGTGTCCCATCGAGTTGACGCCCCAATTTCTTGGGGAAAAGGCGTTGTAACTGCCGCTGGAGTGATCTTTCCCCGCATTTTTGAATTGATCTTTGCCAATTTTTTCAGTGGCCTTCCCTCCCCACATAAGCGCCCCACCTGCGGCTTTGGAGGCAAATCCCCCGGAGTTGGACACCGTCTTTCCGAGCACCTTGGCCATTCCCCCGACAACGGTCAGAGCGGCCCCCTGGGCTTTTTCCTTGTTATTGTTGTAGAGCGGTGGGAAGAAGTACGCATTCAGTTTTTCGTTGACGCCTTGCAGAACCGTTTGTCGCAGGTTTGTAAGCCCCATGTTTTGCATACGAGTGAATTGACGCGAGCTGACCTCCTCCCTGGGGGCTTGATCGATTGTTCCCAGCACGACAGGCGCTGATACAGATGCAGGTACTACAGGAGAAATCTGCGCAGGAGCGAGGATGTTTGGAATGGTCATGGTGGATCTCACTTCGTAAGATGACAGTTGGGTTACTGAAGGGCTAACAGAGCGTTTGCGTGCCCGGCTTTTTGTAAAAAGACTCCACACTGGTACGTGTCTCGAAGCCAATAAACACCTGGAGTGGTAGGGTTCAGCGGCGTCGGCAGTCCCACTCGGGCGAGCTCCCGAGGGCGATCGTCGGACGTCCTGCAAGATCGAATTTTTCGGCGCCATGTGCTTGGGCAACCTTGCCTCCCACAATCATCACTAGACCCAAGGCTTTGGAGAGAGGGCAACCGCTGGAAGCTAACTTTTGCCCAGCCTCCTGCACGGCCATGCCGCCCACGGCAATACCCACACCCTTGGCGCTCATGCCGCAGTTACGCGATTGCAGCAGGACTTGCCCCAGGCTTGTCAGCTTCTGAGGCTGCCTACGCGAAAACGGGCGTGCTCCTGCCGCGTCAATCGTTTGCGTGAGCGATGCAGGGAAGGGCTGCTCAGCCGCTTTTGAAGACGTCATAAGCGCGGTCGCCACCGACGCTAGGGAAGAGGTAACCTCAGGAGTAAGAAGGGCTGCAATAGTCATCGTTTATCTCACTTGATCAGACTGCGATGGGTACATCCTGGACAATCCGTACTTCCCTGTTATAGCTCTGTGGACAAAATGTGTGGGCCGGTTCCTTGCACAGGAAAACTGATCCTGCGTTAGGCATCCACACCCGCCCGCGAGTAGGATGTTTTATCCGCATATGAGACTGTCATCATGTTCTTTGGCGTTCTACTGATCATCACTTGGCTGGTCCTGCTACTGCGCTACCCGGCCAGAGCCTTGCCGGTGTCGCTGGCCGCCGCCGTGGGCCTGGGATTCGTGGCGATCTGGGTGGTATGGCTGGACAACCGCGAAGCCTCGCAACTGGCGCGCCTGGAACTGCGCATCAGCTACGCCCCGCAAGAGTGCCCGGCCGACCGCCCGCTCAAGTTGACCCTCAACAACGGCAACGATGTACCGCTGACCGAACTGCGCTGGCGCGTCGCCGCCTATGCACCGGGCGACTCGGTCAACCTGGCCGACAACGTCTACGCCGCCCCCCGCTATCGTGGCCCCGGCGAGTTGCAGGCCGGGGCGACGTGGGACGACTGCCTGCCCACCCCGCCCTTGCGCCCTGGCTATCGCCCGCAAACCCTGGAATTTCGTGCCGAGCACCTGCAAGGCAGTTTTTCGGACTGACAAAGGATTGATCCATGCCCAACGTAATGATCACCGGCTGTTCCAGCGGCATCGGCCGTGCCCTGGCGGACGCATTCAAAGCCGCCGGCTACACGGTATGGGCCAGCGCCCGCCGCCCGGAAGACGTCGCCGCCCTCGCCACTGCCGGCTTTAATGCCGTCGAACTGGACGTCAACGACAGCGCCGCGTTGCAACAGCTGGCCGAACAACTGGGCGAATTGGATGTACTGGTCAACAACGCCGGTTATGGCGCTATGGGGCCGTTGCTCGACGGTGGCACCGAGGCGATGCAACGCCAATTCGAGACCAATGTGTTTTCCATCGTCGGCGTGACCCAGGCGCTGTTCCCGGCCCTGCGCCGCAGCAAGGGAGTGGTGGTAAATATCGGTAGTGTTTCCGGTGTGCTGGTAACGCCGTTTGCGGGGGCCTATTGCGCGTCAAAAGCCGCCGTGCATGCCTTGAGCGACGCGCTGCGCATGGAACTGGCGCCGTTCGGCGTGCAGGTCATGGAAGTGCAACCCGGCGCCATCAACACCCGTTTTGCGAAAAACGCCGGCGCGCAGGTCGAACTGTTGATCAATGAACAATCGCCATGGTGGCCGTTGCGCGACGGCATCCGTGCGCGCAGCCAGGCTTCCCAGGACAAGCCGACGCCAGCCAATGTGTTTGCGGCGGATGTATTGAAAGCTGTGCAACAACCACAACCGCCCCGTCTGCTGCGCTCGGGCAATGGGAGCCGCGCGTTACCGTTGATGGCGGCGTTGTTGCCCAAAGGGTTGCTGGAGAAGGTGTTGAAGAAACGCTTCGGGCTGGCCGGTTCGCTCTAACCCTTCATAAAGTCAATGAACGCCCGCACCTTCAGGGGCAAATGTCGGGTGTCCGGATACATCGCGTAGATCCCTTGCGGGGCAAAGCGATGGTCCGGCAACAGGCGCACTAATCGTCCGGCGTCCAGGTCATCCTGCACCAGCCATTGCGGCAACACCGCCACACCGTGCCCACGCACGGCGAAGGCTTGGAGAACGGCTGCGCTGTCGGCGACTAGCGACGCATGGCCGGGGCGATAAGAATGTTCGCCGGCTTGTGGATCGGTCACGCTCAACTCCGTCAATCGGCTATGTCCCAGCTTGGGCAACTGTTCCAAGTCATCCAGCGTATCAACCCCTCCAAACTGTGGTGCCGCCACGGCGAACACCTCGAAAGTCGACAACTGCACCGCGCGGTGAGTGGAGTCCAGTAAGCGTCCCAACCGAATCGCCACGTCGAAACGCTCGGAGATCAGGTCCGCGTGAGTGGAGGATGTGGATAAGTGTATGTCCAGGTCCGGGTGCAGGCGGCGGAAGGCTTCGACCGCCGGGGCAACCACGGCCAATGCGTATTCGACGGTGGTGGTGATGCGCAACGTGCCTTTGAGTTGGGCATGCTCCGAGCGCGCCTCCTCCACCGCCAGTCGCGCCTCGTCGAGCATGCGTGTGCAGCGCAGGTAGAAGCGCTCGCCGGCATCGGTCAGCGCCAGCTGACGGGTGTTGCGGGTCAGCAGAGTGACGCCCAGTTCTGCTTCCAGACGCTTGAGGTTGAAGCTGACCACGGCGCGAGTCTGGCCCAACAGGTCAGCGGCAGCGGTGAGAGAACCGGCCTCGACCACGGCCTTGAAGGTGTCGAATCGGTCTAGGCTAACCATCGGCGGCGCCCTCCTTTGTCAAAATATTTTTGACAAAGTAACAGGCAAATCGACGTATCCCAAACAGCATGACCCGCCTACCCTGCCCGCTTCACTCGCTGGATCACACCCATGACCTACCGCTCGAAAGTCGCCTGGATCTTTTTATTGGGTTTTGCCCTGGACCTGGTGAACATGTTTGTCGCCACGGTCGCCTACCCGGATATCGCCCACGAACTGCATGCCTCGGTCACACAACTGGCATGGATCAGCAACGCCTATCTGATCGGCCTGACCGTGATCATTCCGCTCAGAGTCTGGTTGGCTGCGGTGATGGGGGAGCGAACGCTGATCGCGGCAAGCCTGTTGCTGTTCGCCGGGGCGTCGGTGATGGTGGGCCAGGCGAGTTCGATTGAAACACTGATCGGCTGGCGTGCCCTGCAAGGGCTGGGCGGTGGCTTGCTGATTCCCGTCGGGCAGGCCATGGCTTACCGGCATTTCCCGGCGGCTGAACGCAGCCAACTGACAGCGCGAGTGATGTCGGTGGCATTGCTGGTGCCGGCGCTGTCTCCGGCTCTGGGTGGTTTGATTGTCGACAACGTGTCGTGGCGCTGGATCTTCTACGCCAATCTGCCACTGGCGTTGATGACCCTGCTGCTGACCGTTCTATGTATAAAACCTGACAGGCCGTCGAGCCGTCGTGTGCCACTGGACGTGGGCAGTATTTTCCAACAGCTGCGCAGCCCAATGCTGCGCACCGCGATGCTGATCTATCTGTGCATCCCCGGTGTGTTTATCGGTACCAGCCTCATCGCCATACTCTATCTTCGCGGCCTCGGGTACGACGCCACACAGACCGGCGCCTTGATGCTGCCGTGGCACTGGCGTCGGCACTGGCGATTTTGCTCAGCAAAAAACTGTTCAACCGTTGTGGTCCGAAGCCGTTGTTGTTGGTGGGCATGCTGCTGCAATGCCTGGGCATCCTGTTGCTGAATGGCCCTGCACTGATCATTCCAGCCCATTTGTTGATGGGGTTGGGAGGCAGCCTGTGCAGCAGCACCGCGCAGACCCTGGCCTTTCTCGATATTCCCGCTGAACGCATGGGCCACGCCAGCGCCTTGTGGAACATCAATCGGCAAGTGAGCTTCTGCCTGGGCGCAGCCATACTCAGCGCACTGTTGTCAGCCTTGGATTCCTTCGCCATAACCTTCACGATGGCGGCAGCCCTGACCCTGCTGCCTCTTTTTGCGGTGCTGCGTCTGGATACGTCCCGAATACGCGCATTGCTTCACCCTGCCAGCGAGCCTCACCGATGATCGATTACAGCGATTTTTTTGACGAAGTGATCCAGACCCATGTCGAGATCGAACAATGGTTTGCCGGCGTTGCGCCCGAAGGCACCTTGCAGAACCTGCTCGCGCGCTTCTCCCCGGAATTCAGCATGGTTGCCACGGCGACCGGCGCACGGGTGAATGCGGCCGGGGTCAATGCCCTGTTCACTCGCTTGGGCGGCATGCGCCCGGGATTGAAAATCACCTTGAGCGAGATGGCCGGTATCGATCGCCATGCACGTGGCGCGACGGTGACTTACCGCGAGCATCAGGTGGACGCCAGCGGCACGCAGACGGATCGCCGCGCAACCGTGGTGTTCGAGAAGCAGGCCAGTGGTGCACTGTTGTGGCGCCATTTGCATGAAACGTTTATCGCGCAATGACATAGCTACTCAGGCCGCGTCCTACAAAAAACAGCGAACGGCCTGACATCATTACAAGTAAACATTCCCCAGCCTCCTTCACCTCTGTCGACTCACAGGTGAAAGGATGCCCAGGGATTTTCTGCAAAGCGGTGTGCCGCAAGCGCATACCACTACTCGCCAGCGGCTGACCAGTCTGCTGGACCTGCCCAAGCTCTATCGAACCATAGACGCCGACCCGGCCATCGTCGGGGCCGCAGTGGTGCATATCGGCAGTGATTATCAGGTGACGGTACTGCGTGAGTTTGTGCCGCTGTGCAGTATCAGGCCCAAGCGCGTGATGTTGCGGGAAATGGCGGGGCCGATCAGGGCGGCAGAAGAATATGCGCAGCTGGCGGCAAGTTCGCCGCGTGAGTCGCAGGTGTGGAAAGAAGCATCGGGGATGGCTCTGTCATGCGGCGGCGCTGTGATCGGAATCATCGTTGCCAAGGCAGGCATCGCGACGGCGCCCCTTAGTGCAGGTTCCAGCCTTGCAGTCAGTTACATTGCTTATACCGCTGCGGCAGCCAGTGGTTTGCAATGTATCAACGGCGTGTGGCGAACATACAGAGAGCTAGCCAACCCGGAACAGAACGATTACTACGACAGCCTGAGTTGGTATCAGGCAATGACGTTAGCACTGGATGGTATTTCGCTGGTCGGCGCGGGAAGTACTTCGTTTGTCACGGTCAAGACCGTTATGACAATAAAGAACACGACGGGTCGTGACCTGTCCGACATATTGAGGCGCATGAGCCGCCAAGAACGCGCAAAGCTGACAAACGAAGTTCTGCGCCTGCAAAACCCTCGTCATCCTCGCGAACTGATTCGGCTGAAGCAGTTGGCCGGAAAACTCCCCAAGCGCTTCACCAACGCCCAATTACGCCGCAACATTCTCATTCAACTGGCAGACCAAGTGGGTGCCGCTTTTGCAATAGCCGGCAGTGTCCTGTCCGGAAACATCAACCATCTCGTTATCGCGCTCTACGAGGAGTTCGACAGCCATGAGCATTAAGAAAGCCCCTGCGCCAACACCGCGAACATGGTGCAATGACACCAAGCGTGTCGCTTTCACGGTGGGAACTGCAGTGTCCATGAACTTGGTCAGCAGTTCAGGCAACCTGTCACACAGCCTGTCGTATTACACCCGAATCAACTATCTCCCCAGCGCATACGCGATAGCAGCGAGCCTGATATTGGTGCTGGTAATGTGCATGGGATTAGCCCTGGTGGTACGAGGGTTACGCTCAGGGCCGCCACTACTTGTGTGCACCGCAGCCCTGAATGCATTGCTTGCGGCAGACTACCTGGGGAGCCACCCGGTTTCTATGTTTGCACTGTTTCCCTTGTTTCAATCTCTGGTCTGCCTGCTGATGCTCAATACACGAAATCACCGCCGATACGTCAGCATAATGCGGGTCAGACGGCGACGCGAAGTGCGGGCCAACGCACGCCGCCAATAGCCGACCTCAACCTCCCGACAACTCCCGCACAATCACCGTGCACGTAATCCCCGCCGCCAACAACACCCCCTGCGGCACTTCATCGATATGAATCCGCACCGGCACCCGCTGGGCCAGGCGCACCCAGTTGAAGGTCGGGTTCACATCGGCAATCAGCTCGCGGCTCTCGGGGTTGTCGCGGTCGTAGATGCCGCGGGAGATACTTTCTACGTGGCCCTTGAGGGTCTCACCGCTCATCAACTGCATATCGGCTTTGTCACCGACCTTCACATGGGGCAGTTTGGTTTCTTCGAAGAAGCCGTAGACCCAGAACGAATTCATATCCACCACCGCCATCTTGGCTTCGCCGATGCGTGCGTAGTCGCCTCGGTGCACGTTGAGGTTGGTGACATAGCCGTCCACCGCCGCCAGCACCCGGGTGCGTTTCAGGTTGAGTTCGGCGGCTTCCAGTTGCGCCAACGCATGCTGGTAATCGGCCAAGGCGGAGTCGGCGATGTCGCTGGCGTCGTCACGGTTTTCTTTCGAAATCACCAGCGCATCCAGGTCCGCCCGGCGATGAGCGTTGACCTTGCGCATTTCCCAAGTGGCTTTGCGCGACGCGACCAGCGATTGCGCCTGCTTGACCGCAATGCGGTAGTGCTCGGGATCGATCTGCATCAACAGATCGCCCTTTTTCACCAGTTGGTTGTCACGCACCGGCACGTCGACCACTTCGCCGGTGACGTCGGCCGCCACGTTGATGATGTCGGCGCGCACACGGCCGTCGCGGGTCCACGGGGTTTCCATGTAATGCACCCACAACGTGCGGCCAATCCAGATGGCCAAGGCCAGTACCAGCAAGGTCGCGAGCAGGCTGAAAAACTTTTTCATCGGGGCATTCTCAACGGTAGACGCTCAGCGCCAGGGCGCCGAACAGGCAGACGAACAGGCTCATGCGCAGCAACGCCGGGTGCCAGAAAAAACGGTACAGGTCGAACCCGGCCAGGAAGCGATCCACACGCCAGGCCAGCCCCGCCGCGATCAGGAACATCAGGGTCATGGTCGGCATATAGATGCCGTGGAAGGCGATTTCACGGGGCATGCGCAGTTCCTTTAAAGGCAGCGAGTGGCGATTGCGGGTCGAGCAATGAAGTGCGGATAAAGTGCAGGTAGCTTTTCACCCGGCGCAGGGCCGACGTGTCGAAGTGCGGGGCGAAGGGTTCGTCGGTAGCCTGTACGCGGCTGATCGCATGGTCGACGGCGATGAGGCCGCGCTCCAGGTTGCTCGCGCTGGGTTGCAGGAACAGCCGCACCAGCGAGCGGCCCATCACGCGGATCGCCTGGCGCCACGGCTGGGACTCGGCGTATGCCGGGTGCACCGGCAGAATCGCCTGTTCCTTGCGCAGCTCAATGATCGCGTGACCGACTTCCAGCACCACGAACATCCAGCGCAGCAGGTCGCGCTGCACTTGCGGCTGGCCGACGGCGAGGCCGTAGGCCTGGTGCAGCAGGTCGCGGGTGCGGCTTTCAAAACTCGAGGCCAGGCCCTTGAGCTTGCCGCTGATCGCATACACCACCTGTTCGCGCAGGTCCTGCTCCAGGCGGCGCCACAACCAGCGGCTGTTGGGCGGCAGGATGATCGCCCCCGCCGCCGCGCACACCAGCATGCCGATGACCATGGCGATGTAGTCGTTGATAAAGGTGTAGGGGTTGTAGACCGTGAGGTTATCCGGCACCGAACCGGTGCTGAAGAAGATCAACAGGCCTACCCCGACACCCGCGTATTGCGGACGTGAAGCGAGAAACGCGCCGAAGATGATCACCGGCGCAAGCATCACGCACAGCAGCGGGAAACCGTCGATCCAGGGGAACACGAAGAACATTTCGACAAAGCCCACCACCGCACCGAGCAACGTGCCGCAGGCCATCTGGAACGCCATGCGCTTCGGGTTCGGCGTGGCGGCGGACAGGCCCACGGTGGCGGCGGCAATCAGGGTCATGGTCGCACCGCTGGGCCAGGCGGTGGCGACCCAGTAACTGCCGAGTACAACCAAGATAAACGACGCGCGAATCCCCGAGGCGGCGCAAGCCAACCAGTTGGTCTTCGGGATAAAGGTTTCGTCCCACTGCTCGCGCGCATGGCTGTGATCGGCCAGGGACGCGTGGGTTTGCGCGTAGTTGTGCAGGTCGTCGACGAAGCGGTAGAGCAGCTCGTAGGCGGTGTGGAAATCCAATTGTTCGGCTTCGGCGGGGTCGCCTTTCTGGAAGGCGGTGCGCAGGCTACGGACCTTGGCGGGCAAGCCGTCCTTGTAGGCGCTCAGTTGATTGACCAGGCGCGCCGCGTCGGGGCTGGTGAGCGCACGGCCCGAAAAACCATCGAGCACTTCGGCCAGGTCTTGCAGGCCGGGTTTGATGGCCGCGACAACATGGTCGGCGGCATCGCTGCGCAGGCGCTCGAGCAACTGGTGCAAGGCATTGAAGCGCGTGGTAAGGCTCATGAACTCGCTGTTGAGGCGACTGAGCCGACCATTGCGCCGGCGCATGTGCGGGTCTTCAAACACCGTGACACTGCGCAGCCCTTCCAGGCCCACGGCTTCGGCGATGAAGCGCACGTTGCTGGCCTCGAACCCTTCACGCTGGCTGCGCCCGCGCAGGCCATCGGTGACGAACAGCGCGAACACCCCAAAGCGCTGGTACAAGGCATTGCGCATGGCGGCGCTGGAGGTTTGCGGCAAAATCGCGGCGCTGACCAGCGTGGCGCACAGAATCCCCAGGGAGATTTCCAGCACCCGCCACACCGCTGCCATGAAAGCACCGTCCGGATGCGCCAGCGCAGGCAGGCCGACCATCGCCGCCGTGTAGCCGGCCAGCACGAAACCATAGGCGCGAAAGTTACGATTGCGCGTGGCACCATCGGTGCACATGCCCACCCAGATCGCCAAGGCACCAAGGAACAACTCGGTGTTCTGCGCAAACAAGGCGATCAGCAGCACCATCACCGCCGACCCCGCCAGAGTGCCGAGGAAGCGATAGAAGCTCTTGGCGAACACCTGGCCGCTTTGCGGTTGCATCACGATAAACACGGTGATCATCGCCGTGCGCGGTTGCGGCAACTCCAGGCGCATGGCCAACCACAGTGTGAGGAACGCGGCGGCCAGCACCTTGAAGATATACACCCAGGTCACGCCGTCGCTGCGTACCCAGTCGAAAAAACCACGGCGCCACTCAAGGGCATGCAGCCAGCGCAGCGGTGCAGGCAAGGGAGTCATCAAATCCTACTCAATGATCGAACACGGCCAGTGCCGTCGGGGTCTTGCTCGGGAGGGTCTTGGCGTCTTGCGGTACGTCGCTGCCAGCACCGAGGCCGCCGCCCAGGGCGGTGACCAGTTCGGCGTGGGCACTCAGGCGGGCGGCCTGCACCTGTTGCTGCACCTGTTGCTGGCGGAACAGCAACGTCTGCGCATTCAGCACATTGAGGTAGTCGGTGAGGCCGCGCTGGTAGGCGATCATCGCGATGTCGTAGGTTTTCTGCGCCGAGGCCACCGACTGCGCGGCGAAGGACGCTTGTTTGTCCATGGACTCGCGACGGATCAACTGGTCGCTGATGCCTTTGAGCGCGTTGACCAGCGTCTGGTTGTACTTGGCGACCGCGATGTCATAACCGGCGCTGGCTTCACCCAATTGCGCACGCAGGCGCCCGCCGTCGAAGATTGGCAAGGTGATCGCCGGACCGACGTTGTAGTTGAATTTCTTGCCCGCCAGGAACTCCAGCATGCCGCCACCGGTGGCCATGTAGCCGAGGCTGCCGACCAGGTCCACGTTGGGATAAAAACCGGCGTGGGCCACGTCGATGCCACGGGCCTGGGCCGCGACCTGCCAACGACTGGCGACCACATCCGGACGCTGGCCGAGCAACTGCGCCGGCAGGCTCGATGGCAACTTCAAGGGTGCGGCGAGGGACAGGCTCGGGCGCTGCAGTTGCGCACCCGCCCCTGGACCTTTGCCTGCCAGAGCCGCCAGCTGGTTGCGGCTCAGGGCGATGTCTTCGTCCAGGGCATCCAGTTGACGATGGGTTTCAGGAAGCGGGGTTTCGGCCTGGCTGACATCGAAGTGGGTGCCGATCCCCGCGTCCAGGCGTTTGTTGGCCAGGTCGAGAATCTGCTGCTGTTGTGCCAGCGTGGCCGCGACGATATCGCGGTTGGCGTACTGCAACGACAGCTGGATATAGGCGCGCACCACGTTGTTCTGCAATTCGAGCTGAGCCTGGCGCGCCTCGGCGGCGCTCATGTGGGCCAAGTCGACGGCACGTTCGCTGGCATTGCTTTCACGGCCCCACAGGTCGAGGGCGTAGCTCAGGCCCAGGGACGCATTGTTGTCCCAGGTGTTGGCACCGCTCAGCTCACCGGGACCATAGAACTGATCCTTCGGCCAGTTGTGACGCTTGAGGGTCGTGTCGCTATTGATCTGCAACGACTCGGCCGACTCGGCAACCCCGGCCATCGCCCGTGCTTCACGCACCCGTGCAGCGGCCATGGCCATGCTTGGGCTGTTTTCGGTAGCGAGGGCGACCCAGCGGTTCAGTTG